>Ga0334882_1005520_pt1 | contig 9971 bp, 6 predicted proteins | sample GraSluR1_MG_5_FD_207226 | JGI IMG/M metagenome (GOLD analysis project Ga0334882, IMG submission 207226) | Sludge microbial communities from methane-producing bioreactor in Wageningen University, Netherlands - Granular Sludge_15_04-R1 | ecosystem: Engineered > Bioreactor > Anaerobic > Unclassified ... | reverse complement strand
GTAATAATACCCGTTAAAACTTATGAGACTAGGACTAATATCGCATGGGAAAAGCCCTAACTTATCAAAAGAGTGGCTTCTAAGGTGGCTTCCGCAATAATCATATATTAAAACCTGAGCGAGGTCAAGGAGGCAGATCTCCTTACTCTCCGGACTAACTGTAAAACCTCTCAGAGCAAGATACTCACCAGGTCCTCGACCCTGCGCATTGATAGTTAGAAGGTGATTACCTTCCATATCGAAAACAAAGAGAGATTGTTGGCTTCTTTTGGAAGACCTGATAAAAATCCTATCGTCAACAATCTGAATTTCATCATAGCTCTCAATAAGGCAATCAGTATTAGTTTCAAGACGTACGAACCTTACATTTGTGACTACTGAATCGATTGGCAATAATGGCAATTCTGAGTACTCAAGACTGATAGCATCAACATTCAATGGTTTATTAAAGTCACGGGTGTGGCAACTAAGGGCTGTAAATAAAACAGTTGTAATTACAATAATCTTCGATAATTGCATATGGCTTTCATTTTAGATTTTAGATTGGTTTGTAATATCAAATTGTGTATGGACTGGTTAATTGAACACAAGGATTGCGTTCATGAAATATAATCATTATCAAATAATTAGAATCCCTATAACCAATCCAAACACAAGATAATCCATCCTATTAGTGGTAAAAACTAAGAGAAGACTCCATTATGCTGGATCGCCACCACCCCCACCACAATCGTAGCCATAGAAGCAGTGCTTCATCATCGAAGGGCAGCATGTGTTACCCCAGCTGGTAATACAATTGTACTCATAACCTACCAGACAATTCTTAAATTCAGCTGTTATAGTCGCACCTAATGGCATATTTGCTTTAAGTCCTTTAAACCCACATGCAGTATGAACGACATAAGCATAGTTTGGAGATCCAGAAAGTTTATTACCACTAATCCATAGCGCAGGAGGACTAGTACATTCATTCGGAGAGCAAGTTTGAGTTCCCTCCCCGCCTTCACTCTCATCGAAAGCACGGGTCATGATCTCAAGCATGTTGAGGGTGGTATCACCCACTGATTTGGGACTTGCCAGACTTATGTTGACAACAGTGAGCACGGCAAAGGCACTCGCACAAATCGCTAACAATATTGCTTTTGAATTTTTCATAATAATCAGTTTTAAGTTGTTTAAACTACCCGGTACTTCCCTGATGCAATAACACCAGTACCCTACACCGGACGAAATTTGTTCCCTGGCTTACATTACCGATCTCAGATGGCGAGACTGAGAAATCTACACAAAAATCACCGGGGAGCAGAGGGTTTTCGTTTTCTTCCTATCTTTGCCGCATTACCTCCTTTCTGTATTTACAGCAAGGGGAGTACGAAGAGGAAGCTCCCGACCCAACGAAGGAATGGCTTCCTCTTCCCGTTTTCTCCATAGAAGAAAACGCTCCCGTACCTGATGATTTATAACAACACAAGACTGATGTGGTACTGTTAGCACCTCCCATCAGGCCTATCATATCTATTACTTGTAACATTAATTGCAGCAATCCATTACGTTTCATGAAAACAGTTGTTGACATTGACTGATTCGAAAATTACAAACATAACTTGATACAGCAATAGGATACTTATTAAATCTTCATCCGGCAAGGGGCATACGAAAAGCCATGGCATCTCTATCGATCTGTCATACTGGCACTTACCCCCCCATTATCAGTATGTTATACAACATATTTATTCCTGAATCCCCTTTACCCCTGTTTCAATTTGAAAACAGGTGTGCGGAGCCTGCACAACATAGGTAAGTACTCGCTTTCTTAGGCTGGTGCTCATATTGTTTGCTTTAAGGTTGTTCGTCCACTGCTTTACCACTTTGACTCACCTGCATGTTTCGTGTCAACACCCGTTACAATGTGGTATACCTTTGTCATGTCGGCATTTGCAAAGGGTTCACCTACGATTTTGATGCGGTTGTCTTTGTTAATAAGGATTAATCGATCAATTATCGCACGGGGAACATCCAGGTTAGCCATCATAAACTTGTTATCCGGGTCCATAACATGGAAATATCTCTCGTCAACCACGCCGTAGGTGTTAGCATTGCGAAGAAAGTTCTCATAATGTCGTGCATTGATAATAAATTGCACAGTATAATTATCTGGAGTAGATAATTGCTCCATTCGCTTATGCCACTCAATGAATTTGGGATAGCATGGAGCGCACCCTTTCAAAACAGCCCGATTGTCTCTGCAGGAAACTGAAAGAATCAGAACACCAAACAGCGCCACTAATTTGCCAGCAGCTATTTTCTTTTCTCAGTTAATCATAATTTTTCACAAGCCTGAATCCCAAAGAATTTCCTTTTCTTTCGGGAGGAGTCCCCATCCGGCTGGAACTGCGGAGAAACCTGGCCGGTAAATCCCACGAGCCTCCACGATAAACTTTATTTACAGATCTTGGATTATCATCTGAAGGCCCTAATGGATCTGTTTCTGAACTGTTGGGATAATCGTCATACCAGTCACTTACCCATTCATTGACATTGCCAGACATATCAAAAAGACCCCATGCATTGGGAAGGAAGCTTCCAACGGGAAGAGTCTTTGCTCTCAAAATCCCAGGTGGGCAACTAACATCAGGTGAAGAAAAAGGATTGGTACCATCAAAATTGGCCTGTTCAGTAGTAATACATTCTCCGGTGTAGAATTGAGTCCTTGTGCCGGCCCTTGCGGCATACTCCCATTCAGCCTCTGTTGGAAGACGGCAACCCATCCAATCAGCGAATGCAACTGCATCGTACCAGGTGACGTTTATTACAGGCCGATTATCGCGGCCCCAGCCTTCATCATCAGGCTTCTCTCTGCCAGTGGCATCGCAAAAAAGATCATATTGCGCAAAGGTGATCTCATTCTGGCTCATTCTGAAAGGGCTAATTGCAACCTCTCGAATAGGTTTCTCGTAATTCATTGATACAAACCGTTCATCGCTACCCATTTTGAAGGTACCCCCGTTTATATCCAGCCATTTAATCTCTGGTTTCGTGATCTCTTCAATGGCAACAGGTGTATCGTCCTTCCCAGTGAGAAATACTAATAATGAAATGGCGCAAGCAATTATAAAGATTATGCCCGCTACGAGAAATCGTTTCATCCCATCTAAAAAACCGTTTTTCATATTTACAGGTTTTAAGTAAATTAAACAAACACCGATAGTCTTATTGTAATTAGCGATCAACCAGCCAGTCATTCAAGTCATCCCTAAGCTCGAATAAGACTATTATGGCATTGTCATCAGGCTCAATTAAGTCTATCCTATTCAATCCAGACATTCTGAATGGACTGTTATCATCAACTGCACGTCCGTCGCAAATCTTTCGCTTATTTACTACGTTAGATGCTGCAATAGCACTAAAAAGGGTATTGCCATCAGACCTAATTAAGGGTAATGAAGGAGCAAGCTGACATATTGAGCCTCGAACATTTATAAGAAATGATCTCCCGCGAACTCTTTCGCAAATAAACGAATACACCTTACTCCCAATGGTTGATACAATTATGAAATAATCACCTGCAACATGTATTCTGGTACTTGCAGGGAGACAAAGATTATTCGTTCGAAAGTGCGAGAAATAATCGCTACCACTTTCCTGATTCAGGATCTGTACCATCTCCTTTTCTGAAACCCCATGCTCACCATAGTCTAATTGGTATCTTGGTATTAAATCATTACCAATAACCTCATTTATAATCCCAGAATAGTGGTCAAAGATGTACAGTGATTCCTTCCCCTTAATGAGTATATTCTTATCATCATGTAAATACATTGATTGAATAAACTGATTACGACGAGGCAAAGAGTGGGAGATCAAACTAAATGTACTGTCAAATAGGGCAATGGTATTGAAAAGGATGTCAGGGTCTGGATTGGTTCTGGTCTGTGCCAAAAAGTCCAGAGCATAAGAGTAATAATGACCACAAAAGAGAACGGTATTATTTCCCGGATGTATGCCAGTGAATACATGGCTTTTTACGAAATCTCCATTAAAATCATAAACTGATGCCCTAATCTGGTCAAAAACAACAACTTGCTCCTCTAAACTATTTACAATAAAAGAGCTGACATGGAGATACTCCCCCGGCCCCCTTCCATGGGCATCTATCTTAAAGAGGAAACTACCCTGCATATCAAACACAAAAATAGCCTGCTGCATTCCACTGTTACTGGAAACAAAAATTTTGTCTGCCACAATCTGAATATCATCGTACTTTTCTATAAGACAATCTGGCCCTGTTTCAAGAGCAACATACTTCACATTTCGAACAATTGAGTCTAAAGGGATAGTATCAATCTCCTCAGGCACAAGTCTTATCTTTAGAAGCCCTGTTTGTTCAACCTGCGTATTCCTATTGCAACTGGTTGTCAATACAAGGCTGGCCACTATCACTGTTTTTATTATCTTTTTCATAATTCAAAATAATAACGTCCCAGTACCATCACACAAATATCACCTGCAAACAAGGGGCGTTGGTTTTATTTCTATCTTTGCCGCATTACCTCCTTTCTGTATTTACAGCAAGGGGAGTACGAAGAGGAAGCTCCCGACCCTGTGAAGGACTGGCTTCCTCTTCCCGTTTTCTCAATTGAAGAAAACGCTCCCTTAACTAAAGGTGAAAAAAAAGTGCCAAAAGGAGACCCATTTTTAACTCTCCATTTCATCTTGCTATTACTTAACTTCTTTATCATTCTTGCACCAGACCATTACATTCCGCATTGACAATTCACTTAAACTGATATGCAAATTATAATAAATAATTGAAGCCGCAGTACGGTTTTCTGAGCTTTTCTTAAGGCAAATTACCTGTGATTCTATTTTGTGAATTCCACCTATCTGATATATTGGCATTTACCCCTCGATATCAGCGTGTCATACAACATACTCCCGCAATCAGCGCTGCAGATCTACTGGTTCGCGCTGGCCTTTCGAAATTGCCGGGTTGAACATCGTCTTAACTTGTCAAAATATTCTTTATTATGTTTGAATTATGAAAAAAGAATGTGCATTTATGCAATTCTGAATATCTAATTCATATTTGCATAAAATAAACCTGCCATATGCTCTACCGAATCTTATCAGAACAAAAAATACAATATTCCAGGAAGTTCCTCTGTAATAGCTATAACTGGTCCCCGGCAGCAAGGAAAAACCACACATTAAATATTACCCTTTACCGGGAAACTTTTAGTTGACGATTTACATATTTATGGCTAATAATTTCAATCAATCCATCTCAGCAGCGGAAAATCCTGGCGATGTGGTAACATCTTATGTTTGGGAAATATTCTTATGCCATAGAAAAATGAACCTGCCTTCTCGGGTGTCAGCTCAGCCCTGAAAAAACATTTTCCTTTTTTGAAGCTTACCGGCTTGAATTCGCCACTGGCAACAAATTCATACTCTCCTGTTGTCTTCATCCTTGTCAGAACATACTCTACGCCAACATGCTCGACTTCGATGTTATTAACATCAAGTACCACCTCTGCCGTATATTTTCTTCCCGACCTGTATATGTTCTCTTCAGGCTTGTCAATACTGTATGACAGTATCTCAATATTGTCCCATTCCTTTACCATCTTCTCCTTCCACGATGCCATCTCCTTTGCCATGGCAAACTCATCGGCTATTATTCGACGGCTGCGGTTCCAGAGTGGCAAATAGTATCTCCCGAAATAGTCATCAAGCATCCTCTTCATGGTAAACTCGGGTGCTATTCTCACCATGGTGTTTTTAACCAGGCTTATCCACTCCACCGGTACCTTGTGTTCATTAAAGGAATAGTATGCCGGCACAATCTCATATTCAAGCATATTGTAAATAGTTTCGGCATCAATGTCATCCTGAAGGGTCTGATTGGCAAATGTTCTTTTCTGGGGCAGGGCCCATCCGGCAAATGCCCTGAATCCTTCCACCCACCAACCGTCAAGAACACTAAAGTGAAGGGTACCGTTCATTACAGCCTTCTCTCCGCTCGTCCCTGAAGCTTCCATTGGTCGTGTGGGAGTGTTAAGCCAGATGTCAACTCCTCTTACCAGAAGCTTTGCAAGTTCCATGTTGTAATTCTCGAGGAAGAGAATCTTTCCTGTAAACCTGGGCATCTGCGATATTTCATTAATACGTTGTATTAGCCCCTGTCCTCCTCCATCCTGAGGGTGTGCCTTGCCTGCATATATGAACTGCACCGGTTTATCAGGATTATTTACCAGGGCATCGAGTCTGTCAAGGTCGGTAAAGAGAAGGTGAGCTCTCTTGTAGGTTGCGAACCTTCTTGCAAATCCGATTGTCAATACTTTCTCATCAAGATGAGTGCTTATGTTCAGCAGTTTTCTCGGACTGACATGCCTGTCGAGCATTTCACTCTGAAGCTGGCTCCTGATTGCCTTGAACAACGATGCTTTAAGCTCTCTCCTGATATCATATACCCTCTTATCGTCAAGTGAATATATCTTTTCCCACAGGCTCCGGTCTGTCTGGTCAAAATAGCGTTTCCCTGTAAGCTCTTCATAGACATCGCGCCATTGTGGTGCCAGCCAGGTAGGATGATGAACACCATTTGTCACGTGCCCGACATGAAGCTCTTCCTTGAGATAACCTGGCCACAGCTTGTTGAACATTGCCCTGGAGACCTCACCGTGGAGCTTGCTTACTCCATTAACCTGTTGCGACAACCTTGTTGCCAGGTAACTCATATTGAACTTACGTTCTGGCTCTGTCCTGCACCTGCCCAATGCCATCAGTTCGTCCCAGGAAATCTTCAGGCGGGAATGATAATGAGATATATATCGCCTTAACAGATCTTCGTCGAATGAATCATGGCCGGCCGGTACCGGTGTGTGTGTTGTAAAAAGTGTTGTAGACCTCACAACCTCCAGGGCCTCTTCATATTTTAGATGCTTATCCTCTATCAGATGGAAAAGTCTCTCCATGCCTATGAAGGCTGAATGCCCCTCGTTGCTGTGATAAACATCAGGCTCTATGCCGAACTTCCTGAGGAACCTTATTCCTCCTATCCCCAGTATCAGTTCCTGCTTTAGCCTGTTCTCATTATCACCACCGTAGAGATGGTGGGTCACAGACCTGTCTTCAGGACTGTTTTCATCAAAGTCTGTATCAAGAAGGTAAAGAGTCACCTTTCCAATCTTTGCTTCCCACACCCTGGCGATTACATTTCTTCCGGGCCACACAAGACTGACCGACAACTGATTATCATCATGATCTTTTAACGGACAGAGAGGGAGCTCTGAAAAATCCTCAGCTTCATAAATTGCTATCTGCTCTCCTTTCGGTCCGAGCTTCTGCCTGAAGTAGCCGTAACGGTAAAGAAGTCCGATAGCTACCAGCGGCACATTTGAATCACTTGCTTCTTTAAGATAATCCCCTGCCAGTATCCCAAGTCCCCCCGAATAGATCTTCAGACAATGATGTATACCGAATTCCATGCTAAAATAGGCAATCCGTGGCTTTGAAGCATCATCAGGCCTGTCCATATACTCCCTGAAAATACCGTAAATCCTGTCCATCTCTGCAATAAACTCCTCATCTGCAGCGAGCACCTTTAGCCTCCTGTAATCAATCTTCTCGATAAGTAGTCTCGGATTATGTCCGCATGAATCCCATAACGAGGGGTCCATTCTCTGGAAAAGACTTTCTGCTTCATTATTCCACGACCACCACAGGTTGCAGGCTATCTCTTTAAGACATGCCATTCTCTCGGGCACATCCGACTGAACAAAAATATCTTTCCACACCGGTACCTGGTGGGGCTTCCTGCTTTCGCCTGCCTGGCCGGCAAGAGCGATTGCAAACTCCCTTGGCTCTGAACGTCTGGCTTCAGAGGAAACCAGAGCGTAGGAATAAGCATCAAAATAATGAGCAACAAGAGTATCCCACATCGCAATCCTTGATATCTCATGGGCCTTACTCCTTGCTTCTTCAACCCCTGCTGCAGAAAGAAGTGTAAATTCTGCTATGAACCTGCACATCTCACCTATTACCTCCTGTTCATTCTCATCGGTTCTTTCAATGACTGCGATTCCTTTACCGGGGTCTTCAAAATGGGTCTTAACCCATAATCCGAATCCGGCCAGTGTAGTTGTAATAGTAGGGATTGAAAACATCAGACTCTCCAGAGGTGTGTAACCCCATGGTTCGTAATAGGATGGAAAACAACTAAGGTCGAACCCTATAAGCAGGTCAAAGTAAGCTATATTGAAAATACCATCATCACCATTAAGGTAGGAAGGTACAAAGATCACCTTCACTTTTGATCCGGATTCATTGGTAAGTTTATTGGATGCAATTTTGGAGAGCACAGGGTCTGTGCCGGGATAATGCAATCCATGGGTGAGATACTTATCACCCTGATTCTTAAAGTTACTGTCATTCAGGGCTGACTGTATCTCGCCCCTGGGGCCGGAGTGATATGCCGGCATAAGTATAAAGGCTATTATCTCCTTACCGAGGCTGGTGTCACTATTGAGACAGCCCAGTGAATCGATAAAGATATCTACCCCCTTGTTTCGGAATTCATATCTTCCGCTCAGGGCAAGCAATAGTGCATCTGAAGATGGCGAGTAGCCAAGTACAGCCTCTGCAACACCAAATAGTTTTTTCCTTGCCGTTTCTCTTTTCGTCCCAAACTCTGAAGCAGGTGGCACAAATGAATCCTCAAAGCCATTAGGCGTAACATAGTTAACCTCCTTGCCAAGAAAGTGGGCGCATTCCTTCGAGGTTATGCCACTTACTGTTGTAAAGACATCTGCCTCGGCTGCGCTGAGCTTTTCAAGTGACTGCTTTGCCGTAACATTGAATTCAAGTGCTACCTGAGATGGTACATACTGCTTCATTTTGCCATACAGAGGCCTGTTGTTGCCGGCAATGGAACGGCCCAGCACAGTTGCATGGGTTGTAAATGAGGTTGCCACCCAGGGTGCATTCTCTTTGAGGTACAATACTCCCGTACCGGTCATCCATTCATGAAACTGAGCTACTATCGACTGACTTTCCCGGTAAAAGGAGGTAAAACTGGCTATGAGCTTACCTGCTGCATACCCGAAAAGTGCCGGCTCAACATAATCCCACTGACCCGAGATGCTGTCAAGTTTATATGTCTCCCAGAACTTGGCAAATATCTCGTTCTGCTGACCAAAATAGGGAGTGAAGTCCAGAAGCATGACAATTGGCTTTCCTGCAATGTTCCACCTCCCCGTCTTAACCCTTAGACCCTCATTATTAGCCATTTCCTTCCAGGCAGCAAAAAGAGTATCATCAGGAATGAACTCCGGGTTCCTGATATCTTCACGCCAAACATCAGGTCCTATAAGTATATAATTATTCCCCAGCTCATTTACAATATTGAGGGCTTTGGTTGATATAACGGTGTGTATCCCGCCAACCTTATTACAAATCTCCCAGCTGGTTTCAAACAAAAAATCAGGCTTCATCTTCACTTTTTCCTTTCCAGATTATTATTACTCACTTTGCTGACTTCTTCGTTTTGCTTTTCGCACTCACGGAAGTCGTGGCCTTAACCGATATCTTACCGGCTTTTTTCTCTGAGTTTCCCGGAGCGGCCTTGCCCCGTGATGGCTTTTTCACAACTTTGACAGCTGAAGAATTCCTTCTCAAAACCTCTATCTCTTTCTGAAGCTTTTCAATCAACGCATCCTTTTCCCTGGCCGACTCTCTCAGCTTCTGCGACAATATATTTTGTTCACTGCACGGTGTCTCGAGATTAATACGCAACTCAAAATCGCTCAGAATATTCATATAATTCATAAAGGCGTCATATGGAGTCTCGTATGGATTGAAGTAAGCGTGAACCGACCCGTCGGAGAAGAACTTAGTGCTCATGTAATAGAAGTGATCACTCGACTGCAAATATACCCAGTCTTTCTTTAGTTCCTCGCCGGCACATGTAT
>Ga0334882_1005515_pt1 | contig 9978 bp, 6 predicted proteins | sample GraSluR1_MG_5_FD_207226 | JGI IMG/M metagenome (GOLD analysis project Ga0334882, IMG submission 207226) | Sludge microbial communities from methane-producing bioreactor in Wageningen University, Netherlands - Granular Sludge_15_04-R1 | ecosystem: Engineered > Bioreactor > Anaerobic > Unclassified ... | reverse complement strand
TTGTCCCCTTCGGGGACCCAGGGTTCGAATCCCTGCCTCTCCGAAAAGAATTTAAGCCCAGTCTAAGTGATTGGGCTTGACTTATTTATAAGAATAACTATATTGAATGTGCCAATATTGTGCCACTTAAGATTAAATGCAAGTGGATACAATGTCAAGAGTTATTTCGATTCTCTTTTTGAAAAAGGGGTTCAATCGTGAAACTATACCAAAGGGAAAACGGCATATGGTATCTGGATTATACCCTTAATGGCAAACGAATACGAAAAAGCCTCAAAACTAACCTGAAGGAAGTTGCCAAAGCCAAAGAAGCCGAGTTAAGACTCGAAATCGACAGGCAAAACCTGAAACTCGATCCTGAAGTAATATTGATAAGGGAATACTTCGATATTTACAGAAGATCGGCAAAACAAAGACTTTCCCCAAATAGCTTCAAGCGCTATTGCGCTGTTTTCGACAATTTCGTGGAATACTCCAAACAAAAGGGCCTAAGACATCTTTCTGAGGTCAAAACGAAACACATCGAGGATTATCTTCTTTCGAGAAGAGAAAGGGATAAAGTAGCCCCAAAGACGGCAAATGTCGAATTGACAGCACTAAGCGGGGCTTATGAACATGCGATACGTCTCAATTATCTTAGAGATAATCCAGCCAAAGGAATAAAAAGATTCCCGAAAAAGGCGAGAAAAGCCCCGAAGTTTTTCACGAAAGAAGAACTCAATCTGATTCTCGAAAAAGAGAAGAAGCCAATTTACAGGGCTGTATGGGAGTTTTTGGCTAATACGGGGCTTCGTAAAGGCGAACTCGAACATCTGGAATGGGACGACATAGATTTCGACAACCGTGAAATTCGTGTCAGACCCAAAGCAGATTGGGAAACAAAGACGAAGGATTCCCGGAATGTTCCTATGAACGAGAGGGCTTTTGAGATTTTGGTAAATCTAAGAAAAAGGACAAAAAAGGAAAAGACCGTTTTCGTGAACTCGATTGGAAATCCATTCAAGCCTGATGACCTCTATTCTAAGTTCAAACCGCTTCTGAAAGGTTTAGGAATAGACGGAAATGTCCACACTTTACGGCACACCTTCGCAAGCCATCTTGTAATGGCAGGCGTTGACCTTGCCACAGTAGGGCAACTTCTGGGTCATAAGGACATCTCCACGACGATGATATACGCTCATTTAGCACCGGAACACGTTAAGAAGGCAGTAGATAAGCTCGATTTCTGAAAAAGCAGAAAAAAGAGCGGAAAAAGCGTAAAAATTCGCAAAGACTTATTTTAATGGGTTATCCGGGTGGTTTTATCACTTTGTAAAAGGGCTTTTTTATCAGGAATGATTTATCTTTCAAATCCTCTTTCAAAATACAAATGCCGTTTTTCAAAACGATGTTTCCATTTTCATCAATACTATCGACTTCTGTCTTCTCGATTAGCCGCCATTTTTCCTCTTCGCCATCCTCGGCCTTTACAATACCGAATGCTTGAAGGGTTTTGGCTTTTGTGCTATTGGATAGCCACCCGCAATAGCGAGTGTTCTGAATGCCGATAAGATTGTTCACTCTATCGATGTATCGACCAGACAAAGGCTTTTCACCATCTTTGCAGTAGTCTATAATAGGGCTTCTGAGGGCATATCGCACGATATGAGCTATCCTCCCGAATTCAAAAGCCTTGAAGTATTCTTGGTTGACTACTATTGCATCGTTAGTTTTCAGACCAATTTTAAATTTGTAAATTTCTTTTAGTGCTTTTTCATCTACAAAGCCCGATAGCAGTTTACCTTCTTTTGTTATACATAGGATAATGGCATGAATATGAATATGCCTATTCTCTGGGTTTTTGGAAGACCAGTTATGAAGAGCAAGAATGAACCCACATCGAGAGAGAGAATAATCGAGTGCTTCTCGGACAGCTTCAAAGAAATCTTTGTAAGATCGAGCGCATTCATTAGTTTGCCATTTGTGATCTTTGGGGAGGGTAAACGTATAATGGGCAACATCCATCTTTGGAAAGCGATTGGTTAGAGATTTTATCATGGAGATGATTCTTCCGCTCCGCAATTTAGATTGATGCTCTCCGCACTTTTTGCAGAGATGAACATGCCCGCAACCCGGATCGACAAAAGCCTCTTGGAAGGATTCTTCTTTGCCTTTTTCAAGATGCAAAACAGGTCTATTTGACCTTAAGGAACTGCATTTTGGCATTAATCCTACAACATTGTTGCAGAACTCTCGACGATGTTTTTGTCTTTGGTTTACCTTCGCTCTTATCTTCTTGTCAGCGTGTTCTTTCATCTCAAATGATATTCGCGTAAGTTATTATCTGCACTTCTTTTACGATACTTGTCCATAATATTCAAGATAATAGAAAACCGGCTCGTTCCACTCGCCGGGGATTTTTCGCTTTCGATGATAGGAGACGGAAAATGGAGCAAGGCCCTCCGAATTGGAAGGCCTTCTGTCTCCTTCATATAACCGGGCGCTCAGGTTGCTTCCCAGCATTGCCCTATCCTCCCGATTATCAAAATGTAAATCGTCGATAATCGAATCGAAATCGCTAAGGAAGGCGATGCTGTTGTTCAGCGTCGCCTTCCCGATCTTTATTATGCGATTAGTTCTTAGCATATCCCGTGTCCGCGAAATTCTGCGAGCCGAGTTTTTCCCTTTTGAGAAGCGTCTTAGTAACGCTTTCGACATTGTAGTAATGGGTTCTTCCCATCTTGACCGACGGGATAAGCCCTTTCCGTCTCCATCTGGAAATCCTCCAAGATGGGATTTCGAGGATGTCCGCCAGCTCTCTAAGGGTAACCAGCTGTGCACATTCTTTGATAGTGTTCCTCATATTTTCTCCTTGTTAAATAAAAAGCCGGATCGTAACTCTCGTTACGACCCGGCACGCCACTCGTATTGGCTCGCCCTCGTTGGGCCTAATTCAATTTATGTTTGTCCTTTAGCCAGCTTGCTTAAACGTAAAACCTTCCACAGAAAAGAAATTGCCACATTTTGGACATCGAAAATCCGCGGTGCCGTCGTCTTTGAATTCTGTTCTCGTGGAACGGATGAAAAAGCCCGTATCACGTTTTACAACGACAATCTTACCGCAAGAAGGGCAACGAATATCTTTCACCTTTCACCCCCTTTCATAGCTACAAAATAAGCCTTCAAAGGATTTTCGGACGGAAAAGTCTGATCTGCCAAATCGAAGATTGAACCAGTAAGTTCCGGCGATTTCACAAATAGAGCCTTCAATAAGCATCGAACCGCATAAAATTCATCACTTTCTGTATTCTTGGTATCAACGAAAGCCTGAAAACTCTCTGCAAGACAAATCATCTTACCCTCGATTTGAAAATAGCGTTTGCCTTCGATCTCAAAGGTCGTAAAACCGGGAATTCCGGCGTTTTTGACCACCATATCCATTATCGAGGTTATGGGTATCTTATCGATGAGCGAAGTCCCACTGTCAGAGGGAACACTACTATTTGTAAAAGACACTTTCAGGCGGTTGCCTTCGTCGATATAAGCTATGGCCTTATGTTCCGAACTCAAATCTCTGAGAAGGCAACATCTGAGATAACCATCATCGAGAAGAGGCAAAAGAAGCTCCGCCGTCAACTTAAGCTGAGCGCCGAATCTATCCTGAAACATCCTGAGAATAAGAAGCCAAGCGACATCGACAACAGAGAAATATCTCTTTCCCCGTTCCCCCTTCCGGTCGGCATAAACGATTCCTACTCTGTCCCAGTCGGTAATGTTCTGATTATTCAGGCCGTGAATCATCGATGCCGTGCCGGAAGGTATGATTCGAGAGGTCAGCATTTGGTCGATTTTCTCGATGCTTTCCAGAAATACTGTGAATCGGGGAAAGGCGTAATCGCCTTTCGTGAATTCCTTCGCTTGTTTGTGAATTTCCTTCTCGAAATCCGTCGGAATGTCCTTGGTGAACTCTTTCTCCGGCCCGAAGAACCAAAGTTGGATAAGCTTGTTAATTTTAGATTTCATATTATCGACTTCGTTCATGTTTCTTTGCTCCTAAAGTAAATCGTTTAATTCTGATATAAATATAAAGATACTCTGATTATATGTCAAGACCTATTTTGAAAATTTTCGCTTTAATGTAATCGCTTGCCAGATAATGCAATAAGAAAACCCGCGCCGAAACGCGGGTTGTAGAGTTTGGGAAATGCGGAACTTTATGGGTGGTTACTCCCCGTAATTAGGCAGGAAGTGTATCCTCAACACTGGCGGGTGAACCATGTCCAGCTCAAATTCATCCGCTATGCTTTGCGGGAAGATTATCAGGCCGAAGTTGTTGTCCTCGACTACCCAGGTTCGGACATAATCTGTGATGTCCCATTTGACGACGCCATCGGCATCGGGGGTGTATTCCGGGCGGATTTCCCTATCTGTATCGACCATCCAGTTCATCGATTCCCAGCTTATCATTGCAGGCGATCTGTCCACGCCCATTGCGAAGATGCTTATATCAAGCGGATTGTCCATTATATCGCTGTCAATTGTCGCACTTGGGCGGCGGACACCTAAGATTATCTCGGCATGTTCAATAAAGGCCCGCGAATATACCGAGTCGGGGATGTCGAACTTCATGAACATCCTCGGTGCGGCTTCAACTGTATCCGGCGGAGAAATTGTTCGAGTCTCAGGCGTTGCAATATCTATGTTTCCTGCTATTAGAAGACTGGTTAAAGCAAATGTAAGTATGATCAATCTCATAGTTCTCTCCTATTTCAAGAAGGTCATTTTTCGCGTTTCTTCGTAATCGTCGGCTTTTAATCGGTAAAGATAAGTCCCCGACGCTACAGTTCGGTCATTTCTGTCTTTTCCGTCCCAGATCTCGGTATAGATACCACTACCGCGAGCGCCATCGAATAATACCCGTATCTTGTTGCCGATAATGTCGTAAATAGCGATTTCGAGATCGCATTCGTATGGCACCTTGTAATCGAACGTAACAGTGCTATTGAAGGGATTAGGTCTCGCCGGGCCGAGTTCAAATTTATCCGGCAAAATGGAATTCTTCTCCTCCGGCTCGATCACGATTTTCGCTATCGATGTATCGCAACTGTCAGGCGGGAAGAAACTGCCGGTGTCAACATCTGATGCCGAGTGGCCACCGAAAATCAATGTATCAATCCAATTGCCAAACACGGAGAATTCATCGGCGGTTTTGGTCGCGAAATACAGTCTGTTAGCGCTTGGATGATCCGACCAGATACAATTATGGCCAAGGTCTTTTTCTGTTCCCATGTCCGTATTGGCTGAATTGCAGTATACACCATCACTTGTAAAGTCTGTAATAGAGCAGTATCTAAATGTAGCCGTGCCCCAATTATAAATCCTCGGACCGGTTCCAGTTGATGACTTACTTAAAACACTGTTTTCAACATACAGTGATCCCTCATCGAAGACGTTCCAACCATATGAACTCTTGGATGTGTGAAGAAGGCAATTAATGAATTTTGCATTTGCATTACGACTTACAGTGAGAGCACTGAAGCAACGATTTAAAGTGCAAGATTCGACGGTAACTATGGCCGAGTCTCTGAAATCGAAAACATAGGTTTGAACGCTATCGAACACACAGTTTGATATTCTTGTCGAATCGCTTGTGCCGACGAGATATATGGCGTTCCAAACGCCGATCGTGTCGAAACGGCTGTCCTCGATGATAAGCGTAGGCCGGTCAATATAACTCGGGCGAGATGTGCCATAGGCAATAGCGTGGGCATATGTGTTTGCGAATGTGCAGTTCTTGAAAGTAACATCCCCGCCCGGCTGATGCCCCTGGAAATACCTCATATACTCGAACCGGCAATGCTCGTATTCGCCGCTACCGCTGTAATGATGCAGTATTCCCTTCCAATCGCTCGGTGCGGGTGTAGAATCCGCCGGGACATCGACGGTGAAAGTTATAGGCGCGAGGGAATCTCCGACCGCGATAATATGCCCCTGAACAACGATGTCGATCCGCTCCGCCATCCATGTCTGCAACATATCAGACCGATAGGCCGCGTAGATATTCGTGCCGGGCAATATCACCAATGTGTCGTTCGAGCCGATAGTGATGTCGCCGTAAATCACGATGTCCGACTGGAAAGTGTCGCTGTCCATTGCTCCGTAAGGATAAACCAGCAACTTTCGATAGCCGGGTTTATAAAGGAAGATATAAGTCGAGTCGTTTATGTCGATGAGATCATCGGTGAATTTGCCGTCCTGATCGTCGGTATAACCTATAACGACTGTATCTCCCGTCTCAATGAACACCATGCAACCCGAAATTGGATTCTGATTTTTGCGATTAGTCACGAAAATGGTGTCATTGGAGATGGAACAAGCAATATTGCCTGAATCCAATTGCTCCGGTTCATAGCTAAGAGAGTAGAGTTGCTTATATGAAAACATCCTATATGAATCCTCAGCGCAGGCAACATTTGAATCGGGAAATTGTAAGAAACCGTTTTTCGCAAGCGACCAATATCCCCATGTTGGAGTAACACAGCTTGTGTCTCTATAATTGCCGAGGGAATTATCCCAATACCATATTCGATAAGGATCGAACATGACCGTATCTGGATTGAAATTGTCAGCGAATCTGCGACTTTCCCAAACAGAACCCGTCATATTCCAGCCCCGAAAAACTTCAACACGAAATCCGCCGCAAGGAACACCCTTAACCCAGATCGTAACATTTATAATGTCTTCGTTTTTAACCCAGTAACTCTCTCCAGGCTTGTTAGTCGAATCGGCATAATCGATATATTCTTCGGTAATCCAGTCCCATCGCAAAATCCCCGATCGCTCGAAAATGTCCGCAAGCAAAGTATTCACAGTATATATCGGTATCGAAACCAGATTCCAGCCGGGATGAAGGATTATTGCAACTGAGTCTTGTTTTGGAACCACCCTTACTCTGGCGAAAGACATTGGATCGAGTTCCAATGCGAAGTAGGTCGAACTATCGGTTTCTATTGTCTCGTCTATTGCATTTATCGTGTCGCATGAATCCAAATAGACTGGTTGGAAACGCAATCTTACGCCTGAAGAATCATAACCGAACCCATTATGTGCGAATCCCAGCGGCAAGAAGCCACTGTCTCCATAAACATAATGGCAGGCCTCTTTCCAGATCGAATCGTTTATTCCTAAACGCCAGACATCCAAACTATCGAAAAGAATAGTGTTACCCAATGTAACGGACAACGTGCAAACTCCGATAGTATCGCGGTTGACGAGAATCATGTTTATTGCACCTTTTGGATCGATATACGGATCGATAGTAACCATTGTATATTGTGAATCGGGATGATCCGCAAATTGGTCAATACCATCCGTTGCTAAATCAGCCGTATACGGGTTATAATTTATGCCATTTACTGTCATCGATCTCGCTGTATCCACATCGAATGTAGAATTATAATCTAACCCATAAAGACCAACGTCTTTATAAAGTGCGTGGCTTAAATAGGGCGGTTGATAGCCAATTCCACAGGAAGTGAACCAGCCGTTACCACCATCTACTCCATCCGGACCAACCTTACCTTTGGAATTCCATTCTGCACTACTGCTACTATCATAACCCCAGGTAAAAGCCCATGCATTATGAACCTTCATGTGCCAAGTTTGAGCAACTTCAATGTCATAATATGGGTCGCCCGAGATTCGGTTAAACATCCTCTTAAACTCAAGGTGCTTAATTGCGTTATGAACTGTGCTCAAGTATGACCAATCCTTCTGATAAAAGTAGTAAGCCTTTCCATTACACTCGGTTATTTCGATTGGTTTAGGCGACGGCACCACTCCGAAGAGAGTGTTTGCACGATTTTGATAAATTGTATCACAGTTTTCTCGTAGATATTTCATATAGAGTTCTACTACCATATCACCTAATGTCTCATTAAGAAGCTTCCTATTAGCATAATTAACTGACGCAAAAGTATCCTCCATAAAAGCATGATCGGTATTACTATAATTAAGGTAATCTGTATCGTAATGTCCGCTACCCCAATACCAATGAAGGCCCATATAATCTATATGTTCCGCCGCGAGAGCCGCCGCGCCCAAATAGTCATGACTTCTTAGCCTTTCTGTATCTGTGCCGAATATATGCGCACCTACTCTTAAACTTGGATTCACTGATTTAAAAGCTACAGCTATAGTATCGAAACGTGCTTGCAGGCGGATTATAATCAATCTGTCGGCTTGCCGCCATTCGGTGATGGGGTGCATGAAGAGACTATCATCGACCTCTTTGACAGCACCTCTATCCATTAGTGCCTTCGTAATTTCAGGCCTCGGCCAAGCCGCTTTTCTCTCATATAGTTTTGTTGAAGCCTGGCCTATATGTGAAGTCGTATACAAATCATTGCCAATCATTATTCGGTCGGTGTTTACTGGCTCTGGGAAACCGTCGCTTTCTCGTAATTTCGCCCAGCCGCTGGTGGCGGGATCGCCGAAAAGATACTCCGCGAAATCCCGCGCGTCGTCCCCGAGAGAACGACGATAAGTCGTAACGGTATCTCTCCTAATAGCTCCAGCAGAATCATCCCAATATTCATCTGTAATAAATGTAAACGTATCCAACACACAATACGCCGTGTCGCTGACTCGCGTATAGACGAAATTCGGTTTGACGCCCATCACCTCGCAAATCTTCAATATCTCCGGTATCCCATATTCAGAATACCTCTTCGGCAAGTCTATACCGTATATAAAAGCCGCATCTGCCCTTTGGGTCGAATCCAACGGCCCAACCGCCGTCTTCCAATTGAAGGAATAGGCGTATCGCGCCATTTGCCCAGGGAAAAGAATACGCGCGTAGCCCTCCGCCACAGGCGCATGAAGTTTTGTGATGTTCTCTGAAACCGTATCGCGCGTATAATCCCAGGAAGCGTATCCAAAATTGTTCCGCAAACGGAAAAGAACCGAATCACGCGTCCAGTAATTCATGTCGCTATTAGAGGAGTTCGTCCAATTTGCCCAGATGGAGTCATTCATCGCGTCTATTGTTAGGGTGTCGAGCCAGCTTATTCCAAAATTGACTGTATCAATATCAAGGTATAATAGTGTATCCAATGTTACGACAGATTGTGAATCGATGGAATAATAATCGGGACTCGGGTATGTGCAACTCCAAACGAAAGAAGTGCAGGCATCGTCTCGATAGAATTTATAATACGTTACAGGCATATTTTCGTCTATCATTGGGACAGGGGCTGAATGGTAAGTCGATGAATTAATGCCCTTATTAACTTTGAATAGTGGCGTGTTGGCCTTAATCTCGACACTCGTCGTATAAGCAAGGGCAATACATGTCGAAATGAGAAACAGAATTATAGAAAATCTTTTCATTTTCATCCCCTCCCCATTACGCCAAATATACGAGCTTCGTAACAATGGATTTGCCACCAGTTTTTGCGCGGACAAAATATACTCCAGAAGACAAGTTGTCCGGTTTCCATATTACTTCGTAGGGGAGGGTCTTGTGCCCTCCCGTTACGTGAATACTTTCGACCAGTCTTCCATTCACGTCGTAAATCTCGATCCCCTCCGGGACGAAATCCATGGCAAATTTGACGGACGAATTGAACGGGTTGGGGTAGTTCCAGAACCTAAATTCGGTAGGCAACTCCTCCGCTTCGCATTGGCCGGTCTCGACACTATCGCCGACATCGAACATGTATAGGCGGACATAACCGTCTCGCGGATGGCCCATGGCGTAGATTCGCGATTCCTTCATCGCAAGATGCGTGATATCCATCGTGCTGTCGAGGTTCATGTAATACGCTACCTCGTAAATGCTGTCAAGACGCTGGTAATTGAGCACCGATATTCCATGCTCGAAACCGGCGCAAAGAAGATTATCGTTGAGGTTTTCGATGCTAAATAACGCCTGCCCGTCCCAATGCGACTCGAAAGTGTAGATAACGCTCGTTACTCCGCTATAAAGATAGCTCTGAC
>Ga0334882_1005512_pt1 | contig 9983 bp, 12 predicted proteins | sample GraSluR1_MG_5_FD_207226 | JGI IMG/M metagenome (GOLD analysis project Ga0334882, IMG submission 207226) | Sludge microbial communities from methane-producing bioreactor in Wageningen University, Netherlands - Granular Sludge_15_04-R1 | ecosystem: Engineered > Bioreactor > Anaerobic > Unclassified... | reverse complement strand
ATAGAGCGGAAATACGATGCCCAAGGTTTTGGGCACTACATATTAGTGCGGCATAACTACGGGTTTCAAACCAAATATGCCCACATGCAAAACGTGTACGTAGATGCGGGAGATGTGGTCACCCAGGGGCAAGTGATTGGAACCATGGGAAGTTCCGGACTCTCCACAGGGCCGCACCTGCATTTCGAGGTTAGAATCGGAACGCAGGTTGTTGACCCCGAGCGTTTTCTCGACGTTCGCAGCGATATTCGCTAGTCCTTCTCTCCCCTTCAAAAACAGGGAATTTCATGGCTGAACTACTTGAGGAACAGGGCACATTAATCAATTCTTTGGTTGGTGCCGGTACATCTTTTAAGGGAGACCTTGTCTTAAGCGGGCTTCTTAGAATTGACGGTGACTTCTCCGGTACCATTAAGAGTCAGGGCAAGGTCCTGGTCGGGAAAAAGGGCCGGGTGGAATCCACCATAGTCGCCCGGAGTGTGGTAATCGGCGGTATTGTCAAAGGGAATATCGTGGCCGCTGAAAAAGTGGTGATCCTCTCTTCGGGAATGCTTATCGGGAATGTGACGGTTCCCCGTCTTATCGTGGAGGACGGGGTAATTATGCATGGCACCAATGTGGTGAGTCAGGAGAAGGTTCCCGCAGTCATCGAAGAGAGTGAGCTGTTCTCCCAATCCCGGGGCAGCTATAATCCATGGACAAAATAGGCTCCCTGGGGAGCGGCAACTTCTCTTACCAGGATAAGGATAAGAAGAAGGTGAAAAGAAAGGAGGCCCAGGCGGTCTCTTTTCTTTCCGCCCTGGACCGGGTGGACGATTCCTCCTCCACCGTGTCCAGCCGGGAAGTCTCCCTGGGGGGAGCAGAAGGAAACGATCTGGAACAGCTGCTGGACGACCTTCATCAGCTGGGAGAACGGCTAAAGCAGGCTCCCACCATGACGGCGGTTCTGGATTACAAGCGTTCGGTAAAGGAGTTTCTCCGTTACGTTGTTTCCCACGCCCTTGAAGTGGAAGAAAGGGAGGGGGTAAAGTTCGCCAATCCCCTGAAAAAGCAGAAAAAATATACCATGATTAAAGTCATTGACCAGAAGATTGAACAGCTGGCCGCCGGGGTTCTTCAGAATCAGCGTTCTCAGCTGGACATGCTGAAGGCGGTGGATGAAATTTACGGTCTTCTTGTTGATCTTATGCGTTAGGATCAGCCTGTAATAAGGAGAGAATAGTGTCGAATCCAGATATGATGGATGAACCAACGGAAGCCAGGGTCACAGAACCGGCCGGGGCTCCTTCATTTTACCGGGTCAAGCTGATATCATCCAGTGAGACCCAGATTTTTAAAGCATCCCTGGACAAGCTTGTCTTAGGGGACAAAGTCATTGTGGACGGAAAATATGGGCGGGACCTGGGACGGATACTGGGCTCCGTGTATGGGGTGTCGCCGGCCAAGGCGGCGGATTATCCCGAGATCATCCGGGAAGCCAGTGAAAAAGACCTTTCCCGCTGGGAAGAGAATAAAATCAAGGAAGATGAAGCGATACGGGTCTGCCGTGAGAAGGTGGCGGCCCGGGGGCTGGATATGAAACTGGTGGCGGCCCATTATCTTCTGGATGAACCCAAAATTCTCTTTTTCTTTACCGCCGAAGCGCGGGTTGATTTCCGGGAGCTGGTGAAGGATCTGGTATCCATCTTCCGTATCCGGATCGAACTCCGGCAGATCGGTGTACGGGATGAATCCCGAATTCTCGGCGGCATGGCGGTTTGCGGCCGAACCTACTGCTGTCACGGCCTCACAGATAAACTGCGTTCGGTATCTATAAAAATGGTTAAGGAACAGAACCTGTCTCTTAACTCCATGAAAATCTCCGGACCCTGCGGCCGGCTTCTTTGCTGTCTTTCCTACGAGTACGATTTCTATCATGAGATAAAGAAGCAGGTTCCCTCGGAGGGAGCCAGGATATCTTACAGTAACAGTGAATACCGGGTTACCGAGGTTAATGTTTTATCGCGCACCGTCAGGATGCAGTCTTCTGAGGGCCGGATGATCACCGCCGGATTCGAAAACTTCAAACGACGGGAGGATCAGAATAATCGCTGGACCCTGGTCGACTATGAGAGTTCCGATGAATAGAGAAAGTCTGTCCTGCCGTAAAGGGGGGGGCTTCCTTGACAAAGTAGTTGATCTTTTGGTAATTTAACCCGGTGTGAAGCGTAGCTTTTTCGGTGTTCGGGACCGCAAGCGTCTTTAAACCGTTACAAGATATACAGTGATACAGACAAGGAGAACAAGATGGCCCAGGTAAGTAAGAACGCGCGTACCGGTTCTACAGCTCATAAGCACCTCTGTCCCTGTGGCGGAGAAGTCAAAATGAGGTCCGTTTTTGCCGATGGCAAGATGCGGAATATGGCGGTGTGTGAATCATGCGACCGTCGGGAACGGCGACCCAAGGATTTTAAATAGAGGGTGGATCTTAAGCTGCCGCCGAGGGGGGCGGCTTTTTTCTGTTCTCGTCTTCGTGCAGATTAACCCTTGACAGTAAAGGATTTATCTGATAATTTTCGATTCTGATTGAGCATAATTGTGGAATAATCAGGTGACTGGCGCTCCCGGGCGTCCTCACCCTTGCAGGAATACAATAGGGAGGTACTTCCATTGCCAACTAGTAGATCGGCTGAAAAACGCCAGAGACAAAGTGAAGCTCACCGTTTGCGGAACAGAGCCGCCAAGAGCGCCGTGAGAACTCAGATTAAGAAATTCACCGTGGCGGTGAAACATAATGAGAAAGAGGCGGCCCAGACCGAGTATGCCCTGATGGTCAAGATGCTCGATACTGCTGCCGGTAAGGGAATTTTCCATAAAAACACCGTGGCCCGTAAAAAGTCCCGGATGAGCAAACTGCTGAACAACTTAGGTTAAAAGCTTCGTTTTCCCGTTTTTATGGTATGATAGAGAGGTTCCCTGACTAAGCTCAGGGACTTCTTTATTCAAACACAGAAGTCGGAAGGTTGTTGTGCCAGAGAAGTTTACAAAAGCGGAAATAATCGAAAATATCGCTGAAGATCTTGATATGAATCGAAGGGATATCCACCGGGTTATAGATGCGTTGTTCGATGAACTCAAAGCGGCGCTCAGCGATGATAAAATTGTGGAACTCCGGGGGTTTGGTACTTTTGAGATTCGGACCCGGAAGGGGCGGGAAAAGGCACGAAATCCTAAAACCGGGGAGATTGTCCCGGTGAAGGCTCACGGAGTGGCGGTCTTCCGGCCTGGAAAAGAACTAAAAAACATTGCCTGGCCTTTGAGGGAATAGATGCCGGTTTCATCAGGGCGTTCTTCCATGTCTTCCAGGAAACCATCTTCTCCCGCCCAGCTGGGCGATTACGGCCGATCCTACGGTTTCTCTCTCTTTTCAGCGGTTATAAAGGAATTGGGGCTTCTTGCCCTTTCGGCACTCCTTTTCGGTCTTTCCTTTCCCAGTTTTATCTCTTTTTCCGGCTGGGGATTCCTTGGCTTTATCGCCCTGGTTCCTCTTTTTATCGTTATCCGCCGGGTCGGATGGCTCAAAATCTTTCTCTATGCCCCCCTCTTCGGCTGGGCCAGTTACGCCGTATTCAACTACTGGCTTTCCACTTTTCATCCTCTGGCCATTATGATTGTGCCGACCATCTATGCAACCTACTATCTGGCGGTGCTTCCGCTGTTGAAATTGGCCTGCACCGTTTTTCCGCGGCACGGATATCTGGCCCAGGTGGTGGTCTGGGTGGGGTATGAATTCCTTCGTACCAAAGGGTTTCTTGGTTATCCCTACGGAATTTTAGGATATACCCAGTACCTCTTCCTCCCTTTTATTCAGATCGCCGAGTTTACCGGAATCTGGGGGGTCACTGCTTTGGTGGTTTTCCCCAATACCTTCATCGGCGCCGCCCTGAGTCAGGGTTGGGAGGGTTTCAAACCCTTTCTGAGGGATCATCGCCGAATTTTAGCCGGGTATGGCGCCCTGGTGGCATTGACTCTCATTTTTGGTTTTCTATCTCTCGGTACCGACTACACCACAGACAGGGAGGGAAACCCCCTGCCGGAGTGGAAGGTCGCCCTGGTTCAGCACAATGCCGATACCTGGGAGGGTGGGTTCCGGGCGTATGAACGGAATATCCGCACCATGATCCGTCTTTCCGAGGAGGCTCTGAAGGAAGATCCGGAAGTTGAGGCGGTTATCTGGTCCGAGACCAGTGTTGTTCCCGGAATCGACTGGCATACCCGGTATCGCACCGATCCCCTTCGGTACGCCCTGGTGCAGGAACTGATACAATATCTGTCAACGAAGGATGTGCCCTTTGTTTTTGGAAACAGCGACGGCCAGGCGGTAAAAGACAGTGCCGGCAACCCCCTGGTGGATTCCCTTGGCAATATGCAGCGGGAGGACTACAATGCGGTGGTGTATTTCGACAGGGGTGAAATACAGGGCATCTACCGCAAAACTCATCTGGTTCCCTTTACCGAAAATTTCCCCTATGAAAAGACCCTTCCCAGGATCTACGCCCTCCTGAAGGCCAACGACTATAAGTTCTGGGAAAAAGGGACGGAGTATACCGTCTTTGATCTGGGGAAAGTGAAGATTTCCACACCCATCTGTTTTGAGGATGTCTTCGGTTACATTTCCCGGCGATTTGTGGCGGAAGGCGCCGAAGTCATTGTGAACCTGACCAACGATTCCTGGTCAAAATCCGAAGCGGCGGAGATGCAGCATGGCGCCATGGCGGTTTTTCGGGCCATTGAGAACCGTCGCTCGGTAATCCGCAGCACCAATGCGGGGATCACCTGTACCATCCTTCCCAGCGGGAAAATAACCGCCCAGCTGGCCCCCTTCATAGAAGCGTATATGATAGGGACCGTCCCTGTTTATACGGATAAAACCACCGGGTACGCCCTCTGGGGTGATCTTCTGGGATGGGTTTCCCTCTGGGGCGGGCTGCTGCTTTTAGCAGCGGGAGGAATCGCCCGGCTTTTGCGAAGGAAGAGGTCCTCCGAATAAGCCTTCAGCCAGAGATTCGGGGCAAGGAAAATCCATTGACAACCCCCACCAAGTATAGGATTATAACTTAAGGTAACATTAATTATGGTTAAAACGAAAATACTGATAGTCGATGACGAACCTATCAACCTCGACTTTTTTGAAGTCATGCTCTCCAATCTCGGGTTTTCCGTTGTAAAGGCAGAGGACGGGGAAGAAGCCCTGGAAAAAGTCGTTTCCGAAAGACCCGATCTTATCATCCTGGACAACGTGATGCCCAAGCTCTCGGGGTGGAAGGTTACCCGGCTCTTGAAAACCGGCGATTCCTACAAAGAGTTTCATGACACCCCCATAATCATGTTTTCCGCCATGGATGATGTGAAAGACAAAATAGAAGGTTTTGAGCTGGGGGTGGAAGATTACATTACCAAGCCTTTTAATTTTTCCGAAGTTCTGGCCCGAATCAGGGCGGTTCTGAGGCATCGGGAATTATCCCTTCAGGTGGTGAGGCTTCAGGAGAAACTGTCCCTGTCGGAGACGTTGAATGACTCCTATCAAACCTTTATTGCCGACATGACCAGCCGGCTCGAGAAACTCTCTGAAAAGCAGGAAGGCAGCCTGGACGAAGTTATTTCATTTTGCCAGAGAGAATCTGTTATACTGGGAAGTGAAGGTAAGGCGCTCTTCCAGGATAAAGAAGACCCCCGGGAATCAACCCTGTCTCTGAAAGAGCTGGAAGAGAAATTTCAGAAGCATTTTGAGGCCTGGAAAAAAAGCCAGGACTACCTTAACGAGGATATGTAGGTGATTACCGAAGAAAAAAAGCAGGTATTGGACCTTTTCGCCCAAGGGAGGAAGGCCTATAAATTGATGGATTTCACCAAGGCCGGCGGTTTCTTTGCCAAGGCCCTGAAGATAGATCCGGAAGATGGCCCTTCCAAGGTGTACTACGCACGATGTAAACACTATATTGAAAACCCTCCCCCGGAAGATTGGGACGGGGTCTTCGTCATGCAGACCAAATAGAAGGCTGTGCTTCCGGTTTTCTGAAGAGTTATAGTCGCACTATCCTGTAAATAATGGGGCTCACCATGGGTAAAGCAACGATAAATGACGGATATGAAAGGGTTGTCACCACCCTGGGCAGGGAAACTGTCTTTAACGGGATAATGAATTTCAAGGAATCCCTTAAAATCGACGGGAAATTCGATGGGAAAATCGAATCTGAGGGATTTCTCTATATAGAAGACGGTGCAGAGGTGGTGGCGGATATTAAAGCCCGTTCCATCGTGGTAGGCGGTATGGTGAAGGGCAATATTGTCGCCACCGATTCTCTTGAGATGCTTGATTCCGGCAAGGTTTTTGGCAATGTCAGGACGTCACGGCTGAGGATCGCCGATGGGGTTGTTTTTGAAGGCAAATGTGAAATGATCAAAGACCCCAATCTGGTGGATATTTTTTCTGCGGACGGGGAAAAAGTTAAAAAGACCATCGAGCGGCTTTAATCGGGTTTCGCGGTATCCCCGGGCGCAGGGTTGACAGGCAGTCCTCCTGTTACTATATTTAACTGGTCTTCTAACTTGTACTTTCTCCTTTAGAAAGTCCCAGCTCTGTCTTATCCTGAAAAGACTGCTTTAATAAAAGGTGACTCCGTGGTCGCCCTTCAAATAGACGGGAAGAAAATTTGTGCTTCAGAAACCGTAATAATATCAAGATGAAAATCCATGAAATAACGAATAACAAAGTAGGTAGGAATGCCCATGACCGATAGTATGGCCGATGATCCCAGGGAGGACCCTTCTGTGGAAGTGAAAGAAGAAACCAGGCAGGATTTGTCTTTTGAAGAAAAAGACGGCAGCGAGCCCCGGGAAACCTTGCCGGAGGAGACTCCCCCGGAGGAAACGGAGGGACAGTTTGACTCTTCTGATTCCCGGGAGGAAGGCGATGAACCAGCACCGCCCAAAGGCCGGAGAAAAAAAATCAGGATTGAAGTAATAAAAGAGGTGGCGGATCCTTCCGAGGGGGATGAACCCCAGGATGAGTATCAGACTCCCGCCGCCGAGAATGTCACGGTTATGAACGATGCCGGAGAGATTCTGGGGGTTTCCATTCCTCCGGAGCTGAACCGGCCGGAGGACTCTTTTCGCAGGAAAAGACCCGGTTCCCGGACTTCCAAAAAAAACGCCCGGGGCCGGAGCAATAACGACGGAGATCGGGATAAACTCAGTATCAACGATCTCTCGCTGATGAATCTTCCTGAACTGAGGGAGTTCGCCCTTGGTCTCGGGATTCCCCATGACACCCTCATTTCCATGAAGAAGCAGGAGGTGATATTCTCCGTTTTAAAGGCTCACACCGAAAACGGCGGGGTCATCTACTCTTACGGATCCCTGGAAATTCTGCCCGATGGTTACGGCTTTCTCCGCTCCCCCCAGAACTCCTATCTTCCCGGTTCGGATGATATTTACATCTCTCCCTCACAGATCCGGCTTTTCAACCTGAGAACCGGAGACACCGTGGGCGGCCAGATCCGGTCACCCAAGGAAGGGGAACGGTTCTTCGCCATGCTGCGGGTGGAACAGGTGAATTTTACCACTCCTGCGGAAGCCCAGACCAGGATACCCTTTGACAGTCTGACCCCCCTCTATCCCGAGGAGAGAATCAACATGGAGACCAAGGCCGAGGGGATTTCCACCAGGATGATCAACCTGTTTTGTCCCATTGGAAAAGGGCAGAGGGGCTTGATCGTTTCTCCTCCCAGGACCGGTAAAACTGTCCTGCTTCAGCAGATTGCCAATGCCATCACCACCAATAATCCGGAGATCTTTCTCATCGTTCTTCTCATCGATGAACGCCCCGAAGAGGTGACGGACATGCGGCGGAACGTGAACGGAGAGGTCATTGCCTCAACCTTCGATGAACAGGCCACCAGGCATGTTCAGGTGGCTGAAATGGTTATCGAAAAGGCCAAACGGCTGGTGGAGCATAAAAAGGATGTGGTGATCCTTCTCGATTCCATTACCAGGCTGGCCAGGGCCTATAACCAGACCGTTCCCACATCGGGAAAGATCCTTTCCGGTGGTGTGGACTCCAATGCTCTGCACAAACCAAAAAGGTTTTTCGGCGCCGCCCGTAACATAGAAGACGGAGGCAGTCTGACCATCGTCGCCACCGCCCTGGTTGATACGGGAAGCCGGATGGACGAGGTGATTTTCGAAGAATTTAAAGGTACCGGTAACATGGAGATCCATCTGGACAGGAAAATGTCGGATCGCCGGCTCTTCCCCGCCATAAACATCAAGAAATCCGGAACCCGGAAAGAAGATCTTCTCCTCACCGAAGAGGAACTTCAAAAGATGTGGGTCCTGCGGAAGGTTATTAATCCCATGGATGATCTCGAAATCACCGAGCTCTTGGTTGACAAAATGCGCAAGACTAAGAATAATGTAGCCTTCCTGAGGTCCATGAACACCTCGGGAGTCTAAGGATCAGGAAACAGTGCGGGGCAGATAAGGGGAAACCCGAGGTCCCGTTTTGGAGGATAAAATGAAGAAGGATATTCATCCCAACTACGAGATGACGAAGATAACCTGTGCCTGCGGAAATGTGATTGAAACCCGGTCCACCGCCAAGGATATCGAAGTCGAAATTTGTTCCAACTGCCATCCCTTTTTCACCGGGAAGCAGAAACTTGTTGATACTGCCGGAAGAATCGAGCGGTTCAACAAAAAATACGGTATCAAGTCGGAAGCCTAGTTTCCCTCACAATTACGGTAGAAGAGAGATCCGGTTAACCCCGGGTCTCTTTTTTTATCTCCTTATCCCGGGGTGATCCTTTCCGCAATCACGGGGCTCTTTTTATTTGTTTGCGCTTTACCATTTTTTCATTTAAGATAGGATCAATCACATGGAAAAGAGTTCCTTGATGCATGAGCTAGAGCAATTTCATAAACGCGAGTATGGATGTGAGCCTGAAGCCATCGGTTCCGCCCCGGGTGTCCTCAATCTCATGGGTGAACATACGGACTACAACCAGGGATTCATCATGCAGATGGCCCTGCAGCAGCGTACCTGGGTGGCTCTCTCCCGCCGTAAAGACAATTCTTTGCGGTTTTTTGCCGCCAATTTCGGAGAGCGTAAACGAACAACCATTCCCAACCTGAAGTATAAGCGGGAAGACCGATGGGCCAATTATCCCAAGGGGGCCCTTCAGGGATTTCTGGAGAGGGGCCTGAATTTCCGTGGACTGGATATAACCATCTATTCCAAGGTCCCTGTAAAAATCGGGCTGGGATCATCCGCCAGCATCTGTTCCGCCACTGCGGCGGGACTCAACGCCCTGGGCGATTTCGGGTTGAAGAAACTGGATTTGATACAAATTGCCTCCGATGCGGAAAGAGATTTTATGGGGCTTAAGCGGACCATTTCCGACCCCTTTACTTCCTGTCTCAGCAAGGAGGGGCATGCCATCGTTCTGGATAACCGGACCCTGGATCATTCCCATATTCCCCTGACTCTTGATCCTTACCGTATCCTGCTGACAAACTCCAATGTCCCGAGCATTGCCGAAGAAGAAGACCTGGTGGAATTTCAGGATGAGTGCCGCCAGTGTGTGGAATATCTAAAAAAACGGCGCCCCGGAAGCAGCCTCAGGGACTACACTCCGGCGGACCTGGCGGGAGGACTGGGCATCATGCCCGAAGGAAGCCGCCGCTTCTGTTCCCATGTGGTGGAAGAGAATCTGAGAGTCCAGGAGTGCCGGGATACGCTGATAGAGGGAGATTTATCCGCCTTTGGCAAGCTGATGAACCGGTCCCATGAGAGTCTCCGGGATAATTACGAGGTCTCCTGCCCTGAAATTGACTGGCTGGTGAAAAGGGCCTGGGAGATCGATGGGGTCCTGGGCGCTAGAATGACCGGTTCCGGCTTCGGCGGCTGTACGGTGACCCTTCTGACCGATCAGGCCTGGAAAATA
>Ga0334882_1005506_pt1 | contig 9993 bp, 7 predicted proteins | sample GraSluR1_MG_5_FD_207226 | JGI IMG/M metagenome (GOLD analysis project Ga0334882, IMG submission 207226) | Sludge microbial communities from methane-producing bioreactor in Wageningen University, Netherlands - Granular Sludge_15_04-R1 | ecosystem: Engineered > Bioreactor > Anaerobic > Unclassified ... | reverse complement strand
CCATCCGGCGCAAGTTCTCGGCATCCCCCAGATTGGACGGCCCCACCTTGATACTCACAATCTGCACATCCAGCGCATTCGCCCGGTTGATGACGTCGGTAACATGCTCCACGCTGGTGCGGTCCACGCCATCGGATACCACGACGACATACTTGGGGGTGCTCTCGTATCCAGGCACCTCCTTCATCCTGGTCATGGCAGATACCAGCATAGAGTAGAGAGGCGTGTACGCTGGCGGGGTGCTATCGAGGTGCGCATAAGCAGCATTGTACAGACGCCCATAGTCGCTGCCCCAGTCCTCGCGGACCTCAAAGCTCTCCTGTCCGGTAGGCACGATCAGCATCACCTGATCGCTTCTCCCCTCAAAGTCAAGCGGAGAGGGATCCTGAAACAGCTGCTGGATCACCTCAACCGCCTCATCCCGCACCGGCCGTCCGCTAGCGCCAGGCTTGTCGATGCTGCCGGCCAGATCGAGGATCACCGCCACCTGGATCCCGCTCGACCGCTCAATGACCTCGTCCACATCCCTCTCTTGACCATTCTCGTAGACACGGAAATCGGCGGCCGCTGGGCCAGCCACCGAGGAGCCGTCCAGCCCCACTGCTCGAACATCCAACCTGATCTGCGGAAACTGGCCGTGGTCCTCGCGCAGCACGCGCAACTCGGTGATCCGCCCTTGCGCCTGGCTCACCGACTCCATGGCAATACTCAACAGCATACCGAACACCACGAGCCAGGACATGGCCACCAGGAACCCTCGTCTCGTCATCGTTCGCTCTCCTAGCATGCTACCGTGCTTCTACCTATACCAGTGATCAGCTTGCATCCGTGAGACGGTCGTTCTGCCACTCTGGAATCTCTCTCAAACGCCCCTGCAAGGTAACCGACATACGTTCCAAAAGATCCCAACTGGCCTCGAACTGCTCCCAGGAGTAGAAACGTTCCTTGGCATCCCAAGGATCATGAACCCAGACCCCGCCGGGATCGTAGCCGACCACCAAAAAGGTGTGCTCCAAACGCACAGCACGTACCACGGTGCCATCAGCGGCTATCCACTCCTCGATCGGTGCCACCCGCATTCCCCCCACGGCCCAAATCATCACGGGATGCCCCGCAGCGATACGCTCCTGCAGCCAACCCCGCGACTCGTTATAGTGGACTCGCGCATCCAGCCCTAGCTCGCGCAGTGCAGCAGCGATCGGCTCGGCATAGACCCCATACCCATAGGGGTAAAGCTGGCCAGGGCTGTCATTGAGGCTGCGGCCCGCAAACCCAACATGAGGGTTCCCGCCTGGATCGTGGCCCACATGCAGAAAAAGCTCCTCCCAGGAATAGGGCACACCATAGAACCAAGCCAAGTCAGAGGCTGTCTGGAGCTCGCAGCTCAGCTTTCTGGCCTGTTTCCCGATCGGTATACCCTCCAGCCGCACCTGAGATGGAATGGCCGTTGTGGTAGGATGCTGCGAGATGTCTGTCGACACGGCCTCGGCCACGCTCGAAAATGTAGCTTCTATGACGACGCCTCCTCCTTCCAGAGATGCCGTGGGAGGCATCACCTCAGGGGCGGGGGTTGCCGGGTGCCAGTGCATCTCCGATGGTGGAGGCAGGTCAAGACCGTCGACCGAGGGCTGAGCCAACCCTTGCGCATGCACGGCCCATCCAGCGGTGAACAGGCTGGTCACAATTGCTGCGGAAAGAACCATGTCGCGAAGCCAGTTCCCGGTATGGTCATCAGGCACTTCAGGGTCGGCGGGCTCCCGCCCAGCGGCCACCGCCCGATGCCCCGAGATCGCCTCGCCATGCGCAGCATCGAGGGCGCTACTAGCCTCGGGCATGCTCTGTAGGCGGCGCAAGACCAACCCAACGCGCGCCAACTGAATTCGATCGCCCTCGCTCAGTTGCACCGTCACACCGCCAGCCACCAGATTCCCATTCACTAGGGTACGGTTGGTCGCTGCTTGCGACGGGATCAGCTGCCAACGCCCATTCACCCGTTCGAGCCAGGCGTGGGTGCGTGAGACCATCTGGCCGTTCGGCTCGTCCCCGAGATCGATGAGGGAGCCTTCGCCTGCAGGATGGGCGGAGCCGGCTCGCCCCAAGATCACGCGGTCGGTCGGTACCGGATAGCGACGTCCCGAGGCTGACTCCAAGCACCAAACCATGTTATGCGCCAACGCGCTTGGCTGGACCTCGCCAACGAGCACAAGATGGGTGCCGTCAAAGACACCTTGCCCGGCCAGCGACTGGCTGCCATCCAGCAGTTCCCCGCTAGCTAGCCGTAGAGACCAACGCGTCAGCTGCTCGCCGTCCGGATCGCTGGAGGTGAGAACGAGAGCGCGCCGAATCAGTCCAACCAGCTCCTGAACCGGGACCTCCGCAGGCAGCTCGAGATCTCGCCCCTGATGATCCTCCTCGACGATCAGGTGCACCACGACTCGCAACATCACTCCTCCACCAAGATCGTCCCTCGCGAATCCGTGGCTGTATCCGACCCCGCCGCCCCCCACCGCTGCGCGATGGCGTCCACCCAGCCCGGCAACCCTCCCTCATCAGCATCAGGTGTAGCAACCCGCATCAGCGTGGGCTGCCCCCGATCGGCCCAGTACGCCAAGCCGGGGCTGGGCGCCAGCTGTCGCTGTCCGAGCACATGCCGCAGCTCCAGCACCGCCGAGTCACGGCTGCCGAACTCAAAGCCAGTGCCCCCGCCAACCAGAGCTCTTGCCAGCGGATCGGAGAACTGGACACTACGCCAGTCCATGGTGGAACTAGCGACGACCAGATGCAGACCAGCCCGATCCCCGCGATGCAAGAGCCGGTCAAGAGTGTCCGCGGCCCCAGGCGCAACCGGTCGGTCAAATGGGTCGGCATAGTCGTCCACCATGATGACGATCTCCGCACCAACGCCGCCCCACCCATCCTGGATCCGTTCCCCAGCAAAGGCATCGACATCCTGAAGGGCGTTACCGGCCTGCTCGGGGGAGGTAGAGTACGCTCGTACGTGTGGCAGCCCCGCCAGCCCAGACAGGCTCCTGCGACCGGAATCCAGCACATAGAGCCAGAGCCTATCCGGCGGAAGTGTTGCCGCCAGTCCGAGAGCCAGTGTCGATAGAAGAGTGCTCCTCCCGCAACCCCTGGGGCCAGACACCACGAGATGTGGCGTCCTACGGAGCGAGACGGACAGGCTCGAAAGGTCGCTGGTGCGCCAACCAACGGGCGCCTCCGGGCTTTCGCCGTGATCGGAGGACTCCTTGCCGAGAACAGCGCTGAGCGGGAGCACCGCCGGCAGTGTCTGCACGGGAGGGGCGCTCTCGCCCGCCCAGGCACCGGCCATACCGGAGGCCAGGCGGCTCAAAGCGGCCATCCGCTGTGAATCTGGCTCGCCGGCCAAGCTCCCGGCGCACTGAAAGATCCCCCCCACAGTGGAGAGTACTCCCCGTCCAGGAATAGCCGGCGGCTCTTTGCCCATCCTCCCCACGATGGGCGAATACTCGCCCTTGTCGGCCAGGCGCAGCGCAGCCGACAGGGTGATGCCTGTCAGAACCTTGTAGCGCACATCCGAGACGCTCCCGGCAGTGAACACGACATGGATGCCCAGGTTACCCCCGTCGCGGACAAGCTGCGCCACGGCATCCTGAGCCCACTCAAAGGTGGCCGTCAACGCCGCAAAGTTGTCAATGACCAGCACCAGCCCCGGCAACTGATTCCCCAGTGAGCGATACTCCAGCAGATCCGCCGCTCCCACAGAGCTGAACAACTCCTGACGATCGGCCACCGCGCGCTGCAGGCTCTGGAACAGTCGCTCAACCGCCTCTTCATCGACGGGCGTCAGCACCGAACCCACATGGGGAAAAGCTTCCAGAGCCTTCAGGAAACGCCCCCCAAAGTCCAGCACGTACACGTTCAGATCGCTCGGTGGATGATCCATACACAGCGAAGCAACCATGGTCTGGAGCAGAACCGTCTTGCCATAGCCGGGCGCGCCGTAGACCGCCAGATGGTACTCTTTCGCCAGCGGCATCTGGAGCAATGGCTGCCGCTGATGAGCCGGATCATCCAGCTTGCCGATGAACGGGAAAAGCCAACGAGAGATGGGCCGCCAAGTCGAGCCATCCCAGCCATCCTCGCCAGGCCTCACCTCGTCAAGCGACAGCTGATTTGGCAGATCATCCCGCCAGGGACGCTCCGCCAGAGGCAAGTCCATACGCATCGCGGTTTCGACGATAGCCTGCACGACCGCCTGTAGCTGTGTGGCCCCCGGTGCCGTGGACGAGGAACGCCCCGGCCGGAGCAGGCTGACACGCCGTCCATCCGGCAGAACCTCGGCAATCTCCAGGGGGTCGTCCGCCACAAGAGCCTCGGGATCATAGGGCGCCCCGCCCCACCCCACCTGAAACTGCTGGAACACCTCATTCATCCCTACCTGAAAGTAGGCCCGCCCGATCCCCTCGAGGTACGCTGCATCTGGGCAACGGAGCATGGCGCTGCTATCCTCCGGTTGGGCCACCCGCAGGCAGATCCGGAATCGCGTGTTGGCTTCGATCTGCCCGTCCACTATACCGGCCGGCTTTTGCATGGCCAGAATGAGCCGAAAGCCCTGCGCCCGCCCCAGCCGAGCGATCGAAATGAACTCCTTGGCGATCTCGGGACGCTCGGTCTTCATCTCGGCGAACTCGTCGACAATGATGACCAAGTAAGGCAGGGGCTCCTTGACGATGCCGCGCACAAACAGATCTTGGTAGGCGTCGATATGCGTAACATCGGCATCGGCAAAGAGCCGCTGGCGACGTTCCGATTCGGCCGTAAGCGAGGTGATGGCTCGCTCGGCCAGGTTCCCCTCTTGGAGGTTGGTGATCGTCCCCAGAGTGTGCGGCAGCGCGGCCAGAGGCCGGGCCATTCCACCCCCCTTGTAGTCGATCAGCACAAACGCCACCCGATGCGGGTGATACCGCACCGCCAGTGACGCCACCAGGGTCTGCAGCAGCTCGCTCTTGCCCGTCCCCACCATGCCCGCCACCAAGCCGTTGGGGCCGTGGGCGCGCTCGTGCAGGTCGAGAGAGACGACCTCGGAGCCCGCACCGAGGCCAATCGGAGCCTCGATCGTCCGGCTCGGGGGCAAGCTCCGCTCCCACTGCTCATCGATGGCGAGATCCCCGACTCGATCGCAGCCCAGCATATCCAGAAAAGAGACCACCTCCGGCAGATCCTCAACGGTGGCAGGCTGGAGCAGTCTGATAGGGGCCAAAGCCAAAGCATGCGCCTCTGCTAGCTCCGCGGAGAGCTCATCGGGCTGGAACCGCTCATCGCGCTGTCCGCTCGGCTCGCCGTATGAGATAAAAGGATCGTCCTGCCCCACACGGACATTGACGGCACACGCCTGCGGCAGCCTACGCACCGCGCCGTCGACGACGATGGCATACATGCCGTACCGCGGCCCATCCGAGAGCACGCGCTGAAACTCTGGCTCAAGAACCATGACGTCGGCGCTGTCCAGGACCAACACCAAAGTGGGAACGATCGCCGACAGAACGTTGCCGCCGTCGTCCAAGCGGCGGGTACGCGCATCGAGCGTCTCGCCAATGCGCCTCGCCAAGGACGAAACCGCCGCCTGGTCCAGCGCGAGATAACGTTGCCCGTCCCCATCATGCAAATGAGGCAGCCACCGCACCCAGGACCAGCGCTCCGGGCTCGCGGGGGCCACCACCGCCAACCGCAACTCGGTCGGAGCGTGATGGGTGGTGAGTTGTGCAATGACCGCGCGGGCTAGGCCCATGCGATCCTCTACGGGCCCAGCCAGCCCAACCACGCCCGCCTCTTTGAGCTTGATGCAGATAGGCACGTCGTGCACTAGAGCGAACTCACCCTGCAGTTTGGCGGCCTTTCTGATCAAGGGGTCTGGATCCAACGGATCTGGCTGTTCTGGCGCCTCCGCCGATAGTACAAGACTGGGTTGGCTCCCCGTGCCAACCCTAAAGTCGCAATAGTCATCGTCTCCCGGCCTCCGCGCCCACAGTTGCCGTTGTCGCTTCTGCACTATGGTCAGGCAATCTGCAGGGGCAGGGTTCTCACGCACCGTCGCCTTGCGCTGCACCTCCGCAGCTTGTCCCAATCGGCTGGCCAGTGACTCGAGATAGGCGCGGTAGACCTCTTCCCGGCGGACGGCCTCCTTCTTGCGCTGCCGCGCCTGCAATCCCCGAGTGACAACCGTGGCCGCCGACGAGGCCAAGAGCATCGGTAATGTGAACAGCAGCCAAGTGGGGGTGCCGCCGCTATCGAGCGAGCCCATCACGAAAGCGACGCCGATCAGCGCCCCCACGGTTATCCCCATGGGCAAGAGCGTCATCAAGAGCGAACCCGGCTCATTGGGGAGCCGAGACGGCGGCGGTATCTTGATCGTCTCCGACGGCACCGAGCTACGTAGTCGGGGCGATCGCCAGAACGTCGGCTGGCGGGCCTCGCTGCCTGCGATCTCGGGCCTTTTCATCAGCCGCGCTGCCCGCTGATGGCGCGCCACGCAGCGGCAGCCTTTTCCCGAAGCTCTTCTGCACGCTCGGCATACCAGCGAACGCGCTCAGACTCTCGCCGTGCCTGCTCCTCACGGGCCGCGGCGGCGGCCCGATCGATACTGCGGGCGCCATGGCGGCAGCGCTCGGCCAATGCGCGGAGCTCGCCAACCGCGCCCTTGGACATCTCGTCGAACGCGCGCCCCCGGCCACCCTCCCAACAGGCCAGCAGCTCGCGCGCTTGCCTCTCACGCTCACAAGCGGCATCTTCCAGCCAGTTGGCCATCCGGAGCAGCCCCTCTCTCGATGCGTCCGACGTCGCCCAGTTCCAGCCGACATTCTCCCAATTGGGCTCCCAGCTAGGCATGGTTGACCTCCTCGAGGGTGGGCGTTTGGTACGGCGCATAGTGCTCTGTCGCCGCGTCTATCAGCGAACGCCAATCCCCCCTGATCTGCTCCCTGGTCGAGGGAATCAGACGCAGCTTCTCTCCGGCCCCATCGTCACCCACTCGCCACAGTCGATCCTCGCACGTCAGCCACGCCAGCCGTCGCGCGAGCGACCACGGTCCCGATGCATCCAGCCGCCGGTACAAATCCAGACGCGCCACCGCCATCGTCTCATCGAGCTGTATGCGGGCCACGGGTGCCTGCGACGCGCCCTCGGAATCGGAATCTGATACCAGGCCAAAAGCAGCCTGAATGTCGGTCTCGCCCAGATCCAGTTCGCTCGTCGCAGGCTCCTCCTCAGGCAACGGGGCGAGGCCGAGGAGCGCTTGCTCCAGCACGTCGCCATCGCGCAGCGCCGAGAGCATGATCTGTTCGTCTTGCTTCTCTTCCATCACCAGCAGATCGTGGGCGACGTGAAAGCGGGCCTCGTGGCTGCTCCAGTCCCGAAAGGCCGAGACCGTCAGCATGACGGGACTAGCGGCGATGCGCTGCAGGATGGAGACGACGGAGGCGCTTAGCGTCAAGGTGTCGTCAGCCGGTCGTCGGGCATAGTCCTGCGCGACGAGCTGGTCCAGGGCGTCGTTCACGGCTTGCTCATCGGGCTCCTCGGGCGGCTCCGCTAGGGCGAGGGGCAACGCGGGAAGCTCGAGCAGGCTGGCCAAGAGCAGCGTCTGGAGCGGCGTGAGGGTCACTTTGTAGGTGGAAATAGCCGTGGGCATGGGTCAGGCTCCGTCTTCGGACCACAGTGAGGGAGGTAGGAACTCCCAGTCGGTCTCGCCTTTGATCACAGGCAGGGGATCGTACCAGCCCTGTCTGAGTAGATCCTCGCGAGTGGCGCCTTCCTCGATCCCTAGGCTGTCGCGCTTTGTCTTTTCCATGACTTGGTCAGTGACAACCTGATCTGGCGCATGACCATAGAAGAGGTCATTGCCTTTTAGATTTGAGGCCTCTTTATTATAGATTTCAAGGTGAAGATGCGGCCCTGTCGAACGTCCGGAGCTGCCCATCTCGCCGAGGATGGTCTCGGCAGTTACTTGGCCTTCGTTTAGGTCTTCGTTGCTGAGTTCGGGTGCCTTTGCGAAGTGAGCATATAAGGAGAAAAGGACCGTCCCATCCCTCAGCCGGTGTTCCACGATGACATAGTGTCCATAGCCTTTCTCGTCGTAGCTGACCTTGGCGACCCGACCAGGCGCAATCGGGTGCACGTTACCGGCCCCCGATCTTGGTTTGATGTCCACACCAGTATGAAGGGTACCGTTGCCATAGGTGGGAAAGCCTCCGCCCGAGACATAGTAGTCGCCCGCAAAAGGCGACCCAGGCTTGACGCCATCAATCTGCTCAGCCCCTCTGATCTCCTCTGTGATGAGCGCGTCTCGATCCAGATCCAAGGGCGGTGGGACAAGTGTCGGCATGTCCGATCTGCTTTCTGCCGTCCAGAATCGGATCGACCGCCAGATCTCCACCAGCCCCTTGTAGATAGGCCACATCGATCCAAGAACCATCACCGGTGCCCAGCCCAGGATACTGCCGACCCGGTCCGCCGCCTCCACCCGGCGAGTCGTATCGGACACGAAATCATCGATCTCGCCGTTCCGCCGTGCCGCATCGTCAATCGCAGCACAAATCCCATCCAGTTCGCCGCGGTTGGCGCCAAAAGCACTCACGTCGCAGGCGCTCAGGGCGGCGATTTGGAGCCGCAGGGCCAGCTTTCGCGCCTGCATATCGACGGTGTTCATCCCGGACCGGCGCACGTACCGACGCAGGGCCGATGGAACGATGACGACCCTGTCACTGGCCATAGACATCCCCCTTCCTCATCCGCCGCGCACCAGATTCCCGCGCAGCCGGACGAGCCGGCTGCGCAAAGATATCCCAGGCTACATGCCGCCGCCTGCCTCGATGATGGCCTGCAGGATGCTCTCGGTCCGCTGGCGCAGTTCGTCTAGCGCCTGCTGAGTCTTTTTGAGCGACGTGTGTATCTCCGGCCACTCTTGCTGAAAGCGGCGGGCATGCTGGCCCTGGAAGAGCTGCGGGTTGGATAGCTTCTCCCCTTCAGCGTTGAGCTGGCGGATCTGGTCCTCTAGCCCAGTATTGATGATCTGCTTCATCCGCGTCGCAGCGTCGACGGCCTGGCGATTGACTCTAATCTCGTCTCCCATGGTTCCCCCTTCGATGTGAATGGCTGCTGCTACCTGCTGCACAAGCCAAGGCTACGATCAACCTCCTTTGGCGCCCCTGGCGCGCTAACCATCTGGCCGCTAGGGCTCGAACACAACCACCGCGTCAAACGCTACAGCTACGCTCGGATCGTCCAGGCTCTGGGCGATAAGGCCGATGTCACCGGACGGGAACGATCCGTCTCGTACCTGTGCCAGCATGGTGCCGTTGGCCACCAGGGTGATCAGGTCGTCCGCAGCTTTCACCATCAGCACGTTGCAGGCGTCACCCTGATGGATGCTCTCGCTCCTAGTCCACTTGATCAGCCCCTGCCACTCGCCATCGACGCGCTTGCTGAACTGGTAGAACCCGTCACCCGATATCATAAAGTAGAAAAAATTGTCGTCATCCACGTGGCCGAACAGCAAACCGTACCCATTGTTGTGGGAACCCGCAACCTGACAGGCTCTCGCTCCAAACACAAGATCGCCAAAAGTCTCATGTGCATTGCTCCAGCGGGTACGGTGGGCCGCATCGAACTCTATCCTGAGCGCATCGTCGGCCACAAAGACGCGGAACCCATCTCCCGAGCCCGTATCCCACGTGCCCGCTTCGCCGAACTCGGCTTGTAGATCGGCGCTGGGTCCTGCTCGTCAGTTATCGCCGGCAGAGTCGCCGTGGGTACACCTGTGGTCAAGGGGGTGGGAGTTGGTGAGGGTACATCGATACGGGCCAGGGGAGCTTGTGGGGATGCTGCGGCAACCACCACGCCCTTGGTGGGACGCAGAGTCATCGTTGGTACTGCAGCGAGATGATCACCCGAGCGCGACATGGCAAGCGCATACCAGCCTAGGGCCGCAATGCCCAAAACACCCACCGCTCCGGCCGC
>Ga0334882_1005504_pt1 | contig 9995 bp, 6 predicted proteins | sample GraSluR1_MG_5_FD_207226 | JGI IMG/M metagenome (GOLD analysis project Ga0334882, IMG submission 207226) | Sludge microbial communities from methane-producing bioreactor in Wageningen University, Netherlands - Granular Sludge_15_04-R1 | ecosystem: Engineered > Bioreactor > Anaerobic > Unclassified ... | reverse complement strand
GCGGCGGGGCGTTGCACCGACCGACCGCGCCCAACGTGCTACGGCGCCCGCCACAAGGACAAGCGTCGTTGCGGCGAGCACGCCGCTGAAGACGTTGGCCCGGAAGGGTAGGCGGCCCAGGGCGAAGAGGCGCGTCCAGAGCGCGGTGGCGACCGTGTAGAGCGGGTAGCCTGGTGGATGCCCGATACCCCAACCCGCCGCGATGAGCTGGAACTCGCCGCTGTCGGCGGGAAGGACGTCACGGGCCGTCGTCGCGCCGTAGATCAAGGCTGCGGCGGTCCATAGAAAGGCCGCGTGGGCAAACCCGCGTTGCACCAGGCCTGCCCACGTCTGTTTGAGTCGCAACGTCAAGGCGTTACTCCGCCATAAGCGATTGGGCCTGGTCGGCGATGCGTTCGGGTGTCAGCCCGAACTCCTGTTTGATGCGCTTCGCGGGCGCGGAGGCGCCGTAGTGCGGGATGCCGAGCACCGCGCCGTAGGTGCCCACGTAGCGCTCCCAGCCGATGGGCGTGCCTGCTTCGATCGCCAAGCGCTTGATCACTTGCTCGGGGAGCACCGTGAGGCGGTAGAAGAGCGGTTGGGCGTCGAAGAGGGCCCACGAGGGCATACTGACGACGCGCGCTCCGATCCGGCGTTCCTGTAGGATCTTCTGTGCCTCCAGGGCGTCGGCGACCTCCGACCCCGAGGCGATCAGGATGATATCCGTGTGATCGAGGGGCGAGTCACGCAGCACGTAGGCGCCGCGAGCGACACCCTCTATCGCCTTCTCGGTGGTCTCTTCCAGGTTGGGGAGATTGTGGCGCGAGAGAAGCAGGGCGGTGGGACCCTCCTTGCGCTCAAGCGCGACCTTCCACGCCGCTGCCGTTTCGTTGCCATCCGCCGGGCGGACGACGGCGAGGTTGGGGATCAGACGCAGGGACATCGTCTGCTCGATCGGCTGATGGGTCGGTCCGTCCTCGCCGACGAAGACGGAGTCGTGGGTCCAGACATAGATGACGGGCAGGCCCATCAGGGCGGCGAGGCGCACTGAGGGGCGCATGTAGTCGGAGAAGATCAGGAAGGTCGCACCGAAAGGCCGCACCCCCCCGTAGAGGGCCATACCGTTGAGGATCGCACCCATTCCATGCTCGCGCACGCCGAAGTGGAAGTTGCGGCCCTCGTGGGTGGTGCGCGTGAACTCCCCGAAGCCGCTCAGGTAGGTCTTCGTCGAGGGTGCCAGATCGGCTGACCCGCCGATCAACTCGGGGATCATCGGCGCGATGGCGTCGAGGACCTTACCCGAAGCCGAGCGGGTAGCGACGGCGCTACCGTCGGAGCGGAAGGTGGGTAGTGCGCCGGCCCAGTTCTCGGGCAGCTCGCCCGCCAGGACACGCCGCAGCTCTTTGGCCTCCTCGGGGTAGGCCTGCTCATAGTTGCTGAACATATCGTGCCAGCGTGCCTCGGTGCGTTCGCCTTGGGGCAGCGCCAGCCGATAGTGGGCGATCACGTCGTCAGGCAGCCAGAAGGGCTCCATCGAGGGCCAGCCCAACGCCTCCTTGGTCGCCTGCACCTCGGCTTCGCCCAGGGGGGCGCCGTGGGCCTCAGCACTGCCCTGCATCGCAGGGCTGCCGTAGGCGATGTGGGTGCGGCAGGCGATGAGGTGGGGTTGTCCGGTGGCGGACTTGGCTGTCTTGATCGCTGCTTCGATGGCGTCCACGTCATGCCCATCGATCTCCTGAACGTGCCAGCCATAGGCACGGAACCGACCGGCGACGTCCTCGGTGAAGGCCAGATCGGTGTCGCCTTCGATCGTGATCTCGTTGTCGTCGTAGAAGTAGATCAGGTTGTCGAGGCCCAGATGGCCCGCCAGCGAGGCGGCTTCCTGGGAGACGCCCTCCATCAGGTCACCGTCGGAGACGATGGCATAGATCCAATGGTTGAAGAGCGGATAGCCCTGCCGGTTGAAGCGGGCTGCCATGTAGCGGGCAGCGATGGCCATACCGACGCCGTTGCCGAAGCCCTGGCCCAGAGGGCCGGTGGTGGTCTCAATACCGAGCTCGATGTCGTATTCCGGATGGCCTGCCGTCTTGCTGCCCCACTGCCGGAACTGCTGCAGGTCCTCCATCGTGAGAGGGTAGCCCGTGAGGTGGAGCAGGCTGTAGAGCAGCATCGATCCGTGGCCTGCCGAGAGCACGAATCGGTCGCGATTGGGCCACTCGGGATTGTTAGGATTGTGTTTGAGGTGACGTGTCCATAGTGTATAGGCCACGTCAGCCATCCCCATCGGCATACCGGGGTGTCCGGAGTTGGCTTTCTGCACGGCGTCCATCGCCAGGACGCGTAAGGCATTAATGCAGCGTTGTTGAAGATCAGTTTGTGGCATCGCTTACCTCCAGATTAAGCTTATCATCTTGAGTCTATCACGGTTCGCGAGCGCGGGAAGCCGGTGTCGGCCTCTGCGCATCGGCGCAGGCTGCTGGTGCCTGCATTTGCCTCAGGTCTCGTCCGCCAGAGCGCGCAGGGCGACCGTGACCCGACGCGGGTGCGCGGTGAGCAACCCTGCAGCCTCCCACGTCCGTGCCAACGTCGCGAGCGCTGAGTAGGAGATCTCGTCGCTGAATGCATCGTGGAGCGTGCTGAGCGTGAAGCGGCTCTGCAGTTCCTCGATAGCATAGCCGACCATCCGACGCTCGAGCGTGGTCAGTGAAGGCAATGAGGAGGGCGGGCTCACTTGTGGGTCAAGGGCCGTCGCCAACAGGGCTTCCATCCAGAGACAGGCATCGTCGATCAGGTGGCCCATCTGGAAGTAGAGGCGGTTCGACCACTCCGCGCTACCATCCAGATCGTGGATGAAGGGCGGCGACTCCTGCAGCGTGCCGTACATAATGAAGGGGAAGTCGGCGGCACTGAAGAGCCCTATGCGCGATGTCACGGCCTCAGCGTGAAACACGTCCCAACGCTGCTCGGTGATCCGAAAGCGCAGCTCAAAGGTGACGAGAATGCCGCCCTTGAGGCGCCAATACCAGCGCGTGCCCAGGCGCCCCTGGTAGCCGGGCACCTTTTCAGCCATCGCGTCGGCGATCTGATCGGCGAGCCGCAGCGCCTGGTAGGAAGGATAGTAAACCGTCAAGATTGGGTCTCCTTTGAGCTTCGCGGTGCCATCGACCGGACGCCTCCGTCGGTGTTGAACTGCGCCTCGACGAGGGCGAGCTCATCGGCGTGTGTCCCAACTGTGCCGTCCAGGCGTGCGTGGCGCAGCGTGTTGAGGATCTCGCGGAAGAGAGGCCCAGGCTTGAAGCCCATCGCTTTGAGGTCATCGCCGTTGAGTAGCGGTTGCACGTGACGCCAGCGTTCTGCATAGCGCACAAGCCGCGTCTCGACCTCCGGATCGTCGGTCATCAGCCTCCCCAGTGCGAGGGCCTCCAGTTCGAAGGCATCGAGGCACTCGACGATCTCGCTGGGCTTCTCCATGCACGCTAGCGTGGTCAGGGCCGCCTGTACCGCTCTGCGTGACCGGTGGAGATCGACGAGGCGTCGCCACAGCTTGAGCCGCACGCGGAGCTTCTCGAAGGCCACGTCGTCCAGGCGGTAGGTGAGGAGGGCCCAATAGAGCCGCGGCACGCCGTCGCTCTGCTTGAGCCCCCATCGGTCAGCGACGAGTGTCTCTCTGAGGCGGCGGAAGCGCTCCGCAAGCCACGCATCAACGACCAACCCGGGGCTCAGTTGCTCCAGAGCGCCGAAGGCCTGCAGCCGGTCCAGCGCGGCCTCGGGCTGTGCCTCCTCGAAGATCAGGTCGAGCTCATGGCGGATCCGCTCACCGGTCACGCGATCCAACAGGGGTAGCGCGTCGCCGATCAGCGACTCGCTGCGCTGATCGAGGCGGAAGCCCAGTCGGGCTTCAAAGCGGGCTGCTCGCAGGATGCGGGTCGGGTCATCGACGAAGCTCAGGCTGTGCAGCACGCGGAGGATGCCTGCATCGAGGTCGGCACGACCACCGAAGAAGTCGAGCAAGTCACCCCATCGCTGCGGATCGAGCCGGATCGCCAACGTGTTGATGGTGAAGTCACGCCTGTGCAGATCCTGTTGGATGGAACTCTGCGCCACCAGGGGCAGCGCGGTGGGGTGCTCATAGAATTCGGTGCGTGCGGTGACAAGGTCGATGAAGTCGGGCAGGTGTCCCCTCACCGCATCCGGCGCACGGTCATCGTCCTCCGCCGTGATTCGCTGCCAGATGTCCTCCGGGAGCAGCCATTTGACCGTTCCGAAGCGGCTGTGGCTGCGAATCTCGCCACCATAGTGGCGAGCCATCGCGCGCCCCAGGTGGATCGCGTCGCCCTCCACCACGAGATCGACATCGACCAGGGCCTGACCCAACAGCAAGTCGCGGACGATACCGCCCACGAAGTAGATCACATAGCCGGTGTCTGCGGCTTCGGCGCCGATGCGCCGGATCAGGGCCAACAGCGGTGCCGGGATGGCCTGCGCCATCAGATGGGCGATTCGCTGCCGCTCCGATGTCTGAGCAGAGGGCTGGAGGCGAATCATATCGGTGCGGGTGACAACACCGATGATCTGTCCGTTGGCGGCGACGGGGATCTGGCCCCAGCCGCTCTGGATCATCTGCGCCCTGACGTGCTCGACCGAGTCGCCGGGTGAGACGGTGACCGAACCGGGCCTCATGATGCGGTGGACCGGCTCGCGTTCGAGTCGGTGTTGCACGCCGCGATCGACGGCATTGCGCGTCACCAGCCCCACCACGCCTTCCTGGGGATCGACAACCGGGAAGCCCTCGTGACCTGTCTGTAGCATCTGCTGAGCGACCTTCTCGATGGGATCATCCGGGGCGACTGTGCGCACCCCGTAGGACATCAGGTCGCGCACCTTGACACGCGGCTGCACATAGCCCGGCAGCAGCTCGCGCAGCTCGTCGGCGAGCGACTGGGCGGTCCGGTCACGGACCAAGGCTGCGGACGCCCTATCGTGGCCCCCGCCGCCGAAGCGGTCGGCGACGGTCGCGACGTTGATGTCATCCGTGGCGCTGCGTGCGACCATCTGTACGTTGTCCCCGATCTGTACCATGATGAAAAGCGCGCTGGGATCGAGCAGATTGCGAAGTTTGTGGGCCAGCGTGGAGATCTCCTCCTCGGTATCGGGCGGGGAGTCGGCCCAACTGAGGATCACCGGATGACCGTCGATCGTCAGCGTCTCCATATGATCCTTGAGCCCCTCATAGATGCGCTGTTGGGCCGTTGTGAGCGGGTGCTCCAGGAACTCGGTGGCGACCTCGAGATCGGCCCCCTGATCGATCAACCACGCCGCGGCGCGCAGGTCGCGGGGTGTCGCTGAGGCGTAAGTGAAACTGCCCGTATCCTCGTAGATACCGGCGAGCATCAGCGTGGCCTCAGCGGGCGAGATCGGAATCAGACGCGTCGAGATCGCCTCGACGAGGAGGGTTGTGTTGGCGCCCAGCGGTTCTCCTTGGAACTGCCAGCCCTCAGGGATCTCGTCCGGCGGGACGTGATGGTCGATCACCGTCACTTGGCTGATCTCCTGACCCATACCGCGGACGAAGGTGAGCTTGGCCGTATCGACGAGGATCACACGCTTGACGTGCTGTCCGCGAGGTAGGTCGTCGTGGCTGATGAAGGGGAAGCCGGGACCATAGAGGGAGAGAAAGGCCTGTACGTTGCGGTTGACGCGGCGCGGCAAGACCGGTTTTGCGCCGGCATAGAGCTTGTGCGCGGCCAGCAGGCTGGCGATGGCGTCGAAATCCGCGTTCTCGTGCGTCAGGATGATCTGCATAGCTTACGATTATAGCATGTATGGGATTCGAGGCAGTTCGGCGTAGTACGGGGGCTTCCCAACTGTCGGGTTGTGGGCTAAGATGAGTGCGCACGCAGCGACCGACAAGGAGTAGCTTATGTGGGATCAATTGAGCCTCTTCACCCAGCCCGACCGCCCGCTGACCGTGAGCGAGGTGACGGGGCGCATCCGTGCGCTCTTCGACCGTGATCCTCTGTTTCAGGACCTGTGGATCGAGGGCGAGGTCTCGAACTTCTCCCGTGCTTCATCGGGCCATGTCTATCTTACCCTGAAAGATGCCGGGGCGCAGATCGGGGCCGTGATATGGCGCACGACGGCTCAAGGCATCAGCCCTATGCCCCGCTCGGGTGACCAGGTCCAGGCCCACGGACGCATCAGCGTCTACGAACAGGGGGGACGCTACCAGTTCTACATCGATCAGATACGGCCCGCCGGACGCGGCTCGCTTTTTGAGGAGTTCGAGCGGCTCAAGGCGCAGCTTCAGGCGGAAGGGCTGTTCGATGAGGCACGCAAGCGCGCCCTTCCGATCTCGCCCGCGTGCATCGGCGTCGTGACGTCGCCGACGGCTGCGGCGCTTCGCGATGTGCTGCACGTGCTCAGCCGGCGCTACCCGTTGGCGCGCGTGTTGCTGTCGCCCTCACCGGTTCAAGGAGAGGCGGCGCCGCCGGGCCTTGTCGCAGCGCTCCATCGTCTGAATGCACGTGACGACGTTGATGTGATCCTCGTGGTGCGTGGTGGCGGTTCGCTGGAGGATCTGTGGGCCTTCAATGACGAGCGTGTGGTGCGAGCGATCGCGTCCTCACGGCTGCCGGTCGTGTCGGGCGTGGGCCACGAGACCGACTTCACGCTTGCCGATTTCGCTGCCGACCGTCGCGCTCCCACGCCCTCTGCCGCCGCAGAGGTCGTGACGCCGGATGTCGCGGAGCTGCGCATGACCCTGGCGCAGATGCGCGCGCAGATGTCGCGCGCCGTCGATCGGCAGCTTTCGGTGCGACGCGGTGCGGTGGAGACTCACCGGCGGGCGCTTCAGCACCTTTCGCCTGCTGCTCGACTGAGTAATGCTCGCCAGCGTGTCGACGACCTTGCACTGCGCCTCGATCAGGCGCTTGATCATCGGCTTGAGATCACGTTGCGCGACATCGCCGGGTTGGCGGCACGGTTGAGTTCGCTCGATCCCGGCGCGGTGCTCACCCGGGGTTACGCGATCGTGCGCGAGCGAGCGTCCGGTCGCGTGCTTGCTTCCGCCCGGGCGGTATTCGCGGGGCAGGGCCTGACGCTGCAGTTCGCAGACGGGGAGGCGCCGGCGAGGGGAGAGTAGGGGCCTCGTTGCTCAGAAGCCGGGGAAGGTTGCGCCGGTGTTTTGACATTTCCGCGACCGCGGCGATAATGCATTTCATGAACCCAACCGATCTAGCGATGCACGCAACTGACGATCCGGACGCGCCCCCGCTCCCCGTGGTGGTGGATACCCCCGAGGCGCTTGCCGCCTTAGTCTCTGAGCTGATGGGACAATCGCGCGCAGCCGTGGACACCGAGGCGAACAGCCTGTACGCTTACCGTGAGCGGGTGTGTCTCGTGCAGATCTCGATTCCTGGGACGAACTACCTCGTCGATCCGTTGGCGCTGGAGGACCTCTCACCGCTCGCACCCTTCTTTGAAGCGGCGTCGATCGAGAAGGTCTTTCACGCGGCTGACTACGACCTGATGGTGTTGAAGCGTGATTTCAGCTTCGAGACGCGGTCCATCTTCGATACGATGTGGGCTGCGCGTGTCCTGGGCTGGCCGAAAGTGGGGCTCGCCGACGTCCTCAGCACCCTCTTCGATGTCCACCCCAACAAACGCTATCAGCGCTACAACTGGGGCAAGCGCCCGATCGCACCGGACGCGTTGACCTATGCCTGGATGGATAGCCACTATCTGCTGCCCCTTCGCGACCTTCAGGTCCAGGAGCTGCAGGTCACAGGCCGGTGGGAGGAGGCTCAGGAGATCTTTACCTACCTCGCCGAGACTGTGGAGGTGCCGGCGGAGGACACGACGGCCCGTCACTTCTGGCGCATCAAGGGCATCCATCGCCTCTCCAACCACGATCAGCGGCGCCTGTTCCAGCTGTTTCTGTGGCGCGAGCGGGCGGCGGAGCAGCTCGATCGTCCGCCCGTGATGGTGATGGGCAACGGTCGGCTTCTGCGGTTGGCCCACGTCCAGCCGCGGACGCGCGAGCAGCTCGTGGCAGCGGGCCTGACGCCCGGGCAGGTGCGTCGTTTCGGCAAGGAGATCCTGAAGACCCTCGCCGATGCGGATCTCCCCGAGCTCCCCGACCAACCGCGCCAGGAGCGCCAGCCCGAGGCGGTGGTCAACCGTTTCAAGGATCTCAAGGCGTGGCGCAAGGATGTCTCGGAGGTACGGGGGGTCGACGCCGATGTGATTCTGCCGAATGCGACCCTGTGGGAACTTGCTACCCATCCTCCCCATGACTACGAGGCACTGCTCGACGTGCCGGGTATCGGTCCATGGCGCCAGGCGACCTATGGGCCTGACCTGCTACAGTTGTTGGCGGATTGAGGCGATAGCGTGCAGATAACCTTTTTGGGCGGCGTGGGTACGGTGACCGGCTCGATGTACCTGGTGCGTACCAACCGCACGAATCTGCTGCTGGACTGTGGGCTCTATCAAGGAAAGCGGGACGAGTCCTACAGGCGCAACCGCAAGCTCCCCTTTGACGTCCGCCGGCTCGATGCTGTGGTGCTCTCACACGCCCATATCGACCATTCGGGCAACCTGCCTAACCTCGTCAAGAGCGGATTCGCCGGCCCGATCTATGCTACGCACGCTACCCGCGACCTTTGCGGTGCGATGCTGCCCGATTCGGGTCGGATCCACGAGTACGACGTGCGGTATGTGAACAAGCAACGCGCCAAGAAGGGGCAGTCACCGATGGAGCCCCTGTACACCGAAGAGGACGCCCTGAGCAGCCTGCATAACTTCATCGGCGTAGGGTACGATCGTCCTATTGAGGTGGCGAGAGGCCTGCGCGTGACCTTCCTCGACGCAGGGCACATCCTCGGTTCGGCGATGGTGCTCCTGGAATCGGAGACCGACCACGGACCTGTGCGCCTGCTCTTCAGCGGCGACCTGGGCCAGCCGGACCTGCCGGTGGTCCGGGATCCTACCCCGATGCCCGAGGTCGATGCGCTGATGATCGAAAGCACTTACGGCGACCGGCAGCATCCGCCGTTGGTGTCCATCAAGGATGAGCTCGGCGCGATCGTGAACACCGTTGCCGAGCGAGGCGGGCGCATCATCATCCCCGCCTTCGCCGTGGGTCGTACGCAGGAGATCGTCTATCACCTCCACGAACTGACGCTCGAGGGGCGCATCCCTGCGGCAGGCTGCTGCCGCGAGATCCCGATCTATGTGGACAGTCCGCTCGCCGTCAACGTGACCGAGGTCTTCCGTATGCATCCCGAGTGTTATGATCGCGAAACGCGCGAGCTCATCGCCGAGAGCACCAGTGATGATCCCTTCGGTTTCCACCGCTTGCGCTACGTGCGCAGCGTCGAGGAGTCGAAAGCGATCAACACCGCACCCAACCCGTTGATCGTCATCAGCGCCTCAGGGATGGCGGAAGCGGGCCGGGTACAACACCATCTCCTGCACGCCATTGAGGACCCGCGCAACGCGGTCCTGATCGTGGGCTGGCAGGCGCCTTACACGCTAGGTCGGCGCATCGCGGAGCGGGAGCCCGAGGTGCGCATCTTCGGGGAGCCGTACGCGCTGCGCGCCGAGGTGCACACGCTCTACGGCTACAGCGCGCACGCCGACCGTCAGCAGTTGCTGGACTGGGCGGCACCCCGCGCCGAGAGCGTGAGGAGCGCCTTCGTGGTTCACGGCGATCCTGAGCCGGCGCAGGCGCTGGCAAGCGGGTTGGAGGGGCTGGGATACCGGCACACGGTGGTGCCCGCACCGGGTGACCAGGTGAATCTGTAGACGCAAGGGGACGACCTTGACCGCGTTCGCGGGCCGTACCGGGGTCGGGCCAGCAGCCCAAGCATCCTCCGCCGATGCCACTCGCCGGCAGCTTCGGCTGACCGGGGCACTCTTGGCGCTGCTCTCCGGCATCCTCTACGTCACCACGCTCCATCCGGGCGTGGGGCCCTATCTTGACTCCGTCCAGTACCAGCTCACGACGCTCACAT
>Ga0334882_1005503_pt1 | contig 9996 bp, 7 predicted proteins | sample GraSluR1_MG_5_FD_207226 | JGI IMG/M metagenome (GOLD analysis project Ga0334882, IMG submission 207226) | Sludge microbial communities from methane-producing bioreactor in Wageningen University, Netherlands - Granular Sludge_15_04-R1 | ecosystem: Engineered > Bioreactor > Anaerobic > Unclassified ... | reverse complement strand
CGCCGGTCCAGGCCAACCAGGGCACGGGCCGATAGCGGGAGGGCGGGTCGGTGAGGCGTTGGGGCAGATCGGCGGCCTGCAGCTCGTGCCACAGGCGGGGGCGGATGGATGACATGAGAGCCTCCTTGGACGGGCCTGTCCGGGCTCGACGCAGGGGAACCCGAGGGCCGCGCGGAGCGCCGTGCGGCAGGCGCAGAGCCGGCCTCTCGCCGGTCGTGGCGGACCATTCCTCGCTCAGGGCGCCGGTACCTCGCCGCGGCCGTGATGGGCGAGCAAGGCAGGCGCTGAGGATGCCGGCGGGGAACTCCCTAGCTACTTGCCGGCCTTGATTCTACATGACTCTTGAGTAGGAGAAGACGGGAGGTGCCCAAAGCATGTTACCATGGTACCTGTGGTTCCTCGCGGGCCTGGTGATGCTCATCATCGAGTTGATGGCCGGGACGATGTACCTGCTGTGGGCCGCGTGTGCGGCGTTCCTGGCCGGACTGGTGGCCCTGGTGCTTGGATCGGTGGTCTGGCTCCCGTGGGTGGTGTTCTCGGTGGCCACCGTGCTCCTGGCGGCCCTGACGCGGCCGCTAGTGCACAGGATCCGCCTCGGTCGCGGGGTGGCGTCCAATGTGGACAGTGTCATCGGCAAAGAGGCCGTCGTGCTGCAGCGCATTGACCCCGCGGCCAACACCGGCCGCGTGCGTATCGGCGGGGATGAGTGGCGGGCCAGCGCAGACGATGTGGTGGAGGCCGGGGCGCGAGTGGTAGTGCTCGGCGTCGAGGGAGCGACACTGTCGGTACAGCAGTTGGGGTCCTGAACGGACGGACCGGGCGATGGGCCGGTGAGGGAGCACCGTGGCGGCTTGAGGAGGCCACTTGCCGCCACCGGCGGCCGGGATCCGGTCCCGGAAAGCGCCCCGGCCGGCCGAGCCAATCGGAAATGGCGGAGGGCCACGACAGGCAACTGTCGGGCGAACCGACAAGGAGTTGATCGCAGTGGGACAGTACGTGCTTGGGATATTCCTGGCCATCCTGGCGATGGTGTTCATCAGCAAGTGCGTGTACATCGTGGCCCAGCACCAGCGCGGCGTGGTCGCAACCTTTGGGCGCTACACCAAGACCAACGACCCCGGCCTGATCTTCATCGTCCCCTTCATCCAGACCATGCAGCTCGTGGACATGCGCGAGACGGTGCTGGATGTGCCGCCGCAGGACGTGATCACCGAGGACAATGCGCTGGTGCGGGTGGACGCCGTGGTCTACTACGAGGTCACCGACCCGTTCCGCAACACCTACAATGTGACGAACTTCGTGCTCGCAGCGATGAAACTGGCCCAGACGAACCTGCGTAATATCATCGGCGACCTGGAGCTCGACGAGGCGCTCACCTCCCGCGAGACGATCAACGCCAGGCTCCGCGAGATTCTCGATGAGGCCACGGACAAGTGGGGTGTGCGGGTCACACGGGTGGAGATCCAGACCATCGAGCCGCCGCGGGATATCACCGAGGCCATGAGCCGGCAGATGAAGGCCGAGCGCGACAAGCGCGCGGCCATCCTCGAGGCCGAGGGCATCAAGCAGGCGGCTATTCTCGCCGCCGAGGGCGAGCGGCAGTCGCAGATCCTGCGGGCCGAGGGTGAGGCGGAGGCGATGAAGAGGGTGGCCGAGGCCGAGAGGTTCCGGCAGTTGACCGTCGCCGAGGGTGAAGGCCTCGCCATCAAGACGGTCTTCGACGCCATCCACGCCGGCAATCCCACTCAGGACCTGCTGGCCGTCAAGTACCTGGAGGCTCTGGGCCAGATCGCCGACGGCAAGGCGACCAAGATATTCCTCCCCCTGGAGACCGGCGGCGCGCTCTCCAGCATCGCCGCCGCGGGTATCGCCTTCCAGGAGGGGATGGGCGCCGACGCGGCGAAACCCCAGACGTAGAAGCTTGGCCGAGAAGCCGGTTCTGCCGCCAAGATGTCATTCTGAGCGTCCATCTCGCGCAGCGAGATAGCGGAGAATCTCGCTGAATGCCGGGAGATTCCTCGAGCTGCTCTTGCCGGGAGCGGACGCTCTCAGGACGACATTCCCGGCGAATCCGGGGTTCCTGGCCGCATCTCCAGTCGACCTTTGGCAGGAGCACATGGGCCCCGCAGGTCGCTGCCTGCGGGGCCTGTCTTTCCCACTACCTATCGAATTGACGAGGTGTTCATCATGGCCGCCCGACGTTACCTGGCCTTCGATCTTGGCGCCGAGAGCGGGAGAGCCGTGGTCGGCACGCTGCAGGACGGCAGGCTCTCCCTGGAGGAGATCCATCGCTTCCTCAATGAGCCCGTGGAAGTCTGCGGCACCATGCACTGGGACATCCTCTCTTTGTACAACAACATCCTCAGGGGCATGCGCGAGTACGTCAAGCGCTACGGCGACAGCGTGGACGGCATCGGCATCGACACCTGGGCCGTGGACTTCGCCCTCTTCGGCAGCGACGGCAAGCTCCTGCAAAACCCCGTGTGCTACAGAGACAAGCGCACCGAGGGCATGGTCGACAAGGCACTGGAGAAGATGACGAGCATGGAGCTGTACGAGGAGACCGGCCTGGCGATCCTCTCGATCCACACGCTGTTCCAGCTCCTGTCCCTGCGCCGGGGCGACAGCCCCTTCCTGGACATGGCCGACTCCTTCCTCATGATCCCAAGCACTCTGGGCTACTTCCTCACGGGCCAAAGGCAGGTGGAGCGCAGCAACGCCATCTCCACGCAGGTGTACAACCCGCGCAGCGGACAGTGGAGCGAGAAGGTCTTTGCCGCCTACGACCTCCCGCGGTCGATCATGCCCCGGCTCGTGGACCCCGGCACACGGCTGGGGCCGTTGCTGGACAGCGTCAAGGACAGCACCGGCCTGCGCCACGGTGACGTGATCTCGGTCTGCAACCATGACACCGGCTCGGCGGTGGCGGCGGTCCCGGCGGAGGGCGGAAGCTGGGCCTTCATCAGCTCCGGTACCTGGTCGATCCTGGGCGCCCTGAGCCCGCAGGTTATCACCACGCAGGAGTCCTTCGCGGCCCGGATGGTCAATGAGCTCACGGTGGGCAGCTTCTTCCTGGCCCGCAACATCATGGGCCTGTGGCTCCTGCAGCAATCACGGGCCTCGTGGGCGCGGGCGGGGCAGGATTACTCCTACGGACAACTGGCGGAGATGGCGGCAGGCGCCCCCGCGGATGGCCCGGTCATCTTCCCGGACCACCTGAGCTTCCTTTCGCCCGCCGACATGCCCACAGCCATCGCCGACTACTGCAGGGCCACGGGCCAGCGGCCGCCCGAGGGACCCGCGGCCATCAGCCGTTGCATCCTGGAGAGCCTCGCCCTGATCTACCGCGAGGACCTCGAGAAGCTCGCACAGATCCAGGGCCGCCGCTTTGATGCCGTGCACGTGGTGGGCGGCGGGTCGCAAAACGCCCTGCTCTGCCAGTTCACCGCGGACGCCGCGGGCATTCCCGTGATTGCCGGACCGGTGGAGGCCACCGTCGCGGGCAATATCCTCGTTCAGGCCCTGGCCACCGGAGACGTGGCCTCGGCCGAGGAGATCCGTAAGGTCGTGCGAGATTCCAACGAGATGGTGCGCTACGAGCCGCAGGACAAGGCCGCCTGGGACGCCAGGTTCGAGACGTACAGGGGGCTGCAGAGGTAGAGGGAACGGCGGGAACGGGACCGGCCGTGGTTCGTGGTTCGTGGTTCGTGGTTCGTGGTTCGTGGTTCGTGGTTCGTGGTTCGTGGTTCGTGGTTCGTGGTTCGTGGTTCGTGGTTCGTGGTTCGTGGTTCGTGGTTCGTGGCGCGTGGCGCGGTACGGCGAACGGCGCCGCTCCCTGCGGGCCAGGGACCCGCTTTCCCTCTCCTTCGCGATGCGGCCGCTCAGGAGAGGGGTGCACGGCAACAACCAACGGCCGTGGCGCCTCTCTGTAGGGCACGGGCCTGTACCGCACCGAGAGAGCCATCCAACAACGGCCAACGACGGCGGCGCACAGGTCGCCGCCCTACAACGGCAAACGGCGGGAACGGCCGTGGCTCGCAACGGCAGCGACGCCCGTGGCGCGTGGTTCGTGGCGCGGTACGGCAAACGGCGGCGACCGCCGGCTCGCACAACCGACACCCTTCGGGAGGTCCTCTTCGTGTTCATCGACATCCACGTGCACACCCGCATCTTCGACGGCCCCAGGCAACAGAGCGAGTTCTCCAGCCATTTCGCCACACCCTCGGAGCTGATGGCCAAGCTCAAGCCCCAGGGAGTGCGGGCCGTGGTGGCCTTGCCCACGGTGAACCCCGACTGCGCTTGGTATGTCCAGTCCGTGCAGGAGGTCATGCTCGCCGCCCAGCGCTATCCGGAGTTCATCATCCCGTTCATGAATATCGACCCGCGCCAGGGCAGCAATAGCGCCACCAGCGATCTGGGGTACTTCATGCGCTACTGGCAGGACCGGGGCTGCAAAGGCATCGGGGAGGTCACCGCCAACATGCCTTTCGACCATCCCCTGATGGAGAACCTGCTTTCACACGCCGAGGCCTGCGGCCTATCGGTGACCTTCCACATCGCCCCCAAGCAGTGGGACTACTACGGCATCGTCGATCACTTCGGCCTCCCGCTGCTGGAGGGCGCCCTGCGCAAGTTCCCCAAGCTTACCTTCCTCGGCCACTCACAGCCCTTCTGGGCGGAGATCAGCGGCAACCTCACCGAGGAGCAGCGGAACGGCTACCCCACAGGCCCGGTGACCGAGGGCGGCGCCGTGGTGCGCCTGATGCGGCAGTACCCCAACCTCTGCGGCGACCTCTCCGCCGGCAGCGGGCACAATGCCGTCAGCCGGGACCCCGAGTTTGGCTATGCCTTCATGACCGAGTTCCAGGACCGACTGTTCTTCGGCACCGATGTCTGCGACCCGCGGAACGAGACCCCACTCATCGGCTTTCTGAATGACGCCGTGGCCGGCGGCCATATCTCTCGCGAGGTCTACGAGAAAATCGGCTGGAGAAACGCCGAGAGACTGCTGGGGATGTGAGGGGCAGAGACGATACTCCCGGCGGACAGGAGACAGCGATGGCACACTTCCGCATGCGCCAGGGCTGTGCATTGCTGGTCGTTGCGGTCTCGCTCTGGGGCCAGGCGTCCCGGGCGCAGGATGGCGTCCTGACGGGCGCAGACTGGGAAGCCCACGCACTGGGGATCACGACCCCCGAGCGTCTGGCCGCCGTTCGTGCCGCCGCCGTCCGGCGGCCGGTCACCCTCGCCATCGTCGGCCAGGGCGGGGTCAGCAAGGCCCTCCTCGAGCCCGTACTGGTGGACGGGACCACCCTTGGGTACCGGCAGTGGCCCGAAGGCCAGACCCCCGACCCGGGCACCAACACCCACGACACCCAGGCGGCACGGGTGATCCTGGATCTCACCCACAAGCTCGGGATCCAGGTGCGCCTCCTGGTCTACCACGTCGGCGAGACCACCGACAGCGTGGCCGAGGGCTTCTCCCGGGCCGGTGCCGAGGCCGACATCGTCGCACTGTATCAGTCCTTCTGGGGCAATGTGCAGGCGATGGCCGACAGTATCGGCACGGCGAGCGGCGCCCTGTTCATCTCGCCCTACGTTGAGGTCGGGCCCCGGGATACCGCCACCTGCCTGCAGGCCCATGCCGCCAAGCCCTGGGCCGAGGGCTTTCCGCACTTCATCACCACGATCCCGCTGGCCAGGCAATCTCCGGGGGTGCTCCTCACTCCGCAGAGCCGGCCCGGACAAGACACCGAGGCCATCAACTTCGTCGCCCCCTCGTACTATGCAAGCAGCGCCGGCGGCACATGCCCCTCGGCCGAGGTGGCCGCCGCCGTGGCCGCCTATATCGTGGCCGCCACCTCCGACAAGCCCGCACCCGAGGAGATCGTCGCGCTCATGCGCCAGACCTCGACGGACGATAGGGCCTCGCTCGGGTCGCTGCCCGAGTTCGACGAAGCCTCCCTGGACGCCTTTGGCGAGCAGATCGCCGCCCTGGCCACCGCGACCGACACCAGACCGCGAAAGCTCGACGCCACCGGCGTCCTGAACCTGTGGGCCATCCACGAGCACATCGCCACCGGCGGAGCGGAGCAGGGACACGACGATTGACGGCACCGGCACGAGCCGCCCGCCGCCGTCGGCCGTACTGCATCGCTCCCCGCGTCTCAGTGCCTCCGTGCTGCGCCGTTCCCATCTTGTGCCACCTCAGGAGGCGTTGCCTGTGTCCGGTACCGTCGGCTACGAACTCACGCTCCAGACCGTGCAAAGCGGCTTCGATGGCGTCAAATGCTGGGTGCATGCCCGGGCGGGCGTCATCCCCGGTGAGCGCCCGGTGGTGGTGCTCACCATGCAGAAGCTCCTTCTCAGCGGCTCGGATGTGTTCTACGCGCTCAACGACCTGCGCAGCGACGACCTGGGAGCCACGTGGGAAGGGCCCCGCGAGCGGCAGGCTCTGGGGCGGCGTAGCGAACCCGGGGGTATCGAGGCCGTCATCTGCGACTTCACCCCCAAGTACCATGCGCACAGCGGCAGGCTGCTGGGCATCGGCCATGTGGCGCGGTACGTAGGAGACGCCCTGATGCCCTCCCCCAGGCCACGCCAGACGGCCTACTCGGTCTACGACGCCGAGGCCCGCGAGTGGGCGGAATGGGAGACCATGGCCATGCCGGCCGAAGAGAGGTTCTTCTCCGCCGGCGCCGGCTGCGTCCAGCGAGTGGACCTCCCCGACGGCACCATCCTGCTGCCCATCTACAACCATGGAAACGATACGGAGTGCTCCTGGGTGACGGTCACCCGCTGCGGCTTCGACGGCCACAGACTATCGTACCTCGAGCACGGCAGCGAGATGACCGTACCCGAGCCGCGCGGGCTGGGCGAGCCCTCCGTGGCGTATCACGGCGGCCGCTACTACCTGACCCTGCGCAATGATGTGCGGGGCTACGTCACCTCCGGCGACGACGGCCTGCACTATTCCGAGCCCATCCCATGGTGCTTCGACGACGGCTCGGAGCTGGGCAACTACAATACCCAGCAACACTGGGTGGCGCACGATGACGCGCTGTTTCTGGTCTACACGCGGCGGGGGGCCAACAACGACCACGTGTTTCGTCACCGCGCGCCGCTATTCATGGCTCAGGTGGATACGGAGAGGCTCTGTGTCCTGCGGGACACCGAGCGAGCCATCGTGCCGGAGCGTGGGGCCAGGTTGGGGAACTTCGGGGTCTGTGAGGTGAGCCCGGAGGAGACGTGGGTCATCGCCGCCGAGTGGATGCAGCCCGTGGGGTGCGAGAGGTACGGCAGCGACAACAGCGTCTACATCGCGCGCTTGCGATGGGACAGGCCGAATGCAGGGGCGCTCTCGCACTGAAAAGCGAAAAAAACACCAGGCCCCGACAAGCGGGGCCCGGCGGCAGGACGGGGCTCAGCAGGATCGGCAACGGCATCAGGGATAGTACGGCCCCTGCAGGTACTTCTCCAGCTTGGCATGGCCGTCGAGGTACCCGACATTTCGGTAGACCGTGAGCGTGTCGGTGGCGGCCGACTTGCGGGAGTGGTTCGTGCCCCACGCCGGGCCGGAGCAGTCGGCGATGACCAGTGTGCCCGAGGCATCGGAGAACTGGGCCATGCTCAGCCCGTTGCCGGGGGCCCCGGCCGCCGAGGCCGCGAACAGCGCCGAGTTGTACTGGTAGGTATGGCTCCAGCAGGGATCGGCGGGATCGCCGCTGGGGCAGACGAAGATGTGCTGGTTCTTGCAGTACGGCTCCAGGAGATGGCCCTGCGCGAGGTTCGGTGTGACGTAGCTGTGCGTCAGAGTGTCGGAGCCCGGCCACACCGCGCAGGGATGCACACCCAGCAGCAGGCGTTCGTCATAGTCCTGCGCGTACATCAGAACACCCATCATCATCTGTTTGACATTGCTGGTGCAGGACGTCTGCCTCGCCTTCTCCCGTGCTCTGGCGAACACGGGGAAGAGAATGGCTGCCAGGATGGCGATGATGGCGATAACCACCAGCAGCTCAATGAGGGTGAAACCGCTTCGCTGCCTCGACATAGCAAACACAACCTCCAGTATCGTGATCTCGGTCCGCGGCCGCCGGCGTTAGCACGCAGCGGTCGCGCACGCCGCGAACGGGCCAGGAACCCCCATCAGTGCCTGGTCTGCCACGACACGCATGGTGGGCTTTCGCCACACGAACACGGAACACCTGCACCATAACCGATCCGAGCTGTGAAATCCTGTTTGTTTCGCTCAAGGCAGTTGGACAGCCGCGAGGATACCACTCACAGGCGCCCCGGAGGTCTGGCCGGGAACCTCGGCCGGACCGCCCCACTTCACCCCGGAGCGCCGGCGGCGCAGACACCGCCCGGGCGGATGCTCTCGCCGAACGCGCGATGGTTGTGCGAACCGCTCCCTCCGGGAGCCGACGCGATGGCGAGAGCATTGCCCGGTGAAGGCGGGCTTCTCCTCACATTATGCAGGTTCCGGGCAGGCGCCGATTCACGTCACCTCACCCCCCCAGCCCCCCTCTCCCTTACTCCGCCAAACGGCCGGCGGAGACGGGAGGAGGGGGGAGAACGGCAGTACTTCGACCGTTCCGGACGCGGAAATGGCGGAATGTGGCCCCAGTGCGTTCATGCATAATGTGAGTGGATAGCCCGACCTACGGGTCTGCAAACGGCGGGATTGCGGCCCCAGAACTTGGTGCAAACGTGAAGAAGCGCGCCCATACAGGCATCTAGTCCGCTGCACCAGTCCTCAAAGCAACCGGGGCGCCCTTCTTGGGGGCGCCCCGGTTGCTGCCTGCCCGGCGGATGCCCGGGCTACTGCTTGGTGCGGACCAAGACCCGCAGGCGCTTCTGCTCATAGCTACCCGCGTTGTGCTTGAAGGTCCAGTCGCGCGTGTCGCCGTCGCTGTTGCCGATGCCCAGATCGGCGCTGGCTCCCGACTTCCAGGCGTTCAGAGCGAAGATGGTCTGCTGCGCCTGATGGTTGTGCACCTGCATGGACCCGTAGCCGTCCTCGGGGTCCGCGTACTGGTCGCCGAAGTCCCACACATCCCCCGACGCGTTGGGGATGCCGGCGGCATTGGGCGGACCGTAGTTGTGGGGCCAGAACTCAATGTTCCCGCCCGACAGACCCTCCCCGGTGGCGATCCCCGCCACATTGGAAAGCACATTCATGTTGGCAACCCTCTGCTGGAACACGGCTCTCGAGGCCACGGTGGGGATGCCGATCTTCTTCAAGTCATCGGTGAAGGCATCCATCGACACATAGACCCACTGGGTCTTGCCGTCCTCGCCGGTGAGCTCTAGGAAGTAGGCGATGCGGTCGAAGGGGTCGATGATCTGCGCGCTGTAATCCTCATCATAGGCGATCTCGGCGCCGAGCTTGGCCAGATCCAGGGAGTACGCCAGCTTGTAGTCCTTGGCTTCCTTGACCTCGAGCGCCAGATGATCGCGGGTGGGCACTTCGCCGGCCCGGAACGGCACGGCGGGGAGGCCTTCCTCGTTCATGAAGTTGGGCTCGGCGCTCTTGTGCCACGCGAAGCGCATGGCCACGGGTTTGGTGACCTCGGGTGAGGACAGGACCACCGTGTCGCCATCGATGACGGCGTCGGCTTTCACAAAGCCGTTCTCCTCGCCGATGATCTCAAACCAGTCAAGCGGCTGACCGTCCCTGGAGGCCAGCCCTCCGCCGACACTGTCGAAGCTCAGGCGGAGCGTGTCGCCTTCGATGGCCATGGACTTGAAGGTCGGTCCATTGCAGACCACATCGGTCTTGCCGTAGGTCCCGTTGAGGGCCAGGAGGGCCAGGCGCAGCCCCACGGCCTGCTTGTTCCTCGGGTGGATGTCCTTGTAGTCGGCGACGTCCGTGGTGATGACCTGACCCGTGTTGGGGATCGAGAGCGCCGCCGTCTGGGCTTCCCAGAAGGTGGGAAGGACGTAGGGGTTCTCGGTGCCGTACTCGTACGGCGCGATCTGCACGTAGTAGAA
>Ga0334882_1005499_pt1 | contig 10004 bp, 5 predicted proteins | sample GraSluR1_MG_5_FD_207226 | JGI IMG/M metagenome (GOLD analysis project Ga0334882, IMG submission 207226) | Sludge microbial communities from methane-producing bioreactor in Wageningen University, Netherlands - Granular Sludge_15_04-R1 | ecosystem: Engineered > Bioreactor > Anaerobic > Unclassified... | reverse complement strand
TCTGTTCAAAAGTTGTATACTTTACTCCGGAATCAGTTGTACACATTACTCCGGAATTAATTGTACAGTATAGTCCAGAATATTCAATAAACCCAGAACCGATCTGAGTTCTTACATTCTTTATAGTATCATATACCTCAATTGATACAGAGGCTCTTTTAAAACTTTCAATTCTTTTTGGAAGATCTATGAAGGCAAAAGTCACAGGATTCTTACCAACCATCACCTGAGAATGTAGATTCTTCGATATAAATATCATCAACAAGGCTGAGAGAATATGGATAAACTTCATTTATTGAACAGATGATAGCAAGTTTAACAATGAATCTATATTTCAAAATTATAATATTATTTAAGTAATGGCAAGTAATATTGCTTGTATCCTTTTCATATTATTAATCCGGTATATAACATTAATTAAAACATTAATTTTTCACTACATAATTACTAAACGCCACATCTCTATCACAAGATTGTCAGTTTATTCTAATGTTGCGTGAATTTGCAGTAGAATATTATATGACTTATCAAGTCGATAGTCATTCAATAGTTATTCAGTTGTTAACAATAAATGACAGCCGACCTGTCCGCCGAAGCGAAAGCGTAGGAGGAATGCTGAATGACGGCCGACATAAGGAGGACGAATGACGGCCGCAGGCCAAATGACAGTGCGTAGCGCTGAGTGACGTCCGACGTAAGGAGGACGAATGACGGCCGCCGTCAGGCGGACAAATGACTTTAAACTTTGAACATCGCCTCGTAATGCGGCATCGGATCGAAGATGCCACCGCCTGTGCGGTAAAATTCATTGCTTAGCTCATATACTCCCCTGTTCACATTCACCCATGGAGCATTTCTGCGTGGGTGATAGCCCAGCATCGTGCTCCAATTCCTGTAATTCTGATGACCATTGCTTTCTACAAGTCCCAGATTGCCTATGCCGGGGAATGAAGCCAGTCGTGCCGCCACATTCTTATTCCATTCAACCAGAACGGGGTTGACAGTCAGGTCGGCGCAAAAACAGGGGACATTACGCTCATGAGCTGCCTGAGCTATCTTCATTGTCATACTGAGTGTTTTGGCTATTGCCTTAAGCGCTATAGCCTTATAACCCATCTCAATCCTTTCAACTGCATCTTCGACCGTATGAGCGCTTTCATCCGACGCAAGCCTTACGGGAATATCGCTGACATCAATCTCTGCTTCCTCAGGGAATGGTTCCTCTATTATTGCTATCTGGTCGAATGCGCCTATAGCCCGTGCATGATCAAGCAGTCTGAGCAGAGTCTCCTTTTCTTCATATCTGCCGTTCGCGTCAAAATAATAAGGCAATCTGCCTTCAGCAGTATATTCAGTACGCACACTCCCGATTGCTTTATGGATATCCGTAAGTCTTGCCTTATCTTTCTCAAGCATCTCTTCCTGAGTACCCGGCTGGCCGATCTTGATCTTCATGAAAAAGTATCCTTCATCTACCGCGGCTTTAATCTCTTCAATGGGAATTGTGTATGCCATCAGGGGAATACCGGCAACCCTATCATGCCGGTATGACAAAGCAGGCCTGTACGCCTGAGGAATGAGCTCATCAAATGTGGATATGCCATTTTCCTTTGCATAAAGAATCCATACGGCATTATCGACACCTACAAGTGCATTGAGCGCAAAGGTTTTTCTCAGATCAGGATTTGATGTTATCCGTTTTCCATATTCATAAATCTCGGAATAGAGATAATCCAAAAGCTCAACAGGCGATGTAAAACTCTGGCCATCCAGGATCTGCATGGCTCTTTCCGTCATGGCATACATCAATGCATTACCGCCGCTTTCGGAGTGGGATTCGAAGACTTTAGCATCGGACCAGAGAACACTTTGTGTACAGAGACCTATTGAATGAGCACCCGATTCGCTTTCAAGATAAGAAGCGCTCTGCCATATTTCCGTCATAAAGCCCCCTTTGAAGCCGAAGGGACGGATAAGAGGTTCTCTTTCAAAATCCGAGCTGACTCTTTTTATCCTGATGTTTTTTGCAGCAAACGGGGCACATCCTGATAACAGGCAGTCGAACGGGCTGGCAATTATGGCTGCACCGGCAGTCATAAGTCCTCTTCTGATAAAACTTCTTCTGTTTTGTATTAACATCTTAAATCAGTTGATACTTTTCAAGATAATTCTTAAGGTAATCTGTGTCTTTCTTTATTTTCCGCACTATGATCTCCTGCTGCTGACTGAGGGAGAGTTTCTCCTCACCTTTTTCGAGCAGTGGATATTCAACATGCAATGTGACCGGACCCGAGATATTCAGTTCCTTCACAGTTCTGAAGAATAGATCCCAGTTAACCATCCCCTCTCCCAGGGGTACTGTTACAGCTCTTGGTCTTCCCTCCACTGTCATCCATGTAAAATCCTTTACCGCCAGAGAACCGATTAAGCCTGAAAGAAGCCGCATGCCTATAATCCACGCATTGGCACCCTCGACCATTGCGTGCCTGACATCATACTGACAGCCAATATGTTCCGGAGGATAGTCGCGGAGCATCTCAAACAGATCCCATACTGAGCAACCCACCCTGGTTCCTGCATGGTTCTGATAATCACCATGTATTCTGTATTTTTGGTTAAGGTCAACCAGGCCTTTCAGATCCTCCTTATATTTCTGAAGCGATTGCCACACGCCGGCTTTAAGGTCAAAATCGAGGTATCCCAGCCTGTAATGAGTTACGCCAAGGGATGCAGCTGTTTTAAGGACTCTCTCAGCAAGGGGATCAGTGGCATTAACGATGCCGGTAACGATCATATCTAGAGCAAGGTTGTGTTCACGGGCCTTTTCAGCAAGAGGCGGCAAATCTTTTTCCACCGCTGAAGGTTCAACTTTTCCTGCCGGCCTTACGGTCAGGTCAAAGCCCCCTAAACCGGACCTTTCAACACACTCGCACATAAAGTCAAATTCGTAGTTGTCGATGGGTTTGGAAAACAATCTCAAGGGAAATTTATTCTGTGTATTTTCCGGAGGTACTGACAACTGAGATGACGTAAAAGGCAAAAGAAGTCCGGCAGAGGCGACTGTCCCGATAAATTCTCTTCTGTTTTGTTTCATTCTGGTTCTGCTAAGAGTTAATCAATTGTTTATCTATAATAAAGCTAATGAGGTCTGGAACGGAACAATGATCACTCAAAGTTTCCATGGAGTCCGATACTCATAATGCAGTAGGTTATTTGCATCTTCGTTGTTGGTAAAACTTTCGTTAACCGGATCCCATTGCAACCTCTCTTTGACTTCCAGGGCAATATTTGCCAGGTGTGCGAAACTGGTCGACCTGTGACCATCCTCTATGGAGCAGAGTGGTGTTTGCCCGGATTTGATACAATCGAGGAAGTTCCGTACAAGTGCACCTGTACTGTCACCGCTGCTTCCGTCAGGCATCGGAACATCCTTAACATTGAATTCCTCAGCCTTAAGGATATGTTTGTAGGTCTGGAACTGGCCGTTTCTTGCGGGAGTGATCCGATAGCCGTTCTCGTCGGCGTTAAGGGTACCGAGAGTGCCCCGCAGCTCAATCTCGCCGTATCTGAACAAGTTTCCGCTGCTGGCCTCATAAGTACAGAATGTGATAATGGCTCCTGACTTGAATTCAAATGTAACCTGCATTGTATCGGGTATTGTCCTGTCGTCATCAACGAAATATCTTCCTCCGTGAGAGCTTACTGCCATCGGGGCCGTCTCGCCCATCAGCCAGCGGATAACATCCATATAGTGGACTCCCCAGTTCCCCATCTGGCTGGAGTACTCGTTCCACCATCTGAACTTATAAGGGTGAATATTGAACTGGTATGGCCTGTAGGCCCTTGGACCCAGCCACATATCCCAGTTGAAATCAGCAGGGGGGTCTTCCGGTTTCATTCTGCCGATACCGTCGGGAAACATATTATCTATCCTGTGAGCCATTCCAACCGAGATCCTGCCAATTTTTCCCGCGGGAATCTCTTTTGCCAGTTTCTGGTATACTCTCGCGCCTCTCCTGTTAAGCCCTACGGCAACTATCCTTTGTGTTTCTGCCTGGGCATTGACCATTTCCCTTCCCTCTTTAAGGGTTATGGTCAATGGTTTCTCGACATATACATCTTTACCGGCTTTTACCGCACTGATCATCTGGATAGCGTGCCAGTGATCGGGTGTGGCAATTACCACAGCATCTATATCCTTATTTTCCAGTAGTTTACGAAAATCATTATAAAGGATGGGCTTCTCCGGGAATGTTTCACCCATTTGCGGGATCCTGCCACCCAGTTCTGTTAAATACCTGGGGTGGACTTTACTTCTGTCACGGAGCATATAGGGTTCATAAGCATCGCAGAGAGCAGCTGTCCGGACATCGGGTTGATTAATAAAAAGTTGCAGAAGCTGAGTGCCCCTGTTACCAAGTCCTATAAATCCGACGTTTATTTTCTCGCCGGCTCCATATATCCTGTTATAAGAGGCAGCGCTTAAACCCGGGGCGCCCAGTGCAACGCCTGCGGTTACGATGCCTGTTTTAGCAATAAAGTCACGTCGGGAGGTTTTTCTCTTTTTCATTATGTGATTGAATTAAAAGAGAAAGTTACTGATTTTTTATAATTGGCAATTCAAACAGGTGTAAAATCAGGCAAGAGTTATTATCAAATGAGAATAATTATCCTTTAATAATAATTATCAAATGATAATCACCATCCCTTAATAATAATTATCCTATAAGATTTACTATCCCATAACAATCACATAATAACAAATATCACCTGACAGTGATGATCTTACGGTATGAAACGGGAATTCCGTCGGATGTAATACCTTGAATATTAATCTCATAATCAGACCTGTAGTCAGACGACCAGAACTCAATGGTTACCTTACCGTCAGAATCGGGCTTCAACCCGGGTCTCCAGTAAAGTGTATTCCTGAAATCAGGGTCGCGACTCTCTTTAATACCAGGCACTGAATAATCCGGAGATATGAACGGGATCTCTTCATTATTGATATTGTAACTGAATCTTACTGAATTTGCAGGCAACGGGAAAGAACCGTAATTACCAGATTTCGTTATAACATTCACTATGCCATAAAAATGATATCCGCCCACTGCATATTCATTCCTGATGACATCGATCCTCTCCACGATCTCCGGATTCATTTCCGCAATAATATCAGGATCGTCAATAATGACCCCGTCGATCATCAGAGTGGCATCTTCCTCGTATGTCCTGTTATCATAAGGATTCGTTACCGTTATACCATATCCTGCCCTGCCTGTCCTCATTGCCACCCCCGGTATGAGCTCAAAAAAGACTTCCTGCATAGCCGGAAGAAGTATATAATCGGCCATTCTCAGTTCCATTTCCGGTTTCCCGTAAAATCTGATCTCTCTTTTATTCACGGAAGAGGCCCTTACAGATTCGCCTGCTGAGCTTATTCCATATATCTTCGATACCTGGTAGTTCATGATCCATTCTTCAATATGGGGAGGAATACCGGCTTGAAGTGATTCATTAACAATATCATATTCCGGGTAAGTGTCAAGAAAAGGTGACATTATCCTTATCAGATTACCACTTTCATTCTCCTTTAACCTGACAACAACTTCATCCGGAATCTCTTCATTATCAATAACAAAACTAAAGTTACCCTCGCTGTCTGTCATTGCGTACTGAAAACGGGCTTCCTTCCCGGGAACAGAGAGAAGTAGTATCTGATCCTCAAGCACCGCATCCGGCTTTTGTGAAATAAGTGTGCCTGACAATAGATGCCCTTCTCTTTCAGGTCTGTAGAGTGCCTCTTTAAGATCTTTGCGATCAGGTTTCCTGCTAAGATAATCATCAATGACTGAGAGACTCTCTGCAGCTGATAAGGAAGCAACTGATATACTCAAACGGGTATTTTCAGGTGAGGTAATGACTCTCCTGTCGAGCTCAATCTCAAGTTTGACCTTCTCCCTCCTTTCACAAACTGACGGCACCCTTACTGTAACAAAGCTGCCGGAAATGTTTCGGGATTCATGTTCCTGTTCATCTACAACTATCCTCCTGAATTCTTTGTTGCTGAAGGGATTGTAAATTCCGAGATTTTTTGCAAAGTATTGCCCGGCACTATAATTCTTCATAATATTCGTATATGCTCTCAGTATATATGTCCCGGGGCTCAGTGTATCGGGAAGTTGGAAAGTACCTGATGCGAGACCGTCAGTTAACCGGATTCGCTTCTGTATAACCGTGCTATTCATGTAATTGAGCAGTTCAACGTATGCAATAGTACTTACCCCCGGTTTATTGTTGTTATTCCTGTCAAACAGATAGGCAGCAAACCAGCAATTCTCCCCTGCAATATACTCATCCCTGTCTGTATGCAACCATATATCATCACCAGGCAAAGCATTATTGCTCAGACCGTTTAATTGCTGTCCGCTGGTCTGATAATGAAACCATATCAGCATAAACAAACAAAAAAACCGGGTCATATCTTTCATCATCTTAGTCTCTGTTTGAAATCTCTAGTAATTATCGGGCCAGAAATCAGGTCTCTCTGTTGTTCCCCTTGTAGTACAGTCGGCACAACGAAGCTGATCGGTATAGGTTTTGGTTTCCGCATCATAATCCCATATAATAATCCAGTACAAAGTACCAAGATACCGTATCGGCTGATTCAAAGGAACTGTCGCGTAAGGACAGGAGGAATAAAGGTTTTTGAATCCGGCAAAATAATCTTTAATAAACAACCTCTGAGAAGAGACGGATGAAACGCTGAAAAAGCCCAGGACCGGTTCTTCCGGATTGATAATGTTTTTTATATTACCCTCAACGTTCATTGGTATTACATCGTATAAGCCACCTGTTTTATCAGAGATCTTCCGGATCTTTTCCCAGTAATGAAACTCCTCCTCATTAAGAGAATACTGCGTTACCAGAATGCTGTACAATTCCTTCAGCCTGTCGTCTGTTTCAGTCGATATTTTTCTGACCGGCATACGTTTCACTTTCGATTCAGCCAGATAAGAGGTGCTGTTGAGAAGAATATGGTTTGACTCCAGGGTAATCCAGCATATATTATTAGGGACCATATAAGGAAGCCTTATCATCCATGTTTCGGAATAATCCCATCTGAAAAACCTTGTCAGGTTTGAAGGATCATGTGTGTCGAGAAAGATCCTGCAACCCTCAACAACCTCTCCGAGCTGGTTCATTTTGACAATTTCCTTCTCGTAATAAATGCTGTCGATTGGAGGAACAGCTGTCATTTCCATGAATGAAGAGGCATAAATCCCCGTATATGCTTCAACAAAAAGAGCATATTTCCTTCCCGGCAGACCCCTGAAATTCCGCGGATTAGTATAGTAGCAGCCAGGCTCTTTTTCATTAAGTGAGTAGCTGTTTCCGAGATCATCCTTTACTGAAACTGTTGCCCCGGTCACGGGTAAAGGATTTGTCAGATCACTAATGGGTAATGAAAGAGATATTTTTACCTTATTTGCAACAGGCTGATCGGTTATCATTCCTTCAATAACGAGTACCTGCTTTTCATCAGTAATTTCAGGAATAAATTCAGTAACGCAACCTCCTGACAGAAGTATCAGAATTATAACCGGTAAAATCTTTAATCTCTTCATGATATTAAAAATCAAAGCTATACGTTATCGAAGGAATAGCCTGTCCAAAAACTGAAAGTTTATATCCTTTAATCCGGTTTCCCTCCTCCCTGAAGTATATGGAGTAAACGTTGGCTCGTCCCAGTGCATTATATACAGAAATTGTCCAGTGTGGATGAGCGATCTTGTTTATTTTTAGGTTGCCGCTGATCTTTATCGAAAGGTCCAGTCTGGAATAATCGGGTATCCTGTACTGGTTCCGCTCTGAATAAATTGGAACTGTAATTCCGCCGATCTGGTAAACACCCACAGGAAATGTTATTGGTCTGCCTGTGCTATAGGTGTAACTGGCCGAGAAGCTGAATCGTCTGGAGAAAAGATAGTTAAATGTCGCATTCAGGTCATGCGGCTTATCAAAGCTGGCTGGGAACCATTTGCCTGAGTTGAGGAGTTCTTCACTGAATTCACTTATGCTTCTTATCAGAATCCTCGAATAAGTATATCCGGCACTCCACCTGAGACGGCCCTCTGTACTCTTAATGTTAAGCTCCATACCATAAGCTCTTCCCCTGACATATATAATTTCTGTCTCAGTATTTTCGTTCATTACCAGCCTTGCTCCCCCTTTATAGTCGAGCATATTCTTTATACTCTTGTAATAGATTTCTGCTGAAGTCTCAATCTTGTTTCTGTAAAGCATCTTATAAAATCCTGCCGCGATCTGGTCACCTGTCTGTGGCTTAAGGTAATAGTCACTCATTTTCCATGTGTCTGTTGGTGAGATCGCTGTTGTATTGGAGAGAAGATGAAGGTATTGACGGGTTTTATTGTAGTTAATTTTAAGTGAGCTGTTATCCGAGAACCTGAAATTCATTGAAAGCCTCAGTTCAGGTCCGGCATAAGCTTTAACAAGACGATTTGCAGCGATGTTCAGCGTATCGGTAATTGTCGAAAGAGCTTTGGGCAGCTCAGGATCATACATCATTATATCCGATGGTCCCAGGGCATAGAAAGATGAGAGTCGCAGTCCTGCATTCAAAGAAAGGTAACTGGTCAGGACATATTTCTCGTCAAAATAGATGGCCGCTTCAAGAGCCTTCTCCCCCGGGATCAGGTGAGGGATCACGAGGGAGGAATCATTTGATGGGGAATAATTACCGGGCTTTATTGAATATCCGGTAAAATCAGCTCCAAAATTTACCTCACTTCTGCCTTCGGGGTACCAGTTAAAATCAGCCTTGAGACCTGCACTACTGACATTATGAGTCATTGTGAAACCATCCTGAAGAATTCTTTCACTCGTAATTCCATACTTGTAGTTGCTTGTATTAAGTGAGAGGTGGGAAAAAAGCCTGTTGCTGAACAGATGTTTCCATTTAAATGTAATAATGTTATTATCATACCTGTAGAGCGTATCTGTATTGAGACGAAAGGCATCATTACTGAAATAAGCTGATAATTCAATCTTATTCTGCTTATTGATATCGTATGATATTCTGCTGTTGATATCATAGAAGGAGGCCATACTGTTCCTGAGCCACTGATTGTCAATTCTCCTGAATATCCAGTTGGAATATGTGCTGCGGCCGGTCAGTATGAATGAGCATTTATCTTCAATAACAGGGGCCTCAATCATTATATGAGCGGTGACAGGACTTATTCCAGCATTGCCGGCAAACTCTTTTCTGTTGCCCTCTCTGGGGACAATATCGAGTACTGATGATATTCGCCCTCCGTAGCGGGCAGGTATCCCTCCCTTATATAGTGTGACGTCTCCTATAATATCTGAATTAACTGCTGAAAAGAATCCGAAGAAATGATTGGAATTATACAATGGTGCTCCATACAGCAGGATCAGATTCTGGTCAGCGGAACCACCTCTCACATTGAATCCTGATGATCCTTCTCCCACAGCTTTAACTCCGGTTACAAAAAGAACACTTTTAATAATATCCGACTCTCCAAGAGATGTTGGTAATAGGCTGAGGTTAACAATACTGATCTTTTCAAGGCCCACTTCAAACCGCTGCATGGTTGTATTTTTCTGAGCAGATACAACCGCTTCCTTCAAAGGAATAAGAACACTGCTCATCCCGACATCTATCCCACCCTCACCGTAAAGATTTATATTGATTCTTTTTTCTCTCATTCCTATAAATGAATAGGTGAGTGAATGGGTCCCGCGCGGCAGTGACAGGGAATAAAATCCATATGGATTTGTTACAGCCCCGATCTGCAGCTTCTGATTATAAACGGTTACACCGGCTACAGGTTCCCCTGTCGTTTCGGTTCTCACCCAGCCGGTGATTGTTGCATTGCCAGGCTTGTACCTGTCCGCAGGGTTACCGACATCTATGAACATGCTTGTCTCATCCTGTTTGTCTGTCCTGCTTTCAT
>Ga0334882_1005498_pt1 | contig 10005 bp, 6 predicted proteins | sample GraSluR1_MG_5_FD_207226 | JGI IMG/M metagenome (GOLD analysis project Ga0334882, IMG submission 207226) | Sludge microbial communities from methane-producing bioreactor in Wageningen University, Netherlands - Granular Sludge_15_04-R1 | ecosystem: Engineered > Bioreactor > Anaerobic > Unclassified... | reverse complement strand
AACTCCAAAACTAAATCATAAGAATCCGTCAAATCAGTTAAATCTGCGTTCATTACTCATTGATCTGCAGCGCCCAAACGACACCCTAATTGTAGATCGTAAATCGTAGATTGTAGATTCGATTTGCCGCGCCAACTAAGAACTAAGAACTAAGAACTAAGAACTCTCTAAGTCCTTATTTTCTCACCGCTTGCACTCTCGACCGGTGAGCGACCGGTGAGGGAGGCTTGAGCAGCCCATATTTTGCAAGCATTTAGAACTGTGATTTTGGGCAAGATAAGTCAACTTTTCGGATTCTTTGAGCTCAATTCTGTCCGAGCGCGGGCAGTTTCTCATGCATTTGTTTATAGATTTCCACAAACTATCAGTCTCGAGGGAAAATAATGATTTTTAGTCTTGACAGCTTTGAGCGCTGCTGCATGCTAGTCAATGTGAAAAAAGATTAATTCACGATATGTATAATGTGCGATGATATAATGTCTTAGGTTTTCGAAGTGATGTCCCGAGGGGCTTGTTTAAAGCTCTTTGGATCTTGGTTTTTGATAGTTTTGGATGGCGCAGTTTACCGCGCACAAAAGAAACATAGTTTTGTATGTTTAAATTCGAAATTCCTTTAGGAGGAGTTTATGAAGAAATTTATTTTGCCGCTTTTGGTCCTGCTCTTTGTGGGATCGCTCTATGCGGTTGAATCCGCCCCGTCCGAAGTGGTCGGATATGTAAAATATGATCTGGTAGCAGGAAACAACACCATCGCCCTGCCCATGGATCAGCCCTACAACCTCGCCAGTGAACTGGGTGATGAGATTGGAGCTAGTGCTGTACGCTTTTTCAATTTGTCCAGCCAAGAATGGCAAAGCGCAAACTCAACCCCATTCGGTTGGACCGGCGATTTTGACATCAGCAATGCTCAAGCCCTTTGGGTGAGTTTGGATGCAGCCGGCACTTTTTACAGCCTGGGCGCCGTGCCGGAGACAATCCCCTCATACAACCTGATAGCCGGCAACAACATGATCATGCTCCCGCTGAATCAAGGTGAGCTTAACATGGCCAGCTTAGTAGGCACAAGCATTGGCGCATCGGCTGTACTCTTTTTCAACGCTGGCACTCAGGAATGGGAAAGCGCAAACTCAACCCCATTCGGCTGGACAGGGGATTTTGATACAGCTATCGGAGATCCCTTGTGGATTAGCACAGATGCTGCCGGGACCTGGCCTGCCCCTGCCACGCGCGCAATCCAGGGCATCAACAGCAGGAATTAAATGGAGTCTAAAATGAAGAAAATATTACTATTAACTATCTTACTTAGCCTTGCATTGACTGCTTTTGCTTTCAATCCAAGAGATTTCTGGACAGAGATCGTGATAACTGATGGCAATATATTGGAGTATGTATATACGGAAACTGATGCCATGCATGACGAGGATTTTGCCATCCAAGTCACCGATGTTGTCACAGGGGATATGGTCTCAACTGAAACAAATACTGCAAACATAACCCGAGTAACCTTCTTTGCTAATAGAGCTTGGGTCGTCTTTAACACTCAGACATACTCGACTTCTGGCAACGTCCCGGAAGGAAGAGTCTTCGAGATAGTTCTCACTTATCTTGGAAATGAAGATGAAGACACCAACTCAGCTACGTTGTCCGTAACCGCACCAGCGGGAACGGGCCCTGTGCTCTTTTATGACGACACTGCCTGGAATCTCCCCCTCAGCATGTTTGAGGGTGGGACCCCTGTTCCGGATCCCGAGATTCCTTTGATCACCTTCCCCAGTCAGGGTCAGGTCTTTGAATGGAGTGAGGAACAGACTCTCACGATCGAATGGGCGCCCGGAGACGGATTTGCTCCCCAGGGTTATGAATACAAGTGGCAGGACGCCGCGGATTGGACAGATATCGGCACTGCTTTGGCGTATGAGACACCGCTTTTGGGAGATGGAGAATACAGCTTCCAGGTTCGGGGCTACATCAATGAAGCTCCGAGCAGAAGCTATGTCCCCGTTCAAGCCAGAACCGCCATGCGCAGTGTTCAGACCGATTCTCGCGGAGCCGGCGAAGCCGCAACTGTGAACTTTGAAGTGATCATTGACAGCACACCTGTGGTGGACTATTTTGTTGATTTTGAAGGAGACGGCGAGATCAAGGGGAGTTATGGCTCCGGAGAGGTTGTTTTAAGTGGCATAGAATGGAATATGACTGAGGCTTTGATCGGCAACTTGGATGCTGATTGGAAGAATGGTGAACGATCTGCCAGAATGCGCGGCTATGGCGCTTCATCCATGACTATGCTGGAAGATAAAACCGGTGGATTGGGTCTCTTAAGCTTCCAATATCGCCGTTATGGCAGCGATTCGCAAGTCCCCTGGAAAGTCGAATATAGCTCAGATCAAGGTAACTCTTGGACCCAGGCAGGCAGCGAATTCACTGCGCCTGCTTCCGATGATGTGCAGACCTTTGTGGCAAGCGTGTTTGTGCAGGATCCTGTCAGAATCCGCATTGTTCAAGCAACCGGTACCGGTTCTAGTAACCGCCGCCTCAATATCGATGACATATTGTTGGAAGATTGGGATGGCACCGGATTGATTCCGGCTGCAGTTCCTGTCTTTGATCCTCCTGCCGGAGCCTATCTCAGCGCTATCGAAGTAGCACTCACCAGTGAGACAGACGGCGCATCCATCCGCTATACTTTGGATGGCACTGATCCGTCTGAAACAGAGGGAATCCTCTATGATGCTCCGATTGAGATCGAAGAAGACAGCACCATCAAAGCTATCGCCTACGCGCCAGGTTATCTGCCCAGCGCAGTGATGAGCGCCAGCTACACTTTTGCTACAAACGTGGCAAATATCGCTGCTCTGCGTGAAGGTGCAACTGATGGTTCCATTTATATGCTCAGCGGTGAGGCGATCCTCACTTTCCAACAAAGCTCTCGCAATCAAAAGTATATTCAAGACGATACTGCTGCCATTTTGATAGACGATAATGCCGGCAATATCACTACAGAGTATGAGCTCTATGATGGCATCACCGGCATCGCCGGAACCCTGACTGTCTATAATGGATTTATGCAGTTTGTCCCGGTGGCAGATCCCGGAGCAGCGACATCTTCAGCCAACGTCGTAGTTCCTGAAATCCGCACTTTGGATAGCCTCGTGCCGGCAGATCAGGCAAAACTGATCAAGGTGATGGGGCTTAGTTTTGTGGATCCGCCCGCTGTCTTCGCCAATAACGCAGCCAACCTCACCGTCACAGACGGCGTGAATGATCTGACCTTGCGTACATTCCCGAATGCAGACTATGCTGGTGAAGACGTCCCCATGGACAGCTTTGACCTAATCTGCCTGGTGGGACAGTTTAACGCCGACATGCAAGTCGGCCCGCGCTATTGGGCAGACTTCATCATCACCACCGGTGATGCTGATATCCCCGAAAACGTGGAAACTCCGATTGGAGACGGCAGTGACACGGTCACCATCATCGGTGGCGGAGCCAATATCATCACCGGAGATATCCCTGATTATCCGAATAACAATATGACTCTTTTGGGTGAATATATCTTCGAGTTGGTGGGAGCAGGACCCTGGACAGTGGTCTTTAATACCGACGCTCCTTGGGGTGCCTATTATGCCAATGGTCAGTGGAATCAAGTGCAAAATGAAGGCGGAACCATCACCTTCATCATCGAAGCATCCAAGAACCTGACAGTTCCCATTATCCTCTCGGATGAAGATCCCACTCTCCCCGTCGAGCTGAGCTCGTTTTATGCCGAGCTCCAAGCACAGAGATTTGTCAAGCTCACTTGGGTCAGTGAATCCGAGACCAATATGCTCGGATATCGCGTGTATCGCAATGAGACCGACAATCCCGAGACAGCGCTGCTCTTGACTCCTGTCATGATCCAAGCTACCAATACTTCCACCAGCCAAGAATACGCCTTGGAAGACCGTGAAGTATTCCCCAATAGCACCTACTACTATTGGTTGGAAGCTGCCGATTATGGACACAGCACCTTCTTCGGTCCGCAAATGATTGAAGTGACCGGTGAGATCGTTCCTGATCTACCGATGCAATCCATCATGAGCAATGCCTATCCGAATCCGTTTAAGGCAAGCAGCAGCACAAATATCGATGTATCCATCAAGGCCGGAGAAAACGGCACTGTGACCATCTACAACATCGTGGGTCAAGCAGTGAAGACTTTCAAGGTCTCCGAAGGAAGCCACAATCTCCAATGGAACGGACGCGACAATAGAGGAAACGTCTGCGCAAGCGGTATTTACTTCTACAAGCTCAGCACTCCTTCCATGAACCAAACCAGGAAAATGGTAATCGTAAAATAAGCTTTTAGGGCTTAGGAAATACAGCCGCAGGGGAGAGATCTTCTGCGGCTTTTTCTTTGAAGCAGCTTGTGCTACGAGCTTCAGAATCCTGAGTCATCCCATGAGCTGCTGCATCTCTGCATTAGCAAGAGAGAGAGTCGTATCTGAAAAAGCAATCCTAAGTCTTAACAGCAATGCGGCAAGGCAGATGCCTATGATAGCTGATGTCTATGTGTCTTAATCGCGCTTGGGGATTTTGTGGATAAAAAAAGGCGGACATGATAGTCCGCCAAAAGGGAATCTTCCCAAAGATATCGGTGAGGGGGCTTAGATGTTTTTCCCGCTCATGATATCAGTTTCATTGCATTTGCAGATTTGGACAAAGAGTTTGTCAGGGCGCCAGGTGCCATCGGTCTTACGGTTTTGAATGATCTTCACACGTTTGACTTCTGTATTGCACACAGGGCACATGACCTTTCCACCTTTGTTCATATCGTGAGCCAGTTTAGCGGCAAAGCTTTTTACTTTTCCCATGTTTATATCCTCTTTTTCTTATGCTCTTTCGATGTACTCGCGGCTGCGGGTATCGATCTTGATCTTTTCTCCGGCTTCCACAAAGAAGGGAACCATGAGGCGCAGACCGGTCTCAGTAAAGGCGACCTTGCCGCTGCCGGAGGCAGTATTTCCTTTGACATTTGGTTCGCATTCAGCTATAGTCATGACCACGGTGGTGGGCAATTCTACGCCCAAGATCTCCCCCGTGGGAGTGGTGGCGATGGTGACTTCCATGTTTTCCATCATGAGCTGCTCGGCATCTCCGATGGAGGCTTGCTCTACGTGCATCTGCTCGTAGGTCTCAGTATCCATTAGGACAAAGAACTCTCCATCACGATAGAGAAACTCCTTTTTGGTGCGCTCGACACGGACTTCATCGAAGCTGTCGCTTTCGCGGAAGGTGTTTTCGATGAGCTTTCCGGTGCGCAGGCTCTTGAGCTTGGAGCGCATGAAGGCGGGGCCTTTACCGGGCTTGACGTGGAGAAATTCCACAACTTCCCAAAGGTCGCCCTTGAAGTCAATTACCATTCCATTTCGTATATCAGACATTGAAGCCATATTTAAGTCCTTAGATTTAATCTGAGATGCCATCATTTTGTGTAGGCATATTTTGGCAAGAACTTTCTGAAAAATAAGGCGAATCTTGGCGCTGCAATCATCCCGATATAATGGACTCAGCAGGATGAAAACTATAGATCCCACTCATATCTTAGGCGAAGAGCTATCTTGTAGTTGAAGCCCGGCTGCGGGATGTGGGCGTAGATCTCATATCTCTTGTCTTGGAGGTTGTTTAGCTGTAGCGTCAGGGTGGCACTTAGGTCCCCGAAAGACCTGTGGGCATAGCCGCTGAGATTGATTGAATCGATCTCGGGCATGCTTCCGGCAAGGTTGTCGACCGTGCTATATTGCTCTGAGATCCTGCTATAGCTCAGGCGAGCGCCAAAGCTCTGCGGTTCATATGCCAGCGATATGCTGCCGCGATATTTGGGACTGTAGGGCAGGTATTTACCGTAGCTAGCGCTGGGGCTGCCATCTTCTCTTAGGGAGCGATCTTTGGCGTCGCTGTGAAGAAGATCTGTATTGAAGCTGAGTGCCTCAAGGGGGAAGTATCGCGCGGCAAATTCCCAATTGGTCAGTTCCGCTTCTCCCACATTAAAAGGACGCCAGGTGGAGCCATTGAGGAAATATTGGCGCCATTGGATGAGGTTATCCACCCTGCTGTGGTATCGTGTGGCTTCCAGTAGCCAAGCATGCCAGTATCGTCTTTTTGCTTCTCATTCTCGGTTCACGGGATCATAATCAGGATTTCGGTCAAGGAAATTCGCTATCTTTCCCTCAAAGCCCAATCCCTCATATACTTGAGGTCACCGGAAAGTGCTTGATAGCAAATAAAGCAATTGACAAAAAATGGTGGGAACTGAGGGTGGCATCTCAATGAAGGCACTGCTTTGGCATTGATCTGAGGAAATTCCAGAACTTTAACACAAGGAAATATCTGAATGCGCACATTCGACACTATTCTTCCATACCTGAAGAAGAGTTATAAGCAAATCCTGGGCGGCATCGTGATGCTGATCTTGGTGGACGTGGTACAGCTCATCACTCCCAAGGTGATGGAGTATGCCATCGATAGCATACAGCGTCGAGAGATCGACTCCGCCGGTCTCTTCTGGGTCGCTGCACTGATCATCGCGCTTGCTTTGGCGGTGATGGTCCTACGATACTTTTGGCGAATGCTGATCATCGGAAACTCCCATCGCATCGAACAAAGCTTACGGCAGGATTTCTATAGCCATCTTTTGCGGCTCTCGCAAAACTACTTTAACAAGAGCAAGACCGGCGATCTCATGGCATACGCCACCAACGATCTGCAATCCGTGCGAATGCTCTTTGGGATAGGACTGATCGCAGCGATGGACATCATCCTGATGACCGTGGCGAGCTTTTCCTTTATGGTCTCGATCGATCTGAGGCTGACTCTTTTGGCGATCATCCCGATGCCTTTCCTTTCATTTACGATCGGCTATTTTGGCAAGCGGATGCACAAGAAGTTTGCCCAGGTGCAAGCCAGTTTTGCAGCGATGAGCGGAAAGATCCAAGAGAGCATTTCCGGCATCCGCATCGTCAAGGCTTTCAGCCAAGAAAAAAGTGAGCTGAAGAAGATCGATGAAGTCTCCGAGGTCTTTGTGAAGCAGAACATCTCCATGGCAAAGATAGCCGGCTTTTTCCATCCTTTCCAGAGCTTTGTGATCGCCTGTTCGATGATCATCACGCTATACTTTGGCGGCAGAGCTGCGATTCGCGGAGACATCACAATCGGCGGATTCATCGCGTTCTTCCAATATCTTGGCATGCTGATCTGGCCGATGATAGCCATTGGTTGGATCGTGGACATGTATCAGCGTGGCACGGCATCACTTAAGCGACTAAACCACATCTTTGCGGAAGTCCCTGAGATCGATGATAGCGAAGCCGATATGTCCATCAAGGGCATTGATGGCAAGATCGAGATCAAGAACCTCAGCTACCGCTATGGCGAGGAACTTCCTCATGTCTTCAAGGACATCAGTGCCTGCATTGATGCCGGCAAGACCCTAGCGATCGTGGGCCCCACAGGATGTGGCAAGACCAGCTTGATCGAGCTGATCGTACGCATCTACAATCCGCCCAAGAATACGATATTTATCGACGATAGAGATGTCTATCGCATTCCGCTAATGGTGCTCAGGAAAGACATCGTGCTCGTCCCACAGGACATCTTCCTCTTTAGCGACACGATTGCAAACAACATCCGTCTGGGCAATCCCAATGCCTCCGATGAAGCGGTCTATGAAGCTGCCCGCATCGCCAGCGTCTATGAAGAGATCAACGACTTTGACCACAAGTTTGAGACCATGGTCGGCGAGCGTGGCATCACCCTTTCCGGCGGACAGAAGCAGCGTGTGGCGATTTCTCGCGCGCTTCTGACGGATCCGCAGGTCTTGATCCTAGACGACGCCCTATCCGCGGTGGATACCAAAACTGAGCGTCAGATCCTCGAGCGCTTGATCGAAGATCGCAAAGGCAAGACCACCATCATCATTGCGCACCGTATATCTTCCATCCAACACGCAGACAAGATCATCGTGCTGGATGAAGCCGTGATCAAAGAACGCGGCACTCATGACTCACTCTTGCGCAGTCGCGGCATCTATTATGACCTCTATGAAAAGCAGAGAATTCGTGCCCGGCTGGAAAACGAGGAGGATGAATCATGATGCACGGTGGACACGGTTTTGCAAAAGACGATCTGAAATATAGGATCTACGATCACCGCCTCTTTACACGGATGGCTCACTATCTGAAGCCATACCTGATCTGGGTGATCATCTCGTTTCTTGTCTTGATGTTGGTAACCGGATCGGAATTGATCCTGCCGCTTATCGAGCGCTCTGCCATTGACGATCATATCGTCTCGGACAAGTCCATTGCTATCTTCCAAGATGAGGCGCGATATCAGGACTTCATGCAGCGCTATGGCTTTCTGAATCTTACCGAATACACGCATGAAGGGATCCACTTTGTGGTGATCTCTTCCGCGGAAAGAAACAGGATGGACCGCCCTGAGCTTAATAGCCTGGAGGAGGAAGGTATCATCAGCGGCAAGACGGTATATCTGGTGGACGACAAGCCCAAAAACCTTGAGATCCTCAATAGATACCTGAGCCTTGAGTCCAACCCTGAGCGTGCCATTAGAGAGCTGGATGGATATTTTTACATCGGGGAAGGTAAGATAGCAATCGCGCAAGATCGTCTGCAGGAGCTTCCTAAGAATGACCGCCTCGAAGTGCGCAGTGATTCCTCAAAAGCGCTGTTGCGCCTCGCCATGATATATTTGATCATCATCATCATCAGATTCGCCGCGGGCTACACACAGGCGGTGCTCACCACCACCTTCTCCCAAAAAGCGATGAATGACCTGAGGCATGATGTCTTTGCGCATCTACAAAAGATGCCGACCAAATACTTTGATACTAACCCGGTGGGAAGACTGGTGACGCGCGTGACAAACGACATCCGCGCCATCGACGAAATGCTCGCATCGGGAGTGATCACCATCGTACAGGACGTGATCTTGGTCTTTGCGATCATCATCCTGATGTTGTTCCTTAACTGGCAATTAGCTTTGGTGAGCATGGCGATCCTGCCGCTCTTGATCTGGGTCATTGCCGTGTTCCGCAGCAAGACCAGGGTGATCTACCGCGAAGTGCGTAAGTATCTGGCGCAGCTCAATGCCACCTTGGCTGAGCACATCGCCGGACAGAAGATCATTCAGCTCTTCAATCAATATAGCCACAAGCGGGATGAATTTTCGAACATAAACCACACCTATTTCCAGACCTCGATGAAGCAGCTCAAGCTCTTTGCCTTCTTCAGGCCGATCATCCACGTGTCGTCACAGATCGCCGTGGCACTGATCATCTGGTATGGTGGCGGACAGATCCTGCGCAATGCCATCACCATCGGTCTTTTGATGGCATTCACCCAATACGTTCGCAAGCTCTTTCAACCCATCAACGACTTCTCGGAGAAGTTCAATGTGCTTCAGGGCGCATTAGCAGGCGCAGAGCGCATCTTTGATTTGATGGACTTGAAGCCGGATGACTATCGAGATGAACTGGCGACCGGCGTCAAGCTCGAAGGTGAGATAGAATTTGAAAACGTCTGGCTGGCATACAACGAAAACGAATGGGTGCTCAAAGACGTGAGCTTCAAGATCCGTCCCGGAGAGAAGATAGCCCTAGTGGGACACACCGGCAGCGGCAAGACCTCCATTGTAAACCTGATCCTTGGCATGTACCCCTTCCAAAAGGGGCGCATCCTCGTAGATGGCAAAGCTCTGGACAAATACGCGCTCTCTGATATCCGCTCAAATGTGGGCATTGTGCAACAGGATGTCTTTATCTTTAGTGGAAACATCAAAGAAAACATCGCTTTGAACAATGACAAACTCACCGATGAAGAGATCAAGCGCGTCGCCACCTATGTCAATGCCGATAAATTTATCCAACAACTGCCTCACAAATATGATGAGCCCGTGATGGAACGTGGTGCCACGCTTTCGACCGGGCAGCGGCAATTGATCGCCTTT
>Ga0334882_1005497_pt1 | contig 10008 bp, 6 predicted proteins | sample GraSluR1_MG_5_FD_207226 | JGI IMG/M metagenome (GOLD analysis project Ga0334882, IMG submission 207226) | Sludge microbial communities from methane-producing bioreactor in Wageningen University, Netherlands - Granular Sludge_15_04-R1 | ecosystem: Engineered > Bioreactor > Anaerobic > Unclassified... | reverse complement strand
CTGCCTTCCAGTACAGACAATACAGCTTCATTATAGCAAGCTGTTACAATTTTAACATATTCAGCAGAACGGGCCCTTCCTTCAATTTTGAATACCCGTACCCCGGCATCAATCAATTTGTCTGCGAATCCTATTGTGCAAAGATCCTTCGGCGACATTATATACTCGTTTTCAATTGCCAGCTGATGACCTGATTCCTTTTCGGTGACCAGATATGCCTTTCTGCATGTCTGATAACACCTGCCACGGTTAGCTGAAGTATTGTTTTCATGCAGGCTGAGGTAACATTTTCCAGAAACAGCCATGCATAACGCTCCGTGAACGAACATCTCGATCTTAATTTGTTCGCCTCCGGGTCCCCGTATGTCCTGCTCTCTGACAGCATCGTGAATATATTTTACCTGGTCGAGATTCAGTTCCCTTGCCAGTACTGCGACATCGGCCCATTGCGAGTAGAATTTCAGGGCTTCAATATTTGAAATATTCAGCTGTGTTGAAAGATGAACCTCCAGCCCTGAACTGAAAGCATAATTTATCACCGAAAGGTCTGAAGCTATAATCGCTGAAACACCGTTTCTGGCTGCTGAATCGATAATATGGTGCATTTGCCCAATTTCTTCATCATAGATCACAACATTTACAGTGAGATAACTTTTGATATTGTTGGAGTTGCATATTCTGACAATGTTGCTTAGATCTTCCAGTGTGAAGTTTACCGACGAACCGGCCCGCATGTTCAGTTGTCTGACTCCGAAATATACTGAATCAGCACCCCCCTGAATTGCTGCCGTCAGTGATTCATACGACCCTGCAGGGGCCATAATCTCAATTTCCTTACGGTCCATGAGAGAAAAATAAAGTTTGGACAAAATAATTATCTCCTTCCGTTCTTCATCATTATCCGGATTACAGAACCCTTTCCTATTTCTGAAGACTTGACAAAGATTTTACCGTCATGATATTCTTCAATGATCCTTTTTGCGAGTGAAAGGCCCAGGCCCCAACCTCTTTCTTTTGTGGTGAACCCGGCAGAAAATATTTTTTTCTGTGCCGATTTGGGAATTCCTTTTCCTGTGTCTGAAATATCAATTATTACGTGTTTGTCAGCCTCTGAAACGCGGATGGTAATCTCTCCGTTTCCCTCCATTGCGTCAATGGCGTTTTTGCAAACGTTCTCGATCACCCATTCGAAAAGAGCAGGATTGACAGGTGCACTTATATCTTCATCAGGAGAAAATGTGGGAACAAACAAAACCTTTGATGATGACCTGGATTTGAGATAGTCAATCGAATTTTGTATGAGGGTCACAACGTTTTCCTTTGTAAGGGAAGGCTTGGCTCCGATCTTCGAAAATCTTTCCGTCACCTTTTCCAGCCTTTTAATATCGAGGGCCAGCTCTTTTGTCGGAATGTCCGGATATTTGTTCTGAATTACCTCTATCCATCCGGCCAGCGATGTGGTGGGAGTGCCAAGCTGATGTGCAGTTTCTTTTGACATTCCTACCCAGACCCTGTTCTGCTCCGCTTTCCGTGATGTGCTGAGCGCTATATACGAGACCACAATGAACATTATTATCAGTCCCAGCTGAACATAGGGATAGTATATCAATTGTGTCAGGATAATGCTGTCTTTGTAGTAAATCCGGTTGACATTGCCGTGGCCGAGATCAATAGTAATAGGTTCGTTGGTGCTCTTTATCCTTTGAAGATTGGCTTTCATGAAACCAGGCTCATCAGTCCTCAATACATCGAAATTCCTGGCGGCAAGAATATTATCGTTACCATCTGTCAGAATTACGGGTACGGTATTGTTATTCTCGATGATGGAAAGGAGAAATTCAATATTCTGCGTTGAATCGGCACTGTTTATAAGTCTGGTGGCCTCAGCCCACATTTCAACCTTCTTTCTCTCTTCGTCTTTTAGGTTCTTTACCAGATTCTGGGTGTAGAAAAGCGACCCGACGCCAATCAGAATTGCAAAAAGGAAAAGGAAAATTTTCCAGTGACTCCTGTTTCTATAAATATTCACAACTAATTTTATTACAGAACGTCAAAAATTATAATTTCTTTTTGAAAAGGCTTCTAATTATGCTTTCTTTTTTTTCGGGAACGGGTTCCGGCTCCGGATCTGTTGAATCCGATCCTTCCCATGTAACCCTTATTCGGGGCTTTGACTGCTGGCCTGGAGCGTTGCTTCCGGTCCTTCTCTGTTTATACTCCTCATCCAGAATATTCCTCAAATTCTCCCTCTCTTTCCTGATATCGTTCTTGATCTGGTTGCCGGCTGCTTTCAGGTCATAACTGACCTTCGACTCTTTTCCGGCCCCATCTATTTTTAGAAATACGGATGTCCGCCCCAGGCCGTCATCTTCAACTTCGCCAAATTCTGACGAAATGCTCCTGTTTCTTTTTGCCTTGTTTGCCAGAATCTCCGAAAGATGAATTTTAACATGATATTCGTACCTGTTGTCAAAATCATGTTTCCCGCTTACCAGAAGATCTGCCGCAGAAGATCTGACATCCATCTGGGGTATGTAAAGCGAATAGTCCCTTATGAAAAAATCATTTTCCATCTCGTCAAACCGGATATTCTGAAGTTCTGACAGTTGAATGAATGAGGAAAGCTTCTTTACCGGTTCAAAATTTATTAAAGCACCATTTGAAATCAGGTATTTTCCTTCAGCTGTAAGAGCTTTGACATCTGGTTTAAACATCGAATCAGCAGGCATAAGAACCGAAACGGAGCCAGTAAGTGAACCCTCAATATTTTCAGCTTTCAGGAAACTCTGACCAAAATTATTGAAAGTATTAAAAGCAGTATTAATATTTACTCGTCCCAGAACAAACATGCCGCGACCTGTCAATGATTTATCCATGTTCTGAACTATTAAACCATTACCGGATATAATACCTTCCTGAGAATTGAAATGCAGTGTATTAAAGTTTAGTGATGATGGCTTGACGTAAAGGTTCCCGGAAACTCCGGACGCATTGAATTTTCTATATACAAGTGTATCTATGTCAAAGCCGAGAATGAGATCCATATTGACAGGAAGTTCAATAGCTCCGGTGATCTCCGTTCCTGCATTATTACCCCGGTCGTACCTGATAAGTCGTTCTACATCAATAAAACCTGCTGAAATATTAGCTGATCCGGATAGTATTGAAGCTTTTCCGGCCAAGAAACGGGGAATATTTTTCAGATCTGCAGACATTTTAATGTATTGATCATTAATGATAAGATCAAGTTTATCTGTAGTAGTACTTTCAGTTATTGAAAATTCACCGTTCACCTGCTCCAGTGCGATATCCCTGTTATTAAATGTAACGCCAAAGGAATTAAAGGAGATTTTGGAATTATGTTTCAGATCTGCTAAATCGGAGATTTTATATTTATCTTTTGTCTTCATCATTCCCGATACCCTTAGATCAAGATCAACAGTACCTTTTGTTGAAGAAACATTACGCAGGTTTAAAAACTGCTTAAGTTCATCGGGATATAGCGTTCCCCTGAAGCTTAAATCGGCCATGGGATTTGCGAAATCTGTCATTTTGAAAGAACCCTTGTACAATCCTGAACCGAGTGCAACCTTGAAATCCCTGATGCAGAAAGTGCTTGTGGTTTTGCTGTTTTCGGATCCGTTGGTAAAGGATCCGTCGAAAGAGAAGTCATCAACTCCTATCCTGGATCTTTTATGAAAAATACGGGCATTATCAAGCGAAAAAGAAATTTCGACATGAGGATTCAGGTCAGAGGTGGCATAACCTTTAACGATACTGTTGACTTCGAGAAATCCGCCTGGTTCGTAATCTGATACAATTGCTTTATATCTTTCCGGAAAATAGTTGGTAATCTGAGATATATCAATATTATTACCCGTTATGGACAGATCCAGTTCGTGGTCATTGAACACAGATCCCGACATCAGTATTTTCCAGTCTTCTATTTCAAGTTTTGCCTGTCTGAAGAGGGTTCTGTACTGGTTTTTGTGCATATCAATTTCAACATCAGCCGGAATTATGTTATTCACTGAAAAATTTTTCAGCCGGATAACATTTAATGTAATATCAGAACTGGCATTGAAAAGCATATTGTCTCCGGTGATGGTTCCCTTAAGCCTTCCGTCATTCAATGTTCCTTTTATTGTCAGGTCTGCTTTCTTGTCCAGATAAAGAAACCCGATTTCAGTATAACTGATCCTGTTCAGGTCGAAATTTGCCGCCGGGGAGCCTGATTCTCCTTTATCGACAGAAATTTTATAGTTGGTCAATCCGTTGCTGTCGGTGTAAAGGTTAAGTTTTCCTGACCGCAAGGTTATGCGGGCAATACTGTAATCTTTTTTCAGCAGGTTCAGCATTCTTATTTCAACTGATGCCGACATGGCTGACAGAAGTGTGTCGGTTGATGTTTCAGGGAAATCGTCCGCACTTAACCCGGGAGATGAATGGACAAGGACATCCTTTAGAATAACGGAGGCATTTGGAAATTTTCGAAGCAGACTGAATCTTAAAGACCCTGTATTTATTTTGGTGGAAACATTGCTGTTGAGTGTCTGGATCACCATATCCGCGACCTTGTCCTGCATTGCAATGGATGCCGAAAAAAGGATTAATACCACTGCAAAAAATATAAGCAGGGATATTTTAATGATCTTAATCAGCCGGCTCATTCTCATCCTTACAGGTAACGGCTGACAAAGTTAATTTATTTGAATCAATAAAGGATTATTATATTAACAGGAACGAGAAATCGTCTTTTTCATGCAGTTCTGACGGCTGCCTGCCTTTCCTGAAAATCCTCGCCGGAGAAGGTCCTGAAAGTCTCACTCCGTCATTTTCAATCCATAACATTGTTCCTTCCCTCAGACCGGCGACCCATATTCCGGGATTAAGTTCAATGAATTCTTCAATTCTTTGCTCACGTGTCTCTCCTGCATGCCCTGCCGGATTTGCATCAAGGTAATGAGGATTGATCTGGAACGGGACAAGATTAAAGGCTTTGAATGAAGCGGGCTCGGTGATTGCCATGTCATTTGTTGTCATTATTGTAGGACAGGCGACATTTGAACCGGCGCTCCAGCCTATATAAGGAGTTCCGTTCATCACTTTTTCCCTTACTGCATCAACCAGTCCGTTTTCTTGTATCTTGCTCAGCAGCTGCCATGTATTACCTCCCCCGACAACTATTGCATCAGCACTTTTGACGGCAGCAGCAGGATCGCCGTACCTGTGGATGGAGATGACATCGTGCCCGATCTCCCTGAATTTTGCTGACACCCTGGCTTCATACTCATCATAGGAAAATGTTACTGCAGCATAAGGGATAAACAGTGCTTTAACATGACGTGGACCCAGGAATTCCTTTATCGCTTGTCTGGGGTGATGAAGATATTCCTCACCCTGATTTGTTGAATTGCTTATCAGTAATAGTTTCATCGGATTGCAATAATTTATCAGTATTTCGTAAGAATTTCAATGTTATGGGTTTCAGGTTTGCTTTTAATCGTCGTTTTGTTAACAGAATTTTCAAAATATTCAGTAAAAGCATTCTGCCAGAATGAATTTCTCGTTGTCCGGCAATAATTTTTATGAACTCATCAGTCACATAATCCCGTTATTCCTGAAGCATTACCGTAATTCCTGTATCGGATATCGGAGGCAGAAGGAATTCCCTTCATTCTGTCATGTGAAATATGACGGGATCAATTACAAATATACAGAGAGACAAGGAAAATGCATGTCTCTCTCCGGTATAAATTAATGTGTTGTTAGTCGTTGACTGTAAATGCTATTCCGATTTCGAAAGGTTCAGGATTATATCCACCCGGACCTTTCTGGTCGCGGAACCATGGCGTCAGGTAACAGGTGCCATAAATCATGAAGTTCCCGTATCCGACCCTGGCTGTTGCCCCGCCTCTGAGCAGGTTAAGGTTGTAATCGCCGTTGGCCCTGAATTTTTCATCGTCCTCAAATACCATTTTTGTCCAGGCATTAAGTTTCAGACCTCCTATTACACCGGCTGCAAGGTTCAGGCGGTTACTGTAACCGGCAGGGATCTGAACCTCGAATAATACGGGCACATTCAGATACAGTGTGGAGAATTTTGATCTTTTCAGTGGTGAAGGACGATCCGGTACCAGTTCCTCAATATGGGCAGGCCCCTGCGTAATGCTGTTCATTCCTATGAATCTGTAATTATTCCAGTTGATCCCGACGCCGGTCACCAGTCCTGAATGACCCGTAAGACCTATACTCAACTGTGATATATTCAGATTAAAACAGAATGAGCTGCTCGTATTCAGACGCATGTAAGAGATATTATCCGGCAGTGACATCGATCTGAGATAATTATAATTATTGAATCCGGCTTCTATGCCTGACCAGTGACCACGAAAGCTTCCGGCTCTCCTGTACCGGTCCCGGCGCTCATGATCATCGTCTCTCAGTTGGCAATCTTCAAACTTATCGTACTTTTCATAAACTATCCTGCCGGATCCTTCAAGTGATTCCAGAATGCTCAGTCCACGGTTTCCGACCCGTATGTTGAATGAGGAATCCTGATCCCTGACACTTAACAGATTTTTTCCAAGCTCAAGACTCAGTTTGTCGCCCGATTCTGAGATAACCATTTGATTGTCTGCCTCTGCAGCAGCATTTTCAGGGTTCTGGGTGAATGACTGACTGAATATTGCGGTCAACATCAGTAAAATTATTGTTCTTTTCATCATAAAATGTTTTTTATAAAACATATCGGCAAGTTGCTCCTGGATACTGATCTCACTTTAAATCTCAGTTGATTTGTCTGGCATAGCATTTTTCTGGTTTCTTGCCGGCTGCACACAATTCAGACGGAAGGGGCCGGGAAAAAGTTACAAAGGCGGTTCTCCTTTTTTTACAGGTGCATTGAAATTCAGCATTTTTGAGCTGAAACTCACTGATTTGGTAACACCTTTGTCATCGGTATTTTTAAGTAAAGCCATTTCCCATCCCAGAAGCTTATTCAGTCCTGCAACTCCTGCCTCGGCTACTTCAAATGGTTTTATCGGTCTGTCTCCCCGTGTTTTGTCATTCATGATCTTTTCATGGAAAACCCGTGCCATGAATTTTTCCACATTGCTTCTCCCGTCCGGGACGGGGATGTATACTCCCCTGTCATTGATTTCAATAAGGGTTTTATCTTCATTTTTTCCCGCAACAAGGATCTTTGAATAGTCCGGCACTTTAGCCCTGGCTATCAGGATGCTGTTGCCTGCACCGGACTCCTGAGCAAGAATATTGTTTTCCGGCTCAGGAACGTCGGGAAACTGATCAATAGCTGATGGCTTTGTGACGATCTGTATTCTGCCGTTTTCTCCTGCCAATAGTTTCGTCAGATTCGATTGTTCCGGGATAGCTTTACTTTTAATACGGGCCGGATAGAGTATCTCCAGAGAGTCATCACCGGTACTTACATAACGCAACCGGGAACTATCCGGGTCAATGTGGGGATAGAAATAATAGGCTAAAAACAGCAAAGTGGCAGCAGCAGCAGAGCTCAGCACTGTTAAAGACAACCTGAAGATCTTTTCGGCAGGCGTTCTTCTTACTAATTTCTTTTTTCTTCCAAATTTAACAATGGCTGGTAAAAGCTTCATTTTCTGAATGATCTCAAATTCCCGTTTCTTCACGGAATCATTTTCAATGCCTGCCAACAGTTCCGAAGCATGTTCCTGATCAAGGTCTTTCTCGAGAAAAGCAACACTTAAGTAATTAATTTGTGAAACGGAAAAATCATCAGGGGATCTTTTAAGCTCTTCTGCCCGGCTGAAAGTATAACTGCCGGGAGTCAGCTTAAGGGAGTTAAGAGAATCCATTTTTTCCAGGAAATCAGGATTCTCGTCCAGGTACTTCATTAGCTGCCCGCACTTTTCATCGCTGAGGGTGCCTTCAAGCCACGCCGAAAACAATATTTCGTAATTCGGTTTTACGGGGTCCATTTCTAAATAATAACTTCAATTTTCTTTATAAAATCCCTGAGGGCCAGTCTGCCCCTGTAAATATTGATCTTCACACGGGCTTCGCTCATGCCGGTTATTTCACCAATTTCTCTGTAAGAGTAACCTTCGTAATCACGGAGAAGCACAAGCGATTTTTGATTTTCCGGCAGTCTTTCAAGCGCAAGATGCAACACTTCATTCAGATCACTGTATTGAAGTTCTGTTGCGAAATCATCGTCAGCTGATGGTTTAAGAGATACTATCCGTTTTTCTTTCCTTATGATGTCGATCATTGTATGATAAGCAGTTGAGAACAGCCACGACCGGACTACAATGTATTCAATATCAGTAACATTTCGCCATAATTTTTCATACGTGTCCTGAACTATATCTCCCGACCTGTCCTCATCCTTAAGATTAGCCCTGACAAATCGATAAACGGCGTCAGAGTACTCTTCAACAGCTTTGTTATATTCTTTTACGGTCATGTCAAACAATGCAATGTAAAGACGGAAAGCTTCTTTAAAAGTTACAAAAATTACCGTATGACCTGCATTTTTTTGCCAATGCCGGATCAAGCCCGGAGAGATTTATATCATTCCTTTAAGTGAATCAACGGTACACATTACATAGAAAATCCTGCCCGGGGTTAGTTAACGCAACAGGGTTCTGCCAGACCAGTTTCTGCCGGAGAAAGGCGGGAAACAGACCTCGCGTAAAAGGCACTCTAATGGTACAGGTAATCAATATGCTGCCTGGATGATCAGGCACGTCCCTTATTTGAACTGGTAAATCCTTACCCAGTCGATTTCCATGGTTGTAAAACTGCTGATCGGCCTGTCAAGACCACCTGAAAAATTAACATACATAGGTTCCTGCGGCAAATCCGACGATTGCCTGAAGAACTCCACACCGTTGATTTTCCATGAGAGATAACTCCTTGTCCATTCAAGGGTATAAATATAGAAGTCATCTGAGTATTTCGATCCGATGGAACTTTTTGCACCTTTTCCCGGTTTTGGGAAATAATCTGCCCATACCTTACCGCCTGAAGTGCGGCACACATTTATATGGGGAGTTATTTTATCCGCAAGCATCCAGCAGGCATTTTTGGCTTCCGCATTTCCCAGCTTAATTTTTGCCGAAAATATTCCGTACTTCTGTCTGAAGCTTTTGCCCGAATTTATTATACCTGACGTGTAATTGAACTCCTTTGTTTCAAAACCATGTCCGGGGGTCCAGACTTTTCCGGTCATTTTACGGGGCCGTGTAATTATTTTCAGCAGACTGCTGTGAATCTCAAAATTATCCTTTTCAGTAAATGTGTGAAGATCAGCACCGACCGAATACCTGTCTTTTAAAAGCTTATCGCCGTAATAATAATTAGTGAGCCATTTTCCTGTATCAAGTGAGTCTCCTTCAAAATCATCTGAAAAAGTGAGCTCCCTGCTTTTGAGCACATCAAATTTATCTGAATCTTTGATCTTAAAATACCAGATTATATCATCGTGCTTCCGGATCTTGTCGTATTCAGTAAGATCCCTGAACATATCGGTCTTTTCGAATCGTTTTTTATCTGTAAGGTATTCCTTCCTTTCCCTGAATCCGGGAGAGGCCAGATATTCTTTCAGCTCAAAATAGCGGGCCAGACGGGCAGATCCGTCAACATTGAGGAAATTTGCATATTCCTTCGATGACTTGAATTTATAATATTCCTTAATATCAGGATTGCTTTTCAGCCTTTTATATTCGAGAAGCTTTTTATATTCCTCTGTATCTTTGAAAGTTATAGGCCGCATTTTCTTCTTTTCAAGGAATCCGGGTGATTTTACGAAAGCAGCCAGCTCCTCAAATTTTATAACTGTCTTTGACTTCTCTGCTTCGCCCTTAGCAGCCGCTTTGTAATAAGCTTTGACCTCAGGGTCGGATTTCAGGGACCTGAATTCACGAAATTTTCTGTACTCATCAGAATCCTTGAAAGTTATAGGCTTCATTTTTTGTCTCTGCCTGAATCCGTTGGAATTAATGAAAT
>Ga0334882_1005486_pt1 | contig 10019 bp, 9 predicted proteins | sample GraSluR1_MG_5_FD_207226 | JGI IMG/M metagenome (GOLD analysis project Ga0334882, IMG submission 207226) | Sludge microbial communities from methane-producing bioreactor in Wageningen University, Netherlands - Granular Sludge_15_04-R1 | ecosystem: Engineered > Bioreactor > Anaerobic > Unclassified... | reverse complement strand
AACCAGGTCAAGATCGTCACCTGGTACGACAACGAGTGGGGCTACTCCAACCGGCTCGTCGACCTGGCCGTCCTGGTCGGCTCCAAGCTCTGAGCTGATCGGTCCCGGCCGACAGTGCACACCGCAGCGGGGTTGGCCACCGGCCAGCCCCGTTGTCGCACCTTGCAGTTCCACATTCCTGAGGAAGGTACGAAGTGAAGTCAATCGAAGAGCTGGGTGATCTCCAGGGCAAGCGGGTCGTGATCCGCTGCGACCTGAACGTACCCCTGGACGGTGACACCATCACCGATGACGGCCGCATCCGCGCGTCCCTGCCGACCCTCAACGCGCTGCGCGAGGCCGGCGCCAAGGTCGTCGTCCTGGCTCACCTCGGCCGGCCCAAGGGCCAGGTGAACCCCAAGTACTCGCTGGCGCCCGCTGCCAAGCGGATGTCCGAGCTGCTCGGCGTCGAGGTCCCGCTGGCCGAGGACGTCGTCGGTCCCTCGGCCCAGGCCCTGGTCGCCGGGATGTCCGCCGGTGACGTGGTGATGCTGGAGAACGTCCGCTACGAGCCGGGCGAGGAGTCCAAGGACGAGGCCGAGCGCCAGGCGCTCGCCGACAAGTACGCCGCCTTCGGGGACGTCTTCGTGTCCGACGGCTTCGGCGTCGTGCACCGCAAGCAGGCCTCCGTCTACGACCTGGCCAAGAAGCTCCCGAACGCCGCCGGCAAGCTGGTCAAGGCGGAGATCGACGTCCTCAAGCAGCTCACCGAGGAGCCGGCCCGGCCGTACGTCGTCGTCCTCGGCGGGGCGAAGGTCGCCGACAAGCTCGCGGTGATCGACAACCTGCTGAAGACCGCCGACACCCTGGTGATCGGTGGCGGCATGGCCTACACCTTCCTCAAGGCGAAGGGCTACGAGGTCGGCACCTCGCTCCTCGACGAGGAGAAGATCGAGACCTGCAAGGAGTACCTGGAGCGGGCCGCGGCCGCCGACAAGCAGATCCTGCTGCCGGTCGACACGGTGGTGTCCCCGGCGTTCCCGTCCGGTGACGGCCCGTTCGAGTCGACCGTGGTCGACTCCGACCAGCTGCCCGCCGACCAGATGGGTCTCGACATCGGCCCGAAGAGCGCCGCGCTCTTCGCCGAAGCGATCAAGGGGGCCAGGACGGTCTTCTGGAACGGCCCGATGGGCGTCTTCGAGGTGGCCGACTTCGCCGCCGGCACCAAGGCCGTCGCGCAGGCGCTGACCGAGGTGGACGGCCTGTCCGTCGTCGGTGGCGGCGATTCCGCGGCCGCCGTCCGGGAGCTCGGGTTCACCGACGACCAGTTCGGTCACATCTCCACCGGTGGCGGGGCCTCGCTGGAGTACCTCGAAGGCAAGACCCTGCCCGGTCTCGCCGTCCTCGGCTGAAGAAGGAGCACAACCACACCATGGCAGCACGCAAGCCCCTGATGGCGGGCAACTGGAAGATGAACCTGGACCACTTCGAGGCCACCACCGTGGTCCAGAAGCTCGCCTGGGCCCTGGCGGACGCGAACTACGATCCGGAGAAGTCCGAGGCGGTCGTCCTGACCCCGTTCACCGACATCCGCTCGGTGCAGACCCTGATCGAGTCGGACAAGCTCCCGCTCGGCTTCGGCGCGCAGGACATCTCCGAGCACGACGCCGGCGCATACACCGGCGAGGTGTCCGCGACCATGCTGAAGAAGCTCAACTGCAGCTACGCGGTGGTCGGCCACTCCGAGCGCCGTCAGTACCACGCGGAGACCGACGCGGTCGTCAACACCAAGTCCCGCAAGGCGCTGGAGGCCGGCATCACGCCGATCGTGTGCGTGGGTGAGGGCCTCGACATCCGCAAGGAAGGGCGTCACGTCCCCTACACCGTCGCCCAGGTCGAGGGTGCCTTCGCCGGCTGGACCGCCGACGAGGTGGCCAAGGTCGTCATCGCGTACGAGCCCGTCTGGGCCATCGGCACCGGTGAGGTCGCGACCCCGGCCGACGCCCAGGAGGTGTGCGCGGCCATCCGCGCCAGTCTCGCGTCGTCCTTCGGCGCCGACGTCGCCGACACCGTCCGGGTGCTCTACGGCGGCTCGGTGAAGGCCGGCAACGTCAAGGAGATCATGGCGCAGCCCGACGTCGACGGCGCCCTCGTCGGCGGCGCCAGCCTCAAGGCCGAGGACTTCGCGCCGATCGTCACGTTCTACGCCTGAGTTCAACGCCTGATCTGGCGTACGCCTGATCAGCGTGCATTGCCTGGCGTGCGTCGTCTGGCGTACGTCCCCGAGGGCCACAGCGCGGCCCTCGGGTCCGGCAGACCCCGAGGCGGGTACCCGGTTCGCCGGGTGCCCGCCTTCGTCGCGTCGGCCGGACGGACACATGTTCCCGGGTCGACGTTTCGTCCGTGCAGAGGTGTGCGTCACTTGGCAACCTTGTGGTGTCCCGAGACATCACATCATTCAGCAACGTCGCACGGGCGAAACCACCAGCTGTGCTCTTGTGCGCAGTCCGGACGTCGCAGGCCGGAACAGTATCAATGAAGGTTGACGCCACCCAAAATGTGTCAACTAAGGTTGACGCATGACCGATGGTGTGACGCTGGTGCGGGAGGCTGCCGGGGATGACCCGGGCCGACGGGTCCGGCCAGGCCCTGCTGGAGAAGTCCGGGGTCGACCCGGCCACCCTGCGGGCCGCGCTCGAGGCCCCGCGCCCCGCGCCACCGGCCTCCTGACGTCTCCTGTCACCCTCCGGATTGCCGCTCGGAAGACGTCGGCGCGCAGCTTTCGAGCGGTCGAGAGGACGTCTGCGTGGTCGGCAGGGCGGCCGAGAGGATGTCGGGGTGATCGGCAGGGCGGCCGCGACGACCGTGTGTCGTCCGTGGTGGCCACCGTTTTCTGCCCCGGATCACCGCTGGGTTAGGGTTGTCGTCATGTGGTGGCCCATCCTGACGCTCTCCATCGTGCTCGTGGTCCTGAGCGTGATCCTGACCGGGTTCATTCTTCTGCACAAGAACCGCGGTGGTGGGTTGTCCGACCTGTTCGGTGGCGGCATGTCCACGTCGATGGGCGGTTCGTCGATGGCCGAACGCAACCTCGACCGACTGACCCTCGTCATCGGCATCATCTGGCTGGCGTGCATCGTCGCCCTGCTGGTGCTCTACCGGGCCCACCCGGGCCTGTGACGGGCCGTACGACAACCTCTGGGACAGGGAGAACAGCAAGTGATCGGTGGTAGCGCGATCCGCGGGAGCCGCGTCGGAGCCGGACCGATGGGGGAGGCTGACCGTGGTGATGCGGCGCCGCGCCGGTACGTCTCCTACTTCTGCGCCAACGGCCACGAGACGCGGCCGGCCTTCGCGGCCGAGGCGGAGATCCCGGCCGAGTGGGACTGCCCGCGGTGCGGCCTGCCGGCGAACACCGACGAGCTCAATCCGCCCGCCCCGCCCCGGACCGCGGTCTACAAGACCCACCTGGCGTACGTCAAGGAGCGCCGCTCCGACGACGAGGCGAGGGAGATCCTCGCCGAGGCTCTGCAGTCCTTGCGGGCCCGTCGCGCGGCCGGCGAGGTGATCTACTGACCGACGACGATCGCCCCGGTCCGCGGGTGCGGGCCGGGGCGATCGGTCTGCCGTCGTCCGACCCGTGGCTGCGTGCCGCCGCCGGCGGCACGTCCGCCACGGTCAGACCGTCGTCGCTCCGCGTCGGGACAGGTCCAGGGCGCACTGGCCGTTCTGCCGGACCATCTCGGCCAGCACCTCGGCCAACACCACGTCGTCGTCCATCCGGCGCAGCTCCTCGGTGATCAGCTCGTCGACGTTGCGGCGGCGCAGTGCCACCTTGCGTTCGGGCTGACCCGGCATCCGATAGACGGTGTCCTCCAGGCCTGTCCGGACGATCTCGACCACCCCCGCCGGGGTCTGCAGCCGGGCGGCGGTGATGCCCGGTCCGGCGGTCTGGATCACCGTGACCTCCACCCCCAGCCGGAGCCCCAGCCAGGCGGCGAGCAGGCTCGCCGGGGCGTTGTCGGTGGCGGCCTCGACGGTGGCGGCGGTGACCGGCTGGCGCACCTGGTCGAGAGCGGCGGCGAGCAGCGCCCGCCATGTCGTGGTCCGGGTCCAGGCCAGGTCGGTGTCACCGGCCGAGTGGTAGTAGGCTCGGTCGATGATCGCCTGGGTCGGGTTCACCGCGCCGAGGGCATCGGTGATGCGCCGGTTGGCCAGCTTGCCGATCCGGTCGGTGAGCAGGTCCTCGGGCGCCTCGTTGGGCCACCACACCACGACCGGCAGGTCCGCCACCAGCAGCGGACGCAGCACCGAGCCGGGGTGCTCCACGGTCCGGCCGCGCATGGTCAGCACGATGACGTCCCCGCGGGCCTCGGTCTCGGTGTGGATCGACGCGTCCAGGCCGTCGGGAGCCTCGGGATCGCGGATCACGATCAGGATCCGCGAGGGGTGCTCGCGGTTCGCGGCCAGTGCGGCGTTGTAGGCCTCCCAGTAGTCGTCGCGGTCGGTGGCGACGATGAACGTGTGCACCATGCCGCTGCCGGCGTTGCCGAGCTCGTGGTGGTGGCCGAGCAGGGCGCTGGTCACGCGGGCGGCCGTGGTGTCCTTCATCTCGATGGTCATGTCGACTCCTCGTCAGCAGCGGATGATCAGGGCCGGCGCCAGGCGACGCCGTCGCGGGCGAGCATCTCGCGGGCCGACTTCGGCCCCCAGGTGCCCGGCCGGTAGCTCTCGGGCTGGGTCTTCAGGCCCGCCCAGTAGTCCAGCACGGGGTCGAGGATGCGCCAGGACTCCTCGACCTCCGTGCTGCGCGGGAACAGCGGCGGATCGCCGAGCAGCACGTCCAGGATCAGGCGTTCGTACGCCTCGGGACTGGACTCGGTGAAGGAGGAGCCGTACTCGAAGTCCATGTTGACGTCGCGGACCTCCATCTGCGTGCCGGGCACCTTGGCCCCGAACCGCAGGGTGACCCCCTCCTCGGGTTGGATCCGCAGCACCAGGGCGTTCGCGCCGAGGGTGGAGGTGTCGTGTGCGTTGAACGGCACGAACGGCAGCTGCTTGAACTGGAGTGCGATCTCGGTGACCCGGGTGGGCATCCGCTTGCCGGTCCGCAGGTAGAACGGGACCCCGGCCCAGCGCCGGTTGTGTACGTCGACGCGGATCGCGGCGTACGTCTCGGTGGTGGAGTCGGCCGGAATGCCGTCCTCCTCCAGGTAGCCCTTGACGAGCTCGCCGCCGGACCAGCCGCCGTCGTAGATGCCGCGGGCGGTGTGCTGGTCGAACCGGCGGGTGGCGCTGGTGGCCTCGAGCACCTTCTCCTTCTCGGCCCGCAGGGCGTCGGCGCCCATCCCGGTCGGCTCCTCCATCGCGGTGAGCGCGAACAGCTGCAGCAGGTGGTTCTGGATCACGTCCCGGGCCGCCCCGACGCCGTCGTAGTAGCCGGCCCGACCGCCGATGCCGATGTCCTCGGCCATGGTGATTTGGACGTGCGACAGGTAGTTGTTGTTCCACAGCGGCTCGAACATGGTGTTCGCGAAGCGGAGGGCCAGCAGGTTCTGCACGGTCTCCTTGCCCAGGTAGTGGTCGATCCGGAACACCTGGTTCTCCTGGAAGGCCGACGACACCACCCGCTCCAGCTGCTGGGCGCTGGTCAGGTCGTGGCCGAACGGCTTCTCGATCACCACCCGCTTCCAGGAGGTGTCGGACTGCTCGGCCAGGCCGTGCTTCTTCAGCTGGTCGATCACCACCTCGAAGAACTTCGGCGGTACCGACAGGTAGAACGCGTGATTGCCGCCGGTGCCCTGGGTGCGGTCCAGGTCCTCGAGGGTCGTCTTCAGCCGGTCGAACGCCTCGTCATCGGTGAACTCACCCTGGACGAAGCGGATGCCCGCCAGCAGCTGCTGCCAGACCTCCTCGCGGTAGGGCGTCCGGGCGTGCTCGCGGACCGCCTCACCGACCACCTGGGCGAAATCCTGGTCCACCCAGTCGCGGCGGGCGAAGCCGACGAAGGCGAACCCCGGCGGCAGCAGCCCCCGGTTGGCCAGGTCATAGACGGCGGGCATCAGCTTCTTGCGGGCCAGGTCGCCGGTGACGCCGAACATCACCAGGACCGAGGGGCCGGCGATCCGGGGCAGCCGCCGGTCACGCTCGTCGCGCAGTGGATTGAGATAGCGGGAGACATCCTGTGGCGGTGCCACCACAGCGCTGTCCTGGGTCATTGTTCTCCTTCACGTCGAGGCGTCCACGTCGGAGGGTCGTCCCCACCGCAGATTTGCTTCAGTGTTCAACAACTCTAGTGTTCACCACCAGGGCGACTGGGAGCCGTCCCGCTGGGGGCATGGCGTCGTGTCCGTCAATCAGTCAATCAGAGTGTCCGTCAGTCAGCTGGTGTCCGCAGCCGGGGACGCCACAGGGGCCGGCACCCATCGTGCCAGCCCCTGCGTTCCCTCGGTGAGGGTCAGGCCCACTGCGTCCCTCGGTGAGGGTCAGGCGTTGTCGAGGGCGGTCCGGACCGTCTCGATCAGCTCGTTCCAGGAGACGATGAACTTCTCCACGCCCTCGGTCTCCAGGACCCGGTAGACGTCGTCCAGGTCGATCCCGGCGGCGGTCAGGGAATCGAAGACCTGCTGGGCCTCGGCGTAGTGCCCGGTGATGGTGTCCGGCAGGGTCTCCCCATGGTCGCCGAAGGCCATCATCGTCTTCTCCGGCATGGTGTTGACGACGCCGTCGACGATCAGGTCGGCGACGTACATGGTGTCCGGGTAGGCCGGGTTCTTCACCCCGGTCGAGGCCCACAGCGGCCGCTGCGGGTTGGCGCCCTTGGCCGCCAGCGCCTGCCAGCGGTCGGAGGCGATGGTCTCCTCGAACAGCTTGTACGCCAGCCGGGCGTTGGCCAGGCCGGCCCGTCCGGCAAGCGAGGCGTCCGCCCCGGCGGCCTGGAGGCGCTTGTCGATCTCGGTGTCCACCCGGGACACGAAGAACGAGGCCACCGAGTGGATCGTCGACAGATCCTTGCCCGCCGCCGCGGCCTGCTCCAGACCGGCGACGTAGGCGTCGATGACCTGCTGGTAGCGGGCCACCGAGAAGATCAGCGTGACGTTGACGCTGATCCCCTCCGCGATCGTCGCGGTGATCGCCGGCAGCCCGGCCAGGGTGGCCGGGATCTTGATCAGCACGTTCTCCCGGCCGACGGCCTCGTGCAGCTCCTTGGCCTGGGCCACGGTGGTCTCGGTCTCGTTCGCCAGCCGCGGGTCGACCTCGATGGAGACCCGGCCGTCGAAGCCCTTGGAGGCGGCGTAGAGGTCGGTGAACAGGTCGCAGGCGGCCCGGACGTCGTCGGTGGTGGCGGCCCGGATGACGGCGTCCACATCGGCGCCGGCGGCCTTCAGCTCACGCACCTGGGCGGCGTACGCGTCACCGTGGGACATCGCGCCGGCGAAGATCGTCGGGTTGGTGGTGACCCCGCTCACCGAGTAGTTGTCGATCAGGTCCTTGAGGTTGCCGGACGTCAGCCGGGCACGGGACAGGTCGTCGAGCCAGATGGACACCCCGGCGTCGGCCAGGGACTTCAGTCGTGCGTTCATCGGTGATGGTGCTCCTTCGTGAGGATTCCGGACGGGATCAGGCGCCGAGGCGGGCCGGGCCGGAGGCGGCGCGACGGTTCGTCAGCGCGTTGCCGGCGGAGGCGGCGGCGAGGGATTCCTTCGCCGCGGCGACGACGGCCTCGGGGGTGAAGCCGAACTTCTGGAACAGCAGTCCGCCCGCGGCGGACGCGCCGTAGTGGTCGAGGGAAACCGTCCGGCCGGCGTCGCCGACCAGGTCACTCCAGCCCAGGGCGATGCCGGCCTCGACGGACACCCGGGCGCGGACGTCGGTCGGCAGCACGGCGTCGCGGTAGGTGTCGTCCTGCTCGTCGAACCACTCGCGGCACGGCAGGGAGACGACGCGGGCCCGGACGCCCTCGGCGGCCAGTTGCTCCTGGGCGGCCAGCGCGAGCTGCACCTCGGAGCCGGTGCCGATCAGGATGACGTCGGGGGTGCCCTCGGAGTCCTTGAGGACGTAGCCGCCCCGGGCGACGTTCGAGGCGTCGGCGTAGCCGTCGGTCCCGCGCGGGACGATCGGCAGGTTCTGCCGGGTGAGCACCAGGGCTGCCGGGCGGTCGCGGTGGCGCAGGATCTGCGCCCAGGCCTGGGCGGTCTCGTTCGCGTCGGCGGGGCGGACCACGTCGAGACCGATGATCGCCCGGTAGGCGGCCAGGTGCTCGATCGGCTGGTGGGTCGGGCCGTCCTCGCCGACACCGATGGAGTCGTGGGTCCACACATAGGTGACCGGCAGCTTCATCAGCGCCGCGAGCCGGACGGCACCGCGCATGTAGTCGGAGAACACGAAGAACGTGCCGCCGTAGACGCGGGTGTCGCCGTGCGCCGCGATGCCGTTCAGGATCGCGCCCATGGCGTGCTCGCGGATGCCGAAGTGCAGCACCCGGCCGTACGGGTTGCCGGGGAACTTCTTGGACTGCCGGTCCTCCGGCAGGAAGCTCGGCTGCCCGTCGGGGGTGGTGTTGTTCGAGCCGGCGAGGTCGGCCGAACCGCCCCACAGCTCGGGCAGCACCGGGGCCAGGGCGGAGAGCACCTTGCCGGAGGCGGCGCGGGTGGCGATCCCCTTGGCGTCGGCGGCGAAGGTCGGCAGCACATCCTCCCAGCCGGCCGGCAGCTCGCGGGCGGCCAGCCGGTCGAAGAGGGCCTTGTTGTCCGGGTGGGCGGCGGCCCAGGCATCGAACGTCTGCTGCCACTCCTCGTGGGCGGCCCGGCCACGGGCGACCAGGCCCCGGGTGTGGGCCAGGACGTCCTCACCGACGATGAAGTGCTGGTCGGGGTCGAAGCCGAGCAGTTCCTTGGTGGCGCGGATCTCGTCCTCGCCGATCGCCGACCCGTGCACCCCACCGGTGCCCTGCTTGGTCGGGGCCGGCCAACCGATGATCGTCCGCAGCCGGATGAACGACGGCTTGTCGGTCACCGCCTGGGCGGCGAGGATCGCCCGGTAGAGGCCGTCGACGTCCTCGACGTAGTCCTGGCCGGGCTTGCGCCAGTCGAGGGTCTGCACGTGCCAGCCGTACGCCTGGTAGCGCTGGGCGACGTCCTCATTGAAGGCGATGACGGTGTCGTCCTCGATCGAGATCTCGTTCTCGTCGTAGATCACGATCAGGTTGCCGAGCTGCTGGGTGCCGGCGATCGAGGAGGCCTCACCGGAGATCCCCTCCTCCAGATCACCCTCGGAGCAGATGACGTACACCCGATGGTCGAAGGGCGACTCGCCGGGCGCGGCGTCGGGGTCGAACAGGCCGCGCTCGCGGCGGGCGGCCATCGCCATGCCGACGGCGTTGCTGATGCCCTGGCCCAGCGGGCCGGTGGTGGTCTCGATCCCGGGGGTGTGCCCGTACTCGGGGTGGCCCGGGGTCCTCGACCCCCAGGTGCGCAGCGCCTCGAGGTCGGACAGCTCGAGGCCGAAGCCGCCGAGGTAGAGCTGGACGTACTGGGTGAGCGAGGAGTGGCCCGCACTCAGCACGAAGCGGTCCCGGCCGACCCAGGCGGTGTCAGCGGGATCGTGCCGCATGACCTTCTGGAACAGCGTGTACGCGACCGGGGCGAGGCTCATCGCGGTGCCCGGGTGGCCGTTGCCCACCTTCTGCACGGCGTCGGCGGCCAGCAGCCGCGACGTGTCCACGGCCTTCTCGTCCGAGGCGCTCCATTCCAGAGCAGGGGTGGTGGAGGTAACGGTCATTCTGCGTCCTTTCCGGCAGCCCTTCCGGGCGTCCCGACGTACGGTGTCCCCGACATCACACCCCCGAGCCTACGCAGGCCCTTCGAGCGCCCGACACGGGGTTGCCGGGTAGTGCGCCGGAGCCCCGTCACGCCGGACCGCGCGAGGCCCGGTGCGACGTGTGCCGGCGGTGGGACCGGCGCTGGGTGCGCGCCGTCGCCGCAGGTAGGGTGAGCCGGAGCAGGTCCGGGGGTCGCGGACCTCCGGAAGGGAAATGTGTC
>Ga0334882_1005484_pt1 | contig 10024 bp, 7 predicted proteins | sample GraSluR1_MG_5_FD_207226 | JGI IMG/M metagenome (GOLD analysis project Ga0334882, IMG submission 207226) | Sludge microbial communities from methane-producing bioreactor in Wageningen University, Netherlands - Granular Sludge_15_04-R1 | ecosystem: Engineered > Bioreactor > Anaerobic > Unclassified... | reverse complement strand
GGCAAATCCTTCGAGGAAGTGCTGAGGTTGGTCAACCTTTGATGTGTTCAAAAAACCGTATTTCGGGTTTGAGTGTTAAAAAACGCGGAAGCTAAGGTACATATTGCCTTGTTGTTTGGGTCTCATCTGAATGTCATTTCGTTAACTTAATGACATTGCCCCCTGCACCCCCTTATTGGTTAAATTGGTAAATAGTTGAATGGCTCATCAGAAAGCCCGTACAGGCCTGACCCTGTAAGCGCTGTACCGATAGGGGTTGTACTGAGTCCCAAAGTTGAAGTTCTGGTGCCACGCGTAGCTCGCAACGTACTCGGAGGAACTCCAGTAGTAGCTGCCAGAAAAACCGCCCAGCCCCTGGACCTTCAGGTTCTGGTACATCAGGTTCAGCTCGTCCTTGCTCGGCAGGAACCAGTCGTCATATCCCCCTGCTTCATAATCCAAACACTTCTTGGCTGCATAATCTGCTGTCCTTACTCCATCCTTATCATCGTTGCTGTATGCTTCTCCTCCCATGGTCTCAACAAGCATTTCTGTATTAACCCTTCCAAAACCAATACCTAGTCCAGTTCCGGTACTAAGATAATCACTATTATCCGTTGCTCTATAATACCCAAAGACATATGCACCTAAATCAGAAGGAGCAGCTTCCAGATATCTCCAGCCATACGAGTAATAGCCCTTATCGTAGAACACCAGTCCTCCTGCAGGACCTGTATCTCCTATAGCATATTCAATACCAGGCTCAGTATTACCTGGATAGTATGAATCACCAAGGTAACCAATGTTCTCATATGGTTCTGCCTTATACCCAGTAAGAATTGCCTTTGTCTTGTTGAAGTCATCATACCAGTCACTTATAAATGAAAGGTTGTAATTTAATCCGTTTTCATTAATTTCGCGAGTCTTGTCATAGCCCCAGAAGTTTTCTCTCAAGTCAATTTCTTCAATTGATGAACGAGCAGTTGAGATTGTTATGTTGCTGCAGTTTATCAAATTGGATCTATGGAGTATTGCGGGTGAGAAGTTGTAAAAAGTACAATCCGTGAAAACTGATTGGGTGTACAGTCCACCATCGGTTATATCAACTGAACAGTTTTGCAAAGTGCAATTCCTCATTCCTGTCATGTAGGAAGAAACTGCCATATTTGTGAATTGCGTATTCTCACATAGACTGTATCTGATATCAATACTATTTCCTCCAATGATATTTCCTATCAATGTTGAATAATTTATAAAGCTTCTTGAAATAACATTACTAATGGAATTATTTGTAAGCAAAGCTTTGTTAACTCTAACCTTCCCTATTATCGTGCAGTTTTCGGCGATACCTGTAAAGTTATTATTATCGCCCCATTCCATACCAAGCACATAACCAGATTCTGAAGAAATCAAAGAGTTATCAATATTTGCATAGTTCTGAAGACCCTTCACCAAATCCACAATAGAAGCATGTGAAATCCTGCCCCCATTGTTCTTGGTACAGTTGATTCCACTCCACGTCTGTCCATGTAAACCATAGAATGAAATCTTTTTGCTCTCTGTTCCAATTGCCGTAAGCAGTCCTTCAACTTGTAAGTAGTAGTCACCAGCGAACTGAACATCCACTCCTGCATCAATGGTCAATGTATCAGTATCCTGAACCAACAGGTTTCCTGTAACCAGATATGGACTCATGGCTTCCGTCCAGTGCAGGTCTTCTCCTGTAAGGACTCCTTTAACCTCTCTCTTCTGATCGGTGAGTGTCACTGACGCACTTACTACATTTGATGCATTGCCAGAGGCATCATACACCTTCATGTAGACAGTCTTCAGTCCATTGCCAGAAGGCAATGCCCAGTCAAATGAAGTTGAATAGTTCCTCATTGTCACTGTCTGGTCAAAGACATTGTCATAGCATATCTGCATCTTTGAAATACCGCTTCCCAATTCGGTTGCATTGATATGCAGGGTGACATTATAGTCTGCAGCAGTATTTGCCCCGCTGTTGATGGTTATGGAATTGAGCACTGGCGCTGTGGTATCCACAAGCATCACTTCAGCCATTCCCCTGTTTTCAAGAGGACTCAGCCCTGTAACAGTAGTAGACTGACTAACCCATCCGTCCTTGCTATAGGTAACGGTATGGGTTCCGACGGAGTAGATTCCACCTATGTAGTAGTCTCCACCCGCTCCGGTAGTAGTACTCAAGATTCCCTTGTCCTGAACCTGGACTTCAACCTTCACTCCTGCATACGAGGTCACATCCTTGAGTTTCACTATTCCATGGATGCTTGCTGAATTCGGCGTAAGCACTACAGTGCCAACATTCATTCCATCTGAAGGAGTTGCTGCCACCAGAACAGTCACGTCAGGGGTATTGTCCCGCTTGAATCTCAACGTATGGTTTCCCAACACCACATGTTCGAATCTGAAGGCTCCAGTCGCATCTGTCACCACAGTCTCTATATGTGTGCTGTTGTCAAATGATACAGTTACTGCCGAGTCATCATCGGTTCCCTGGACATCCACCGTTCCATAAATCGAGACATGCGTCGCTTTAAGTTCAGTATTTGGTACTGCATAGACGCTGTCTGTTAGAACAGGAATGGTATCTGTATAGCTGTCCGCCTTGAAGTCTTCCTTTGTGAACCTCAATCCCCCAGGGTAGTTCCCTTGTGGAACATGGAAGGAATATTCACCCAAGGCATTGGTGAGCGTCTGGTAATCTGTGCCAAGCAGCTCAACCGTGGTCCCTTCCTGGCTGCTTCTTCCCTCAAGAGTGACGATACCGGCTATCGTACCTCTCGCTATCAGGAGACTTGTCGTGGAAAGGCTTGCAGTGCTGTCAGCAACAACATCTGTTGTAGGAAGCGTCATGGTCCTATACCCTGCGCTGGTGATGACAATTCCGTATTCTCCAGGTTCCATTCCCGCCAGGGTATAGTTTCCAGCTGAGTTGCTGATAGCGGAATACACCTTGGTCGGATCCGTAACCTTTGTCGCTGTTACCAATGCTCCCGAGTGGTCCGTCCTAAGCTCAAGCTCAACACTCCCTGTGATAGACCTTATGGCCACGGCTAGGTTCAGACTGTCAATCGTCTTTGTTGAGGTCGGTTCAATTGTGATATCTGTTACCGTCTTTGTTTCAAACCCAGACTTGGATGCATACAGGTCATACACTCCGGGTTGAACCTTTGTAATAGTATATGCTCCGCTTCGGTCAGTAGTTACATCATATTGCCTTGATTCGTCTGTGGCCTTAAAAAGTACATTAATTCCTGTATGGTCGATGGAGCCGGATAAAGTAACATTTCCATTGACTGTCGATGTGACAGAATTCAATGTGACTGTGGGTACCGACGACACTTCCCCATAAGCCGTAGTGATAAGCTGGCTGTTGTCTGTGACAAAGCCTGTCATCTGCATCTTCATGGAATACTGTCCTGCATCAAGACCGGTGAATGAGTATGTCCCATCCTCAAGTGTTGTCGTTGAATAAACCTTTGACGAATCACCAACATATGATGCACTTACAATGACTCCTGCATTCCCTGTCGAACCTTCAAGTACAACTCTTCCAGAGATTCCACAGGAAGAACTGACCAGCACGTTCTCTGCGACAATGGTATTGGTATCAGCGGTGATGACAACATCAGTTATTGTTGTTGAGACGAATCCTGCTTTGCTGAGAATTACAGAATAAGTTCCTGGTAACAGTGCAGAGATTGAATAGGAGCCGTCAATGGTCGTTGATGCAGTATATGTTTGTAATCCTGATATCTTTCCAAGAATTCCAGAATAATCCATCGCTCCTTGAAGCTTCACCGTTCCTGAAAGACTTCCATAAAGAGATTTGAGCCTTGTTATTCCAACGCTTGTAGTTTTTGACGATTCTACGCTTACGGCTGTGGCCAGCGTCAGCGTACCATACCCGTCCTTGCTAATTGTCACCTCATAGCTTCCGATCCCTATGCCGTCCTTGGTGAATGCTCCGTTCTCGTCTGTCGTGGCGGTGTATTCACTTGTCCCCTTGATCAGGACTATTGCTCCAGCCAATGGACTTCCACTGTTTGTCTGCACTGTTCCGCTTAAACCACCATACATGGAGCTGAGCATTTGCGTGCCAATGGTGGCAGTCTTATTGGATTCGATGCTGACCTTCTGATCAAGAGTCTTGGTTGTGTAGCCGTCCTTGCTTACAGTAACCGTGTATTGTCCAAGCGGCAGATCGGACTTTATGAAATATCCCTCACTGTTTGTGAAAGCTGTGTAGTCTCCGATATTGACCTGCGCTCCGTTAATGGCGTTCATCTTGGAGTCTTTTACGTACCCGGATATCCCTCCGAATTCAGAACTCAGCATGATCTCAGGCAGGATAATCCCTTCCACCGTTAGGCTTATCCCACTTCTCACAACAGAAGCAAAACCCGTCTTGGAGACCGTGATGGAATAGCCGTCGGCAGGCCTGCAGTCGTTCAATGTAAACTTGCCATCGGCATCGACCGTGCTGGAGTACGTGAAATCGGCTTCACCTATCGTTACCTCTGCCAGCACCGAAGCACCCGTACCGGCAAGGCTGTCGTTCTGTCTTACCGTTCCGGTTATCGTACCCCCGTTGGCAATAAGAGACACCGATGAAGGCATGGTTGTAGTCTTTGCCGCCTCAATGACAAGGTTCTCAACCTTTTCGTCAATGTATCCGGCATAAGAGAATAGTGCGGAATACGTACCGGGCTTCACATCCGGAATCGAGAAGCTTCCATCGGAAGCGGTCGTTCCGATCTCGCTTCCCGTGGCGTTGTCACCCTCGAGCTTGATGATGATTCCGGCATTCGAGGCTGCCCCGTCGAGCGTGGCATAACCCTTGAGAATCCCTGCGTTCTTTATCAGAATCACATCAGAGACTGTGGTGACCGGATTCACCGTGTCATCGTCAGAAAAAAGGAGCACCTTCTCCTTCATTTGGCTCATGTAGTCATCCGAGGTATATCTCAGCCTATGGGTACCCTGGGGTACATTGGCGATTGAGAACGAACCGTCCTCATTGGTCATGGCCATGAAAGATGTACCGGGGATGTATACCATCACATCGTAGTTGTCTACAGCTCCGCTTCTTATAGCCTTACCATTGATTGTTCCCAGTGGCTTGATCTTCACAGATCCGATATTCGCATCGTCAATGGACGCAGAGACATCGCTTAGCCATCCACCGAAGCCATTCGTGGTACTGGCAGCCCTGCTCTTGAATTCCCTGGAGACGTTCTGCTGCTCAGGCTCAATGCTGGTGAACATCACGTCATACTTCTTGGCCGCATCCAAGCCCGAGACGGAGAACGTTGCATCCGGATTGACGCGCCCCACATACTTGGTCATCTCATTCTCGACGACCTTTACCCAAATGTCTTCAGGGAATAGCCCGGATGAGGCCGGTAGGGAGATGGTTCCCTTCACAGACGGGGTTGCTTCTATTACAGGAGGGATAATCTCATTATTGCATGAGAACAGACAGAATACACCTGATAGAACCAGTAGCGACAGACCAAGACTCTTAATCACCTTACGCATAAAACCACCATATATCCCCAAGATCGATGGCAAGCTCCAATTCCGGATTCCCACACCTTCTACTGAAGATTCAATGAATACCCGAGGGAGATCACCAGACCTTTTCTATAGCAAAGCCCGGCTTCGCTATCCACTCCACCCGACATCCGTGTAACGGTCAGAGTGCCGAAATCATTGATATACCTGATGTCTGCGACAGCATATCCGGGGCCAACCGGATACCCGACATTGATGCCACCAAGTACACCCAAGACTTTTCCATGAAGCTTCACCGATGCGGCCCCATTGCTTTGAGTGACAGTTACCTGGCTGATGGGAAGGGAAACATAAGCCCCACCATATATGTCCAGCGTCAAAGGACTCTGGATGGCATTCCAAGAGACAATGAGAGGGATATCGAGGGTGGAGTATGTAACCGATACGGTCTCCCCCATGCCGGATACCGTTATCCCGTTGCCGATCATGAAGTCCAGTTCCGCCTGCAACCTCAGGGTTTCAAGAACCCTGTAGGAAAAGGAAAGAGCGGGAGCCACGGCATTCATCGATTCCTCTTTCCCCGTGAAACCTTCGCCCACCATGTCGACATGGGCTTTGTTGAAACCGAAGTTATAGCCAAGCCTTACTGCCACCCCAATCTTCTGGTTGCCGATCGAAGAGCTCGAACCTTTGAGAATGTTCCTCAGCTCCGTATCCAAGACCAGATCGTAGGTGGCATGCCGCCTTACCAGAGTGGTGGACAGGTCGACAAGCTGAAGATCGATATGGTAGGAACCGGTCTCGTTCCTTCCGCTTCCGGCGATTATCATGTCCGCACCCAGCATGTGGCCGATGGAAACCGCCTCGTTGTCATCAACCAGACCGCTGGTCTGGAACTCCAGTTCCTTTATCATCGCATCCTGGTTGCTTCTGTTGAGGACTATGCAGTCCCTGTTGACCAAGGCCTTCTCAATATCGGAGATAAAACGTGCGGAAAAGGATTCCGAGTCGGAGTCAAAGCTTACGAAAGAGACCTTGGTATCCTTGCCAAGCACTGTGCTGAACATGTCGGCGATATCATTGATCGATTCCCCATAGGTAATCTGAACGGCGAAGACCGTCGGCACCGTCAGGAGAAGAATCAATGTCAAAAGAAACGTTCTCTTCATAAGACCTCGATCAGTAGGTATATTTCTTCAAGAGTTGAACTGAAAACTCTTCTTCAAGAGTCCCGATCAAACGTTTGATGGCCCGGCTTTGCGCTGATTCATAAATCTGGTGGCCTTCCTTGTCGGAAGCGGAGAAGACCATCACAGTCTCATTGCCTTTCAGATCGATTACCGACACGTCGGCATTGTAATTGGCAAATATGAATGGATTGCCGGTCCCACCAGTACGAGTCCAATTGATGGAGACTTTGGCTTTTGCGGTTGGAGCAAGCTCTCCATTGGAAACTGCGAAACCGGCATCCGTGAAAATCTTATTCACGGCGGATGCCACCGCACCGGTTTCATCTCCGGCAACTTCAGTCTCAAGCACTATGGAGCGCAATGCCCGCCGGTAGATTTCCTTTGATTCAGACAGATTGATAAGTGCCCGGTTCTCTCCCGAGAGATAATTGTACATCACGATCCTGGTGTTGCACTCATCACAGAGGCTCACAAGCTCGGACGCTTTTCCAAGGGTGGAGAACGAACCGTCAAAGGAAATGCCATTCCTGATACTCTCAATCTCATCAAGGTCCGATTCTATCAATGACGCATAACTGTTCCGCGTCGCGGTCTTCTCCATCACTGCCAAGGATCTGTAGGACCCGTCCTCGGCCTGGAGTCGCTTGACTATCTCCACCCCATAAAGGTTGTCGACATTGACTGAGGCCTGTGTGGTGCTGAGCAGGTATTCGCTGTAATCGGTGGTTTCAAGGTCGGTCGTCTCAGCCACCGTCCTGGTGATAGTTGAGTTTACAGCCAGGCCAAATACAGATGCCAGTTCCTTCCTGGCATCCAGATCGGCCTCGTCCTGCGAGTACCCTCTTCCGACGGCACAGACATAATCTGCTTTCGGATATTGTGCATAAGGATTTTCAATCCAACCGCCGGTCGTCGAGCAAGCGGCAACCAGCAGTATGAGCGGTATGATGAATGATATCAGTATTTTCTTAATCATTTCTCAGGAAAATAGGCGTCCAGAGCCTTGTTGAGCTTCTCAAACACTTCCTTGGACTTGGCCTCATCGGAGAAGAGGGTTTTGTCCGCACAGACTGTGTCGATCGCGCTTTCAATCTGTGCCTTGATGTTGGCCACCGGTATCATGTGCAGCACCCATACTCCGCCTTCCAGGTCTTCCCAGAAGTCGATCTCGGTGATTCCGGAGAGAACAGCCTTCCCTGCTTCATTGGCACTGGAGACGAACTTGTCGATATAGGTTTCCTTGCCGTTGTCGTTGGTTTCCTCTATGTATCTGTCCCTCACGGCTTCTACCGAGTTGGACACCCACAGGGCAAGAGCCGCATCCGCATTGAGCTTGGCCTTCATCATGGAGGTTTCGAATGTCTTGCCAACACCATAGCCGGCGGCATAATGGTTGACCATGTTGGACTGGTCCTGAAGCACCCAATCCGGCCTCTTTATTCCATTTTTACCTACTATATTTTTATTCTGGGACAAGGCCACCTCATGGTTGGTAGCGCAGGAGGCCATCATCACCAAGACCAGAAGGCCAAAAACTACTAACGCGATTTTTCTCATATGAACCTACCTTTTTCGTCTAATAATTATTTGATAAGCACAAACGGCTAACCCACATCGTCAAGAACCTTAACAAGTGGTTTGAAATTTTTTCTTGGTCTTGACCACCCCCAACAATCCAATCGTCTCATAATCTGATTTTTTTTATTGTAAAGTATATTCATCAGAAAGCAAGGACTTATTGCCATTAATTAATTGCTGTGGGTACGACCAAAACTGCCCAGATTCATTTTTCTCCCAATCCTTCCTCAAGGGGAGTCTTCCTATCTTGAGAAAGGCAGTCCATTGGGTTGCGACATCAGAGAAAAACGGAGATGGGCGGTGAGGACCATCAGCGACATGCTCTCCAATGAGAAGTATGCTGGGAACTCCGCCTATGGCAAGACGGTCATAGCAGAGTACCCATCAACCAGGCAGGTTAAGAGCAGTCCCGATAAAGTATCGAGATCGGAGAACCACCACCCCGCAATCATCGACCAGTCATTGTTCGATCGAGTCCAGGAACTGAGGCTGCTGAGAACCAACATGGAGACGGATGAGAGAGGAAACAGAGTACGAAAAAGCACCCACTACAGCTTTTGTCCCAAGGGTTCAGCGAAGACCCAGGAAGAATAGACTGAGGAAGAAAAGTAGGTTTCAACAAGACATTTTCCTGGCTTACAGCTATCAATCCGGGATGTTTTTCACGTAATTATTCTATGTGTGCCAATAATATAAAGGTGTAACCCTCTGAAGCCCTAAAAAGGTAATCATACTATTGTGCACCACGTTAGGTACAGCCGGAAGTCTTTACCGAAGCAGTCCGTCAACGAGCAACGGCAATCGTGGTTGCCCACAACCATCCCAGCGGCAATCTCGAGCCGAGCATGGAGGACAAGGATGTAACAAGAAGGCTCAGACAGGCAGGAGACATCCTTGGCATCAAGATATTGGACCACTTGATCTTCGGGGAGGAAGGATTTCTTTCCATGCTGGAAGGTAATTTGTTGTAACAAGGAAAAGCTTTGACCAGGTGCAACTCCCTCTACTGTAGCCACAGAACCAAATTTTCTCTACTGGTTTTTAAGTTGCACCTGGTTTTCTTTCAAGACTTGATAGACGCAGAATATTCTGGAGAGACTCTATTCGTACAATAGGAGAAAATCATGAAGAAGCAGTACCAAGCCGAGCAAGGTAACAGTTTGACGCTCTTGGAGACAATGTGTATGATTATGAGTAATGATACACATCATATTCAGGAGGTTTCAATGCGCACCAACATCGTCATTGATGACCGGTTGATGAGTGAAGCTCTACAGGTCTCTGGGTATAAGACAAAAAAGGAAGCTGTCGAAGAAGGATTGAAACTTCTTATTGCCATGAGAAAACAAGCAAAAATCCGTGAAATGCGAGGCAAGCTCTATTGGGAAGGAGACCTTGATGCAATGAGGAGCGACGTATGATCGTCGTAGACACCTCGGTATGGATTGACTATGTGAATGGAGTGATTACTCCTCAAACCGATATTCTTGACAGAGAATTGCAGGAGGACAGGGTCATTACCGGTGATTTGATCATTACCGAGTTTTTGCAAGGCTTTCGAAACGACAAGCAGTTCAAGGTTGCAAAGGAAGTGATGGATTCTCTTCAATATTATGACTTTGTCGGTAGAAAAACAGCCATCAAAGCGGCACAAAATTTCAGGATGCTGAGAAAGAAGGGTGTTACGATCCGCAAGACCATCGATGTGCTTATTGCAACCTTTTGCCTTGAGCATG
>Ga0334882_1005483_pt1 | contig 10026 bp, 6 predicted proteins | sample GraSluR1_MG_5_FD_207226 | JGI IMG/M metagenome (GOLD analysis project Ga0334882, IMG submission 207226) | Sludge microbial communities from methane-producing bioreactor in Wageningen University, Netherlands - Granular Sludge_15_04-R1 | ecosystem: Engineered > Bioreactor > Anaerobic > Unclassified... | reverse complement strand
AGTTATATTTTCAGGATTGCTATTATTCTTAACCGAATTCGTTGTTATTATGATGGCTGCTTAAAGGATGAATATTTGGCTATTGGTGACCTGAAAAGCAGTGCTGAAATCCTTAATTACTACATTAACAATACCATATATATTCTTGGTAAGATTGATATTAAGTTATTTCAAAATTTTGATAATGAGATAGAATTGAATTTCTATAATTCTTTACCCGACACTTTTACAACAAAACAATTTATTGACAAGGCGATAATTGAACTTCAAATGCCTCAACGTACTGCTGAACGCAGAATTAGAAAGTGGTCGGAATTAAAAATAATCCACAAAAAATCAATGGGTGAATATTATAAATCTGCGTAACCATGTACCTGTATAAATTAACAAATAAGAGGCGAATAGATTGCCCGCATTGTGGGAGGCATGGGAAATATAGTGCATATGCCAATGTTAAAACTGGGGAATTAGCACCACCAGAATATGGAATGTGCAGCAGTTGCCGTGAATATAAAATACCACCAGACAATATTGTTACTACAGGTGAATATGTCTCGGATGTTGATACAGAAATCGGTTATTTTGAGGCAGACACTTTAATGCCAGCGACAGCCTTGTGTTTTTGCAAGCCAGAAAACTATCATCAAAATAACTTTATTGATGGTCTGGAACAAATATTTGATAAAAAGGATGTTCAACGAGTTGTGGATTTGTACAAATTGGGCAGGTTTCATGATAGCGGCATTGTTTTTCCGTATTTCCTGACGGATAATCACCTATGCACGGGTAAAATAATTTTCTATGACAAAAATCTTCATAGAATTAAAGAAGGTAAAAAGCAAAATCCGAGATTCCTTCACAACTTATATTATAAAACTGACAGAGGTATAGTAGTTGATTTTATTGATTATGAGACGGATGATAATGGTAATGACGTGCTGAAGAAGTTCAAATTGAAGATGTGTTTGTTTGGGCATAATCAGATATTGAACGATAAATCAAAAGATATCTGTCTGGTTGAATCCGAAAAATCAGCGGTTGTTATGTCAATTGTAGCACCTGAATTTGTTTGGGTTGCAAGTGGCGGCAAAACACTAATTCAGGATTATAAGTTTACATTCTTCGGAAAGAGGAAATGCTATGTTTTCCCTGATTTAAGTTCAGATGATAACGTATACAATTATTGGTTGGAGAAATTGACCCTTTATAACAGAAAATATGGATACAATTTTGAGTTTGTTGATTTTTTTACCGATTTCCTTAAAGGAGATAAAGAATTGATAACGAATTGCAAAAATGAACAATTTGATGTGGCTGATTTTGTTTTACACTTCAATGATGGTGGGATATATACTGATTTTTTTCGAAGAATATTAGGATAAAATATGTCTTAATTCAATTAATAACCTCGTAGTCAACAAATAGTGAAAAGAGTAATGATAATTTAATAATATGTGATATTTTTATCGCACATATGAAAACAATAGAACTAAATAGATTCATTTCCGAGTTCATGGAAATCAGCAATAACCTAACCCATGCTGAATTAAAGATGCTTTACGTCTTAATTAATGACCCGGATGTGATAAATTTATCACAAGTCAAATTTGCGGAAATGTTAGGGGTTGACAGAAGAACAATAATCTTCGGATATAAAAAGTTACGGGAACACGGCTATCTATGTGATAATGATATCACAGAAAGTGATGAGGAAAAGACAGAACTTAACGATGCGGGTGAAGCAACCATTCTAACCAAAAGAAGCAATAATGTTAATCCAGAAGAATTTACCATAGATTATTACGAGCAGAAAATATTTGTGTTTAAAGAATATGAGTTTTTAGAGCCATATTTCAAAGACTTCCCACAAGTAATTGGCAGTACATTAACAGTTATAAGAGAAATGTTGCCTGAAAATATTGATGATTTGGCGAGAAGGTTAGGATTTGAAGAAAAACTCAGGATAATCAGAATATCGTATGACAAGATTAAAGAGTATGAAAGTAAGAAAACTCCCAAAGCAGTAAGTTTCCTTGATTATGAGTATAAATATTTGGAGTACTATCATAGAGAATGGAAGAAGGCTGCCCTCAATATAATTTATGAAGTGTTAATTTACTTGCCATTCAGTTTTAGCAAGTTCATGGAGGAGATTCGAAATTATTTATTTGATGATGCCATAGAATTTGCTCAAAAAATGATGGTGGAGATATACGGAACGGATACAATTTAAAAGTGATTTATATTACATGAATTATGATGAATTGCTATATTTCTATACTTTCTCTGCTACCCACATTGATTTTTCGATTTTGACAAATAAAGTTTTAATACTGAAGATATTCCATGGAAATTAACGTTAAAAGATTGTTTTCTCAAATCTGGCTCACAACAGAGCCGCCAAAACAGAATTATCAGCATCGAGACGATATTGTAAGGAGTACACTGGATATTATCAATAATAATCCAGAAGTTGAGAGGTTAAAGAAAATTCTGATGAATGAAGATTGTTATCTGATTCATCTTCAATATGAAAAGGACAATCCAATTTCCTTAGAGAAATCAAGTAATAAAAACATAGTCAGAAACTATTCCATTATCAACAGTTGGTATGTAACAGACCTTTCTAATACGATAAACATTACACCAATCATGATGGGTCATGGATTTCCTCTATGTGCATACGAGGCAATTGATAAAAACTCATATGGGGATAAACTGAATGGAATTATTGCCAACAAAGTGTTTTCACCATCTCATGAATTAACTGAATACGAAATCAGACTGGGTGAGATATTTCGTAATTATTATTAATCTCAACTACCTCTAATCCAATGCAGTAACAATCTATCTGCAGATTTATGATGTTGAAGATGTCGATGAAGGTAGGGAGCAAAATAATTTTAATTGATATCGTTGGAGTTGTTTCAATCAATGCTTCTGAAGGTCAATTATTAAATTGAGATTATTCCCATAAAGATTTTTGTGTAGGTTTTATGGCGGAAGTTGTTGGGATTAAAAAGGTGTTATCAATCTTGTCAGCAACTTTAATCACCATTTCATAACTAAATTGCATCAAATCATCAATGTTTTTCAGATAACCAGCAATGTACTCTTCAGAACGCTTAATCAATTTCAATTTAGTGCTGATTAAATAACTAACTGTTTCTGCTTCAAGTTCTTCAGTGCTCCTTGATATTTTTCTTCTTTCTGGTAAAGTAATTTTTTGGTCAATTACTTTTTTACGTAATTCTTTATGACCTGTATGCCCCAACAGAATATGTGCTAATTCATGTAGCAAAACAGTAAAATTCTCTTCGGTGGTTGCTCCTTCTTGTAAATTTATTTCGAGTCGTTCTGTTATGGCTGTTGTAACATAACCCGCTTTAAAATAATGAAGTGGTTTCCGAATTACTTGAATCCCCCACGATTGTGCTGTCAGAACAGCACCTTCATATACCCTTCGGTCAATGTGTCCTTTAACTTCAAACAAATTTTCTCCGAAGATTTTATCCAGAAACTCTTTTGGTGTATCCTTTCCTTCAGTTTCCATAACATCATATACCAGCATCACAGGGGATTTGGGTGCAAGAATGATATATGGTTTGGCAAATCTCTTAATAGTCCGATTAAAATTCTTTTTCCAATATGACACTCCACCAAAAAAGGTTACTTCCTTATTTTGAATGTATACGAGCATAGTATTAAATCGGGAGTAATGCTCAAATTTTGCGATGAAGTCAATAAATTTAGTGAAATCTTTTTTATCACGTAGATTCCAACTTCGCCTTATCAAATCATCAATGGTGAGTTTGTCGCTGATATAACTTCTTTCCACCATAGTTATATTTTTTCATTATTAAATAGAACATTAGGGGGATTCTAAATTATTGTATCCCTTTCTGATAAAAGTATATATTATTATCTGAAAGGTTGATAATGTAATTATTTAATTTTGAAATATTATCGTAAATTCGTTTTCCAGAAAAACTTTAATTTTTCTTAAACCTATGCCACTTAAAGAATTATTGAAATCAAAAGGTATTAAGCAAAAATGGCTGGCAGATAAAATTGGAGTAAGTGAGGTTACTGTAAGCACATGGTGTTCGGAAAAAAGTATACCAAGGAAAGACAATCTGGAAAAGATTAGCAAAATTCTAAATGTTTCAAAGAAATCTTTATTATCAACGAGTAAACCATAAAATCCAGTAGCATGCCGATTATATATGATAACATTGAGAAGAACCTGACAGATGGTTTGAACGACACGCTTGAACTTTCTAATAGAACTGATTTCTGTGTTGGGTATTTTAATTTAAGAGGTTGGAAGGAAGTTGCAGATAAAATTGAATTATTGTCTGGTGCTGAGGTTATTGAAGGGAATGAAAAACCACATAGATACTGTAGACTATTGGTTGGAATGCAGAAAATGCCAGTGGAAATTATTCGTGATTACTTTTCAGAAGATAGATACCATCTTATTGACCAAGCAGAAGCATTTAAATTAAAAAAGAGACTGGCACAAGAATTTAAAGAGCAACTTACAATTGGTACACCAACGGAACAAGATGAGGTTGGACTGCGAATGTTAAGCAGACAAATGAAGGATAAAAAAGTGGTTGTCAAACTTCATTTAAAGTTTACTCTACACGCCAAACTTTATATTGCTTATAGAAAAGATAAATGGACTTCAGTTAAGTCTTTTTTGGGAAGTAGTAATTTAACATTAGCAGGACTTAGTAGACAAGGAGAACTGAATGTTGATGTCGATGACCCAACAGCCAATGAAAAATTGGTTGATTGGTTTAATAACAGATGGAATGATAGGTGGTGCATAGATATTACTCAGGAGTTAATTGAAATAATAGATAATAGTTGGGCAACAGATAAACTTCTACCCCCGTATCATATCTATTTAAAAATTGCATATCACTTATCTCAAGAAGCAAGAGCAGGATTAAATGAATTTCAAATACCAAGAGTTTTTCAGAGGGAACTCTTAGAGTTTCAACAAGCAGCAGTAAAAATTGCCGCAAAAAAATTGGACAAAAGGCAAGGAGTTTTAATTGGTGATGTTGTAGGTCTTGGAAAAACATACACCGCATGTGCGTTGGCAAAAATTATGGAAGAAAGAGACTATTGTTCATCCTTGATAATTTGTCCCCCGAATTTGAAGCCAATGTGGACTGATTATATTGTTAAATATGACCTTAAAGCAATGCCAATTTCCATTGGTGAAGTTCAACGTAGACTGCCAGAACTGAAGCGTTTCAGATTGGTAATTATTGATGAGAGTCACAATCTGCGGAACGATGAAGGAAGTAGGTATAGGGCAATTAAATCATATTTGGAAGAGAATGAAAGTAAAGTAATATTGCTTACAGCAACTCCCTATAATAAGTCTTATATTGATTTATCAAATCAACTCCGACTTTTCATTCAAGATGACAAAGATTTGGGGATTTCACCCGAAAGGTATATTGAGAGTTTGGGTGGACAAGTTCAATTCTTGGCTACTCATACAGAAACATTCATCCGCAGTATTAAGGCATTTGAAAGAAGTGAATACGCAGATGATTGGCGTGAATTGATGAGATTATATTTGGTAAGACGGACAAGAAGTTTTATAAAAAATAATTATGGTGTCAAGGATGATACGAATGGTAGAATTGGCTTGATTTTCCCTGACGGACACTTTGAACCATTTCCTGAAAGAGTCCCAAAGAAAGTGGAATTTGAATTTGACATAAAAGACCCGAATGACCAATATGCAAAACTCTATACATCAAAAGTGGTTGATACTATTAATCACCTTGAATTACCACGTTATGGATTAGGAAATTTTCTTGTCAAAACACAAGATATTAAACCAACTGACAAAGAAGAAGTGATAATGGCTAACCTATCTCGTGCGGGGAAAAGGTTAATGGGGTTTTGCAGAACAAATTTATTTAAACGGTTGGAAAGTAGTGGATATTCGTTTCTGCTTTCACTTAGCCGTCATATTATGCGCAATTACATTTTCATTTATGCAATTGAAAATCGACTCCCTCTTCCAATAGGTAAAAACATCTCACAAAACTTGGATGAATTTCTTGAAGACAGTGATACGGATAAAAATGGCAATGAACCAAATCATCTCAAACTCATATTAGATGAGAGCACTTACTTACAGAGAGCATCCGAATTGTACCAATTATTTTCAAGCAATGAATATAAGAACCAATTTGATTGGATTCGGTCTGATTTCTTTTCACCTGCACTTCAAAAGACTCTTATTGGCGATAGTAGAGCGATAATAAAACTATTGACACTTGGCAAAAATTGGAATCCAGATGCAGATAGAAAATTAAATGCTTTATATCAGTTGCTAACTCAGAAACATGGTAAAGAAAAGGTTATAGTATTCACTCAGTTTGCTGATACGGCTGAATATATTGCTGATAATTTGAAAAAAAGAGGTTTGAAAAAGTTTGAATGTGTCACAGGTGACCATGATAATCCAACAGCAATTGCATATCGTTTCAGTCCAATTAGTAATAATAAACCCGAAATAATACAGACTAAATCAGATTTGCGGGTCCTTATTTCTACTGATGTTTTGAGCGAAGGTCAAAACCTGCAAGATGCACATATTGTATTGAATTTTGATTTGCCTTGGGCAATTATTAGATTGATTCAGCGTGCTGGTCGTGTTGACCGCATTGGACAAAAAGCAGAAAGAATACTATGTTATTCATTTCTTCCTGAAGAGGGTATTAATAACATAATACGATTGCGTGAACGTCTTAGAACAAGGATTAGACAAAACGCAGAAGTCGTCGGAGCAGATGAAACATTCTTTGAAGGCGACCCAGTAAATTTGGAAGATTTGTATAATGAAAAAGCAGGTATTCTTGAAGAAGATGAATCAGATTCAGAAGTTGACCTTGCTTCTTATGCATACCAGATTTGGAAAAATGCTATTGACAAAGACCATTCTTTAAATAAGATAATTCCAGATTTACCTAATGTATGTTATGCAACCAAGAAAAACAATCAAGACCCCAAAAATGAAGGAGTAATAGTCTATGCACGGACTCAAGAAGAAAATGATTTGCTTGCATGGCTGGACACTAAAGGTGAAGTAATTACTAACTCACAACTTACTATTCTGAAATCTGCCGAGTGCGATGAAAATACCGAACCTCAACATAGATTACCTAATCACCATGAATTAGTTAAACAAGGTGTTGAATTCATTCGTGAAGAAGAAGTTACAACTGGTGGTTCACTTGGGAAAAAAACTGGTGTAAAATATCGAACATATACACGTTTAAAAAATTACTGTGATGAGAATGAGGGAACTCTTTTTGTAAGTGATGCATTAAAAAAGGCAGTGGATGATATTTTCAAATTTCCTTTAAAAGAGTCTGCAAAAGACATTATTAATCGCCAGTTAAAATCAGGGATAAGTGATGATGAACTTGCTTCGTTAGTTATATCTCTGCGTGAGGAAGATAAACTGGCAATAGTAAATATTGATGAACAACCAAGTAAAGAACCTCAAATTATCTGCACACTGGGTTTAAAAAATTAAATCACTGCTATGGCAATTTCAAAACAGAAATTTTCAGACTATATAAAAGAGTTCAATTTTCGTGGACTTTTCAATGATATGGGTTGGAATAATGATAATACCAATCAATCTATAATTGTGGATGATAAACCATATCAATTGCAAGCAGTTGCGCAAAAAAGTGGTTTTAGGATATTTGTATGTTTTCCTGATGAAAGTGGATATATACCAGATTATAATACAAGAAAAAAGATTGAAACGAAAATCACAAAGTTGTTTCAGGAACATCTAATTATTTTCTTAGATAAAAACCAGAAAAATCAGTTATGGCAATTGGTTGTGAGGCAGACTGGGAAACCAACCAAAATGACAGAGACACGTTATAGCGTATCTCAAAACCCAGAATTATTATACCAAAGAGCGTCAGGTTTGTTTTTCACATTGGACGAAGAGGAAAAAATCACCATTGTTGATGTAACACAAAGAGTATCTGAGAATTTTCAACAAAATACCGAAAAGGTTACCAAACATTTTTATGATAGATTTAAAAAAGAACACACTGCTTTTCTATCCTTCATTCAGGGCATCGAAGATAGGGTTAATAAAGATTGGTATGCATCATTGATGCTCAATCGCTTAATGTTCTGTTATTTCATTCAAAAAAAGGGATTCTTAGATGACAACAAGAATTACCTTCGTGACAAATTAAAAGATTATCAGCAAAAGAAGGGGCGAAATAAGTTTTTCTCATTCTACAGACAATTTTTATTAGTCCTATTTCATGAAGGGTTAGGTGCACCAAGTCATACGAAGGAATTAAAGTCAGAGATAGGTAATATTCCATATTTGAACGGTGGGTTATTTGATGAGCATGAATTAGAAAATTTATATAAAAATATTGATATTGAGGACAAGGCGTTTGAGCGTATTTTCAACTTTTTTGACGAATACGAATGGCATTTAGATACCCGAATAACCGCAACTGGCAAAGATATTAATCCTGATGTTATTGGCTATATCTTCGAAAAGTATATAAATGACCGTGCTCAGATGGGGGCATATTATACAAAGGAAGATATAACAGATTACATAAGCAAAAACTGCATAATACCATACCTTTTTAATGAAACCAAAAGACAATACCCAGAATCTTTTCTTCCAGAGAACGAAATTTGGGCAATGTTAAAAGAGAGTGAGGATAAATATATTTATGATACGAGTAAATACGGAATTAATCAAGAAAACATTTATGGTGACTTACCTGATGAAATATCGATTGGATTAGACTCCAATCATTCTGATGTTATTGAACTAAGAAAGGACTGGAATAAACCTGCACCTGAAAATGTTGCTTTGCCAAATGAAATTTGGAGAGAGGTTATTGAACGAAGGCAACGATATATTGATATTAGGGGAAAAATCAAGGATGGTACGATTAATAATATCACTGATTTTATATCAAATAATCTTAATCTAAGACAATTTGCTCAAGATATTATAGAGAATATAACCGATTATAAATTTATCGAGACATTTTACAAATCACTCTTAAACATATCCATATTAGACCCAACATGTGGTTCTGGTGCATTCCTTTTTGCAGCAATGAATATCCTTGAACCACTTTACGAAGGATGTCTTCAAAGAATGGAGAGTTATCTGTTAGAAAATCCAAGCACAAAAAATGATTTTTTCAAAGACCAAATTTCATTAGTATATAATGATGAGCACCCAAATATTCAGTATTTCATTTTTAAAAGCATAATTCTGAAGAATCTCTTTGGAGTTGATATTATGAAAGAAGCAGTTGAAGTAGCAAAACTTCGATTATTTCTAAAGTTAGTAGCAACTGTTGACGCAGATTACAGTAAAGAAAACCTTGGTATTGAACCATTACCAGATATCGATTTCAACATCAGGTCTGGTAATTCATTAGTAGGGTTTGCTACTGAATCCCAGTTACAAAAGGGATTGCGTTATACCTTAGATGGATTGATAGCACAACCTATCATTGAAAGAAAATGCAATTTAGTGTCAATAGCATTCAATGAATGGAAAGAAGAACAACTAACAAGTTCTATAGATTTTAAATCAATAAAGAATACGAAGGAGAATTTAAGAAAACATCTTAAAGAACTGAATCTTGAGTTAAATAGCCTACTATATAAACAAACAAGAGGTGTAAAATTTAATGAGTGGATTGATTCTCATCTTCCTTTTCATTGGTTTGCAGAGTTCTATGAAATCATCAGCGAAAGAGGTGGTTTTGATGTAATTATAGGAAACCCTCCTTATGTTGAGTACTCAAAGGTTTCAAAATTGTATAAGTTAAGTGATTATTCTACAATAGATTGTGGCAATCTTCATGCATTTTGCATAGAACGAGCACTCCAAATAAGAAAGGATAATGGATATTTAAGTTTTATAGTTCCATTGGCTTTAATAAGCACACCACGGATGGAAAGTGC
>Ga0334882_1005472_pt1 | contig 10053 bp, 10 predicted proteins | sample GraSluR1_MG_5_FD_207226 | JGI IMG/M metagenome (GOLD analysis project Ga0334882, IMG submission 207226) | Sludge microbial communities from methane-producing bioreactor in Wageningen University, Netherlands - Granular Sludge_15_04-R1 | ecosystem: Engineered > Bioreactor > Anaerobic >... | reverse complement strand
TGGCGGTCCGAGAGAGGGGGTTCAGATCGACGGTGACGACCCGCTTTCCCATCCTCACCAGGGCCTCGCACCGGTCTCCGTCCTCCAGGGGGACGAAGACGACGTCGGCGTCGAAGATCCCGCCCCTCGACGCCTTCCCCCGGGCGTGGTCGAGGCCGGGTATCGAGGCGTCGGGGGTCTCGCCGAAGACCTCCTCGGCCCCGAAGGACCGGAGGTGGTCGGCTATCCTCCGGACCCGCTCCTCGGTCCTGTAGAATATGTTCACCTCCAGGGGCGCTCCAATCTTTCTCGCGAGATTGACCATCTCGCCGGGGACGAGGGCGGCGGCGTTCCCGTTGACGCTGAGGACCGGCCTCTCCGCCAGGAGGAGGAGGGCCGCCGCCGCCCGCTCCGCCTCCTCGGCGGGAGAGGTCGTCACCTCGCCGAGGAGGTAGTCCAGGGCCTCGCCCCTACCTTGCGCGATCAGGCCATTCAGGCCGGTGATCCCCCTCTCGACACCCTCCACCACCTTCTCCCGGGTCAGGAGGGAGGCGTACCTCGGATGGGATGGGGGGACGTCACTCAAGAGAGGCACCCCCAAGGCTCACCATCGCTCTGATCACATCTCCAAACTCCGCCAAGGCGTCCCCTCCGTTGAGGGCGAAGATCGCATCCCCCAGCATCACCATGCTGGCCATCCCTCCCCGGGACTCCACCGCCTCGACGGCGTCCTCCATCCATCCCCGGGCGAGCCCCGACCTTCGGGCGAACTCCCAGGAGAGGGTGACGAACCTCTCCAGGGTCGGCCTCTTCAGAAGCTCCCGGAGGGCCCGCTCCCCCTCCCGGTTCACCCCCCTCATCGTCCCGGCGTCCGAGAGGACCTCCTTCGTCGAGAGGGGGCCTCTCACCAGAAGCTCCACCTCCAGGGGCGGGACCGGGATCCTGTCGACGACCCCCAGCCCCGGAGCCCCCGGGGAGAGCCGGACCACCAGGCCGCCGGTGTTCTGGGCCAGGACGTCCCCCAGGCCGGTCCCGGAGGCGACCTCCGCCACGTGGGCGGCCTCGCCGACGGCGTTGGCGGTGAGGCCGAGGCCGAAGGCCCCGTTGATGGCGTAGGCAGAGCTGAGGGCCCCCGCCCCGCTCGCCCCGAAGCCGGAACCCAGGGGCATAGAGAGCTCCGTCTCCACCCGGACGGGGGACGGGGCCAGGATATCGACGACCCTCCTCGTCACCGGCGCCTCCGAGACCACCCCGTTGAGGAGGACGGCCGTCTCCTCCGACCTAGATACGGTGGTGGCGGCCGAAAGGTCCAGGTTCAGGCCGCCGCCGACGGAGCCCGCCAGCCTCGGGTCGGGGTCGGGGCGGGCGGCGAAGAATCCCGTGATGTGGGCGGGGGCGGAGGCTCTCATGATAGCTCCCCCGCCAGGGCGTCGACGACGGCTTCCGCGATCTCCCTCTTCTTTCCGGCGACCTCGGCGACCCTCCCCGACCGGGAGAGGATCAGGACCCGGTTATCCTCCGTCCCCATCCCTCCCCTTCCGACGTCGTTTCCGACGACGATGTCGAGGCGGTTCTTCTCCATCGACTCCCGGGCCCGAAAGATCAGCTCCTCGTCGGATAGGAAGGTCTCGGCCTTGAAACCCACCATCTTGATCTCGGGGTGGCTCGCCCTGACGGCGGCGATGATCTTCGAGGTCGGCCTCAGCCGGAGGACCAGCTCCCCCCCGGACTTTATCTTCTCGGCGGAAGGGTCGAGGGTGTAGTCGGAGACGGCAGCGGCGGCGACGATGGCGTCGTAGCCGCCACCCTCCAGCTCCGCCAGGACCGCCCGGAGCATATCCTCGGCGCTCTCGACGTACACCTCCTTCAGGGGGAGGCCGAGGCGGCCTCGATGGACGAGGGTCACCTCGGCTCCGCGCCTCCGCGCCTCCAGGGCGATCTCCGCGCCCGTCTTCCCCGAGGCCCGGTTCGTCAGAATCCGGATGGGATCGACCCTCTCGGCGGTGGCGCCCCCCGTCACCAGGACCCTCCTCCCGGCGAGGTCGTTGGGTCCGAGGAGCCTCTCGACCTCCAGGACCACCGTCCTGCTCTCGGCGATCTTCGCCTTCTCCTCCTCGATCCGGGGGTCGAGGACGACGACCCCCATCGACCGGAGGGCCTCCAGGTTCCTCATGACGGCGGGGTGGCGGTACATCGCCTCGTGCATGGCGGGGACGACGACGACGGGGACGCCGGAGCCGAGGGCGGTGGTGGCGTAGGTGGTGACGGGGGTGTCGTCGATGCCCCAGGCGATCTTTCCTATGGTGTTGGCGGTGGCCGGAGCGATCAGGAGGAGGTCGGCCCTGCCACCGACGCCGCAGAACTCGACGTGCTCGACCCTCCCCGTGATCCTCGTCACCACGGGGTTTCCGCTCGCATACTCCAGGGCGTGAGGGTGGAGGATCTCCGTGGCGGCTCCGCTCATGACGGAGTGGACAGCCGCCCCCCGCCGGATCAGGTCGCGGGCGAGGTCGACGGTCCTCACCGCGGCGATGGACCCCGTCACCGCGAGGACGATCAACTTCCCCGATAGGGAATCGCTCACCGTGCAGGATATGGTCGAAGTCATCTCGGTCAGCCGCCCATATCCAGCCCCCCTTAGAAATAGGTTCTCCCTCGACGGATGAGCACAACGTTTATCTAACAAATCACCCTAGGGGATCTGCTGTGCCGGGGTGGCCTAGCTGGTTAGGGCGCCAGACTCATAGGGAACGAAAATGAGGCGCTCGTCTCCTGAGGCATCTGGAAGTCACGGGTTCGGATCCCGTTCCCGGCACCTAACTTTTACCATCCTGCCACCGGGCAAGGATACTCGCCCATGGGTGGAGGATAGGCGGAGAAAAAAACCGTCATTTTCGATTTTCAAACCTCACCTGGCCGGTTCGACGCCGGAGATGGGGTGAAATCCCGATACAATTTGGCAGATTCGCCCCCTTCGACCTTAACAGGTACCTTTAAGTCGATGGATTCCGAATGATTAACCGGAGTCCTGTCGATGCGAATTGGAGTTTACGTCTGTCACTGTGGCCTGAACATTGCAGGGGTTCTGGAGCCCTCCGCCCTCGCCGAGTTCGCCAAAACCCTCCCTGGGGTCGAGGTCGCCCGGGACCTCCAGTTCACCTGCTCTGATACGGGCCAGGATATGATCAAGGAGGACATCGCGGAGCATAAGCTGGAGAGCATCGTCGTCGCCGCCTGCTCCCCTCGCCTCCACGAGCCGACCTTCCGGCGGGTGATCTCCGAGGCGGGGATCAACCCCTTCATGCTGGAGATGGCGAACATCCGGGAGCAGTGCTCCTGGGTCCACATGGACGAGCCCCCCCAGGCCCAGGAGAAGGCAAAAGACCTGATCCGGATGGCGGTGGCGAAGGCGACCCTCCTAAACCCCCTCCAGGGGGAGACGATGCCCGTCAGCCGGGAGGTGCTGGTCATCGGCGGGGGGGTCGCCGGGATCCAGGCCTCTCTCGATCTGGCCGACTGCGGCCTCTCCGTCCACCTCGTCGAGAGGAGGCCGACGATCGGGGGTTACATGGCCCTCCTCACCGACGTCTTTCCGACGAACGACTGCTCCATCTGCGTCCTCGCGCCGAAGATGACCGACGTCTACAACCACCCCCTCATCGACCTCGTCACCTACGCCGAGATCCTCAACATCGAGGGGTCCGTGGGGAGGTTCACCGTATCCGGGGTCAGGAAGGCGCGGTTCGTCGACGAGAAGCTCTGCAAGGGCTGCCTCAACGAGTGCGCCGGGGTCTGTCCCGTGGAGGTCCCCGACGACTACGAGTTCGGCCTCGGCAAAAGAAAGGCGATCTACATGCCGATACCCCAGGCGGTCCCCCTGGTCGCCTGCATCGATCCCTCGGCCTGCATCGGCTGCGGCCTCTGCGCCGAGGCCTGCCCCGTCGACGCCGTCAAGTACGACCAGAGGCAGGAGGAGTTCAGGTTCGACGTCGGCGCCATCATCGTCGCCACCGGCTGGCAGTCCTTCGACCCCGCCAGAAAGGAGGAGTACGGCTACGGCAGGTATAGAGACGTCATATCCGCCCTCCAGGTCGAGAGGCTCCTCAACGCCGCAGGGCCGACCGGCGGCGAGGTGGTGCGGCCATCGACGGGGGAGGTCGCGAAGTCCGTCGCCTTCCTCCAGTGCGTCGGCTCCCGGGACGAGACGGTCGGAAACGCCTACTGCTCCCGGGTCTGCTGCATGTACGCCCTCAAGAACGCCCAGCTGATCAAGGAGAAGTACCCCGAGACGGAGGTCTCGATCCACTACATCGACCTCCGGGCGGGGGGCGAGGGGTACGAGGAGTTCTACATACGGGCCCAGCGGCTCGGGATCAACTTCATCCGGGGCCGGGTCTCCGAGGTGGAGGAGGTGGACGGGAGCCTTCGCGTCAACTACGAGGACACCCTCCTGGGGGGCTTCCGTTCGAAGCCCTACGACCTCGTCGTCCTCTCGGCGGGGCTCGAGCCGAATAAGGATGCCGACGTCGTCGGCAACCTCCTCGGCCTCGCAAAGCGCCCCGACGGCTTCTTCGAGATCGCCCACCCCAAGATGAGGCCGGTGGAGGCCCACATCGAGGGGGTCTTCATCGCCGGCTGCGCCTCGGGACCAAAGGAGATCCAGGTCTCCATCGCCCAGGGGGAGGCGGCGGCGGCGAAGGCGATGAGGCTTCTTGTTAGAGGAGAGCTCGCCCTCGACCCCGTCGTCGCCGTGGTGGACCAGGAGAAGTGCATAGGCTGCCAGCTCTGCGTCGATACCTGTCCGGGGAAGGCGATCTCCGTCAACGGGACCGCCCTCGTCGACGAGGCGGCCTGCAAGGGGTGCGGGACCTGCGCCGCCGCCTGCCCCGTCGACGCCATCGATATGACCCTCTTCTCCGACGAGCAGATCATGGCCCAGGTCCGGGCGGCGACGGCGGTGAAGGGGCAGTACCCCTTCATCGTCGGGTTCCTCTGCAATTGGTGCAGCTACGCCGGGGCGGATCTGGCCGGCACCTCCCGGATCCAGTATCCGACGAATATGAGGGCGATCCGGGTGATGTGCGCCGGGAGGGTCGACCCCGCCTTCGTCCTCGAGGCCCTGAAGGGGGGTGCCGACGGCGTTCTCATATCCGGCTGCCGCCTCGGCGAGTGCCACTACAACAAGGGGAACTACCAGGCCTACCAGCGGGTCCAGGTCCTCAGGGGGGTCCTGGAGAAGGTGGGGATCAACCCCGGGAGGATCAAGATCATCTGGTGCGCCGCGAGTGAGGGCGAGATCCTTGCAAAAGAGGTCAGGAAGTTCGTCAGCGAGCTGAAGGAGATGGGGCCGGCGGGATCAGAGCTCGCTGCTCTCAGGCCCCCGAAGCCTGTAGGAGGCGGTTCCTGATGTCGATGGAGATCGAGAAGGAGATGGAGGTGGAGGGCTCCACCATCAGGTCGATCCAGAGGTCGGAGGACTCGGTGAAGGTCCTGGACTACGACTACAAGAAGTGCAACGGATGCGGGATCTGCGTCGCCCTCTGTCCGGTAAACGCCCTACAGCTCGGCCCCGTCATCGAGATCGCCACCGGCCTCGACGCCCCCCCGGTCCTCATCGACCTCGATAAATGCGTCTTCTGCGGGATGTGCGCCGCCTTCTGCCCCGTCGACGCCTACAGGATGACCGCCAACGACCGGGACTACAAAGAGATGGAGGAGTACCCCCACCTCGTCTCCCGGGCCGAGCCGAACGAGAAGTGTCTTCCATGCGCCCTATGCGAGCCGGTCTGCCCGACGGAGGCGATCACCGTCGTCTTTTACCCGACAAGGGAGGTCTTCGGCCCCCTCCGGGAGGAGGAGAGGGGGGAGGGGAAGGGGAAGATTGAGGTCGACCCCGAGAAGTGCAACCTCTGTGGTAAGTGCTCCAAGTTCTGCGAGGCCTTCCTCCTCCAGGAGAAGGAGCCCACCCCCACCGACCTCGTCCCCTTCGAGCAGCTCCTGGTGGACGAGGAGCTCTGCGACCACTGCGGCCTCTGCGTGGGGATCTGCCCCGAGGAGGCGATCACCGTGGAGGGGAAGCCTCTGGAGCTGGAGGAGGAGTTTGTCTTCTCCGGGGAGATCGAGGTCGACCAGGATAAGTGCATCGGGTGCGGCAGATGCCTCCTCGTCTGCCCCTATGAAGCCATGGACGTCACCAAGCCCTTCGAGGGGGAGATAAGGCTCGTCGAGCGGCAGCTGCCACTGTGCGACCCCATGGGGTGCCACGCCTGCTTCAACGTCTGCCCCGCCGACTGCTGGTATGTCGGGGAGGACGGCAAAATAAAGGTGGAGAAGGATCAGTGCATCTTCTGCGGGGCCTGCGCCAACTCCTGCCACTGCTTCGCCGTGGAGGTGGACCGCTCGGCGGTGACCCACACCCCCGTCAAGGAGACGCCGTGGGCGGAGGAGTGGAAGGAGGCGATCTCCTCCATCGTCAAAAAGTCGAGGAGGAGGCCGGACCTCTCCGGGATCGTGCTGCCGCCGGAGATCGAGCGGGTCCCGATACCCGAGGTGGAGGCGCCGGCGAGGGACCCCGACCTCCTCTCGAAGATCAACGAGGCCCTGGCGGGGGTCATGGCGGTGATCAACAAGCCGAAGGTGAGGTTCGTCTGGGAGAGGGACGAGATCGACGAGGCGAGGGAGAAGATAGGCGAGAGGATCAAGAAGGCGAAAGCGAGGGCTTCGGCTGAGGCTGAGGGGGGTGATGGAAGGTGACGGATAGGGCAATCAAGAGGGAGACGACGGCGCCGCCGCCAGCGGAGGCAGCGGCGGCGACCAAGATCCCGACCATGACTCCCGAGGGGGAGAAGTTCAGAGATCGAGTCCTCAAACTCGCCGGCGACGAGGTGAAGAGCTGCATCCAGTGCGGGACCTGCTCCGCGAGCTGCCCCACCGCCTCCCTGATGGACGTGCCCATACGAAAGCTCGTAAAGCTGGTCCTCGAAGGGGAGAAGGCTGCTGCCCTGGCGAGCAGGTCGATATGGCTCTGCACCTCCTGCCTCCTCTGCACCGTCCGCTGCCCGAGGAAGATCAGGCCGATGGCGGTCGTCGCCGCCCTCAAGACGATCTACGAGGAGGAGGGCTTGAAGTGCAAGGACTCGGTCTTCGAGGGGATCTTCGCCCGCCAGATCCGCGACTATGGGAGGATATCGGAGTTCCTGCTGTCGGCGGAGTACATGATCCGTAGCCCCAGCTCGGCGGCGCAGATCATGGCCTTCGGCGCAGAGCTCGTCCCCAAGGGGAAGATCGAGCTGGGCTTTGAGGCCGCCAGGGGCGAGAGGATCGAGGGGACGGAGGAGATGAGGCGGATCTTCGAGCTTCTCGGCGACGACGGGAGGAAAGAAGGAAAGTCTGAGAAGGCCGGAGAAACCGAGGAGGGAGAAAAATGAAGCTCGCCTACTACCCCGGATGCGTCGCCCGGTCGACCGGCAAGGAGTACGAGATATCGACCCTGGCGGTCTCCCGAGCCCTCGGCATAGAGCTATCGGAGATCGACGACTGGAACTGCTGCGGCGCGACCCACGTCTCAAATGAGATCGTCTCGACGGCTCTCGCCGCAAGAACCCTGGTGAGGACCGACCTTCCGGTGATGGCCTCCTGCTCGATCTGTTACAGCAGGCTCCGGGCGGCGATGATCCGCCTGAAGGACCGAAAACTGAGGGAGCGGGTGAACGAGGCCCTGGAGAAGAAGTACGAGGAAGAAAAGGAGGTACTCCACGTCATCGAGACGATTACAGGAGCCCTCGCCGAGGCTGAGGACCCAGAAGACCTGGTCGTCCGGCCCCTCTCGGGCCTCAAGGCCGCCCCTTACTACGGCTGCCTCCTGACGAGGCCCGGCGGGGGGATCGACAGCCCCGAGAACCCCTCCATCCTCGAGAACCTCATCCGGACCCTGGGCGCCGAGCCCACCGACTTCCGGCTGAAGATGAAGTGCTGCTGCGGCCCCATCTTCATGCCCGAGGAGGAGGCGGCCGCCGAGACCCTCATCCGGATCCTCCGGAACGCCCGGGCCTCCGGCGCCGACTTCGTAGTCGCGCTATGCCCGCTATGCCACCTGATGCTCGACGCAAACCAGCCGCTCCTGGAGAAGAAGTTCGGCGAAGAGATCAACCTGCCCATCTTATACGTCACCCAGATGGCGGGGCTCGCCCTGGGCCTTGCGCCCGAGGAGCTGGGGATGGAGATGAACTCGGTATCGACGAGGCCGGTTTTGGAGAAGCTCGCGGCGGCGGAGGGGGAGAAGGCGGAAGAGGAGGGGGCGGAGGGGTGCTGAGGGCCGCCGCCCGAGTTTCGGGACGGATTTCCATCTGGGATGTTCGGTAGGATATTTCCCGAAAGATACATGTATAAAAAGGTCTTAAAGATTTAATCTGGTTTTGGGCAGTTCAAAGGTGGACTTGTTGTGAGCAAACTTCGGAGTGTGACTGGCAAAGACGCCGTCAAAGCCTTTGTCAAGGCGGGCGGAGTTGTGCGCCGCGGCAAAGGCGATCACGTTAATATCAAGATGCCAAACGGTCAGATCGTCACCATTCCCATCTCCGGCGATCTGAAGATAGGCCTTCTCAAGTCTGCCATAAAAAAGGCCGGGCTGGATGATGACGAGTTTATCGTGCTCTTGAAGGGGTGATGGATCTTGGAATATACGATTTTGATACACCAAGCGGAAGAAGGGGGCTACTGGTCCGAAGTTCCTGCGCTTCCGGGATGTTACTCTCAAGGTGAGACGATCGATGAAACCCTGAGCAACACCAAGGAGGCCGTCGAGGCTCACCTCATGGCCTTGAAGGAGGAAGAGGTGGCGGCCCCCATCGAAGAGAACCTTTTCATAGGGAAGGTTCGGGTAGAGGCCGTTTAAGTTTGATTTCTGAAGGGGCATTCGGTTACAAAGCCCAATCTCACTTTTTATTGATCGGCAAACGGCAGAGACGTCATCGCCCCCACCACATCCAGGCCCCTCTCGGGCCTCAAGGCCGCCCCTTACTACGGCTGCCTCCTGACGAGGCCCGGCGGGGGGATCGACAGCCCCGAGAACCCCTCCATCCTCGAGAACCTCATCCGGACCCTAGGCGCCGAGCCCACCGACTTCCGGCTGAAGATGAAGTGCTGCTGCGGCCCCATCTTCATGCCCGAGGAGGAGGCGGCCGCCGAGACCCTCATCCGGATCCTCCGGAACGCCCGGGCCTCCGGCGCCGACTTCGTCGTCGCGCTATGCCCATTATGCCACCTGATGCTCGACGCCAACCAACCGCTCCTGGAGAAGAAGTTCGGCGAAGAGATCAGCCTCCCCATCTTATACGTCACCCAGATGGCGGGGCTGGCCCTGGGCCTTGCGCCCGAGGAGCTGGGGATGGAGATGAACTCCGTATCGACGCGGCCGGTGGTGGAGAAGCTGGCGGCGGCAGAGGGGGAGAAGGCGGAAGAGAAGGGGGCGGAGGTCTGCTGAGGCCTACGTCCAATGGTGGGGTCATGGGGTACACGGTTCTGGTACACCCGGCGGAGGAGGGCGGCTTTTGGTCCGAGGTGCCGGAGCATCCGGGCTGCCGCTCTCAGGGAGAGACGATCGAGGAGGTCCTCAGCAACAGCAGGGAGGCGATCGAGGCGCACCTCATGGCCCTACAGGAGGATCTTCACGATCTATCGGTGATCGCTGACCGGAAAGGCGATAGGTGCATCAGCTTTCTACACGACCGGGGTCGAGAGAGATCCCCCTCGAAGCGGGGGAGAAGCTACGAGTTATCGGCAATTTATCGGCAATATCTCGGCGGTTTATCGGCAATGCCGGATAATGGCGATTGATATCGAAGGGGTCCCGGAGGATCCCTGAACGAGGCGGGAGGAGAATCGTTTGACCAGAGAAGAGGATTCGGTCCTGCGGGAGGCACGGGTCCACGGCGCCCGCTGGGAGGGCTTCCACCACCGCTACTTCTCTGACCCCCAGGTGGCGGAGCCCCTGACCGCCGCCATCCTCCAGGCCGTCGAAGCCTCCCGCCCCGACGTCATCGCAGACCTCGGCGGCGGGACCGGCTTTATCCTAAA
>Ga0334882_1005469_pt1 | contig 10056 bp, 6 predicted proteins | sample GraSluR1_MG_5_FD_207226 | JGI IMG/M metagenome (GOLD analysis project Ga0334882, IMG submission 207226) | Sludge microbial communities from methane-producing bioreactor in Wageningen University, Netherlands - Granular Sludge_15_04-R1 | ecosystem: Engineered > Bioreactor > Anaerobic > Unclassified... | reverse complement strand
TCATTGATTATGATTCTGTAATATGCTTACCGGGGAATGAATATAACAACATTAAAACCGGTAATGAAATAATTCTCGGAGCCAGAAATAACAATATTGGATTTGAGATCCTTCCTGAAGGCAGGGTTTCTTATCAGTTCTTTCTCTCGGGTTTTGACAGGAATTTTACAGACTGGCAAAAATCAGGATTCAAGGAATATACAAACCTGCCGCCGGGGCGTTATGAGCTGAACGTCAGATACAGGACTGACCAGGGAAATACAGGTGAAATTGCATCCCTGAATATAAGAGTTCTTCCTTTATGGTATTTTTCGAAACCTGCCATAATATCATATTTTATTCTTTTTTTCCTGTTAATCTGGGTTTTATATGAAAGCCTCGGACTGCAGTTTGCAAGGAAGCAGTTTCATCTGGAGCAGATAATAAACAAAAGGACAGAAGATCTGATAGTGGAAAAAGAAAAGTCTGAAACATTGCTGGCAAATATTTTTCCAAAGAACACTGCTGACGAACTTATGGCTAAAGGCAAAGCCACTAAGATGAAATATGATTTTGTCACCGTGTTGTTCTCGGATATTCAGGGATTTACACAGATCGCCGAAGAAATGAATCCTGAGGTGTTAATTGATGAACTGGATAAGTTTTTCTTTCATTTCGATTCCGTTGTGGAGAAGTATGGCATTGAAAAGATCAAGACAATCGGGGATGCATACATGTGTGCCGGAGGAATTCCTGAAAAAAACAGAACAAATCCTGTTGAGGTTATTCTGGCGGCGCTTGAGATGCAGGAATATATGACCAGAATGAAAGAATCGTCTCTTCTGCAGGGAATGAAATACTGGGATATAAGGATTGGCATTCATACCGGGACAGTTGTGGCAGGCGTGGTAGGTCAAAAAAAGCTTTCCTATGATATATGGGGCGATACAGTTAATACGGCAAGCCGCATGGAATCATCCGGTGAAGCTGGCAAAATCAACATATCAGGAACAACCTATGAATTTGTGAAGGACTTTTTTATTTGCGACTACAGGGGTAAGATGCCTGTTAAATATAAAGGTGAGCTTGACATGTATTTTGTAAGGGGGATAATGCCCGGCCTCAGCGAAGATAATAATGTTCCCAACGATAAATTTCAGGTCAGGCTTTCACTTCTCAGGGTTGAGGATGTGGAAGACAAGGTTAACAGCATATATGAGGAAAAAACCCCGCCAAACCTGTATTTTCATAATGTCACACATGCACGTAATGTAATGTTGCAGGCAGATCTGCTCTCCCGTGCAGAGAAACTACCGGATGAGGAATATGTTGATCTGAGGCTCGCCTCTGTTTTCCTGTTAACAGGTTACATGACGGATTATGAAAATCCGGCAAAAGAATCATGCAACCTGGCAGAAGAAATATTGCCAAGGTACGGGTTTGAAGAAGAAATTATCAGAACAGTTGTCAGGATTATATCGGACGTATTCATGCAAAAGTATGATACGGCCGTGAGCATGATATTGCATGACGCACTTTACAGTTATCTCGGTCGTGAGGATTATATCGAGCTTACTGATAAATTGTTAAGAGAGAAGAAAGAGCATGGCCGGTTTTCAGATACTCAATCCTGGGTCGAGAGCCAGAAAGAACTTCTGCTAAAACATGATTTTATGACAACTTCCGGAAAACACATGAGAAGCGTGTCGGTTGAAAATCAAATAAATATGCTTAAGGTTTATAATAAATGAACTATTTTGTTAACAGCCGGTCATGCCAGATTTGTTTTAAAAATGTACTTTTACCGGATAATTAAACTTTTGCATCATGGAACAACTCGACTGGAAAAACCTTTCATTCGGATTCATCAAAACGGATTTCAATATAAGGTGCATTTATAAAGATGGGAAGTGGGGAGGCCTTGAAGTATCTTCCTCTGAGTATATAAACATACATATTGCAGCTACCGGACTTCATTACGGTCAGGAAGCTTTTGAGGGGTTGAAGGCTTATATGGGAAAAGATGGAAAGGTGAGACTGTTCAGATGGGAAGAGAATGCAAAGAGGATGATTTTATCCGCTGAAGGGATTAAAATGGAACCCGTACCGACAGAATTATTCAGAAAAGCAGTTTTTGAAGCAGTTAAACTGAACAAACGGTTTGTTCCCCCTTACGGTTCAGGAGCAACCCTTTACATAAGGCCGCTCCTTTACGGAAGCGGAGCCGAAGTAGGTGTTAAGCCTTCTGCCGAATATACTTTTATTGTATTTGTCACACCTGTCGGGCCATATTTCAAGGAGGGTTTTAAGCCTGTTAATATGATGATCTGCAGGGATTATGACAGGGCTGCACCTAAGGGTACGGGCACATTTAAAGTTGGTGGCAACTATGCGGCAAGTCTGAGAGCTGTCCTTGAAGCAAAATCAAAAGGGTATTCAACCGCATTGTTTCTCGATAGCCGTGAAAAGAAATATATTGACGAATGTGGCCCTGCAAACTTTTTTGGCATAAAGGATAACACATATATCACTCCAAAATCTGATTCAATACTGAATTCAATAACAAATATGAGTCTGATTGAAATAGCTGAAAGTATAGGAATGAAAACTGAGCGACGCCCTGTTCCGGTTGAAGAGCTGGACACATTTACCGAAGCCGGAGCTTGCGGAACAGCGGCAGTCATAAGCCCTATAGCAAAAATATTTGATCCTGAAACAAATAAGGTTTATGAATATTCAAAAGATTGCTCGGCAGGCCCGGTATGTGTTAAACTATATAATAAGCTTGTAGCAATTCAATACGGCGATGAGCCTGATGTTTTCGGATGGATGACCGTTGTTGAATAAACTGACCGGAGGTCCGGTCATGGGAAATTTTAAACCGCAGAATTTTGAAAAACAGGGAAACAGGATTTTCAAAAACCAGACTTAGAGGTTCATATCTGACACTGGTTATAAGTGTTTCACTTGTTCTATTTCTTTTGGGCATTCTGGGACTGGTACTCATCAATGCAAAAGAGCTTTCGGATTATTTCCGTGAGAGCCTGTCTTTTTCTGTTATGCTCAATGATGCAGCTAAAGAGGCCGATATTAGAATGTTGCAAAAGGACCTTGATGCAAAGCCATACGTTAAATCAACTGAATATATTTCGAAAGATGAGGCGGCAGCCAGAATGAAAGAAGATCTGGGCGAAGATTTCATCAGCTTTCTTGGTAATAACCCCCTGCCTCCCTCCATTGACGTTTATCTTTATGCCGGTTATACAAGCCCCGACAGTGTTGCAAAAATTGAAAAATACGTTCTGGAATACCCTTTTGTTGATGAAGTATATTACGAGGAATCGCTTCTCGTGGTAATTAATGAGAATGTGAGGAAGATCAGCCTGTTTCTGCTGATTCTCAGCACATTTCTTTTTTTCATAGCTGTCACAATAATAAACAATACTATAAGACTTTCAATATATTCAAAGAGGTTCCTGATCAGGACAATGCAGCTGGTAGGTGCTACGGGGTCTTTTATCAGGAAACCATTTCTGATCAGAAGTGTATATCACGGAGTACTTGCAGCACTTATTGCAATGAGCTTACTGATGTCACTGCTTTATCTGGTTGAAAAGGAATTTTTCAGAATGTTTTCTTTCGAAAGCGTTTACCTTCTGGGTGCGCTGGCTGCAGCTATTATTGTGGCTGGCATCCTGATTAACGTAGTATCAACATTTCTGTCTGTTAACAAATATCTGAGCATTTCAGAGGATAAACTATATTACTGATCAATAATGGCAAAAAAGGATGAACAAAAGGAAAAACTCAATTTTGCGCTTGGGCGTGAAAATTATAAGCTTCTGGCTATAGGTTTTTTAATAATTGTGGCAGGATTCCTTCTTATGCTTGGGGGAAGATCTGATGACCCGAATGAATTTAGCGATAAGATATTCAGTTTTAGAAGAATAACACTTGCCCCTGTCGTTGTGCTGGCAGGATTTATCTTCGAAATATGGGCTATCATGAAAAGGCCTGCCAACACCAATAAAAAGAATTAAGAAATACATATATGAATTTGTTTGAAGCGTTATTCCTTGGAATAATTCAGGGGCTTACTGAGTTTTTACCTGTCAGCAGTTCCGGGCATCTTGAGCTGGGAAAGCATTTGTTTGGCATAGATCCAGAAACGAATTTCTATTTTTCTGTTGCCGTACACGGTGCAACTCTTCTGAGCACATTAATTGTTTTCAGGCATGACATAATCCGGTTGTTTAAAGGATTAAAAACACCGGGTGCCAATGCTGAAAAACTATATTTCTGCAAAATCATCATGTCAATGATTCCGGTGGGAATTGCCGGATTGTTTATGTTTAAGCTTATTTCAATATTCTATAATGGCAATTTGATATTATTAAGTGCTGCTTTTCTGGTTACAGCCTTATTGCTTACTCTTACAGTTTTCATAAAGCCGAAAGAACGCTCTGTTACATTCAGGGATGCTTTTGTTATCGGCCTGGCACAGGCATTGGCAGTCTTACCCGGTATTTCAAGATCGGGAGCAACTATCGCCACCGGAATGATGCTGGGGAACAGGAAAGAAGAACTGCCAAAATTTTCTTTTCTCATGGTCATAATACCAATTGCCGGAGCAAACTTTATTGAATTATTTTCCGGTAATTTCACTACTGAAGGTACATACATTACCGGCATAATCACAGGCTTCCTGGCTGCATTTATTTCCGGGTATCTGGCCTGCAGATGGATGGTAGATCTTGTCAAAAAAGGAAAACTGGTTTGGTTTGCTGTATATGTTACACTTGTTGGATTATTTACTCTTTTGCTAGGTTTACATGTTATCTGACAAAAATTCTTATTTCGGGGAAGGGCAAATCCTTTTATTTGATAAACCTCTCTACTGGACCTCCTTTGATCTGGTAAAAAAGGTAAGAGTAATAATTAAAAACAATCTGAACCTGAGAAATATCAAAGTGGGACATGCCGGAACGCTTGATCCGCTTGCCCGCGGTTTGATGATTTTATGCACGGGCAAAGCGACAAAGAGAATTGCTGATTTCCGAGAAATGGACAAGGAATATACTGCGGTATTTCAGCTTGGAATGACTACACCTTCATTTGATCTTGAAACGGAAACCGATGAAACTTATCCTGCAGATCATATTACGCTTGAGATGCTTGAAAGAACTCTTACGGGCTTTCTTGGCAAACAAAAACAGATACCTCCGGTACACTCGGCCAAAATGATAGAAGGAAGACGCTCCTATGAATATGCACGCAAAGGAATATCTAAAGAACCCGAACCGGTAACAGTATGGTTCAGGGAAATTGAACTCATTTCATTCAGCATGCCGGAGGTAAAAATCAGGCTCCTTTGCAGCAAGGGCACATACATAAGATCATTTGCCAGGGACCTGGGAAAAGCTCTGAACAGCGGGGCATGCCTGACTGCATTGGTACGCAATTCGATAGGGCCTTACAAACTCGAAAATGCATTTTCTCCGGAAAAATTTGAAAAATTTGTCCGGGAAATGAAACAAACTGGAAATTTCTTCGTATAAAGGATTTCATTAAATTGAATAAAGAATTTTTTATGAAACTATCACAATTCAGATACAACCTTCCGCAGGAGCTTATTGCTCTCTATCCTGCAGAAAACAGGGATGACGCAAGATTGTTTGTTGTTGACAGGAAAACAGGTGGTTTTGAGCACAGAGTCTTTAAAGATATCGTTGAATATTTCAATGAACATGATGTTCTTGTTTTTAATAATACAAAAGTATTTCCTGCACGACTTTATGGAAATAAGGAAAAGACAGGAGCTGAGATTGAAGTATTTTTGTTGAGGGAGCTTAACAGGGAACAGCGATTATGGGATGTTCTTGTCGATCCGGCAAGAAAGATCAGAATCGGAAATAAGCTTTATTTTGGTGAAGATGATCTTCTTGTTGCAGAGGTCATTGATAATACAACCTCAAGGGGAAGAACCCTCAGGTTTCTTTTTGATGGTACATATGAAGAATTCAAACAAACTCTGTACAGCCTTGGAGAAACCCCACTTCCCAAATTTATCAACCGACCCGTGGAACCGGAGGACAATGAGCGCTATCAGACAATCTTTGCAAAACATGAAGGAGCCGTTGCTGCGCCCACAGCCGGACTTCATTTCAGCCGGGAGCTGCTGAAGAAACTTGAAATAGTAGGTACGGAATTTGCAGAAATAACCCTGCATGTGGGCCTTGGTAATTTCAGAAGCGTGGATGTTGAGGATCTGACCAAGCACAAAGTTGATTCAGAGAGGATCCGGATTACCGAAGAAGCAGCAGAAATTGTAAATAAGGCGAAAGACAACAAAAACAAAATATGCGCTGTCGGAACAACTGTTGTAAGAACACTTGAGAGTTCTGTCTCAACAACAGGATACCTTAAACCGTTTGACGGATGGACGAACAAATTCATATTCCCGCCATATGAATTTAAGGTTCCCGATATGATGATAAGCAATTTTCACCTTCCCTATTCAACGTTGCTTATGATGGTTGCTGCATTTGCCGGGTATGAACTTTTATTCGATGCCTATAAAACCGCTGTTAAAGAAAAATACAGATTCGGCACTTATGGCGACGCAATGCTTATAATCTGATCAGGGTCAGAAATTTTACTCTTATCTTGATCAGCCTGGATTTCACTAATTACTGGGACGTTTGCTTCATGATCGATTGCGATCTTAAGAGAGATCTGTTTATTCTCCGGTAATATTGACTTAAGTTACAGAACAGTAAGCCACTATAAGATCTTCTATTGTGCAGTATCATCAACAAAAAATGAATACATCGGTTTTTACTATCGATTTGACTTCTTCTCTCTGACTTCTTCCCTTTAAGTACCAGTTTGTTAATAAAAATACGTGTAAGTTAAATTCTTCAGTAAAGCCATTTTTTATAAATGGCGATTTTTGAGGCAGATACTCTCCTGTTAAGGGTTTGTTATCTCACTAAAAGTTTATTGTTTGTTAAAAAACAAATAGTGAAAAAGGCCGTTAATAACTTGTTAATAACGTAACTCTTTAAGTATAGGCGGGATTTCTTACATAAATGCCGATAAAGTTGAAATTCCCGAAGTAATACTGGCCTGAAAATTTGACTGTTAAGGGTATACATATTAAAACAATACTCAGATCAGATAATAAAGGGGAAAGCATGTGGGATCTTCACAGATTCGTGCTGTTCTTTTTTCTGATAGTACCGCTGTTTACACTACCTGACTCAGTCTGTTCCGGACAATGCCCTGCAGCAGCACTGGGATATCAGTACCAGAAGACCCTCGAGATAAATCCTGACAAAGTCCCGGTAGCGCCGATTCAGAATTTTCCGGTTCTGGTTCATCTTTATCCCGGCTCTCCCAATAACTACAGCGGTGAATTGCGAACTCTGGAATATGGAGGCAGATTATACAGCGATCAGGGTTTTGATATCATTTTCACAAATGCAGACTATATCAGGCTTGATCACCAGATTGAAAGTTATGACCCCGTTACAGGCGAATTATATGCCTGGGTCAGGATCCCTTATTTGAATAAAGTTACGGGAAGGATTATAAGGATACTGTATGGTAACAGCCAGTATTCCGACCAATCAACAGAAGCAGTATGGGATCCTAATTATAAGGGTGTCTGGCACCTGAACGGAAATGATTTCAGCGACTTCTCAGGCACCGGGAACCATGGTACAGACAACAATACAGCAGAATTTAATGATGGTATGGTGGCAGGTGCAAGAAGGTTCCTTGGTCAGTCGCCTTCAGAGTCATTTATCCGTCTCCCGACAAATGGATTTAATCCCGCGGAAAAAAGCCAGACAATCAGTTTCTGGGCAAGATATACTTCCACACCTCATCCGACAGGTGTATACAATTTCATATCCTTTCAGAACACTGCTTCTGCCAGTGCAATCCAGGTGGGTATAAGGAACAGAGATGTAATGGCATGGGGGTGGGGAAATTACCAGCTTGTCAATTCTAACATGCTTCCGTCAAATAACCAGTGGCACTATTTTGTTTATACTTTCGACGGAATAAATACACACAAACTCTATATTGACGGAACACCTTACACTAATAGCAGAGCGCCACAGGTTGGCTCTCCTGTCGAGGGAAATATAGGCAGATACAATAACGGGGAATATTTTACGGGTTATATTGATGAGGCCAGGTATTCAACTGTGGTCAAGTCTGAAAATTTTATCAAGACCGAACATGCAAATCTTACGGATCAGACCATTGGCCCAGGACATTTCTTTATGGATGTCAGCGGAGAGTCTGAGTACAATTCCCCTTTAAATTATCCCTTTGAAGTCTGTGAAGGATCAGAAGTGTCGTACAGTATTCCGTTGCAGGCCAGCCATACGTATAAATGGACAATTACCGGAGGAACCCCGGAAAATTATACAGGAAACCCTGTTGTCGTAGTATGGGGAGAGGCCGGAGCAGGTACCATACAACTCAATGACAGCTATGGGTCGTGCGCCGGTGGTGGGAATTCAATGATTTACAATGTTACCATACATCCCCGTATTACAGGTCCCAAAATAGATACAAGAACACCTGACCAAGATGCTGTCTGCGGATCACCTATTGTATCTGCAAACTTTATACCCGGGAGTGGTGGATCAGGATGTACCGATCAGTTTCAATACAGTTTTGACGGAGCCGGAGTCTGGACAGACTACATCCCTGGTGAAAACATTCATACGGCAGGTCATTCCGTGGTGCAAATAAGGGGACGTCGATCAGATTGCTCTTCCGGTTCGGTTTGCCCGGATACAGACTGGGAAGTATTGGCATCATGGGTAATACATCCCTATCCTGTTTTGACCAGTTCTGTTGAAAATTTAACTATTTGCAGCGGATCGGTGTTCAGCTACACACCTCTGAGCAACGTTGAAGACACTGAATTCCGATGGTCACGTGAAGAGGTGGAAGGCATATCAGAAGAAGCCTCAATTGGGGAAGGTGATCCTGATGAGATCCTGACAAACACCACTGACTCGCCGCTGACGGTCAGATATGTTTATTCTCTTGAGGCCAACGGATGCATCAACAGTGAAACATACAATGTTGATGTTATTGTATATCCCGTACCGAAACTTATCAGCACAGCAACACCTGCTGCTATTTGCAGCGGATCGGCATTCAGTTATACACCCCTGAGCAACGTTGAAGACACTGAATTCAGATGGTCACGCGAAGAGGTGGAAGGCATATCAGAGGAAGCCTCAACCGGAGACGGTGATCCTGATGAGATCCTGACAAACACCACTGACTCGCCGCTGACGGTCCGGTATGTTTATACCCTTGAAGCCAACGGATGTGCCAACAGTGAAACATACAATGTTGACGTTAATGTAAATCCCATACCAAAACTTATCAGCACACTTACACCTGATGCTATATGCAGCGGATCGGCGTTCAATTATACACCGCTGAGCAACGTTGAAGACACTGAATTCAGATGGTCACGCGAAGAGGTGGAAGGCATATCAGAGGAAGCTTCAAATGGGGAAGGTGATCCTGATGAGACCCTGACAAACACCACTGACTCGCCGCTGACAGTCCGGTACGTTTATATTCTTGAAGCATATGGGTGTACAAATCCAACACTTTACAATGTGGATGTAACGGTTAATCCCACGGCGGTTATCACGAGCCCTTCCACGGCCATCTGGTGCAACGACACGGAGAACAGTTACGGGATCGGGAGTTCGAGCACACTTGCAGAGTTTTCATGGGAGCGTGCTTCAGTGACGGGCATAAGCAACGCGGCGGGCAGTGGCAGCGGAGCGACTATCACCGAGACGCTGGTCAACACGACCACGGAGCCGGTGGTTGTACACTATACGATCACCCCGTCTGTCAACGGCTGTGACGGAGAGGATTTTGATCTTGCAGTAACGGTCAATCCCACGGCGGTTATCACGAGCCCTTCCACGGCCATCTGGTGCAACGACACGGAGAACAGTTACGGGATCGGGAGTTCGAGCACACTTGCAGAGTTTTCATGGGAGCGTGCTTCAGTGACGGGCA
>Ga0334882_1005463_pt1 | contig 10064 bp, 11 predicted proteins | sample GraSluR1_MG_5_FD_207226 | JGI IMG/M metagenome (GOLD analysis project Ga0334882, IMG submission 207226) | Sludge microbial communities from methane-producing bioreactor in Wageningen University, Netherlands - Granular Sludge_15_04-R1 | ecosystem: Engineered > Bioreactor > Anaerobic >... | reverse complement strand
ATCCCTCAAAAACTTGCACCCTCTCTTTATTTCCTTCCCGAATCCGATGGTGGACTCGAACGGTATCGCCCACCCGAAAGTTTGCAATTTCCTTTTCGTGTTCCTGTTCCATTGAGCGAATCAATGCGTTTGACATATTTCTTTCCCTCCTGTATGGTTTTCATCATATGGCACTCGTTCTCCTATTAACCGTTCCAAAATGATTGATACGGCGCTTCGTACAGAGAGATGATTAAAGGAAGCGCGCGCGCGTACTGGTTCCAAAGCGTAATCGCATTGGACCATCACTTCATCAGCCAACCCCCATCCAGTTCCGAAAAGGACAAGAATGGGTTTTTTTTCCTCTTGTATGCGTTCTCTCATGTATTCAAAGGTGGTTCCATTATCTCGGTGTTTTGCCGATGTGAATACGACCAGCGGTTTTTTCCCGGTTCGTTGCTGAATATCTTCGATCACTTCTTCCCAATAGGGTTTTAAGCATACATAGCTTAATGCTTTGCACCGGTTTGGATTGTAATCCTTTCCTTTTCCCGTTGTCCAATATCGAATGACTCTCCTAATGATTTCTTGCTGAGCGGGTAGGTTTGTAACCATATAGTATCTCGCAATCTCGTAAGTTCTGCAGGTTCGGGCGATATCGTGGACATCTACATTCGTAACCGCTGTTGAGATAATTTGCCCCTGCCGACCCAGACAGGGATAATGGAGCAAAGCTACATAAACCTGATCAAGCATCTGTATTCCCCTTTTTTTTCTTCTGATGGATAATGGCTCCGATGACGATATCCAGGATCCATTCTCGTTCTTCTTCGGTGAACTCCTTTGATCTAAAGAGATCGGGCCGCTTGGCCATAGTTCGTATGATCGATTCGCGTTTTTGCCTTCGGAATATCTTTTTGTGATCTCCGCTGAGCAATGTTTCGGGCACTTTCATGCTTCGAAACTCCGCTGGCCTTGTATAATGGCCATAATCCAGCCAGCCATGAGCAAAAGAATCATTTTCGACTGAATCGGCATTCCCCACAACCCCTTCCACAAATCGACTTATTGCGTCAACCATAATCATTACGGGCAATTCTCCGCCGCTTGTGACAAAATCTCCAAGAGAAACCTCTTCGTGTACCAAAGTCATCACTCTTTCGTCCAAACCTTCGTACCGGCCGCATATGAACGCGATATGGTCCATCTTGCTCCATTTCCTAGCTATTTCCGTGTCAAAGGGCCTTCCTTGAGGAGAGGGAAAGATAACCCAAGGAGAAAGTTCTGAAGCCTTTTCCCGATCCCACCACTCAAAAATGGGTTCTGGTTTCATGACCATACCTGGTCCGCCTCCGAAGGGATAATCATCTGTTGTACGATGCGTGTCATGAGTAAAATCTCTCAATTGAGTCGCTGAGAATGTGATTTTTCTGCTTTCAATCGCTTTCCCGAGAATCCCCCATTGCGCGATAAATTGAACCAGTTCGGGGAATACTGTCAATACGGAAATTTTCATGATTGGTACCTAGGAACGCGCATGTGGATGATCCGGTTGACATAATCTGCTTGAATGATATAAGCTTGAACAAACGGAATCAAGATCTCCTGAGCATCTTCTTGACCAGAGTCTTCTCGAATCACAATCACATTATGGGCACCCGTTTCAAGAATATCCACCACAATGCCAATATTGATTCCCGATTCATCGATAACAGAACAACCCAATACTTCATAGAAGAAATACTCATTCGGTCCTTTTGGGATCAATTCTTGGATGCTGGTCAGGATTTCAAAACCCATGAGCCGATGGGCTTCTTCTAAGGCTGTATAACCCTCCCATTGGGCAATCAATTTGCTCCCAGAAGGACGAATTCGGTTCAGTGTGGCGTAAAAGTACTTTTTCTGTTTGGAGTGGAATAAAATGAATTGCTTTCCTACTTGGAAGTTCTCAAGATCATCGGTATAGGGACGTATTTTTGTTTCCCCATTCAAACCGTGCGCACCCAGAATTACACCAATTTCAATCTGATCATGCAAAAGCGCCTGAAGGGTCTGGATCAAAAAAACGTCACCTCAACACTTTCAAGATAAATTTTTCCTGCTTTTCTCCAGCGATTGCGTTGAGTAAGATGTTGATCGACTTGATGGTCCTTCCATCCTTCCCAATCAGTTGGCCAACATCCTCATCCGCTAAACCAACCTGGAAAACAACCCCTTGATCTTTTGGGATCTCTTCGATCCGTACGGAATCGGGATTCTTTACGATCCCCTTGATCATAAATTCAAGGGTTTCTTTCACTATTCTTCCGCCTTTTTCTCTATAGGGGCATTTTTGATGGCGTGTAGCTTTTCCATCACTCCGTGTTTTCTGAAAATACTCCGCACTGAATCAGTAGGTTGAGCTCCTTTTACCAGCCATTCAAGGGCTCTATCCAGATCCAGTTTGGTAACCGCAGGGTCATTCATCGGATCGTAAAAACCCAGAGACTCGATATAAGTACCGTCTCTGCGTTTTTTTTGGTCCATAACCACGACCCTGTAAAAGGGCATCTTTCTTTTTCCCATTCTAGTCAATCGGATTTTTACCATGTACCTTTCTACCTCCTCTATTGTGTTGGAACCGCTATTATCCTTTATCCAAAAGGAAAGCCTTTCATACCTTTAGCACCGGTTTGATTGATCCGCTTCACCATTTTCTTCATTTGATCAAACTGATCCAATAACCGAGAAACCTCTGAAAGAGGACGGCCCGACCCCAAGGCAATCCGTTTTTTGCGAGAATAATTGATTACACGTGGATTTGAACGTTCTGCAGGAGTCATGGATTGGATCAAAGCCTCTACGTGACGGATGCGGTTTTCATCCATTTGAACATCCTTTAGCTTCGAGGCTCCGGGAAGCATCTCCAACAAAGAAGCAAAAGACCCCATTTTTCGAATTTGCCGAAGTTGATCCAAAAAATCATCGAACGAAAACTCGGCCTTGCGGAACTTTTTCTCCATCTTTTTTGCTTTTTCCTCATCCATGGTCATTTCCAGCTTCTCGATCAAGCTAATCATGTCTCCCATACCGAGAATCCTGGAAGCCATGCGATCCGGAAAAAAAGGTTCCAATCCATCCGTCTTTTCGCTCGTGCCAATGAACTTAATGGGTTTACCTGTCACTTTTCGGATAGAAAGCGCCACTCCACCTCTCGTGTCTCCATCCATTTTGGTCAGGACATATCCACTAACTCCGAGATGATCATTAAAGGTCTTTGCCGATTGAACCGCGTCTTGACCAATCATCGCATCCAGGACCATTAAAACTTCGTCAGGATTTACTTGTTGTTGGATGGCACACAATTCGTTCATCATCATCTCGTCGATATGTAAGCGTCCAGCTGTGTCTATCAAAACAACATCCGTATTGGTTTTTATTGCTTCTTTCATAGATTGAGAGACAATCTGCAACGGTTTTTTCCGATCTCCCGTACATACCGGCACATCAATACTGCGTCCTAGTGTTTCTAGTTGTTCAATTGCAGCAGGACGATATACATCGGCGGCGACAAGCATCACTTTCCTTCCAGATCGTTTGATCCAGTGAGCGAGTTTGGCAGACGTAGTTGTCTTTCCACTTCCCTGTAAGCCGACAAGCATAATCGCAGAAGGTTTCCGAACAAAGTCGAGTTTCTCGTTTTTTTCACCCATCAGCTGCTGGAGCTCAAGATTGATAATCTTGATGAATTGCTGATCGGGAGTCAAACTGTCCAATACTTCGCTACCCAGAGCTTTTTCCTTAACCACTTGAATAAAGTCCTTCACAACTTTGTAGTTTACATCTGCTTCAAGAAGGGACATTTTGACCATCTGGACGGCATCGGTAATGTTTTTCTGGGAAATTTTGCCCTGCCCTTTCAGGGTTTTCATTGCCCGGGCGATTTTTTCTTGCAGGTTTTCAAACATGAGAATACTCCTTTATTGCCGGTCGAGTATACCGAATCAAGGGCTCAGTGTCAAGTTCTATTAGATGTATAAAATATTACATATTTGTGATTCGCGCGGTGAATTCATCCAGATGAAGATCATAAAAGAAGGATATGGTACAATCGGAATATCATAAAAAAGGTGGCCATATGAGCAACGAATTCATCTGGTTTGGTTTTTTGATTTTGGACCTTAGCGTTTCTTTGGTTTTCGTCTTCTTTTTTGGGAAACAAGGTTTGTTCTTCCTGATCGTAATGAATATCATTTTGTGCAACATCCAAGTGCTGAAAACGGTTGAACTGTTCGGGGTAACTGCAACTCTGGGGAACATTCTCTATGGGGGGATTTTCTTCTCTACTGACATTTTGAGCGAAGTATACGGGAAAAAGGAAGCCAGGAAAGGAGTGATTCTCGGGTTTGCCGCTCTGATCTTGACAACACTCTATATGCAGATTTCCTTGGCTTTTCATCCTGCCCCGTCCGATTTTGCTCACCCCCATTTTCAAGCCCTATTTCAGATATTGCCTCGCGTGGCTTTGGGAAGCATATGCGCCTATGCTCTTTCCCAGTTTCATGATATTTGGGCATTCCAATTTTGGAAAACTATAACTAAAGGGAAGTATCTTTGGCTCCGCAACAATTGTTCCACGATTGCGAGCCAACTAATCGACACCACCGTTTTTTGTCTGATCGCATTCGCTGGGATTTTCGATTGGCCGGTCTTTTGGGAAATCTTTATAACCACTTATTTCTTGAAAGTGATCGTTTCTGTCTTGGATACCCCGTTTCTCTATTTAGGCAGGAAATTTGCGCGAATGCATATCCAGATCAAGTCGAATGCAAATACCCAACAGACAATATGAACCTATGATTTTTTTCTGATTCGAGTCACCAAACGATCCAGGGAAATGTGCAACAGATATCCCAAAAAAGAAGATACGCCCAAAAAGATCGTATGGTTTATCAATAATTGCCTTTGAAGAGCTCCTTGCTGGAACAGCCAGTGCCCGCCAGCTATTGTCAAAGCATATAGAGTTCCCGCCCAAACAGTATGAATCACACCTCTATGTCGGGGCATGAAATGAGTAAAGATCAGAGTTGCGAATACTCCTACTAGCACCGCAATGAAAAAAGACAGGCTGATCAAAGGGACCTTTTGATCAAATGACTTATGGCGATTCCAGTACTCATAAAGCCGGAAGAAGACCATTATTGTAACAACAATACCTACGAGCAATCGGGCAATCCGTTGAACGATGGAATCCGGATGATCGATATCCGGCGCATCAGCGGAAAAAACAAATACAGCATAACCTACAGCGATAATCACTGGGTCAACTATCAACCATTGGAGAATCCGTTCGTTTTTGATATTTAACCTTGCCAACTCGTGAATGAGCACAAGAAAAGGGTATAGTCCGATACCAGATCCAATATGAGTCTTGAAGTTGGGCATCCAACACTCCTTATCGATTGCCAAATGTTTTGTCTTTCTGATTGTATCATACTTTCCTAAAGATAAAGATATCCAATCGATGAGCCTTCCATGGTATAATAGTAAGGTAATAGAACCAAAAATGCGTTGGGAGGTTTTTTTTTGACGATTTCTCCAGCATCCCGATTGTGGGTTGTAGCAGGGTTTCGTATTTTTGTCACCTTTACCTTCGGTATGCTTCTCCAAGCACAGCTGAGAGAAATCGGAATCAGTGTTTTTTGGATCAGTATGTTGTCCACAGTGCGTGGTGGTACAATGACTTTGTTCAGTCCAGCATGGGGCGCATTGTCTGATATGCGCAAGCGTAGAGTCCCAGTGCTGTTCATTACGCTCTTGGCACTCTGCTTTTTATACCCTCTATACAATTTTGTCGATCAAGTCGGCGGATTTATTCTGGTTTCTGTGCTCGTCGCGATGTTTTGTGGTGGGTTCGAACCGATTTCAATGGCACTCACTGCCGATTACACCCAGATCTCTTTGAAAGATACAGCGCGTTCTTTTTCTTTTCTCAACGCTTCTACTTCGATTGGTATGTTCACGGGTAGAGTTGTTCTTTCTGTTTTGTTTATTTGGCTCAGTCCGCGGAATGCGATCTGGTTTTTTGCCGCTTTTGCATGGCTTCCTGCCTTGTTATCTCTACGAATCCCTGAGGGAAAACGTGAAGTCCGTGTGCATCAAGGTGGCGGTTTTCTCTCTCGGTTTTTTCCCTTAATCAAAGACCCAAAACCGCTTAAACAGAATGGCTTATGGGCAATCTATCTTTCAAGTTTTCTCCGTCAGATGGGGATTGCGGGCGTTCAGTCAGCCATTTTTGTCTATATCACTGAAGATGTGCTTCTTTCAGCGTCTCTTGCTGTTATTCTTTCTTCCATCAATCCGCTGCTTCAGATCCCTTCGCATCTATATGCTCGAAAACTCATTGCTCGGTTTGGATCAGTTTGGAGCACATTTATCGGGATTTTTTTCAGCGCGATCGTGCCGATATGGTTTTTCTTCGCTCAAAACGCGGTTTTTGTAGGACTTGCTTATAGCTTTCTTGGATTGGCATTTGGTGCTTTTTTTAATGGAGCTTCAACCTATATAACAACCCATAGTCCGCACCATCGTCGGGCCGAATTCTTGGGATTTCTGCACGCTTCTCGGTCTTTCGGACTACTGATCGGTCCATTGGTTGCTGGATTACTCTCTCTGATCTCTTTTAAGATAATGTTTCTTACGATGGCCATGATTATGCTTTCTGGAGCCTTAACCATTTGGATGTTTGTACCGAAAGACCGCCCGGTCCAGTCGAGGTGAGTTGGGCTACTGTTCTCGGGTCGGGTAAACGGACCAAGGAAAAAGGAACGTAGATTTGAAAAGACGATCAAGATCCGGTATAATACAACAAACGAATGGAAAAGGGATTTGTGATGAGGTGCATCGATGCAGAAATTGCTAATATTGGATTATGGTTCTCAATATACACAACTCATTGCTCGGAGAATCCGGGAGTTTCACGTTTATTCTGAGGTAAGCGCTCCAGATAGCCCTCTAGATCTCGAGAATGTTTGGGGGATTATCCTTTCTGGTGGGCCAGCTAGTGTAAACGATTCAAATGCCCCGGACCTTCCTCCAGTTTTTTCTCAGATTATCAAAAAAAAGATCCCCGTCCTGGGGATCTGTTATGGGTTCCAATTACTTGCCAAACGTTTTGGTGGCGTAATTGCTGCTTCCAACAAGCAAGAGTATGGAAAATGTGAATTCCGGGTCTCCAAAGAATCGCCCCTTTTTGAGGGCTTGCCGAAGCACTTTCTGGTCTGGATGAGCCATGGGGACAGTGTGATAGATCTACCTTCATCATTCCCGATGATCGGGGATTCCGAAGAGGGAGGCGTATCAGCTGCAGAATATACCGAAGGTCCGATTTATGGCATTCAATTTCACCCTGAAGTTGCTCATACCCACTATGGGAATCAAATTCTCGAAAACTTTCTCTTCCAAGTGTGTTCGTTTTCTGACCGATGGGAACTACAAGATTATATTATGGATACAGTCAGTCATTTGCGTAAAACGATCGGAGACCATTCACTGGTCAGTGGTTTTTCCGGCGGGGTTGATTCTTCTGTAGCATCTGTTCTAACCCATCGCGCTGTTGGGAAGCAATTGACCAATATCCTAATCGACACGGGTTTCTTGCGAAAAAATGAGGCCAAAGAGGTCAATCGAGTGTTCTCAGATTCCTTTCAGATGGAGATTCGTACCGTTGATGCGAAAGGAGAGTTTTTTCAAGCCCTGAAGGGCGTTGTTGATCCTGAAATAAAGAGGAAGCGGATTGGAGAGACTTTTATTCGAGTCTTTGAACGTGAAGCGAAAAAAATCCCCAATCATCGGTTTCTGGTTCAAGGCACGATCTACTCCGATGTGATCGAAAGCGCCCACTCGAATTTAGGAAATGCTTCTCAGATCAAATCACACCATAATGTGGGAGGACTTCCCAACCAAATGTCCTTGGAGCTGATTGAGCCGATTCGTTATCTGTTCAAAGATGAAGTTCGCAAAGTAGGCGCCTTTTTAAAAATTCCCGAATCTATGCTTCAAAGGCATCCTTTCCCCGGACCCGGGCTTGCGATTCGATGTTTGGGAGAGGTAACGGAAGAAAAGATTCGGATTCTTCAAAATGCAGATGCCCTTTTTCTTGAAACATTGCGAGAAATGAACTGGTATGATCAAACATGGCAGGCTTTTTCAGTCCTTTTGAATAGCAAAAGCGTTGGAGTGGTCGGAGATAAAAGAACATATGGGTATACATTGGCCCTTCGAGGAGTGAATAGCATTGAAGGAATGACAGCGGATTGGACAAGGTTTCCTTATGACCTTCTCGACCGTGCCTCTCGAAGGATTACCAATCAAATCCCTGAAATCAATCGCGTTGTTTATGATATCACTTCGAAACCGCCAGGAACCATTGAATGGGAGTGAACCATCATATGAGAAATCGAGCGCTTATTGTTACAGATCTTCAAAACGATTTTATCCATCCTCAAGGAGCCTTATTCTCTCCAGGATCTCGAAAGGCGTTGATGCCTTCTATATCATTGATCGAATCGTTTGCTGCAAAAGGTCTTCCGATTATTACGACCCAAGACTGGCATTGGGGGGAGGTTCGTGAGTTCGAACAATTTGGTCCCCATTGTATTGCAGATTCAAAAGGCGCTCAGCTTGTGGAGGAAGTTGTTGGATCGCTGAAAGGGTACAATCGGTGGATTAGAGTATATAAGCCACTCTTTTCAGCTGTGGAACAGACACCCTTGGATCATCTCCTCAGGGAGATGAAGATTCATGAAGTCCATGTTTGCGGAGTGACGACCCATATATGTGTTTTATATACAATAGAGGGCTTGTTTTATCGGGGTTATGATATTGTCGTTTATCCGGAAGCCCTGGGTAGTTTTCGAGAAGAAGACCATCGATTTGCCTTACGTCAGATGAAAGAAACCTTTCATGTTCATTTTTCGGAAATTCCGAAGAAGGGGGCAGAATGAACGATCCAATGATTTTGAAGGACTTTTGGGTCTATACAGGCGGCGTTCACGGAGAGTTTTTTTTTGGCGGGGTAGTGATTGAAGATGACCAGATTGCTCACGTATTTCGTGGGCAACCTCCTCATGAATACGAGGTTCAGGGCGGAACCATCCGAGGATATGGGAAGATCCTTATGCCTGCGCACACCAATTGCCATACACATGTCTATTCAGCTTTTGCGCGGGGTCTATCGGTTTCACCGTTTCATCCCGAAAACTTCCTTCAGATCCTGGAACAACTGTGGTGGAAGTTGGATCAAAAGCTTAACGAACAAGACATATATTATAGCGGTTTGATAAGCGCTCTGGATATGATTCGAAATGGGGTTGGATCGTTCATCGACCATCATGCATCACCGAGTTGTATTAAAGGAAGTCTGCAAATCCTACATCAATCCATGGTAGAAGTTGCAGGGTTGCGTGGAGTCTTCTCCTATGAGACTTCGGATCGATACGGTAAAGACAAGACTCGGGAAGCCATTGAAGAAAATTGGGGATTTCTGGATTGGATCCAGCAACGAAAACAAAGCAAAATGACCAACGGGTTAATGGGTCTGCATGCAAGTTTTACACTGGAAGACTCAACCCTCAAAGAGATCGCTGATATACCGATCCCAATTCATGTTCATGTAGCTGAAGGCATCGAAGATGGAGAATTACACGTGGATCGCTATGGAATGAGCGCAATTCAGCGACTCCATCGGTATGGATTGATCCGAGACTCGTCGGTGCTGGCGCACTGCATCCACATCAACCAAGAGGATGGTTTGATCATTCAAAGTCAAAAGGCCTTCATAGTCGTCAATCCCCAATCCAACATGAATAATGGGGTAGGACTGCCCCTTATTAACCGATTTTGGAGTTGGGATATCCCCGTGCTATTGGGAAATGATGGTTTTGGTGCAGATATTACTCGCGATATGCGCACTCTATTGCTTAGCCAACACCATACGGAGAAAAGCCCAATCGGCTTTGGTCTGGAGGATCTGTATCGAGTCGCTTGGGAACAGAATTCAGATATCCTTTCCCGGCTTTTTGGTATACCGATTGGAAAGATCGAAG
>Ga0334882_1005462_pt1 | contig 10065 bp, 10 predicted proteins | sample GraSluR1_MG_5_FD_207226 | JGI IMG/M metagenome (GOLD analysis project Ga0334882, IMG submission 207226) | Sludge microbial communities from methane-producing bioreactor in Wageningen University, Netherlands - Granular Sludge_15_04-R1 | ecosystem: Engineered > Bioreactor > Anaerobic >... | reverse complement strand
TAAGATTGATGTGTTTTTTGCGCGATTTGCCTCTGTTACGCGGTTCATTCCCTGGGCTGTCAACTCGTATTTCCGCTTCGTGAGGTGTTAATACACATGTAACTGACCATGCCATGAATGTATAACTCGTGTTTGGAACGGATGGGGCTGCCCGGAACATGCTTTGCTTTGATCTGTTCCACATCTATGATTGTCAGGATGAGGATGAGACTCCAGAAAAAACCGAGAGGACGGGTTCATGCTTCGGAAATGTACGCTTGAAGACGCACCATCCCTGGCCGTTCTTGATGGAATGGGGATCATTAGGCCCCTGAACGCCGGTTTCCGGGGAACTTCGGTTCCGCCGGACTCCGACGAGGGCAGGGAAGTCTATAGAAGAAGCCTGGTGCTGGCCCTGGAGCTTGGATGCAGAAGGGTGTTTCCCGAATCAAGGCTGTGGGTCGAGCACGCCGTTTCCCTTGGCTACCGCTGCCGGCTGGAGGGGCATGCCGGCTCCAACATGTCGGAAACCGTGGAAAAGATAGAGCGGGCTGTTCGGGACGTGGTAAGGGAAGCCATACCTTACGGGAGCCTTATTCTTTCATCTGAAGAAGCATTAGCTTTGTCGGACGAACCTGGTTTACTGGCGAGGTGGCACAAGGGAACCGGCGAACTCCACATAAATACCCTTTGCGGGTATTCCGCTTTCGCCATGGGTCCAGCGCTTCCGGACACATCCTGGCTCACAGTATGGGAACTCCGGCCCGTTGGAGGCAGTTTCGTTCTCAGGTTTCCCGGCTCCGCCTCATGGCCAGCTATCGCTCCGTGGCACGAGCGGAGCAAGCTTGGGCGGGAACTTGATCTTGAGGAGAGACATCTCGGGGTGATGAGGTCGGAAACCGTGGACAGGCTTAACAGGAGGATACGGACCGACGGCGGCCGGGAGCTGGTGATGATGTGCCATTTCTACCAGAACAGCAAAATGGTTCAGATCGTCGACCGCATCTCCGACCAGTTTCCCCGCAAGAGGATCGTGATGGTTGCCGGACCCTCGTCCAGCGGCAAGACGACCTTTACGAGGATGCTTGCCACATACTTGGGCGCCATGGGATTCCGGGCAAGGATGATAAGCGTGGACAACTACTTCAAGAACAGGATCGAAACTCCGAAGAACCCGGATGGATCCTACAACTTCGAAAGCCTGGAAGCCCTGGATACGGAGCTGTTCAGTGGCCATCTGAAAGCCCTTCTGGACGGAGACGAAATTCGCATGCCCAGGTTCAACTTCCACACCGGGGTCCGGGAGGACGGGGTGGAACCCATGCTTCTGGGGGATAACGACATTCTTCTGGTGGAGGGCATACACGGGCTGAACGATATGATGACTCCGGGTATCGCCCACGAGCTGAAGTTCCTGATCTACATTTCCGCTCTTACCACACTGAACATCGACAGACTTACAAGAATGTCCACATCCGACGGCAGGCTGCTGAGAAGAATGGTGAGGGACAGTTTTTCCAGAGGGTACACCGCTTCACAGACGATAGCCGGATGGCCCAGCGTTCGCCGGGGTGAACGGGAATACATCTTTCCCTTCCAGGAGGAGGCGGACCTCATGTTCAACTCCGCGCTTCCCTATGAAACCGCCGCCCTGAAACCCTACGCGGAGCCCCTTCTGAAGCAGGTTCCCCAGAGTACTCCGGAGTACCACACCGCCCAGCGGCTTCTGCGGCTTCTGGCATGCGTTGAGCCCATCAACGAGGGTATGATTCCAAGGCTGAGCATTATCCGCGAGTTCATAAACGGACTTCTCCTTGATTGGGAGGAACAGAAATGATTCAACTGCTTCTGCTTCTTGCGGCGCCCATGCCGGACCACGCCGCCTGGACAAGGCCTCTTGCCCCCCCGGCATGGTTCGCCCGGTACGAGTATGTGCAGAGGCCGGTTGATGTTCTGCACTATCATCTCGACCTTGAAATAGACAGGGCAAACCAGATTCTTTCCGGAGTGGCCACCATCACCCTGGTTCCCACTGAAACCGGTGTTGACCTTGTTCATCTCGACCTGAAACAGCTGGAGGTGTCCGGCATCACCCTGGAAGGAGTTCCCCTCGGATTCGTCCACTCCGGGGATTCGCTTCTGGTAACCCTTCCCGAGCCCGCCGGGCCGGAAGACACCCTGGATATCGTGATATCCTACTCCGGAACTCCGTTTCATGAGGCCTGGGGGGGCTTCTGGTTTCACCCCTACGTCACATATCAGATGGGAGTGGGGGTTTACCAGGATGATCCCTCCATGGGGAAATGCATGTTCCCGTGTGTAGACCACCCGTCGGACAAGGCGGGGTTCAGTTTCAGCATCACAGTGCCGGACACGCTGTACGCGGTGGCAAACGGTGATTCCGCAGGCGTTACCCAGAATGGGGATGGCACCCTCACATATCACTGGATCCAACCCCAGCCCATGTCAACATACCTGGCTGCAATCAGCGTTGCGGATTACGCTGTACTCCACGACGATCACGATCCACGGCTTTTTTACTATGTTTATTCCTGGGATATCGAGGATGCCATCGGCAGTTTCCAGAATGTCCATCTGATGATGGAGAGGTTTGAAAGCCTGTTCGGCAACTATCCATGGGACTGCAAGTTCAGCTATGTGCAGACCCCGAAGGGGGACATGGAACACCAGTCCGCGGTTTTTCACATCGCCGTAGCCATAAACGGCACCACCAACTACGACTGGCTTCTTGCCCACGAAATGGCACACCAGTGGTGGGGAAACTGCGTGACCGAATCGGATTGGTCCGACGTATGGCTGAGCGAGAGCTTCGCCACTTATGGAGAAGCTCTGTGGATGGAGACCTACGGGGAAGAGGCATACACCAGTTACATGGTGACCAAGATAATGATTCCATATCTGAACAGCGGGGAAATCTTTCCCATTTCCTCGCCGTCAAATCCCCAGCAGTACTGGAGCTACACAACATATCAGAAGGGAGCCTCGGTTCTTCACATGCTGAGGAATATCATGGGTGACGAGGCATACTTCGAGGCTTTGAATCAGTACTTTGAAGCTTTCAAATACGGTCTGGCAACCACCGACGACCTTCAGTGCCACTTTGAGAACCTTCATGGCGACCTCTCCTGGTTTTTCGACACATGGGTACACGGCTGGGGATATCCCATGTACCAGATCGATTCGCAGTACGGTTCGAACCAGGTTGCCATCACCGTTGAGCAAACCCAGCAGTTCGGAACCTTTTTCGAAATGCCGCTCGAGTTTCTGATTCAGGGGGAGGGCAGTGATACCCTGGTTACCATGTGGAACCATACCCAGGGTCAGACGGAAATCTTCCAGACATCCTTTTCGCCATCCTCCGTTGTGTTCGACCCGTCGGTGAAAATCCTCAGCAGCCAGGTTCTGGGAGTGGACGACCTTCCTTCACCGCCGCCGGGCGGGACATCAACACTGTGGGTTTATCCGAACCCGTCGTCGGGCACCGCGGCGATTGACTGGCAGGGAACGGAGAACTACTCCCTGAATGTGGTTCTGTACGACATCGCCGGCCGGGAGGTGGCGAGAGATATTCTCCCCCCGGAGTCCAGAACCCTGACCCTGGGACATCTTCCCGCGGGAACCTATTTCCTGGAAGCCCGGGCACCGGGAAACCTCAGACAGGTTTCCAGATTGGTGGTGCTGGACTGATATGAAAGAACTAAAGAACAACATCCGCTCCTTCGCGGTTGAGAGAGGCTGGGAGCAGTATCACACCCCCAAGAATCTCTCCATGGCGCTGGCGGTGGAAGCGGCGGAACTGATGGAGATTTTCCAGTGGATGACGCCTTCGGAATGCATGAGCCTCTCTCCGGAACAGAAGAATCGCGCCGGCGATGAACTGGCGGACATAACCATTTACACTTTGAGGCTTTTCGATATTCTGGGAGTTGACCCTGAACGGGCGGTAGCGGACAAAATGGACAGAAACGCCAGGAAGTACCCGGCGGACGAATCCTGCTGAGTGGAATAGAGAGGTGGGGTTTTCCGTACTTCCTGTAGAGAAAGGAGGTGTGGAAATGGGCGCAGTGAGAAGACGGAGTTACTCACCCGGCTTTGATGTGGGCCTTCTGGCCGGTCTGCTGATCATCAACCTCTTGTTTCAGTTCTTCCCAGCTTCGGAAATCGGCCGACTGGCTGTGAGAACCACCGATGAGATGATGGAAGCGGTGGATAGTTTCCTGCCCTTCGATCCCACCGTCGAAGATAAGCAGGATCAGGTGGAGGATCAGCAGCAGGCCATGGAGACCCAGATCGAAGAAGTGATCCGTGACATTCCCGACGCGACACTCAGCCTGAGCTCGGACACCCTTGGCCTTTCCTCGGTGGGTACAGTGGAAACCAGCCCGGATCATCTTCCCACAGGCCCCGCGGAAGATGCGGGACCGCCACGGTTCATGCCGGTGGAAGTGTTTCCGGTATGCACCTACATGCCAGCCCCCACCTATCCGGAAATGGCCAGAATGGCAGGAGTTGAGGGTACGGTCACCCTGTGGGTTTATGTGAACACCGCGGGTGCCGTTGAACAGGTGCAGCTCTACGCTTCCAGCGGAGTGGGCTCCCTGGACCAGGCGGCCTTGAACGCCGCATGGAACACCCGCTGGACGCCTGCCAGGAACAACAACATACCCACCGCGGTGTGGACCACGCTTCAGTATCGTTTTCAGCTGGATTGAGTTTTTGCCCCCGGAGAGGCTTACTCTTCGGGGGTTCTCATGTTCAGGGCAGCCTTTTTCATCAGGCGGTCCGTGGTTTTTACGCTTCTGTGCCAGTCCATGGCCACCGACGGATAGAGCCCATACAGGTAGTTGTACTCAGGGTAGCAGCTGGCTGTGCAAGCCTGGCATGGAAGCTCTCCGGCCGCGCGGAACGCCTTCGCGAACCCAGCTTCCAGAGCGTTCAGGGCACCCGGGTACTCGCCTATGAGAAGCGAGCACGGGTAGACCCTTCCGTCCGCATCTATGTTGCAGAACATCCTTCCCGCGCTGCATCCCGGTCCGTAGAACTTTTCGTGAAGCCTTGTCGTGGTAAAATCCGGCCATTGGGCAATTTTCCGGAGAAAACTTGAGCTGAGGGCAATGGGCGCACCTTTTCCCTTCAGCTCGAGAAGTCGGCCAAAAGCCTGCCGGTACTCATCGTTGGACGGTCTCATTGCCGAGGTGTCACCACCCAGGGAATCGTTGTGGTGAAGGGTTTGAAATGTAGTCATGAAACCGTACTCCAGAGCGGTGTTCATGATCCAGTCCAGCTCGTTGATGTTGTTCTTCGTAAGAACCGTGATGGTCCAGAGGCGAACCTTTCCGGAACAGAACCTGACCGCTTCCATTGTTCGCAGCCAGCTTCCCAGTTCCCTGTTGGCGTCGTGGGCGTGGGGAGGACCGTCGAGGGATAGCACCACATGATCAACGGCATCAAGGATTTCCCGCCGTGAAGGAATGAGGTATCCGTTGGAGTCTATGCTTACGTACATGCCCAGGTCTCTGGCGTGGGAGCACAACTCCACGATGTCTTTCCGGGTCATGGGTTCGCCGCCCCAGACGCCGATGCGCATGGTTCCCGCCCGGCGCATTTCAAGGAGAAGCCTTTTCCAGTCATCGGTTGCGAGGTCGGGTCGGCGGCGCGATGGGATGCTGCAGTAACTGCATCGGCTCGGGCAGTTGTCGGTGACGGAAATCATTACATTCAAGGGGATTCTGGCGCCCAGAGCGCCCCTCAAGGCCCCCATGCCCATCCGGACCTGCGCGATGAAATTCATGCCATGCTCCCCGGGAATGTGCCAGACCTCGGCGGAATATAACCCCCGGTTTCCATTCCGGGAATGAAACGCCCGTTGCGGGTGTATATGCGGTGAACCCGGTGTTGACAAGGGTTACGGCTGTGTTCATGATGCATGTTCCTCCAGTGGGGGGCAACGCAAAAACGAAGGAGGCATGTTTTGAAGAGCGCTTTTCTGATCATGCTGGCTGTGGGGATGATGCTTCCGGTGTTCGCCGGCAGGCTTCAGATTACCAACTCCACAGGCGGCTACTCAATCTGGTACGTTTACATTTCCCCAACTTCAGCGGACAGCTGGGGCAACGACTGGCTGGGAAGCAGTGAAACCATCAGCTCCGGCTACAGCAAAACCTTCACAGTGCCCAACGGCAGCTACGATGTGAAGCTTATCGACGAAGACGGCGACGAATACATTGTTTGGAACATGCCCATCAGCGGCACCGTCACATGGAATGTCACCCTCGACTATCTCGGGGAAAGGAACTGGGGAGGGGGATCAACACCCTCTTCGGTGGGCAACGCTCCGGTAACCATCCACAACGCCCTTGGAAGCTACGACATCTATTACATCTACTGCGACCCCAGCGATATGCCCTGGGGCCAGGACAGGCTGGGCAGCAGCATTCTCTCTCCCGGCCGTTCCACCACATTCAATGTTCCCGCGAACAACTACTACGATATCAAGTGCGTGGATGTCGACGGTGACACCTACACTCTCTGGGAGATATGGATCGGCACCGACGGGTTCCACTGGAATGTAGACCTCAGTTACATAGACTAAAGGCCTGCGCGCCGCTTTTTCCAGGGGCAGTTCATCCGAGCTGCCCCCGCACTTTTCATATGGTTCCCACGGCTCCGGGGCAGAACGAAACAAAGGGGCATCGGGGGCACATTGGCGTTTTCGCCTTGCAGAGCCTTCTTCCGTGAAAACCGAGCTGGTGGCTGAAGGAAGTCTGCGATGGGGGCGGGATCAGTTTCTTCAGTTCAATCTCAATCCGGTCCGGGTTGGTTTCCCGGGTCAGGTCCAGGCGGTCGGAGAGCCTTTTCACATGGGTGTCCACAATGATCGCTGCAGCGCCAAAGCATTCACCGAGCACGACATTGGCGGTTTTTCTGCCCACTCCGGGAACTTTCAGAAGATCCTCCATGTTGTCGGGAAACCCGTCAAGCCCGCTTATGTGCCGGGCCGCCCCAATGATGGATTTGGATTTACTTCTGAAAAAGCCCAGGGAATGTATGATACTCTCAACACTGGTCGGCTCCGCGGCAGCCAGCCGGTCAAGAGCGGGGTACTCCCGGAATAGAACGGGAGTCACCCTGTTCACCGCCTCATCGGTGGTCTGGGCCGCAAGAATCGTGGCTATCAGAAGGTGCTCCGGTCCGGAGTAATCCAGCATGCACCGGGCATCAGGGTAGAGCTCAGGAAGTTTGCGGAGAAGGAAGTTCACCCTGTCACGCCTTTTCAAATCGGCTCCTTTCGGCAATACTTGTCCTGTAACATGCACCAGGAATATGGGGGTTTGAATGAAACCGGTCAGCAGAGAGACAGTGAATGGAATTCCGGGAGTCGAGGTGGTGAAGCTGCAATCATGGCCAGACGACAGGGGCTGTTTCCGGGAGGTCTTCAGGTCGGAATGGGCGCCTGTGGAGTTTTCCGGGCAAGTTCAGCTGAATCTCAGCGAAACCCGGGCCGGCGCACTCAGAGGCCTTCATTTTCACAGGGTTCAGTGGGACTGGTGGGTACCCGTCCGGGGCAGGATCAGGGCGGCGGTGGCGGACCTGCGTGATGATTCCCCCACATTTCTGCAAACGGCGGTTCTGGAGTTGTCCGGGGAAGGGAACGCCTGTCTTCTTGTTCCCCCAAGGGTTGCCCACGGTTTTCTGGCTCTTACGGAAACAACGCTTCTATACGCGGTTAACCGTTTTTACGACGGCAACGATGAACAGGGAACAGCCTGGGACGATCCCATTCTGTCCATCGACTGGGGAGAGAAGAACCCGGTGCTGTCTGAAAGAGACAGGAGCAATCCCACCGTGGAGGACCTTTTTCCGGGAGTCAACCTCAGAAATCGCAGTTGAACCTGGGCTCCGGAAGGGCCAGCAACCGATCCAGATCCCGAAGGAGAGAGCCCGGGGCTTCGATTTCGTCGGTCAAGGCCAGAACCGAGGGCTGCCTTACTCCCAGCCACATCCTGGTGAAACCTCCCACACCGGCTCTCATCTCCGGAAGTCCCCTGGTGTGGCGGGGTTCAGCGCTGCTTTCCGGTCCCAGCACCACGGTGTACTCACCGGCGCACCCCTTCCAGGGCGCGTTATCAGGCAAAAACCGGGCTACCGGGTCGGAAAGGGTGAGGTTGAACGCAACCTCTCCCCATGATATCACTGTGCTCAGCATTGTTCTGTCCATTCGAAGTATTCTGGCCTGGGTGTATGAGATAGCCCTTGTTCCCACCCGGTGTTTGTCACCGCCCAGCATGCGCATGTTCCTGATCGGGGTTTCCATCAGGTCCTGGAACTGGAGATGCGGCGGTTCCTCCATGGTCACCAGGTCTACCTGATCACCAAGGCTGCGAATCATGCCCAGGAGTTCAAGCAGTTCAGAGGGGCTTTGATAACACAGCCATCCCACCCTGTAAGGACCGTGTTCGCCGGAGACTCCACAGAACCACAGGTGATGGGAAAGCCTTCCATCGCTTCCCCGGCAGCCCAGGCCGAAGGCCTTGCTGTCCCACTGCAGTTCGGCCTTGTAGAAATTGCGGGAAAGTGTGGCCTGACCATGGCATGCCATGCGGTTTCGTATGGATTCGTAAACTTCGTCCAGGTTTTTCGGACCGATACCGCAGGGCCTTTCGGGAAAGGGGAGGGTTCCCGGAAGGTCCGAGGGACGGAATGTCACGATTCGGTTGTAGGGCCCGTTCCCGTACCCAAGCCTGTTGTAGTAGCCCTGTTCGAAAATTCCCAGGCCCGCCACCGCGCACCCGCTGTCGGCGCCCAGGGCGGTTATCTCCGCGGTAACAGAAGCGCCAAGCCCTTTTTTCCTTCCGGCACGGCCCACGGTAACGCTGGTCACCGCCCAGAATGGGAGAGTGCACTCGAGGTGGCGCAGCTCGCCGGGCACCGCCACCGCAAGGGCTTCGGCCCCGCTTTCCGTTTCCGCCACCAGACATGGGTTCTGGGCGAAGTACTGCTCGGTTGCCGCGATTCCCCCGGGAAAGTCGGGCAACCATCCAACCTCTTGCCAGATGTGTTTGCAGGCTTCACGATGCCGGTTCAAGTCGTAACCCCGTATTGTCATGGCAAACCCCCGTGTTTCGTGGATTATATTCGGCTTTTCCTTCGGGAGGCCACGAAGTGACTACTGGAATTCTGGCGGCACTGGGCACCGCCCTCAGCTGGGCGGTGTGTTCGTTTTCCTTCGAGATCGCGGGAAAACGGATCGGCTCGTACAGCGTGACGGTCATAAGGCTTTTTCTGGGCTTTCTTATACTTCTGGCGGTGTCCAGGGTAATGAACGGAACCTTCCTTCCCCGTGATGTCTCCCGGAACAGCCTTTTTTTTCTTGCTCTTTCCGGGCTCGTGGGGTTCGTTTTCGCGGACCTCTGCCTATTCAACGCTTTCGTGCGGATCAGCGCCAGGATTACCATGGTCATCTACACCACGGTGCCCCTCATGACCGGTCTTCTCGGATGGCTGTTTCTGGGAGAGGCGCTTTCGCCCACCCAGTGGTCCGGCATTCTTCTCACCTCCGGAGGGGTCACCCTGGTGCTGGCACAGGTGTCCAGGCCGGAAAGGGGCTGGGTACTCACAGGATGGGGCCTGTCGCTTGCGCTGTTGGGTTCGCTGGGGCAGGCGGCGGGGCTGGTATTGGGAAAAGCCGGTCTGGAAGGGATCAGCAGCATCGGAGCCACCCAGATAAGGGTGGCCGCGGCGGGGATCGCGTTCATTCCCATAACACTGCTCCTTCGAAGGACCGGAAGGGTGTTCGAATCTCTGAAGCAGCCGCTGGCCATGAAGTTCCTGGCCCTGGGTACCGTAACGGGGCCGGTGATAGGAGTTACCCTCTCAATGACGGCGGTAAGGCTGATTCCCGCCGGGGTGGCCGCGACATTCATCTCCATGACACCCATTTTTCTGATGATCCCATCCGCCCTGTTCGCAGGTCATCGGCTAAGCTGGAGGGATGGAGCAGGAACCCTGGCGGCGGTGATTGGCGGGATTCTCGCAACGGGATAGGGGGTGGCTTTCGCCACCCCC
>Ga0334882_1005459_pt1 | contig 10067 bp, 6 predicted proteins | sample GraSluR1_MG_5_FD_207226 | JGI IMG/M metagenome (GOLD analysis project Ga0334882, IMG submission 207226) | Sludge microbial communities from methane-producing bioreactor in Wageningen University, Netherlands - Granular Sludge_15_04-R1 | ecosystem: Engineered > Bioreactor > Anaerobic > Unclassified... | reverse complement strand
CACCTTGTTATCCCATTTGGGTGACAGCGGGTTCTTGAAGTTAACAGTATATTCGGAGGTTACATCTGCAATGCTCCTGCGTAGCCATAGATAAAAAAAGTCCATTAAGTCGGAGTAAGGAATAGCATCGTAGTATGGAGGGTCAGTGAAGACCACGTCATACATATCCTCGCTCTCGATGATAGCTGACCTGTTAATCACTTTGGGGGGAACTGTCCCTGACCATGACCCCTTATGCAAAGCCGAGAGGACACGCCAAGCGGACTTTATTCCCCCTGCAAAGAATCGTTCGTTGGGTGTTAATGGATTCGCTTCTGCAAAATCCCAAGTGATCGGCAGTGCCCATCTCATGAACAAATGTTTGACTTCTTCTGCGCCATTTTCCCATACACACAGTTGAGCTAGATAATCAGCCGTGCGGCTGATTATGCAGGTTGAATATGCAGCAAGAGCCTCACACCAATCCTGGGTATACCCTTTCTCAATTTGCCCTCGCATCTCCCTCGTCCACTTCACGAACGTTCCTAATGCAAGAAGCTGACGTTGGGTAAAAAGTTTCTTCCACTGATCGAAACCGTAACCATCCACAGAGAAAGCGCGACTCGCACCGTTTCCACCCTTGGGAGTCGGTTCTTCCGGCATCCCGAAAGGGATCTGGGCGAATACTTCGGCAAGAGACTGCTCTGCTTCAGCCGCAATTTCTATTTCATGTTTCGTCGGAAGGCGATACTCCTTTCCGTTCTGGCCATCCACCACCACGGCAGTCATGGCAGAGCCAAGACGCCCTGCCTTGCCTTCCAGCCTTATGTCCTCCATCGTCATGATGGTTCCGCAGCAGGGACATCTGGCCCCGGAGCTGGACATGGTCCCGGCTGCGATGCGCTTGTCATGCTCGCGCTTCTGTGCGGCGTTGCCGCCCTTGATCGGAACATCCGTCTCGATGTCGAAGGTCACGCCGGTACCCTCGTGATTCGGTTCCATCGCCAGAAGAACGCGCTTTTTTTCCTTCTTGCAGAGCCACCTGGTTTTAAGGAGTGGGAGCATAGCCCGGCAGTTCTTGCACTTCACCGTCCGCGCCCAGAGGTAGGCTACGGTCGGTTTTGCCACCCATCGCGGGTTGCGTCGGTCGTCAAGATATTCCCTGCTGAACTCACCATTGAGAGCGCCAACATCAGGCGTGCCGTCGTCTTTGAGCGGTACCAACCGCATGGGATGCTTCTCAAACGGTTTCTGCAACATCCCGCTTCGTTTTTCAGCACTTGTCAACTTCGGGTGTTCAAAATCCGCATAGGTCGGGTAGAAGCGCGCAAGGTCTTTCCTCGCATGCTCAAGCACCCATCTGCCCCAGGCGCGAACATGCCAAGCAAGGTCCGCCCTGGGCACGCGACCGGAGTCTTCGTTTATATATTCGGGGAACATTCCCGATTCAGCCTCAGTTTGCTTTCTGGTCTTTTTGGTCCTACCGATCAGGTGCGAATGCGCCTTATAGAATGCGTTCATGAACTCTTCGTCATCAAGAATAAAATCCGGGAGCGGGTGTGTTTTCCCTGCCAGTTTCTGCGGATATTCGAGGGTGCATTTCAAAATGAACCAGGCCACCGGGTTGATATCAACGGCCGTAGCCTCGCACCCTAGGCGCATGGCTTCAAGCGGGATGGCCCCTCCTCCCGCAAACGGGTCGAGCACCTTCGGGGCACGCCCCCCGTAGGCTTTTCTTATCTCCTGTCGGAACCACTCAAGGGTTTCTCTGTTTTCCGTCTCCCGGCCCCAGTGCAGGATGCCGCCCTCTGTCTCTTCCTTTTCGCGCTCCACTATCTCTCCGTTGGACATTTTCTTGCGTTCTATCTTTTTGACCAACTTGCCGCCGATCTTCTCGCAGAGCTCTCGGCGTCGGAGAATGATCTCTTCGTGCCAGGCGTCTTCGGACATTCCTTCGGGTTTTGGATCTGCACTGGGGTCGGGCAGCAGAGTAGCGATGAGCGCCGCCCTGCACGCCGCCAATGGTCTGCGCGCCGGCCAGATATGAAGCGTCGAAATGTGTCCATGCCGCACATTTTTCTCGTGAACCGAATCCAGCGAAGTCTGCTTCAACGGAAACGCGTGTTCTATGAGCCTGGGCTTATCGGTCATTATTAACCCCCACGACGGATGCCGGCATCTCATCCCAAGTCCGGCCTTCCAAAAGTCGGCCACTTTTTTTCTTATTTACACCGCCCCACTGCTTAAAGAAAAAAGGTATTTCTGTTCTGATGCATTGGTCTCGGATATCAATCACCCAATCCTTCAGCATGGGCCGGGATCCAGGGCCCGACTCGCCACCAACTATCACCCAATCAATCCCATTAAGGTCCAGATTGGGTAGCGGCCCTAGGAGAGGTTCCAAGGACAGAAATTTAAAATGTGCATCTGTTCTTCGAAGATTCTCAATTCGATTGACATATTGCTCTGTCTCGACACTAACACCCATCCAGATATGGTCAGTCCAAGGGATATATTGGTTTATTTCCAGTAATCGCTCCGATCTTTTAGTGAGAACCTGGTATTGATGCCAATTGGCCTGATTCATCACATCAAAGACTTTTATGACAAAATCCAGTGGAACACCTTCATGAAAAAGATCACTCATGGAATTGACAAAAATTATCTGAGGTCTCTTCCAATGCAAAGGCAGCTCAAGTGCATGTTCATGGATGGCTAGGTTAAAGCCATTGGCGTAGTTCGGTTGCCCCATAGATCGGAGACGCTTCGACAGACGTTCTGCATAGCAATGGTCACACCCAGGACTAATCTTGGTGCATCCCGTCACGGGGTTCCAAGTGGACTCAGTCCACTCGATGGTTGATTTAGCACTCAAAAGAACCGACTCCTTTATTATGGAGGAAAAGTAACTAGTACTTTATCGCCAAAGGAACCTTTGCGATGTTTGGTCGTGGATATTTTCCCATCCTGCTCAAGCTTTTTTAAAACATCTTTGTAATTCTTTGGGATATATTGGCGGTCAATACTATGTTTTTCGTAAATTTCCCTCATGGTCAACGTTTTCCCCGCAAAGGTGCCAAGGAGCATATCAGCGAGATCATCGAGTGGACGAGACAATTCGAACAGCAGTTGTTGTCTCTTGGCATCTCGTTTATCTACAGGATTGTACTCAAAAGAGGGAACACCCTGTATAGAACTTGAGCTTTCATTAGCCATTATATCCTTCATGATTTCATAACCTTTGAAGTTTTTACTAACAAAAATCAAGTGGTGGCTAACCCTTGTGCCACGTCTATTTCTGAAGCGAAACGGCAATACATAAGATGCTCCAAGTTCTCTAAGGGCTTGACAAAGTTCTTCAACTACCATTAGTTCCCTCTTGGAGGGATGCATTGGAATTAGTTTCTGCCTTAAAATATCGCCCCTGTCTTTTCCAAAGAGAGCATTCATATGTTCGGTTACCACACTATTTGTTAACCCCATATTTATTCTATTGTAGTTAAAGAAGAAAACACAGTCGCATCCCCAGTCTTTAATTACGCTATTTACCAATCGCAAAGATAGACCCTTATAACCCCAAGGGTCTACGAAAAAAAAAGTCGGAACTAGAACCATCTTCTCAAACATTTGAACTATTTCTTCTCCTACTTCCTCTGTGTTCACTTGTGGCTTGAATTTTAAGGTATCAATCCCAGGTATCTGATCGATAGTGCTTTGTAGTGAGTCAGTATTGGAAGGGTTTTTATCGTTGAAAATGGTAACCAATCGATTACGCATTTCCTCATTTTTGATAGCCTTTTCGAGAACGAGAACAGGTGTTGATTTGGTGCCATCCTCATATCGGCCTGGACCTGCAAATAAATCGATGTAGGCTATCCGATTTTCAAAATGGCCGAATTTGGCACGTCTGTTCTGGGTTCCAATAATAACCTGGGCCCATGCCTCAAAATATTTCGAGACTATATTGGACTTAATGTAGGATTGCTCCTTGCTCTCTTTAAAAAAAGTATTATCTATGCTCATATTCAAAAACTATTCTTTCGAAAAAATCTGTCAACAAACCGCTACAAAAGGGAAATTTTAATAAGTACTGTATCATCTCTTCAAACCTCCCCCGCTTCGACAACCTGGCCCTGGCTTATCAAAACACTACCTTTTGCCTTTGCCAGAAGCCTCCCGAAAGGATCCTGGACACGGACAAGGTGTGGGGCAGGCGAAGCACAGTTATAGACGGCATAGAGCCAATAGCCTTCACGTATATTGCATGCCTTGGCCCACTCGTTGGCGGAAACCTCAATATCACCAGCTGATGCGCGTCCCTTAACCTCGATGGAGCGTTTTTCATTGCCTGGCCTGATAGACAAAAGATCGAAGCCGGGATTTTCGGGAAGGCCCGCCTTACGCGCAAGTTCCGGTGTATGGACATAAATGACTTTGGCCCCTTCGGCTTCTTCGTACGCCTGGGCTATCTGCATGGCCACCATCTCGACATTGGCATCGTGCTTCTCGATATCCGCCGGATCAAATGAAGGAACAACAAGGGCATGGGCCACAAACGTTATCTCCCCTGGAGCGATAAGATCCCCTTCCCTCCGCAAAACCGCAAGGGCATTTTCACGGCGACCGGCAAGTTCGCGCTGCTGGCGCTTGACTTCCTCCAGCGCATCAATGGCCTTACGATTTCCTTTTCGAGCCTTTTCGGAATGCCTGGCTCTTGCGGCGGCTAACTCCGCCTCCTGATAATTGAATCCCTGACTTATGAATTTTTCGCGTTCCGTGATATTTTCGGCAAGGATCACTTTCCGATTCATAGCCATTTCACGAGCAACCCTCTCCGACAAATAGGCCCGGGTAAGTTCTTTTTCCTCGGCAGCGGCAGCAGCCAACCGCTGGGCGGATGAAGGGATACCATACCCACCTTTAAGAAGAAGGAGGCGTTCGATGGGGCAAAGGGTGATTTCCGCACCTTCGTATTGCATCACACCAACAAGGCTGCAATCCAGAACCTCCTGCTGGGCAAGTTCTGTTAATTCGGGGTCGGCTTTACGAACTATCGAAAGAAGTGCCAGGTGGAAGAGATATGGTTTTACTGCACCGGGATCAATAAAGACTGCGCCACGTTTTCCCTCATCCGCCAATCGTTCGCTGACATGGGATCGGAATCGCTCGAATACAGGTTCACCTGGATGAATCCAGATAGCATCCTTCCGCTCCGTTGGACGAATAATTGAAAATCTTTCCCGCAATCTTTCGGGGTAAAGTTCCAGTACAGGGAGTAGTGGGTCCATTGCCCCCAGGCGCATAGGAATGAGCGAAAATTCGCCGTCCATGTCTCCTTCAATGCCAATATCCACAACCGGCGCGGCCTGCTGAATGTACTGGCGGATGTATCCTGGCATGAGGCGGAAATAGATCTCCTGTTCCATGTTGATTCGAAGGCGAGGAAGTTCTTTCCCAACGTCACCGCCAACACCGTAGAGGACACTCTCCTGCTCCGTCAGAGCTTCGATCTGCTTCCTTGTCAGGCGGCCATCGATCTTTCGGGCCACGTCCTCAGCATCATTTGTAAGAGCTGTCTCCATGTATTGTTTTATTGAGACACCTTGGAATATTCGACCGATACAGTCAAAAACTTTGTCGGAGTTTAGCTCTTTACGGATCTTTTCCAACTTGTCCAGGAGAACTTTCAGAACCTTGCCTTCACGGGTTGAGGGTGCAACCAGGTTCATGATCACGACAGGGTCATGCTTTTGCCCATAACGATGGATGCGGCCCATGCGTTGTTCAAGGCGAGCGGGATTCCAAGGAACATCGTAGTTGATCATGATCCAGCAGAATTGAAGGTTGATACCCTCTCCCGCAGCATCCGTGCAGACAAGAAAGCGCGCGCCACCGTCGTCGCACGGTTTGCGGAAGCGTTCCACCTCTTCTTCGCGCCGGGTATAGTGCATCCCTCCGTGAATCTGGGTTATCTGATCAGTAAAACCTATTCCGTCAAGCCGTTTTATGAGGAATTCCAAAGTGTCGCGGTGTTCGGTGAATATGATGAATTTTTCGCCGCTGAATCTGGGTTCCATAAGGACGTCCCGCAATTTCACAAATTTGGATTCATGTCCTTCTTCATGCACTCTTCTAGCCAGATCGAGGAGCTGGTTGACTTGCTCTTTCTCAGCCAGCAGATCAGCAAGGGATGCGGCAACCACGCCCTGGAGAAGTTTATCCTCGGAGATCTCATTCTCTTCATAGCCTTCCTCTTCCTTCTCATCATCGGCGGTCTTGGTATCGAAAACATCGCCTTCCTCAAAAAGACGCTGCTGGTAGGTTATCAATTGATCGGTAGTCAGCCTTCCTGACTGAATATCATCGATCAGTTTGTCAAGTTTTTCGATCCTACGTTCAAACGACCGAAGAAGTGCGTAGGTCGAACTTGCAAGTCTGCGCTGGAACACGCTCATCGCCAATCGCGCGGCTTCACGGTTCAGCATCTTTGCCTTGTTATAGACAAAGCGCAAGTAATCGGTCGTCTCATCATAAAGTCTCTGTTCGCTGATATCTCCCTGGCTGAGTTCATAGCCAAGCGTATCGGAGAGACGTTTCGGGTAAAGAGGCCGTCCGTCCAGATAGACCATTTCTTCCTTAGTCCTGCGAATAAAATGCGATCTGCGTTGGTCGAAAGGGAAATTATCGAAAGCATCCGGCGTCGCCAAAATCTCAGGCTCAAGAAGGCGCCAAAGCGCAAAGTATGGGAAATCTTTGCCCATATGCGGAGTTGCGGTCAGTAGAATGAGGTGATGGGCGCTCCACCCCAATTGGAAATCCTTGCCACGGGGGTGCACTCCTGCCAAAGCCTCAGCCAATTGATAACGAACCGTTTTTCGAACACGGAGGTCACTACCGCGGTCTGCCGCCAGTTTATGTGCTTCATCAAAGATCACGAGGTCGTAGGGGGCAACACCCGATTCGCGAAGGCGGGCAAACATTCTGGAACCACAAAGAGTATCAAGGCTGATGATTATCCGTTCACCAGCCTCGCCATGAAATGGGTTCCCGTTGCGTGCATCACTTCCCGCCACAATTCGGAAAGAGAGGTTGAACAGCGAAAGAAGCTCTCGGTGCCAGTTGCCTACCAGACCGGCGGGGGTAACGATAAGAATCCGGCGCAGGAGCCTTCTGGACAGCATTTCGCGAATATAAAGTCCAGACATGATCGTTTTGCCAGCCCCGGCATCGTCAGCCAACAGGAAACGAAGCCTCGCTTGAGGGAGCATGCGGTCGTAGACTGCGATCCTTTGATGAGGCAGGGGGTCGATACTGGAAATCTCTGTGGCGAAGGTGGGATTCATAAGGTGCCCGAAGGAAAGCCGCTCGCCTTCGGCCAGTATTTTTACGAACTCCGACCGTGATGTGAAATCCAGAACGGGAGATGGCATTTTCTCTTTTTTGCTATTGGGATCCAATTCTTCGGCAATCATTAACTCAAGTTTTAAAAGCTGGCTCCAATAAAGTTTTGAGGGCTTGCTCTGGTTGTTTTCCCAACGGTTGACAGTAGCAAAGGAAACTCCAAGGCGATCCGCCAGAGCCTGCTGAGTAAGACCGATATTAACCCGCAAGCGCCTGATACGCTCAGCGTAGTCGAAACCAGGTTTTTGTCCAATTACACGATCTTCGGCCATAGCACCGCCTTTAATCAAATGAATTTTTACCCAAACTATCAGGCATTATAACATTTGCTATAATTAATAAAAAGTTACGAAAGGGTTTTTTATGAAGGGTTTGACACTTCAAGAAGTTAACTTTTTTGGAATAACCGTTTCTTTTTCTGCAGTTGGTTATTGCGCTTCCCTAGAATAAGCAAGATCGAGCTGACATAAAGAACAGAAGAGTGGTTAGGAACTTTAGCTCTCCATTGGTCTCTATTTACTTCCTCTGGTTGATTTCCGAGTATTTCCAAAGAGCCTGGTCTAGATTCCTCATGCTTACCCCGGCATTCTTTGCCAAACCAAAGCAAAAGTCGGTGTAGGCTAACCAAAACGGGAAAGAATATTGTGCGGGTACTTCAATTTTGAGCGACCACAGAGCACGGAAGTCAAGAATTGGATATCGGTCTGGAAACGCGAAATGGAGGAAAACAGATGCTGTTGGCCATTTGACACCCGCCAGAAGGGTCCATATCTGAATGCGCATCTGTTCAGATTCGGTTGTCATGGCAATAGTTGACACTTCCTGGATCAAACTAGCTTCGTTTGATTCACAACGCGGTTTTGGACGAGGAGTTTTCCACGAGCAGACCGTCAGGAATTGGTCCTTGGTGAGAAAGCCCCTGAGGGCATAGGACGGGAAGACATTTCCGATCAGGGTTTCCGTGAGACGTCTGTCCCTTTCGCTCATCTCGTCTTCGTAACAGGCAGATAAACGACATATCTCGGATTGTGGGAAACGTAATTCCATTATTTGTTTTCCTTCCCGCAATTTTTCGTACTTGGCAATCGGCAAATCATTGTTCGAAATAACATTAAAATCCCACCACTTAGTTGTCCAAGTGTGAAATTCGAAGGTCTGAATGAGAGGATCGTCCTAATATCTCTTGAGATAAGGCTTCGTCATTTTCCAACTGGAGGCTCGCTTCCCCTTGGGAAAAATCGCAAGGAGTCGACGAGAGTCGTCAGACCTACACATTTTACAAAATCAGGTTTCCCTGGATCCTTTCGACCCTTTCTTAGCGGATGATCCTGACGTTTTTTAGCACCCAGAACCCTTCCGCCAAGCGCAAGAACAACCGTTTTGCCCGATAATCATAAACTAATATTGTGCCCCGGTCATTAAACGCCTTGCCACTTTAAACGAACTGCAGCGAACTGCTTTCTAACTCAACGGATTATCCATGCTCGATGCAAGCCAAATGACGACAACAAAGGCGTTCTTTTCACCCCATAAGAAGAAGATCCGGAGGCAATTTCGCTCTTCTCTGGAATTCCCTCTGCCCTTTCCTCCCTGGTGGATCAACCGAGTTAAATATCCAGTTCGCTGCATTTGACTTGAAAACTATGCAGCTTGAGCATTCTAACGTACATTCCGCATTAATCCGGAGGCCAGAAGTTGCAAGGCTCTATAGGCAGTTGAAAATCGGTTCACTTCGCTTCCTTTAGGGGGTCTTCTTGTCCTGGGTGAAGCTCGGGTCTGCCGTCCAGATGCTTTTCAATTCGCTGGGGCATGTAGTTCTAGGTTTCGGGGATGGGGATGCTTTTCTTCTTGTTTTCTCCTCTGACTTTCATGGCGACACACAGTGCTTCTAAGAGCGGCTTCGAGGACATGGTTGATGTTTCCATGAAGCTCGGACTTGGCGGCATATTCATTGCCGATTGCCACATAAGTTTTTAAATAATCAGCCAACAAGGTTCTTCAGGGTATCGTTAAATTCCTTGCCATCAGAACCGTTATGTATCCTACTATGGCAATTTGGACATAGGGCAATTACCCATCTAGGATCATCTGGTCCTCCGTCAGATAAGCGTTTGATATGGTGAACCTCCAGGTATGGTTCTCCTTTTTTATTTCGAAAAGGAGCCTCTTTAGAACATCCCTGGCATTTGCCTTTAGCTTTTCGTAAAGCGTAAAGCCTCACATATTCGCATCGTTGATAGTAGTTAGTTTTTCGTTCCTTTACTGTAGATCTAGCTGGAACTCCATCAGTAGCTTTAGCAAATAACTCTTCGAGGGATAGGCTCTCGGAAACCTTAGAAATCTCCTCTGAGATTTCATGTCCATATTTTAGGATACTGGCATTTTCTATGGCTACGAGTTCAAACACGAGGGCCTTACGATTATTCCCATTTCGATCTGGTTTTTGTTCTTCGTGATATCCAATACAAGCCATATGGCCAAGAAAACGGGAAAAGCCCCCGTATTCTTTTTGGAAAAGAAGCAATCCTTTCCCATTCAATTGATGCTCTAAGATTGCCCTGGATCAAGCCCCTAAAGTGCTGTAAAAAGGTCGTCTGAAAAAGGCGGCAGTCGGTGGGAAGACAAAAAAGCCACCGGGACTTCGGTTACAGTGTAGTCAGAGAGAAAACACAAACCGAAGGAGTGAT
>Ga0334882_1005457_pt1 | contig 10071 bp, 12 predicted proteins | sample GraSluR1_MG_5_FD_207226 | JGI IMG/M metagenome (GOLD analysis project Ga0334882, IMG submission 207226) | Sludge microbial communities from methane-producing bioreactor in Wageningen University, Netherlands - Granular Sludge_15_04-R1 | ecosystem: Engineered > Bioreactor > Anaerobic >... | reverse complement strand
CTGCTGTGGACAAAAACATGCAGAGGTCCGGAAGGTGATTTTGAATGGCTGATAAATATGACGTAGATGTCCGGCTTGAACTTGAGAACATGCCTGTCCGGGGCGCTGGTGTCGTGGTTCCCTGCATTCTTGAGGAGGGGGCCATTACGGTCTACTCCGGAAAAACGCTATCTGACGGGGCGGTTCGCAGAGCCGAGAGTCATTATGCGTTCGCCGCCGAGATCGAAAAGAATGATCTGGTAGTCCTGGCATCCAACGCGGCATATACCTACGATGGTTGCCAGGGGATGCCAGTTGTTGCCAAGCCCGTCACTACCAGCGGAATCCAGGGAATCGTTCTGGACGATCCTCGAAAGCTCGTCGCTAGACCCGCCAACACCACTGCCGCCAACTCTGAAGCGAAGAGGATCGCTGGAAAGTTCTATCGGGTGGCTCTGGTCTGGTTCCCAGCGTTCGCCTACACCTCTCAGCTCGCCAACGGTGCCAGTCCCAACATATCCATCGGGGGCGCTCTGATCTATGATGTGTCCTCTGAGGTTATGATCGGCGGCGGAACCACCAGCGGGATCACGGCAGCCCATGTCGCTACGGCTGACGGAGTTTACATCGGCTGCTTCTGGGGTCTGATGACGGCGGGAGAATCCCAGGCTTAGGAGGAGATAGAAATGGCTCTTGAAAACAATTCTCTGTTTACGGACCCGGAAGCGATCACCGACCTGGTGGACCGGATAATCTCGCCTCGGATGTATCCCATCGAGTTCGCGGCCCCGTTCGTCAAAACCGACGATGGCAGCATCCCCATAGTCAGGGATACCTATAACGAGACCAACGACCCGCTCAAGGCCCTGCCTCCAGAGGGGGTTCCTCTTGACTGGGAACCGTCCGCTGTGCAGGTGACTCTTGGAGAACTGGTGACTTTGAACACTCAGATGCGGAAGGTGGAGCTGAGGTTCAAGAAATCCGACTGGGATAAGCCCAACGCTGATTACGCGGTCAACAAGTACTACACGTTGGCCGGAGACAACCTGGCCCGCCAGCTTCAGCGCCAGTGCATCACCAATCTTCAGGCCACGTACAACGTCACCACGACCCTCTTCACCGCGAAGAAAGGAGATGCCTGGTCCGAGACGACCGCCGATCCGCTCAAGGCTCTCAGGGCTCTCGCAGGTGATTTCGGGAATGCCGGCTCGGATCTCAAGACTGTCTTAGTGGACCAAACTAACTGGCGCGAACTGTTGGACCATCTTGAGGTCAACGATTACGACATGACCTACGCCAGGGAACAGGTAGCACCTAACCGAGCTTTCGATCAGGAAGTCTTGGTAATGAGGTTGAACGTGAATCCCCAGATCAACGTGGTCGGGATTCGGAACAGTTTCATTACCGAAGGCAGACTGATAGCAGTAGGCGCGGTGGACGGAATGCCAGCGGCGAACACCTACTACTACGAGGAACCTGGATACGATGTCCAGCGGCTCCCTGAGTTCGAGAACATCCCGCTCCAGGTCAACACCTACGACAGCTTGAACGGGAAGTATAACCATGTCGAGCTTTGGATCGACGCCAAGACCGTAGTCCAGAAACAGAACGCCGTAGCTTACGAATCGGGGGCGGTAATCTGATCACCCCCGATCAGTTTGATGCTCTGATGGCCGGACTGAAAGAAGAGGGGCTGGAAGACAAGGTCCGCAATAACCCAACCAACCTCTTCATCAGGGGCATCTTTGGATCTGGCGTCGAAAAGATTTTCGCCATCCTGCCTGAAGGGACATGGCCTGACATCTTCGAGGTCGAAGACCCGCCCGCCCGCCAGAAGAATGCGCCAAGCGGCTACATCATGGTATTCAGGAAAGATCCGGGAGCCGTTGCGGAGACCCGGAGGGCGCGGGGCAAACCTCCGGGCGGGAAAGGAGACAGTGAGATAGGCGAGTGATCCAACAATGGCGGCGACGATCGACACCTACATCGAGGCGTACTGGTCCGGTCTGACGGCGGCTCTAGCTGCTATCAGTGCAGACCTTATGACGAGCCTCAAGGCTCAAGCTACGTCTCAATTGGCGAACTACGATACGTCGTCGCTATCGGCTGACGAACTTCTGGCGGTCCAGGCGTTGATCGTCTGCATCGAAGCCGGCGGGATGTCCGCTCTTGATGAGTATTCCGAGGACCGCCACTACTCTCAAGCAGTTTTATTGAAACTTAACAAACCAGCATCAGTCGATCCTTGGATCGGGGAACTGACCCGCAAGCTCGCGAGATGCCGGTATTCTGGAGACGATGGAACTATAGCCGCCAGATATGCCGTCAAGTATCGGAGACCGTCGGTTCATATCGCACCGAGACTGGACCAGAACGAGATTCCAGGAATCGACTCGGAAGCTTCGGACTTCAGGCCCGACATCCTGGAAGACATGGACATGGAGGGACCATGATCGGGAACAAACAGATCCCGATTCGATCCCTCACATCTTATTTTTATTCTGGTGGAGATTGCACCGACGAGGATGCAGAGTTCCAGCCACCCGCAGGAGGCTGCTATATCCGGTGCGATGCCGGAGCAGGTGGAGATGGATCAGTCACGATCGAAGGTACTTACGGTGGCGAGGATGTAGACGAGACCTTAACGAGCTTCGATTCTGAAGGCGTGACGATCGGAACTCAGCGATTCGATACCATAACCGCTATCAGTGTAACGTTGGCCGAAGGGACGGATTCCGTAACGGTATATCCAGCTTCCGAAACCGGCGATATTATAAATTATACGACATATTCAGAATCATATGTGAGAATCAACTGGAAGTACACCACCAGCACCTCAGCAAACAAGGTTGTGGTGAACGTTGGCGGAAAGAAGATCGAAGCTGAGATCGAGATCAGGTATAATAACAGCCAAAATATAAATCTTGACGACTTACTGTATATTGATGGGTCGTGGTTCAAGGTGGATCAGATCCATTCTGAGTCCAGAGCCACGAAGTTAGCTTATCTTTCGAATACGGGGGCGATCGCATAAGAGACGATTTCGACTTGTTGGAACACATCAAAGGACATGTCCCAGACATCGAAACGGTCAGGGCAATCGAAGATCCGGATGAGCGCAAGAGACAGCGCGCTAGCCTGATCCAGCATATAGCTCTCGAATGCTCCTGTACGGCCTACAAGGATCAGCTCAAAAATCCAGAGCTTGTGTCGCTACTGGATAGCATCGGGGTTCTTCAGGCGCTAAAATCGTGGTGGGGCGAAGACTTTGAGAAATAGTAAAATAGAGAAAATTGAGATCGGTGTTTTCGCCGTGATGATATTTCTCCTGATCTGCTTTGGAGCGAAAGCCTTCGAGATCCGCCAGGATGTTGAAGGTAGCGGTGCGGTCGTCTCCAGGATCGCGGGACCTGATGGAGTGTCAACGCTTCAGTCAAGTTCCGGGAATGTTACGATAGGCCAAATATTCCGGACTGGAGGAACCCCCTATCAGTTCGTTGGCATCCAAACCGAGAACGGGCGGTTCGGTATTAATCGCAACATAGGCGCGAAATATGGCATGTTCATCAAGGGTGACATGTTCGCGACGGCTGCCATGTCCGGGAACTCGACCGAAGGAGGCGAGGTGTCGGTGAACGCCACCGTCGGCGGCAACTCTTCCGTCGATGAGGAGCTGGTTTCGGTGGCCGGAGATTGCAGACCGCACCGTTGGAAGATCCTGGAGACCGAGGCGAGTTTAGGGGAGAACGATAGCATGGTTCTGAAATCAAAGGTGGGATGGCCGTGAGCGGCGACAAACGTGGATGCGGATGCGGAGACGACACCGGCAAGATCGGGTTCGGATGCACAGGATGTTTGGGCGACATCGAAGAGATTGGTGAGGATGAGATCACCGAGAACATTTACCTCGACTGCATACCCTGGGATCAGAGTGAAAAGAGCCTCCCTGCTGGAATCAAGACTCTGATCCCTCGTTTCAGTGCTATTAATCTCGTCCGGGTCTGGGAAGTCTTGGATGTTGATACAGATGACGGGTTCCGGCTTGTGAAACCAAGAGATCTTCAGCCGGACGATATATTGATCGGGGCTCAAATGAGCGAGCCAGCATTCAAAAAGATATGCGAAGGATATGGAAACGATGCTCTCCTTTTCAGGCGGGCCGATACAGGGAAGCTATTGACTAGAGCATCGTGGGTAGGGAACTATGGCATGGACCCGTTGGAACTTCAAGCTCTGAAAGAGGGCAGACAACGAGGTGAATCGAAATGACTGAAATTCCGAAGATGTCTATCAATGGTGGAGAAGGATTTAAGATCACCCTTGCATTTTTGATGGTATACGTCGTACAGAACGCATTGGCCGCATGGTCGCACGATACCGTCATGTTGGACCTTGCTAAAAACTTTGGGTCCATCATAGGGATGATCGCTATCTTCTGGTTCACAACCCGAGGCCAGACCTCGGCGCAGACCATCGAATCCGAACCTCTGAAGTATGAGACGTTCGTAGGGACCGATTCTAAGGGTGATTAACAGGATTGCTAATATTAGGCAATCTCGTCATAAATCCATAAAAATTTTTTCTACCTGAAAAAATATAACCGTTATGGAGGTAAAGAAAAATGCATGGTTATGCCGCTGACGTTGGGGGGAGATGACTTGGGGGGCGCGTCTATTCCGAAGACAGATCGCGAACTTCTCCTATCCATATATCAGACGTTGTGCGGCGAGGGCGGTGTATGTGATATCCAACGTGACCAAGAAACCCGGTTGACCGCGTTAGAGAACTGGAGGTGGTATATTCTGGGAGCTTTCGCCGCATTCACGTTTTTATTGGTGTTCATGGGGAGGCTCCTTGATTTTGGGTTGGTCGGAGGGGCATAATCGAATATAAATATCAAGCCGTTCTATAAATCGCTGGAGGATAAAATCATGGCTACCGAGAACATCCAGGAGTTCACAAAAGGAATCGAAGCCAACTGCATGCGGCACTGGATGAAGGTGGCCGCGAAAGCTCCAGCGATGGCCTTGATATGGCAATCCGAGGTCCGAAAGGTCACTCCCTACGTTTCCGGAACCTTGCGGAGAGGCCAGTTCGTCACGGTCGATGTTCTTGGAACGGCTGGGGTCATCACGTTCAGTTTCAAGACCAGCGTTCCGTACTGGTGGTGCGTGAACTATGGAGGGCCCTGTCCTCGTGGGAAGTCGCGAATACCTCACCATTTCTTCGAGCTGGGAACGCAGAAGGCTATCCCCATGATGATCGCCCTCGCGAAAGGTGGTGGCGGGGGAGCCTCTGGAAGATCATCTGCGATCGGGGACTGGTTTGATAGAATGAGCTATATGTGAGGTGTCAAAAAATGCCTACCTTCGCCAACCCCGTCGCCGAGATCGTCAAAAAGATGAGGCTCAATTCAGATCTTACGGCCAGGGTTGCGATATCCCGAATCCACGTTGGATACCCGAAGATAGTCAACGGTCAACCGACGGGCGTTGACAAGCCGGGAATCTACGTTCATCGGGCTTCGGGTGAGATGAAGTTCGTCTATGGCCCGTCCTCCCTGACTGACGCCCCGAAATATGGATCGGCTTCTTACCAGGTTGACGTGTTCTCGAATATTGGCGTAAGTGATGCTGACGAGATCGCGGCGTTAGCTCAGATCGCGGTAGGGGAGAATGTATCGGCGGGCGGTTTGTATTCGATCCATTTTATAGATAGCATTTCGACCTACGATGAGGGGTTTGATTGCTACCATTCCATATTCATAATTAGCGTTAGATTAAAACGCCGAGACGCTGGGGTGGTGCTTCTTGGCTGAAGATCTAATCGCAAAATATATTTTCAAAGCCGAAGGCATAAACGAGGTCAAAGCCCAGGCCGCTCAGCTTGGCGGGTATCTCCAGAACCAGGGAAGTTCTGCTGGGAACGCATTTTCCTCTTCATTCAAGGGAACTCTTGGAAAAATCAATGTAGGCCAAATGGCCGGAACCATGGCGGCTGGGGCGGTGGCCGCTGCTCCGATTGCTTTGGCTACTGGATTAGCTCACGCCACTTCTGTTGCGGCTGGATTCGAGCAGTCAATGGCGAACGTCGCTTCCGTCACTGGCGGCGGTGCGGATTCGATCGCCAGGTTGTCAGAGGTGGCTCGCGAAGCTGGCGCGTCATCCGTATTCTCAGCATCCGAAGCCGGGGACGCGATGTACTATCTGGCGAGCGCGGGGATGAATGCAGACCAGATATCAGCCAGTCTTGGAGATACGTTGAACCTTGCCGCCGCTGGCGGTATGGGGCTTGCGGACGCTACCGAGATCGTCACGTCAACGCTGGCTCAGTACAACATGGACGCGGACGAGGCTGGCCGAGTGTCAAATGTTCTGGCCGCCGCCGCCGCTGGAAGCAACACAACGATAGGGCAGATGGGGGCCGGGATGAGCTATGCCGGTCCTATGGCGAATGCTCTGGGGATGAGCCTAGAAGATACCAGCGCTGCCATGATGGTCCTTGCCAACGCCGGGATCAAGGGGGAGCGGGGCGGTACTGCACTGAGGGGCGTGCTCTCGTCACTGATGGACATTTCACCGAAGGCAGCCGAAGCGTTGGATGGGATGGGGCTGTCAGTCGAAGATGTCGATCCGGCACTCCATTCTTTCGATGAGATCATGGCGACCCTCCAAGAGCACGGCATGACTTCAGCCGATGCCGTTAAGATATTCGGGAGAGAAGCGTCGTCTGCCGCTATCAAGCTCGTCGAGGGCGCAGATGATATCAACAAATTTAGCGACAGTATAACCGGCACCAACAAAGCCTCCCAGATGGCCGCCACCCAAACCGAGACCTTCCAGGGCGCTATGAAAATGTTGGGGTCGGCGGTGGAGGAAGCAGAGATCGCCGTCGGAAACGCGCTCCTCCCGACTCTTACGAACGCCGTAACCGGTTTTACGGGAGGTGTGAGATGGGCGACTGAGTTTGGGAGCACGGTAGCGTCTGCATTCTCAAATATCACCGGAAGCCTCCCGGACATCGACTGGACGATGTTGATACCTCCAATAGCAATGCTTGAGGGGTTGGATGCACTTGATAATAAGATCGGCGAAGTCCTCTCTGGCGGGACCGAGACCAGGGGGCTCGTCGGCGCGTTCGTCGGTGATATTACAGGGGCATTGAGCGACGGTCTGAAATCGGCGTCAGGTCAGGTCCAGATCGGCGGCGAGTGGATGAAGGATATGGCCGATGTCCAGGCTGCCAGGGACGCCGGAAAGCTCACGGCTCAAGAATACCTCCAAGGATTGAAGGATATCACTGTATCCGGCGCGAACATGAAAGGCCCGACTACCGGGCTTATGGATTCTCTCCAGAAGTTCGCTACAACTGGAAAGCTGACCACAGATCAGTATAAAGAATCCTTATCAAGCGTATCGGAGATTTATGAGCAGGTAGGCGACGCCGCCGCCGACATGACCGGCCCGCTGACGGAAGGGTTTGAGGAAGGAACGGTCTCCGCAGAGGATTATATCGCTATCCTGGAGGATATGTCCACCGTCGCGGAGAAGCTTGGAGACGGGGCGGACGAGGCACTTGAACCTCTAACTCAAGCGTTCGAGGACGGCGCGGTTTCGGCAAAAGAGTACAAAGACATAATGGACGACGTTGCCAACGCGGTTACTTCGCTTGGATCTGATTTTGATTCGATCGCGGGGCCGATCCAAGAGGCATTCTCTCAAGGCGAGATATCGGCAACTCAATACCAGGATGCTATCAACTCAATTTCGGATGTCCATGCTCAGTTAGGCGAATCTACTGAATACGTCGCCGGGCCAATCACCGATATGTTTGAGTCTGGCGAAATATCAGCAGATGAATATATAACTGCGTTAGATGGCGTTTTGTCTGGATCTAAAGAGTTCGGTACTGAGTTCACCCGCCAGATGGCCGACTTGAACGCCAACGCTGGCAACATGTCAGCCGATGAGTACCTGGCAGCTTTTAACGATATTATAGCTGATCTAGGCGTCGATATTGAGAAGGAACTAAAAGAAATCGATGCAGAGGGTGCTGGTGAAGAGGCAGGCGAAGACTTCGCGGCTGGATTCCTCGCCGGGACCGCAACTCTCGAAGGCGGGTTCACCAAGCAGGCTATGGACTCGATGCACGCTGCTGGAATGATGTATAATTACGCAACGGGCCAATATGAGTCCCGGTCTGGTGGCGTTTCATCGAAAGGCGTAGCATCAATTCAGGTTGGCTCAGAAAATCCGCTTACAGTAGAATATAAATTATATAACGGCAGACATATTTTAAACGTCAGGGATAATAATGGAAATCTTCTCGCGTCCGAAGACTGGGGGTTCACGTCCGGCCAGACTCTTGATGAGACGATCGTCGCAATGCTGGCCCAGATTGTCGACAGAGACGTTTTGAAAGCCAGTCAAGCCGCTGCTATAGAGTCAATTACGCCAGAACAGCGCCTCCAACTGGAAGGCGAAGTTATCTTGGACGTGGCGGAAAACGTCATCTTAAACCCATACGAGCGATGGGGGTCACCTCAGCACATGGCATCCAAGTTCCAGGAATATCGAGATGCCATAGAACCGGAACTTCTCGCCAACGTTTACGCGATGGAGAATAACCTCCGCGAAGAAGGCAAAGCCGGATGGGAGCAAGCGTGGGCCGACATTCTTGATCCGGCTTCGACTGAATCTCAGATCGAAATGGCGCTTGAGGTTCTCCAGCTAGACGATTATGGGCTTGAGCTAGTCGATCGGATCAGGCGCGGGATGGACTTTTCCGGAGTTTGGGTGAACTTCGCTGACGAAATGGAAAAGATAGCTCAGGAAGGGGCCGCCGTATTCTCTGACAACTTCGTCGGAGAAGACGAAGCCCAAACCATGATCGACCGGCTTACCTGGGCCATGACTCAAGATCCAGCAGCATTCGAGGAGGCTGGAGGAAAGACGGCTCTCCAATACTGGGAAGGTCTCCAGACCGAACTCGATAAGCTTGAAGCCCTGATCACGGCTGAAGCCGATCCATCTCAAATCGCAGCTCAGAGAGAATTGATCGCTCAGATTATTGGTGATCATCCTTATCAGATCCAGGTAGAGGCGGAAGTCAACGCTTTTGGCGGTCCGATCGCAAAAGGTCCGGTAGACGAGGACGGCAACCCGATCACGCTGGCATCGCTCCTTTTCGGCACTGATGCAGACCGCCGCCGTGAAATTGAGCGGGACGATCTATGGTGGAAGAACGAGGTTATGCCTCAGATGGAGGACCACATCGACAAGATGCTAGCCGCCGCCACCAGCGGATATGCCGATGACTACGAAGCCGCGAAGGAAAACGCTAAACTCCTCTACCAGGTCCAGGATACCTATGCCGACATGATGACGAAGCGCCAGAACCAGCTCATCTCTGACCTTCGATCTGGTCAGATCGGCATAATGGAGTTCAATGAGCTTTGGGACAAGCTAAACCAGAAACAAGAGGAATCCAAGAAAAAAGTCGATGAACTTTCAGATAAATACGGCAACCTGGCGAAGACTACCGCCGAATCGATGGACGACTGCTGTGAGGCGATGTCAGCGTTCGGTAAAGCTCAGGAAGCCTCCAGCGACATGTTCTTCAAATCTTACATCGGCCCGACAGAGAACTATGCGCCGTGGCTGGCCGAAACTGGAGAATACGATAAGCGGATCAGCGTTGGATTCGATTTTCCGGATGATATCGACCAGAAGGTAGCGGAACATCTTGCTTCCCATCCAGTAGATGCAGATGTTACGCTGTCCGCATCGGACGAATCGATCTCAAGCGGACTATCGGCGTTGGCAGAAAAAGTAAAAACGTTCGCCAAAGGAGGAGTCGAAGGAGCGGTGAGCATCGCGACCACGTTTGCCCCGCCGACGGAAGAAGAGATCTCTAATGTGATCACGTCCCTGGAGGAAGCCGACGCTACCATAATCCCAGGAGCCGACTTAAACCAAGACGACTTATATAATATTGTAACAGAAATTAATACTACGGAAACCGCGATACCGGTTGGGATCAATGCGACTCAGTTCTGGAATGAGTACATGTCAATAGTTACCAGAATATCTA
>Ga0334882_1005455_pt1 | contig 10074 bp, 13 predicted proteins | sample GraSluR1_MG_5_FD_207226 | JGI IMG/M metagenome (GOLD analysis project Ga0334882, IMG submission 207226) | Sludge microbial communities from methane-producing bioreactor in Wageningen University, Netherlands - Granular Sludge_15_04-R1 | ecosystem: Engineered > Bioreactor > Anaerobic >... | reverse complement strand
CCTCCTCTAAGGACCTGGTGTCACCGGCATGCGGCGCGACCAACGGGAGCGGATGGGAGTCGAACCCACCAGGGCCGCCTACGCGGCGCCCCTCGGACGGTTTTGAAGACTCTTGGTGCTCTAGTGGGCGGGGCACCACAACATACGGGGTTTGGAGTCTAGTGCGACCACTAGGGATAGTGTTGGATGTCATGGGAGTGATTCTACAGCACCATGACAGCATCGGCAAGGTGAGTAGCAGCATGTTGGAAGCTTGGCTTAGTTTTTGCCCTGTTTTCGCCTGCTTGGGTCTATTACTCTTGGGCCAAGAGGTTCCGGAGGAAGGATCGGACTTGGGCAGACGAAGCGCTGGCGAAGGTAGCATCTCACAACGCAAGGATGGCCGCTGGCAGGCGGCGCTGCAGGTAGACGGTGTGAGAAAAACCGTGTACGGTCGAACCAGGAAGGAAGCGGCCCAGAAGCTGGCCGCCCTGCAGGCACAGGCGCGGCGCACTGGGCGCCTCCCAGATGCCGGAGGGCGAACGGTGGGCGACCTCTTGGCGGCGTGGATCGAAACCAGCGCGCCAACCCTGAAAGCCCGAACGGTGGACACGTACCGCCAGACTTGCCGCGTCTACCTGGCGCCTCTGGCCGATGTGCGCCTGGACAAGTTAGCCCCGGACCGGATCCAGCGCCTCTACGCCGAGCTGCAGGCCCGCGGCCTGAAACGCGCTCCGTCCCGGGCCCATGCCGTGCTGCATCGGGCCTGCGAGCTGGGAGTGCTCTGGGGCTGGCTGGCTTACAACCCGACTGAGCGGGTGATCAAGCCCACTTATCGGGCGCCGCGCAAAGACGTGTGGACCTTTGCCGAGCTGACCATGTTCTTGACCGGGGCTCGCCACCACGGGCTCTACCCGATCTGGCTTCTGGGGATTGTCTCAGGTTGTCGGCCCGGCGAGCTCCGAGCCCTGACCTGGCCCGACGTGAACCTGGACGCGGGCACTATCGCCGTGCGTAAGAGTCTGCAGCGCGTCGACGGCGAATGGGTGCTCACCACGCCCAAGACGCGCGCTGGCCTGCGTACCATCGCGCTCCCGGGCGAGGGCGTCCAGGCGCTCCGCCTGCAGCGTGAGCGGCAAGATCTGTGGCGAGCGCGCGCCACCTGGCAGGGTTGGCGGGCTGACCTGGTTTTCACCAAGCCCGATGGCACGCCTCTCCACGGGGGGGACGTCTCTCAGGCCCTCCGAGCGGAATGCCAGCGGCTCGGGGTGCCGTACCCGACGCCCCACGGGCTCAGGCACCTGCATGCGAGCCTGCTTCTGGCCGAGGGTTTGGCCGTTCCGGCGGTGGCCGCGCGCATGGGCCACGCTAGCGCGGGTGTGACGATGGCTGTGTATGCCCACCTCGTGGGCGATGATACCGACGCGGCCGAGGCGGTGGCTCGCGCCCTCGGCAGAGGGGGGGCTATGGAATAAACCGGGGCGGGTGAGGCGACGTGGGTGAGCAATAGAAGGAGCGACATGACCGACGAACGTGTGACCCGAGTGCTGGATGGCCTCCGATACGATACGGACAAGGCAACCCTGGTTGCTCAGAGGTTTTCGGACCGATGGCTGCATCTCTATCAAACGGATAAGGGGCGGTACTTCATTGTTGATTATCTGAGAGGAGAGGAGCCGGACGTGCGGGCCGTTTCCGAAGACGCGGCCTTTGCCATGTGCTCGGACGATGCGTTCCCATGGGATATGGTGGTGGATTGGGAGGAGGCCTTCCCAGATAGGGACTTTGAGGACGCCTAGGTAGACGCGCGGGGCTGGGTTAGGGCCCGGCCCCGCGCTGGCCACCACACTTTGGGAGCGGTGGTGGCCCCAGTATATCGGAAAGGGGCCTGACATGAAAGGCGTCACGTGCTACTTGGAGAACCTGACCGGCGACGTGTTGGTGGTGCTGCGCCCGCGATGGGCGCTGGCGCTCACCAAAGACTGGCAAGTCGTGAACGCCGTGGGAAGCCGTGAGCGCCGCTACGGCGGCGAGCCGGCCAGCGCGCTGGTGTCAATCAAGTATCTGCGCCGATGCTGCGCGCGGATCCGAGAGACAGAGGCCCGCGAGCGGAACCCCCGGCTTTTTGAGCATTTCAAGCTGAAACCGGATCCGTGGCCGATGGTGGGGACGTGGGGCATGCATCGCTGGCGGTAGAAAGGGGCGACGTGAGAGGCTACATGCTAAAGTGTGAGTCGTGCGGGTGGGAGTGGGCCGTGACCATCGCAGAGGCGGCACGGTCTGACCGTCTCTACTTGCGCTGCCCAAAGTGTCAGGCCCGGCGAGCCGAGACGATCCGAACGTGTGAGGCGCCGTGGCCATTGGACGGGGCGCATGTGTGCGGCATGCTGAACGTCACGGCCGCCCAGTTGTGGGAGATCTACCGAGCGGCCGCGGATCCCGTCGGGCGCCTTGCCGAGAGCCTGCTAGAGAACGGCCAGGGGCTAGAGAATGGCGGCCCGCTCACGCAAGAGGACGCGCGCCTCGTGGCGGAGACGGCATGGCAGTGGGCTGCCGACATGGCCCCGGCTGCCCCGTGGGAGCGGCGCAAAATGGACGCCCACGCCCGAGAGGCGCTAGACGTGGTGGGCGAGTGGACGGCGACCTTGGCGCGCGTGCGCCTCTTGCCGCGCGAGCTGCAGGCCAGCATGGCCCGAGCGGTGAACGCGGTTCTGGCAGCCGACGGCGACAAGAGCGCCGCGCTGAAACGCTATCACGAGCGCATGGCCACGGCAAAGGGCGACATGGCCATCATCGCGGCACTAGAGGGCCTCGTGGCCGATTTGGAGAGGGAGCAGCAACATGATGCAGCAGCTCATTGATCTGGTTGTCACGAACGCCGTGTCTCAGGGGTATTGGAGCCACGAGCAAGCTCAGGCGTGGCGAAAGTGGGCTGAGGACCGTGAACAGATCGAACTCACATGGTGGCTAGCAGTGGTTCTGTGGGGCATGACCTTGCAAGACAGTACGCTGCTAGAGGATATGACAATCCCGTTTCTTACCGCGTAGAGACTCGCGCCGGTGGGCCTAGCTAGCCCCGTAAGCGCCCCCGAACCCACTTTCGGGGGCGGCCGGCGAGTCTACAAGCCTAGTGGGAGGCGAAAATGGAACTGGAACGGTGGGAATGGGTCGAAAGCAAGCTTACCGAGCTCGGGGCACCGGATGATCTGCCCCGCGTGTTGCTGACCCTGGATCGTACAAAAGGGGACCGCACTCTCTGGAGAGTGTGGTCTGGCCCCGAGAGCCAAACCTCAGGGCTTGCACACCCAAGTTGGCGCTGGCCCAAGAGCTATGGCGAGTACCTTGTCAGAGCTCTTGGCGTCGTTCGCCCCTTGGAGTCGTGCCCAGTTGATGGGTCTTGTTTCCTGCTTCGACAAGATGGGTACACCGTCCCGGCGGGGGCCGATGCCATTGAGATTTACCTGCAGATGGCTTACCGAGACAAAGAGCCTGTCGTCTCCGGCGAGCTGCAGTGGTACCCCGAAAAAGGGGTTTCGATGTCGGCCATCCGGGGAGCTGACCAGGAAGCCGTGACGCTAGAGGACGTGAATCACGCCTGGCGCGCGCTCCGCTTCCTCTGCCAGTTGCCTCTCAACGTGGGCGGCCGCCCCAAGGGGACAGGGACGTACACCTCCAAGGAAGACGCCGAGAGGGCGATCCGTACTGCCGTCAAGGAGCTTGGCGACTTGGGGATCAAGCCGACGCAGCACGACGTGGCGAGGCACCTGATCTACTCCAACGAGCGCGCGTTGCGGCACGTCTTGAAGAGATGGGGTCTAGACTGGAATGAGCTCCGCAAGGGCTGAGATATTGCCCTGTTTTTGCCTATTGGGGGATGATAAGCTAGTGCCAGATTGGAGGGACAGCATGCGATTGAAGATAGAGCTTGACGGCGAAACGACCGAGCGCCTCGTGCGCCAAGCGGTGATCGAACGGCGCCCGGTGGACTGGCAAGCGGAGATCATGCTCCGGCGCGCATGTGGCTTGCCGGATCCGCCTCGGTTGCCACCTGAGCCTGAAAAGTCTGAGAGGGGCAAGAATCATGCCTAACAAAGAAGCCGCCCGGGTGGAGCCGGGCGGCGGGGACGCGGCGGGGGGCCGTCGTCAAGGTCATCATAGCACGGCCCGCCGCTCCGGTCAAGGAAAACGCGGCGCGCGCGGGCCGGTCACGCGGCGCGGGCGCTGGTTTGAGATAGGTGGCCAGCGCGTGGCGCGCACGCGCGGTGCGTGGCTCTATCGGCGCCTGGCCAGCCGCGAGCAGCTCTTTCAAGGGCGCGCTGTGGCCTTTCGGCGCGAGATTCTTGCGCTGGCCAGGCCGCTCACGCCTCGCGGGGTGTGCGTTGTCCTGCCGGACGGCACGGTCGCGACGGCGAGCTGGGCGACGTGGGCGTGCTTCGGTTTCGATTTCGAGCACCCTACTTTTGGCCCACAGCGGGCGCTGCCGCTGGCGCGCTGGTATCGGCCAGGCGGGCCCCGGGTGTGGCAGGCCGCCTTGCGGCTGGGCGGTGGCGAGTGAGCGCCATGTTGAAAGCGGCACTCTGGTACGCCAAGCGCGGCTGGGCGGTGCTACCATGCGAACCCAAGGGCAAGGCGCCACTGGCAAAGTTGCTTCTGCATGGATGCCATGATGCTACCACCAACGCCGACACTATCCGTCGCTGGTGGGCGGCGTACCCAGATGCAAACGTGGGGATAGCTTGCGAGCCGAGCAAGCTCGTGGTGGCCGATGTGGACACCAAGGACGGCATGCCGGGCCTCGAAAGCTGGCGGGACCTCGAAGCCGCTCATGGCGCCAGCATCTCAGATACCCTGACCGTCACCACGCCTAGCAAGGGTTTGCACGTTTACTGGGCGCGAAACGGCCAGAAGGTGAGAAACGTTGACGAAAAGGACGGCCTGCTAGGCTTAGGCGTTGGCGTTCGCGCCAACGGCCAGTATGTGGTAGCGCCCCCATCACGAACCCCCGCCGGTGACTATATGTGGGATGCGGACGCGGCGCCCCATGAACGCGAGCTGGCGACCCTACCCGCGTCTCTGGCAAAGCTCTTAGCCCCCGTGGCAAAGGCCGAGCCTCGCCCGGTTCCCGTTCGGGCGCCCCGCGAGATGCTGGGCGAGATCGAAAAGGCCAGCGCGGCCTTGGCGCGCCTCGATCCCAAGCAGGCCGACGGGTACGGCACCTGGATCGAGGCCGGCATGGCCCTCTCCGAGCTGGGCGCGGCGGGGCTGGCGTTGTGGGAGTCGTGGAGCGCCCAGAGCCCGAAATACGAGCCGGGCGCATGCGCGGCGAAGTGGGGCGGCTTTGCGCCTGGCCATGGGGTGACGTTGGGCACCCTGTACCATCTAGCCGGGCGCAACGGTGATACGCCGGGCGCGCACACGCCCAGAGCGGCCGAGATGGCCATGGGGGCGTTGCTGGCCGCTGATCTGCCCGAACCCGTTTGGGTGGTGCCGGATCTGCTGCCAGCGGGCTTTTCGATCCTGGCCGGTCGCCCCAAGCAAGGCAAGTCCTTTCTCGCCCTGCAGCTCGCAGTCGCTTTCGGTACGGGCGGGCGGTTCCTGGATCGGCCGGTGCCTCAGGGTAAAGTGCTGTACGTGGCCCTAGAGGATTCGCCCCGACGCCTGCAGGGGCGGGTCCGCGAGATGGGGGCACCATCCGATGCGAGCGTGAGCTTTGCGTTCTCGTGGCCAGCGCTGAATGCGGAGGGCCTCGATATGCTAGAGGACCGCGTCATGGCCGATGGCCTGAGCTTGGTGGTGGTGGATACCCTGGCCCGAGCCATCGGGGGGCGCCTCGATTGGGACGATGTGGGCGCGGTGACGCCGTTGCTCGGTGGCCTGCAGCAGGTGGCCCTGGCCCGTGACGTGTGCATCCTGGCCATCGACCACCATCGCAAGCCGGGCATGGTAGCTGATGTGGTTGACGACATTATGGGGTCCACGGGCAAGGCCGCCGTGGCTGATACGATCTGGGGGCTGTACCGCAAGCGCGGGGATCGGGGCGCCAAGCTCCGTGTCACCGGGCGCGACGTGGCCGAGTGCGAGTTGGGCGTGGTATTCGATGGCCGTACTTTGTGCTGGCAGGTAGAGGAAACCGCCGACGGCGTACGGGCGGGGAGCGTCCAGGCCGAGATACTGGCCGCGCTGGCCAAGCTCGGGGGCAAGGCTACCACGAAGGAACTTGCGCAAGCTCTAGAGCGCGATGCGCGGAACGTGAGCCCAGAGATTGCCGAGCTCGTGGCCAAGCGCGTGGTGGTCAAGGGTGAGAGGTGTGGACGTGAGCAACCCTATCTCTTGGCTCAGACAAGCATGAACGATCATGACGATCATGAATATCACCATGATCATACCAGTCATGACGATCATAGCTTATCTGAGGGGGACGGCTTTGCAGACTTTTAGCCCCATGGGGGTAGATGATCATGCCTCAGGATCATACATGATCGGCATGATCGTCATGATCGTTAGCGGGCAAGAGTCGGCGGGGGGAACCGGGCAGGGTAGGGGCGTCAAAATCGCTGGGGGCGAGAGATGCTGTGGACCGTGCGGGGGTCTTGCTTAGGCGCGGGCAGTGTGAAGGGTTTTTTGGGCAAGGGAGGTAGGCATGAGTAGGCGCAAGAGTGATGGCGAAAAGCGGGTGGCCGGGACGTTCCGGCCGGATCGGGCGGTGCACCAACCCGCCCTGTGGGCACCAGAGGGGGCGGTGGCCATGCCCCGGGGAGTGCTGAGCGGGAGCGCTCAAAAGGCGTGGCGGGCTTGGGCGCCCGAGCTGCAGGCGCTGGGCCTGCTCACGCGCCTGGACGGCCCCATGTTCGCCTTGGTCTGTACCTGGATGGGCGTCGCGATGGACGCGGCCAGGGAGATCCGGACTGAGGGGATCACCGTCGAGGACGTGCGCGGGAGGGGGACGGTCAAGGCAAAGTCGCTCACGGTGCTGCGGGCGGCCAGCGCCGAGCTCAGGCAGCTCTCGGGAGCGTTCGGGCTTACGCCGGGCGACCGCGCGGGCCTATCGTTGCGGCTGCCAGAAGAGCAGCGGGACATTGCGGAGCTGTTGGTCAAGATGGCAACGGAGGGGAGCGATGGCAAAAGCTAAGGGGGCCTCTTGGCGAGATGCGCTGCTTCGCATCATCAAGGATGCGGAGCTGTGGGAGCACTTTCCTGAGGGCGAAGTGCCGGATGGGGAGCCCATCGAGTATAGTGACGAGCCGGGGGATCGCTTTCGCGTGCTCGTGACGCGTTTGGCGACGCAATACTGGCTTGAGGACGGCAAAGCGGGCCGGTTGCGGGCGTTGGGCGGGGAGCGTTTCGAGTTCACCATCTGGCGCAACCGCAAGATGCTGGATCGTGAGATTCTTACGGGGAGTGAGATATGGCAGGCAAGATCGATGCCGCCGCCGGCGCAAGCGGGCTAGAGAAAACTGGCCCCAAGGTGACGCCGCTTTTTCGGCCGGATCCGCCCCCACTTTCGGCGGTGGTCGAATTGCGCAACGTCTACGGCCATGTTGTCCGGCGTATCGTTTGTGACGATGCTGAGGCGGCCAGCCATTGGGACCAGCATTGGTGGCGCTTGCCATAGGTCGACTCGCCTGGTATACTTTTCGTGCAGCGTTAATTCATCTCCGACGCTGCATGCCATCAGGTCGGGCGATGCTGGGGTGGGGTTTTCTCAAGGTCTACCCGCCCCAGCGGAGCCCAAAGCGGAGCCTTGTGGACGTCAAGCCGAGGCGCGAAAGCGTAAGGCCAGGGCGAGACAAGGCGGGGATACGGATCGTCTGTGTTGTCGATTGGAGGGGCGTGGGAAGCGCCCGAGGCGGTAAGGCGCGGGCCGAGGCCGCAAGGGAAGTAACCAACGCACCCCACAAGTAACCCGCCATGGGCGGGCGTGAGGTGCATAATGACTGAACAACTGAAGAGCGAATTGGTGGCGTGTTTGACGGCCGCGCGCGACATTTGCGCGCGGGTCGAAAACGCTGGCCGCGGTTTTCATCCCGAAGAGCGTATCGAGGTGAACCGACTGAAGGCCAAGGCGGAAGTCCTGAAGCGACGGATGGTCGACGACGACTTGATGAATCAGGTCGTCGCCCTCGGTGGCGACGGGATGGCTCACGAATCGAAGGCTCACGTGGCGCGCGGCTCGTGGGCCAAAGCGTTCGAGGAAACGCTGGATCGGCGCTATGGGCAGAAAGAGCTCGTGCCCACGGGGACCGTTACTGTCCCGGCCTTGTCAGGGACTCTGGCCCCGCTGGGCGATGGGCGGGTGGAAAGCATCTTGCAGCTCATTCCACAGTCCCCGCTGGGAGGGACGGACTCGTTTGCGTTCCTGCGTGAGACGGTGCGCAATCACCAGGCCGCCCCAGTGGCCAAGGGCGCCAAAAAGCCGACGTCCACCTACAGCGTGGAAAAGGTAGAGGATCGGGTGCGCACTATTGCCCACCTCTCCGAGCCTATTCCGCGCCAGTATCTCTCGGACGTGCCGCTGCTTGGGCAGTACGTCAACGGGGCTCTGCGTGAGGGTTTTCTGCTCGAATACGAGTATCAGGTCATCGAGGGGCCGGGCTCGGGCGAGAACCTGACCGGCATGTTGGCCACGTCGGGGATCCTCACCCAAGCGTTTGACTCGGATCTCCTGACCACGACGCGACGCGCTATCACCTCGTTGGAGCGCCTGAGTATCCCCCCGGGGGGCTTTGTGTTTCACCCGGCCGATTGGGAGACGTTCGAGCTTTTGAGCTCGGCAGAAGGCCGCTTCCTAATGGGCGATGCGCGCGACGGTGGCCGGGTGATCCCGGTGGACCGCGCCAAGCGGCGGCTTTGGGGGCTCCCAGTGGCTCTGAGCCTGGGCATGCCAGAGGGGACGGGTGTCCTGGCCGACTTTGTCGGCAGTACGCGCCGCTGGGAGCGCGAGGGCGTCCGGGTTGACTGGTCAGAGTCGGCGTACAACCCGCCCACCGCTTACGATGAGGACGGCAGCTCGGACTTTGAGCGCAACCTGGTCCGCTTTAGATGCGAGGGCCGCGTTGGGTTTGCGGTGCTACGGCCGGCCGGTGTGGTGGCCATCGAGCTTGAATCTGGCAGCTAGTTGAGCGTGAGAGGGTACCCTAGGGTACCCTCTTGAAGCCAAAAAAGTGGCCAGAATGGCGTGTTGGCTCCGGGCAAGTGGGGCGGCTCCGGCCGCCCCACCAGCCCGAGTTGGTGGAATCAGCGCGGAAGCACTGGACTTTGGCGCAGCGCCGTGATATGATGCCTCTGTAACAAACGAAAGCCCCGCGACGCTGGAACGTCCGGGGCGGTGGCCTAGGTGATCGTGGCACCACGGCAGGGGAATGATACCAGACCCCGCTCGCGGTGGCAAACACCAAGGGCGGGGTTTTTGCTTTGGCAGCATCTGTACAGCATCGTGCTCGGACCGTTCTCGCCCCTCTAGTGGCGGGCAAGCGTCAAAAAACCAGGGACCGCTCGAAACGAAACGGGAGCGGATGGGAGTCGAACCCACCAGGGCCGCCTACGCGGCGCCCCTCGGACGGTTTTGAAGACCGCGGAGCCCACCGGGACTCTACCGCCCCCTCAGCACAGCTCAGGATAGCGCGGCCAGGCCACGACGTCAACACGAGGTCCCGATCCGTAGGCTGCCGTTGTCCCAACTTGCGCCCAAGAGCCAATCCGCTATAATGGGGCGCGTGGGGGCAGGTAGCCCAGCTGGTTAGAGCGCCACGTTGACATCGTGGAGGCCGTAGGTTCGAGTCCTATCCTGCCCACCAAACACAGAGGGGATCGCCCGTGGGCGATCCCCTTTTCCCATCCCTCGCTCGATGCTACTTGATGGTCACCTTGGCGCCAGCAGCCTCGATCTTTTCCTTGGCCGCCTCGGCTTGCTCCTTGGAGACATCCTTCAGGATCTCCGAGGGAGCGCCGTCAACCACTTCCTTGGCCTCGCGAAGACCCAACGTGGTCAGCTCACGGACAGCCTTGATCACCTGGATCTTCTGGTCGCCTACGTCGCTGAGCACCACCGTGAACTCGGTCTGCTCTTCCTCTTCCTCGGCAGCGGCACCAGGCGCG
>Ga0334882_1005453_pt1 | contig 10076 bp, 8 predicted proteins | sample GraSluR1_MG_5_FD_207226 | JGI IMG/M metagenome (GOLD analysis project Ga0334882, IMG submission 207226) | Sludge microbial communities from methane-producing bioreactor in Wageningen University, Netherlands - Granular Sludge_15_04-R1 | ecosystem: Engineered > Bioreactor > Anaerobic > Unclassified... | reverse complement strand
AAATTCCCTGATTGTACGGGATACGATTATATGTCTTCCCCTTTCGAGATAGAAATGTGTATAGTTACTGTCAGCCTCCGCCCTGATTATTTCAGCTACTGATATCAGCTGCAGCGCTTCTGCAGTTCGCAGAATTATCCGTTTAAGAGCTTTTCTGCCATTAAGGTTATCACTCAGGGCCCGCAATTTCATATCCTCTTCTTGACGGTTAATGATTTCTGAGGCTTTATATACCGCTGCTTTGAGCTCTCCTTCGTCAACCGGTTTTAATATGTAATCAAGCGCACTGACTTTGATGGCATCTAGTGCATATTCCTGATGACCTGTTATGAAGATTATTTTAAAGGGAATCTGTGAGAATTTGTTCAGAAGGTCAAACCCGGTGCCATCAGGCAGCTCAATATCAAGAAATATCAGATCAGGCTTATGTTTTAATATTGCTTCATGCCCCTCACCAATACTGCCGGCAGTAGTGATGATATTTACTTCCGGGAAATTCTCATTTAGCAGCCTTCTTATCGAATTTCTAACAGCAATCTCATCATCTACAATTATTACATTCATTGGGTTGCGGCTTATTAAATTGCATTCATGAATAAATATTTATATACGGCAGCATGATCACAACTTTTGTTCCCGCAGGCTTGTTGTTATCAAACAGGTCAACTATTTCCATGCCTATCTCCTTTTTCTTCAGTGTTTTTCTGTAGTATCCCAGCCTTTCTTCAGTCAATACTTTTGAAACAGATCTCTTTGCTTCCTTTCCCGAAGCTCGTTCAGCAGCTTCATCTCTGCCAATACCGTTGTCGAGTATCTCAAGCTTTAATAAACCGTTATTAATGCAATAAGAAATTTCTATGTGACCTTTTTCCTTTAAAGGAAGAAGTCCATGTTCGATTGAATTCTCCACACAGGGTTGGGTAAACATTGGAGGCACTGAAATATTTTCCGGATCAATTGCTTCATCCAGTGCAATATTATATTGAAATTCATTTTCGAACCTTAATTTCTGAAGATCGAGATATAATCTGACCGTTTCAATTTCTTTCCCCAGAGGTATGTATTCCTCCCTTGAATTCTCAAGTATATTACGCATCAGCCGGGCAATTTTTGTCAGGAAAATATTTGCATCCTGTGGTTTATCTGCCAGTATGAAATCCTGCACGGCACAAAGTGAGTTGAAGATAAAGTGAGGGTTCATCTGTGCCCTCAGCAATCTCTGCTCCAATCCAATAAGGTCATACTGAGCCTGAAGACGGTTATGACGGATAAACAGAAATGAAATAAGTGCGAGCAATACTAGTAATGCGACAAGGCCATAAAGATAAAGGTTCTTCTCCCTTATCTCATTTTCATGACGGATACTCTCTTCCAGCCGGGCAAATTCAGCCTCCTTTTGCTTTTTGTCAAAATCATACTGGATCTCCAGACGGGTAACCTGCTTCAGGAATTCATCATTACTGATACTGTCCCTGAGCTGTGTATGTTCCTTCAGATATCTGTATGCAAGGTCATCCCGATTAATTTTTGAGTATATATCACTGATCAGAGCGGAGGCATCCGATATAGTCAAAGGCAGCTTCTGTTTTCTGGCAAGGCCATATGCCGTTAATGCGTTCTGAAGTGCTTCCCGGTATTGTTTTCTGGCCTGCAGCACATTTGCCAGTGTAATATAGTAATCGACGATTGCATAATCATCGGTTTCCCTGGCAATATTTACTGCATTTTTTGCAAAGACAAGAGCCGAGTCTGATTGTGAGAGGCGTAAAAGAGTTGCTGCAATGTTATGATATGATGCTGCAATGCCCGTCGGATAATTCATTTTTTCGCTCAGGGCCAGGCCCTTTCTCAGATAAATTAAAGCACTGTCATAATTGTGTTGTGCATTATAAATTTGTGCAATGGTGTTATAAGTTTTGCTTGTTTCCCATAAGTCACCGGCTTTTTGTGATACAGGTAATTTTTTTAAATTGAATTCTAGAGCTTTATCCCATTCTTTCTGATAAAAGTACATAAGTCCGATGCTCCCATAGGCAATTGAAATACCATTTGAGTCACCCTTGTGCTCCCAGAGGTTCAAGGCTTCAAAATATGTATCTATCGCCTGTTTAAAAAGAGCCATATCTTTTAAGATATTCCCCAGACTGTTTTTTGCATCTGCAAGAGTAAGGGTATCACCGATAGAACCGGCTGTTTCAATGGCTTTATGAATATATATCTGGGCTTTGTTGAAATCTTTCTGTTGTTTGGCAAGATACGACAAAACATTGTATGAGTTTATTGTGCCTCGTTTATCACCGGCTTCCTCAAAATAATTAAGGCTATGGGAAGCATAATTTTCGGATTCAGTAAGATTTCCTTTAAAGCTGAACACATATGAAAGCCCGTAACAGGCACGTGCTTTTCCTCTGATATCACCAAGTTCGTTATAGAGATTATATGCCTGCATGTTATAGAAAAGTGCGCTGTCGCCTATGTTATACTTTGCAAGGTAAGCGAATCCGAGAGCAATAGAAGCGTCGGCCATCCCCTTTTTGTAAGATATTTTGCGGGAATCGGTCAGGGCTTTACGGGCTATAAATATTGCGACATCAGTATTTCTCCTTGCCTCTGTAAAAGCATTCCTGGTCTGCAGATTGATGAGGGCTGTGTCAATCTCCGCAGACTTGACCTGATTAATTTTGGCATCCTGAATATGGGTAACCAGAAGTATTGTAAACAGGGCAGCATGAACGGTCATTGCTCAGAATTCTTTCTCTTAAAACGATTATTTAACTAATTTATTAAAAAATCACAGATGTTAAAAGAGGCTGAGTTTATTTGAGGCTTATAAAAAGTAATGATATATGATTTTTGCTTAATTTTGAAAAAACCTCTATGAATGAGAGTTTGGTAACCACGCTTTAACCGGATGAGGATTACTAGTAATGTAGGGTATTTTTCTCAATGTCTTAATAATATTAAATCCTGATAAAATGTGTTATGATAGCGTTGTCAAAACTCCGGATTAGCTCAATATGTGTAATACTTACGTTTCTGCTTGTTACATATGGATGTCTTATGGTTGATAAGCCTTTTGATGAATTGACAGACGTAGATGGGAATATTTATAGTACTAGACAAATAGGTGAACAAATATGGATGAGAGAAAATCTTAAGGTAACTCATTATTCAGACGGGACAGCAATACCTTTTGTTTTAGATAAAGAGAGCTGGAATGCATTAGGATCATCAGGCAAAGCCTATTGCTGGTACGACGATGATCCGGCAAATAAGGAATCTTATGGTGCCCTGTACACCTGGGCCGGAGCCATGAACGGAGCAGCCAGCAGCACTACAGTCCCCAGCCGTGTGCAGGGAGCATGTCCTCTCGGCTGGCACATACCAAGTAACAAGGAATGGGAAATCCTTATAAATTTTATTTCCGATTTTGGATTGGGTTTTGGAGATAATGTCTTTGATGTAGCAAAATCTATGGCAGCTACTACCGGCTGGGCCTCAGACAATACACCAGGTACACCAGGTAATGACATGACCAATAATAATACAAGCGGTTTTGCTGGAGTGCCATGTGGTTTCAGGACTTCAGGCGGCAGCTTCGGGTATTACCGTTCCTGTGCAGTATGGTGGAGTTCAACTGCAGATGGGCAATCCAATGCCAAATTCTGGATGTTATTAAATGATTCAATCAGCGTAATTAATGATATTGAGAGTAAAACTTATGGTATGTATATACGTTGCATAAAGGACAAATAAAGGAATACATCCACCCGAAATTCAGGATTTATTACTACTGGTTTTCATTCCCGATCTATAAACTGATATTGCCCTCTTTCTGGCAAATTCATGATCGATTATTTTAGCTGGATATGATGATTTCTCCGTATCCCCGACCCACTTCCGCATGTATTCCTTCCTTGGATCAAATTTCCTTTGCTGTGTTTCAGGATTGAACACCCTGAAATACGGAGCTGCATCGCAACCGGTACCGGCTGCCCACTGCCAGTTGCCATTATTGGAAGATAACTCATAGTCGAGAAGTTTCTGGGCAAAATAAGCCTCTCCCCAGCGCCAGTCGATCAGAAGATGTTTACAAAGGAATCCTGCGGTAATCATCCTGACCCTGTTATGCATGTAACCGGTGCTGTTAAGCTGCCGCATTCCTGCATCAACCATAGGATATCCGGTTTCCCCGCTGCACCATTTTTCGAATTCTTTCTCGTTATTCCTCCATATAATATGATCATATATCTTTCTGAAGTTGCCGGTAACCACATCAGGGAAATGAAATAGTATCTGCATAAAAAATTCGCGCCAGATAAGCTCATTTAAGAAGCTCATATTCTGCTCCAGGGCGGTCTTTACCAGCTTTCTGATGCTTACTGTGCCAAAACGGAGGTGTGGCGAAACATAACTGGTACTGTCTGCAGCCGGAAAATCACGGTATTTATGGTAGCCGGGAATTACAGACAGATCATAAGATCTTACCCTGATATAACTCCTGGTAAAGCCGATTTGTCCAGGAGATGGTAAAGGATAACTGCAGCTATGGAAATTATTATATCCGGCGGTTTTTACGGGGGGATTTACGGAGTTCTTTTCTATATATCTTTCAAGCCACCTTTTTTTATAGGGAGTATAAACAGTATAGGGATTTTTGTCATCCTTAACGATTTCACTTTCCTCATATATAACCTGATCTTTGAACCTGAATAATTTGATCCCTTTCCTGTCAAGCTGTTTTTCTGCCTCATTATCCCGCTTTATGGCATACGGCTCATAATCCTTATTGATGTAAACAGCATGAATGTCAAAGGTATTTGTGATTTTTTCCAGCTTTTGAAGGGGATCTCCCTTCATTATATAAACTGAAGAGCCATATTCATTCAACCGGGTGTTTATCCGGGCGAGGGTTTCATGAATAAAGCTAATTCTTGCATCGTCGTGGGGAAGTTCATCAGTTATGTTTGAATCGAAGATGAAAACAGGCAGAACCGGAAGGCCGGTTGCTAATGCACTGTTCAGGGCTGTATTATCTTCAAGCCTTAAGTCCCTCCTGAGCCATACAATGTTTATCTTCATTTAATTTCAGGTTAAGCTTAGATTCAGCCGGATTATCGTGTATAATTAAAGACGGACACCGGTCTGTGTTTAATTGAGGTCAAAGACCCGTTTCTTAGTCCTTTTCCATGGCCTCTATTCTCCCGGTCACCAGTTTTGAACTGATAATAACCATCGGAAGTCCTGTACCGGGAATCGTTGAAGCTCCCACATAGAAAACATTCCTGAAGATCTCATCATAATTTTTCGGCCTGAAGCCTCCGATCTGCATCATCTTGTGAGAGAGTCCGAGTCCGCTTCCCCGGTGCAGATTAAACTGATCCTGCCAGTCTTCGGGAGTATAAACAGTGCGTGAAACTATCTCCGGTCGGATATTTCTTTTTATTCTTAAAGAAAAATCATCAATAATGCTGTCAACTATTTCATCCCTGTCAGCCCAGTTTTTCTTGAACCTGAGATCAGGCACCGGGCATACGAAAAACAGGCTCTCGCCCCCTTCGGGTGCACAATCAGGATTTGAACTTGAAAGAACATTTACATAGTAATATGGTTTCTCAAGTATTTCCGGATTCCTGAACACTTTATCAGCGTATTCCCTGAAATTGTTTCCCAGGTAATAATTATGATGATGCACTCCGGGCAATTTGCATTTAAGTCCAAGATATACAGTCAGCGGGCCCATTGTCCATTCTTTCCTGTCAAGCTTTTCTTCAGAAAAATCAGGGCGTTTAAAGATTTTCCCCCTGAATACAGCAGCATCAGCATTTACAACGACTATATCCGACGACCATTTTCTGCGGTGGTTATCTATAAAGCACTTAAGTTCTTTACCGTCAGACTCAAAATCAACTATTTCGGTGTTATAAGTAATTTTGACTTTTTCCTTTTCGAGTTCACTTATCAAACCCTCAATGATCCTGTACATTCCGCCTTCGACGTTAAAATAACCGTCATGCTGGAACTCGGTATATGATAGCAGGGTATATACACCAACGGTATCAAAAGGTGTGCGCCCGAGGAAAAAGGCCACCAGGGAAAGGATCTGTCTTGCATCTTCCGATTTTACATAGTGTGAGACCTGCTGCCAGAAATTTCTGAAGATAACCGGAAGGTGCACCGGATTAACCTTCATCAGAGTTACCAGATATTGTAATATTGAATCATAATTGCTTTTAATGACAACATCAACCGTATCATGAAAAAGACGACCGCTCTTTTTGAGATATCTCTTCATTGAATCTTCAAAATCAGGCTCTTTATCCCTGAACTGTTCCGCAAGCCTGGCAATATCTTTGTAAAGAAAATATGTCACCGGACTGTTTTTAAAATTTACCGTATAAAGAGGATCGAGTGCATAATATCTGAACGGAAGCCCGATGTTACAGTCACGTGCAAAATCTGTGAACTCATATGACATGCTGAAGAAGCTTGGTCCGATATCGAAAGTAAAACCATCCTTAACAAGCTGATTAAGTCTTCCGCCAGCCTTACCGTTCTTTTCAATAATCTCTACCCTGTAACCTTTTTTGGCCAGACGCAGAGCTGTTGCAAGACCTCCAAGTCCTGCCCCTACTACAAGTACATTTTTCTTATTCATGAATTCAGGTGTTCATTTTTTTAAGCAGAGCAGGATACAGATCATTGCTGACATACGAAAATCCTGGTTCCATGTTCAGAATTTCTTCATAAACAGCCTTTGCTGACTCAGGCTGATTAATGTAGGTGTAAGACTGTCCTATAATAACAAGAAGACTGAGATAATTCCAGTTTTCTGTCAGGTCTTTCCGGTTTCTTTCAAGGATCTCCCTTGCCCTGAGAAAATACTCAATACCCTCCTGCTTTGAACCGCCGAAAGCTGACGGCATATAGAACTGAATATTGCCGTACTGTATATGTGCAAGGTAATTATCCCTGTTCAGGGCAAGAGCAGTTCTGGCATGCTCAATGCTTTTTAACCCGTTTACCGGGGCCGTAAGCTTATTTAATCCAATCCTGAAACCATAAAAAGCGCATTTATAAGCATTTATTGTTGAAAGATCATAATTGCGAGCCTCAAGGATCTCAACATTCCGTTCGGCCAGTGCAAGGTATTTTTTCGCTTCCTCTCTTTTTTTGAACCCGATGCAATATCCAATATAACCGTACTGGTAATTTACCAGCTCAAGTATCATTTCATTGCTTTCAGGGTTCTGGACTGCCATACGGTCAATTACTTCTTTCCAGATATCCATCCTGTTATTCACATAGGCTTTGTATATCTCCGATCTTTGTCCGGGGCATAAAAATGGAAGGCATGAAATAAATACCAGAAAAAATATTACTCTATACTTCTTCCTTTCCATTGAAACTTTCTGAGATGCTTATTAATAAATGCTTTGTATATAAATAATCCGAGTGAAATCTGCAAAGGTATCATAAAAACAAGATTATAAAAGATATTCTGCCGGCTGGCTGCTGAAACAATAACACGGATAACCAGTAATGCAATGACATACAGGAAAAAAACCATCTTGCTGAAAACCATCATCACCGCCAGGAATCCGAATGTAGTTATCAACCAGAAGAGGACAGCCAGAATAAATGAGTTGCCGAAAAAAGCAATCACATTTTTTGAGAATCCGTTTACAGAGTCGGCGAAACTATGGTACATTCTGCAGGTTATATCATTATCCCCCAGCAGGCAGGCTATCCTGAATCCTGATTTTTTAAAAAGCCTGGCAATAGCGATATCTTCAACTTTATGGTTTCTGAATGTTCTGTGAGGCATCAATGACCTGTATGCGTCTGCACTGAAAAACATAAACTGACCATTGGCAGCAGACAGCGAAGAAAACCGGAGTTTTCTGACAAGTATGAGGGGAAGCAGGGTAACCAGTATATAATTCATATTGGGGACAGTTATCCATTCGCCATATGTTTTGATTATCTGCTTCGGGAATATGGAAATAAGGCTGGTATTGTTTTTGAGAGAAAATGATATAGCATTATTTATCAGATTTTTACTTATTCTGACATCTGCGTCAAGAAACAAAAGATAACTTCCTTCAGCGTGTCCGGAAAGAGAATGGCAGGCGTAATTTTTTCCCAGCCAGCCGGAAGGAAGGCCATCAGAGTCGATCAGTCTTATTTGTCTGTACTTTTCAGCCATTGCCATTACAATAGTTGCTGTATCATCCGCCGACTGATCATTGAACACGATGATTTCTATATTATCATAATCCTGATCTGTCAGGTCCCGAAGAATGTTTCCGATGTTGTTTTCCTCATTTCTGGCAGGGATCAGAACCGAGATAAGGTCATTTGAAATTTCTTCAGCCTGCCGCAGGTAGCTACGGGACAGCAGATTCGTAAGTGCAACCAGCAGTTGTATTATGGTAAAAATGATCGCAAGGCTGGCAATTATGGTCATAATGAAGCACTTATGCGTATATTTTCGGCGACACAACAGGAATAGAATATATTGAAATACTTCTGTAAAACTTCAACAGAATAATCGGAACCGGAGTACTCCTTAAAATGCATTATCAGGCCAGGTTTGGCCTCCGCAAAATATTCAATCAGATTTACAAGGAATATTATCTGAACCGGAGATTTTACTTTCCTGAGAATGTATTCAATCCCTTTTTTAAATTTTAAATTCTGATTATGAATCGACTCAATCTTCCCCTGCGGGAACACAAGGACCAGGTTTTTGCTGTCAGCCAGTAGCCAGGAGGTATAATTCAATGTTTCAATAATGCTCCTGGATCCTTTTTTTACCGAGTATCCACCTGTTCTATTAAAGAACATATGTTTCTTTAACTGATCCTCCTGCATCATAAAATAGAACTTCCTGTGAAAGATTTTCATATTGAGATACTCAGCCCAGAAACCATCCCACCAGCTTATATGATTTGTTATCAGAAGGACAGGCAGGTTTTTTTCATGATGATCGCCTTTAATAATCACACCATGAAAATTCCTGCTGATTTTCCAGCGGGTGTAAAGACGGAAGAAAGGATAAATTAGCGGGTGATGGGAGGCTTTGTAAATCATTCAGCAAGGTTAAAAAAGATGGTCAGAATAACAAAAAACAGAAACTGGACCAGCAGAACAAACGGAGCAATCCTGTTGACTATCTTTATTCCTGCCAGTTTAACAGATGAATGGAAGATCAATGCCAGGATGAACCATGCTAAATAATTTTTCAATGGAGCTGTTCCTCCTTCAAAGCTCCACATATTCATAAGCGGGGCAACCTGTTCAAGAACAAGATCGTAGAAGAGCATCAGCATCGATGCAAAAAAAACCTTGAAAACAACGGGATGAGCCGTCCGGTCGGTAATAGCGGCAGTGCAATAGACCATGAATATCCAGTTGACTCCAATTAACAGAGGGGTGTCTAACAGTTTTATACCAAGCCCTTCTCCGTAGCTGTAAATTCCGAAAATGCGTCCGCTATTCACACCGTAAGCTTCAACCAGGAAGCCTGCTGTGCAGATGGCTGAGAAAAATATGAATTCCTTTAATAAATTTCGTGGCCGGTGATAAACCATGATTACAAGAAGGCTTAAAACAAGTGCCAGCGGAGTGAGTTTTATGAAAATATCCCTTGTGGAGTTGAGCATTATTCCGGAAACGCCAACGCTGAAAAAGATGATCAGGACCACCTTTACTATAGTTGCACTGGTTGGCTGAATATTTTTTATAAAGCTTAAACCGGTACTCATTTCTGCGATTCTGATTTTTTATGCGACCATCGTCTGAAGTAATTCATAAGTAGAAGATTGAGGAGAATAAGACTGAAACCATAAGTAAAATCTTCCACAGGCACTGTAAAAACCCTTATCCCTGTAATTTCATCAGGATTGTACCAGACTACCTCTTCAGCTATGAAACTTCCGGTAAGTATGCCGTTAATAATCAGGAAAGGTATTATTATTATCAGGAATGAGATATAAAACCTGTTCAGTAGTTTTTTACCAGCTGAAATACTTATCAGCAAAACAATGATCATCACTGAAAAGTACAAAGCC
>Ga0334882_1005448_pt1 | contig 10085 bp, 8 predicted proteins | sample GraSluR1_MG_5_FD_207226 | JGI IMG/M metagenome (GOLD analysis project Ga0334882, IMG submission 207226) | Sludge microbial communities from methane-producing bioreactor in Wageningen University, Netherlands - Granular Sludge_15_04-R1 | ecosystem: Engineered > Bioreactor > Anaerobic > Unclassified... | reverse complement strand
CGGCTATTCTGACCGGCATTGGGGAGAGCAGGATTATTTCAAAAATGCTCTTTATCTAACGGCAGATGCAGCAAAATGGCTTGTTCAACAGGGTGTCCTACTTGTGGGGATAGATTTTCTGACAGATAAACCTGGAGACAGTTCTTTGCCGGTGCATAACGAGCTATTAAGCAACGGGATATATATCCTGGAGTACATGGCGCAAACAAAGGAATTACCATCCAGTTGTACATTGATCGTAGCTCCGTTAAAGCTTAGAGGAATGGAAGCAGCGCCTTGCAGAGTATACGCTATTGAAGACTGAAGTGTCATAAAGAATATAAATATAAGCTGAAAGACGTGTTTGTCCACTTGACTAAGACCCGGTAAGTGCGTATGATAGGGGTTAGTGAATACTAACCCCTATTTAAGGAGTGTCTTATGAGAAGTACAAAGCGCTTTTCAAAAGAACAACGCAAGGCCCAAATTTTAGCGGTTGCTACGGATATTTTTGTGGAAAAAGGTTATCACGCCACCAGAACAAAAGAAATCGCCAAGGCCTGTGGGGTATCGGAGCCGGTGCTCTATAAGCACTTCAAAAGCAAAGAGGAGTTGTTCCTGGAGGTTATCTCCAGTATCGCTGGAGAAACTTTTAATGATATCTGCTTTGATTCTGATCAGGATAGGGGGAATTTATTGGCTTCTTTTGTGCTGAATAAGGCATACAAAATAAGCGATAATTTTCTTTTATTTAAGCGTCTGCTCAGTGAATTGCTGGAAAATGAAGATATCCGTCGCGATTACTACGAACGATATCTTCCGCGTATAGCGCATCCGCTTATTTTTTATCTCGACCAGCTTAAACAACAAAAAATGATTCGTGATGACATTCCCTCTAAGGTGATCCTATTGGGTCTGACAGGCATCATGATGGCTGGTTCCCTGGCAAAAAACCTTGAAGGCGGAACAGCTTACGAAGATATTGAGACGAGGGAGCTTTACCAACAAATGCTCTATGTGTATATGCACGGACTATTAAGATGAGAGCAAATAAAGCAGGAGGCTGTTAGTAAATGTCGAAAAAAATCGGTTTTCCTCGAAGTTTATTCTATTTTCTGTACTTTCCTTTCTGGAACACATTTTTTACCGAGTTGGGTTTTGAGGTTGTCACATCTCTGCCGACTACAAAATACAGTCTCGATTTGGGAGTAAAGGAAGCAGTCAATGATGCCTGCATGCCAATAAAGCTCTATCACGGACATACAGCCGAAATAAAAGACAAAGTTGATGTGCTGTTTTTGCCCAGAATGGTCAGTGTGCGCAAGCTTGATAAAGAGACATTCTGTCCTAAATTCCTTGGTTTGCCGGATATGATCCGTAATTCGATAGACAATCTCCCTCCGATAATAGATGAAAAGGTCGAACTGAGCAAAGGCTATTTTGCACAATGGAAATTAAGCCAAAGAGTTGCTGAAAAACTGGGTAAAACTGGTTGGGAAGTTTGGAGGGCTTATAAAAAATCACGCAAGGTACAAAGAGAATATATCGAAGACATGGCTGCAGGAATGGAGCAGCAGGCGGCTATGGACAAGGCGGTTTACGGTAAAAATAAAATTGAAATAACAATGTTGCAAAAACCGATAAAATTGGCGATCTTAGGATATCCTTACTTGATTTATGATTCTTTTATCAATGTAGGATTACTGGAAAAACTTGAGAATATGGGAGTAGAACCGCTAACCGTTGAGATGGTCCCTCCAAAGCGTTTGGAGGCTCAGGGCAAAAACCTTGAAAAACAACTGTTTTGGCACTTCAGTAATCGCACAATGCGTGCTACATATTACTATATCAAGGAGAAAAAGGTTGACGGCATAGTCCATGCGACAGCTTTTGGCTGCGGACCGGATGCTATGGTTGACAAACTTATGGAACTGGAAGCTAAAAATAACGGACGTATACCTTTTTTAACCCTATCACTTGACGAACACACTGGCGAAGCGGGTGTCATGACAAGAATAGAAGCATTCGTTGATATGTTGAAGATACGGAGGAGAGCAAATGAAAGTATCATTTCCAATAATGGGTAATTCCTATATAGCTTTTAAACAGATGATCGAGGAAATGGGACATGAGCCCATTGTCCCGCCCATGCCCTCCGCACGTACGATGACTTTGGGCACAGCAAATTCACCTGAGTTTGCATGCATCCCTTTTAAAATCCTCATGGGTACCTATCTGGAAGTGATCGAGAAGGGAGCGGAGATCATTATCTCTTCCGGAGGACACGGTCCTTGCAGGGCGGGTTACTATGGTGTTTTACATCAAAAAATACTCAATGAACTTGGTTATGACACAAAGGTGATCATCTTTGATTCAATTAAAATGGGTTATCGAAGTTTTTTGGGAAAATTGAATTATCTGCTTAAAACAGGCAATTCTTCCTGGTGGACGATGATGAAGATTTACAGAGGAGTTTGGGATAAACTGATCGCTTTGGATGAAATCGAACTCTTGTCACATAAGATAAGGCCGCTTGAAACGAAAAAGGGGATCACCAGCAAAACATATAATGATTGTCTGAATATCATGGACACGGCAAAAACAAGAAAGCAGGTCGCGGAGGCCAGGGAGGAGTGCTTCCGGTTACTCGACACAATTCCGAGGGATCCTACAAGAAAACCCCTTAAAATTGGTATTGTCGGCGAGATATATGTACAGATAGAACCTTATGCAAACCTTGATATACAAACCACCTTGGGCGAGATGGGAGTATATACCAAGCGAGGTATCCATCTCACCGAATGGTGGACGGAGACGACTGGACAAACTCACAATGAAAAAGCTGCCATAGCGGCAGCTAAACCCTATCTGGATCAGCTTATCGGCGGACATGGCATTTTATCCGTTGGTGAAACGATCCTGCATTCTAAAAACGGATATGATGGTGTGATCCAACTGGCACCTTTTTCCTGTATCCCGGAAATAGTTGCCAAAGGTATATTAAGTCAGGTAAGCAGGGATCATTCGATCCCCGTACTGACTATATTTCTCGATGAGCAGACAGGTAAAGCCGGGTTACAGACAAGACTGGAAGCTTTTACCGATCTATTGCATCAACGGCGGCAAAAAAGACTGGAAGGGGCACTGGCGTGAAAGCATATCTTGGAGTAGATGTAGGTTCAGTAAGTACAAATCTAGTGATCATGGATGAAAAAGATGAAGTTATTGAAAGCTTGTATCTGCGTACTCAGGGGCAGCCGGTTTCTGTTGTACAAAACGGCTTGAAGATCCTGGAAAAAAAAGTAAGCCCGGATATCGAGATCGCGGGGGTGGGAGTGACAGGAAGCGCACGAAGCCTAACATCCGTCTTGGTTGGAGCCGATGCTATAAAAAACGAAATAACGGCTCATGCTGTAGCGGTTTCCAGTATGGTCCCAGGAGCTCAAACCATACTTGAGATCGGCGGACAAGACTCCAAAATAATCATAATGCGTGACGGGATAGTTGTTGATTTTGCCATGAACACTGTTTGTGCCGCAGGTACAGGATCATTTCTTGATCATCAGGCAGACAGGCTAAAAATACCTATCGAAGAATTCGGCGAGCTGGCTCTTAAGGCTACAAATCCGGTACGTATTGCCGGAAGGTGTGCTGTTTTTGCCGAATCGGACATGATCCACAAACAACAGCTGGGACACGCGACGGAAGATATAATTGCCGGTCTTTGTGAAGCTTTAGTGCGTAATTATTTGAACAATGTCGGAAAAGGCAAGGAGATTTTAGGTCCGGTCGTTTTTCAGGGCGGCGTAGCGGCAAATGCAGGTATAAAGAGTGCCTTTGAAAAAGCGCTGAACAAAGAGCTGGTGATACCAAAGCATTATGATGTAATGGGTGCGGTTGGCTGCTGTATATTGGCCCGGGAGGCGACAAGGAACTCTCCGACAAAATTTAAAGGCTGGCAAGCCGCAGGATGCGATTTCCGGCCAACCAGCTTCGAATGTAATGGATGTCCAAATTTATGCGAGATAATTCAAATCCATGAAAACAATGTTCTTGTTGCCCGTTGGGGAGATCGCTGCGGCAAATGGTCAAACATAAACTATAAAGCACAATGATGCTTTGCAATAGAGTCTATTGGGACATATTATGGAGTCAAACGACGAAAGATGTAGTATGAGTAAGCAAATGGGACTATGGCGATAATTAGATAACTGGCAAAGGTAATATAACCGGACCATGGCTGTTTAAAGAAGCTCAGGATCAAACCTAAAAAGCCGGCACTTATCCATAGAGGTGAGCTGAAACGGTGGGTCCTGAACCAAACTTCTTCACTGGCCAGGGTCCATGGTGTTTTTATACCGACAAAGTAGTTATGTCTGATCTTGCTCATATATTTACCGATAATAATTATGAGCAAGGAAACCAGGATCCGGACGATCAAATCTACACGCAAAGGGTAGCCCATGGCAAAAAGAAGCGAAACAAGATATATGATCCCCAAAAAAAGATGCAAAAGGATACGGATCAATTTGTAGACGCCGGCAAAATTTTCATAATTCAGCCGTCGGGGATCGATCCTTGGAAATAACAATAATAAAAAATAAAGCGCTAAATTAAGTAAGGGAAGAAAAATTATCCCAAAAGTCTTCCCAGACCATCCATCCACTTCGCCATGAATATTCCAGTGAGTCGGAATGCTTTCCGGCAAAAAGGGATAGGCAAGCAGCCCGAAAATCAATAAACCCAGAATGGGCAACAAAATATACCATTCTTTTTTAAAATCATCAAGCATTTGTTTGCACCTCGGCTTTTTTGCTGATCTATTTCAGGGGCATTCAATATTTAACAAAGCGAATCTAAACAGAGCATACTTTAACGATAAACCATAGTCAATATGATATAATTGCCTTATGATTCAGCGCTTTTAACGGAGGTGCCGCATGGCTGAGATAGCCTCAAAAGACTTATGGAAGATTGCTGTCGATCTGAATAATGAAAGAATCGAGGTCCGGCCCGGGACAAGCATAGCTGAAGTCCTTAAGGACTCAAAAAGTCATGATTCCGAACTGTTTATCGGTGCTAAAATGAATAACAGGATTGTTGATATAAGCGAGAAATTATGGCAGTCAAGCAATATCGAGCTTCTTGATTTGTTTTCTGAAGATGGGATGCGTATATACCGACAAAGTCTTGTTTTTGTCCTGGGTTGGGCAGTATATGAATTGTTCCCGAATGCAAAGCTCGAGGTAAAATATTCTCTTGGACAAAGTTACTATTGCGAATTTGCCAATCAGGACAGTTTACTGAACTCCGAGATAGAAAACATTGAAAAAAGAATGCAACAGCTGATAAAAAGCAATTTGAGCATTTACTCAGTTGTTTTAAAAAAAGAAGAAGCCATAGAGTATCTGAATAAGTACAAAAGACCCGATACTCTAGCCTTGATTGAGAGTATGAAATGGGAAGAGATCCGTATCCATTTTTCTGGCAAGTACGCTGACTTTTCCAAGAGCATCCTGGTCCCGCGGACAGGGATCTTAAAAGTGTTTACTCTGGAAGCGTTTAATCGTGGCTTCTTGCTTTTATTTCCCGGGGTTGAAGATCGTACTAAACCGGCACAAAAATATAACCTGCCCCAACTTGCCCGGGCATGGCAGGAATCCGAAGAATGGGCCAAAATCCTTGGCATCCGTAACATACCGGGATTGGTCCAGCTGTACAAGCGTGACCATAAGGAAGCGGATAATCTAATACATATTGGTGAAGCTCTGCAGGAGAAAAAAATAGCCCAGATGGCTGATGAGATATATCAGCGCAGCGATAAAATCAAGATCATTCTTATTGCCGGACCATCTTCTTCGGGAAAAACGACCTTTGCCGAGAGACTGGCGATCCAATTGAGGGTTTTGGGATTAAGACCGATCGCGATTTCAACTGATGATTACTTTCTGAATCGCGAGCATACTCCGCTTGATGAATCGGGAGAATATGATTTTGAAGCGCTCGAAGCGGTCGATCTGAACTTATTCAACAAACACCTGCAAATGCTTATCGAAGGGAAACAGATCTTGTGCCCCATATTTGACTTCAATAATGGCTCTCGTTCAGAAAATGGCCGGGAAGTAGCTTCGGAAGATGGTCATCCAATTATCATCGAAGGGATACATTCGCTGAATGAAGAACTCACCGCTGCTGTGCCTAGGGAGAAAAAGTGCAAGATATATATCAGTTCTTTGACTCAGGTGGCGATAGATGATCATAACCGTATCAATACAACAGATACACGTCTTATCAGAAGGATCGTTCGAGATAATCATTTTCGGGGCCGCACCGCTTTGGAGACGCTTAAATTCTGGCCTTCCGTTCGCAAGGGTGAAGAAAAAAATATCTTTCCTTTTCAGGAAGAAGCTGACATGTTTTTTAATTCATCGCTGATTTTTGAACTTAGCATCTTGAAAAGCTACGCATATAATTTATTGAATGAAATAACTCCAGCAGAAAAAGAGTATTCCGATGCTGAGCATTTGTTGAGACTACTGGATTACTTCCCGGAGATATCCGACAGATATGTACCGCTAAACTCGATATTACGCGAGTTTATCGGGGGAAGCTCAATAAACGGACGCTGATCACAGGCTTCAACACAGATTGCTATAGACAGCATCCTGGAAATAACAGATTGGTGATAGAAACTTTAATATTCCAGTTGACGTTAAAAAAGATTAGAAATATAATTATGTGGAAAGTAAAATATGTATGATCCTCAGAACCTTTAAGTCAGCCCCGTGAGGCTGATAAGGTAAGTAGGGTGGTTTTTACAGCCGGTTTTTGCCTGCTTGCTAAGGTTTATTAGTGAGCAGGCATTTTTGATGTCAATTATAAAGCGAGCACCATTTATTCCGGATAAAAATGGAGGAATGTAAAATGGGATTAAAAACAAAAGACCTTTTAACAATGGATCAGCTCAGCAAAGAAGAAATTGAGCTGATCCTCCATACTGCCAAGGAAATGAAAAACATCTTAAAAAGGGATATTAAGAAGGTGCCTACGCTGAGGGGAAAAACTGTCGTGACTTTGTTTTACGAGCCAAGCACCAGGACCAGGACTTCTTTCGAACTAGCCGGTAAGTACATGAGTGCTGATGTAGTAAATATAAGCACTACAACCAGCAGTGTGGTAAAAGGAGAAACTTTGCAGGATACAGGGATGACTTTACAAATGATGGGCACAGATCTTTTTATAATAAGACATGGGATGTCAGGAGCTCCTAAGCTGTTGGCCCAGACAGTCAAAGCAGGAGTGATCAACGGCGGGGATGGATTCCATGAACATCCGACACAGGCCTTGCTCGACATGATGAGTATTCGTGATAAACTAGGGGATGATTTTAAAGGGATGAAGGTGGCAATTATCGGAGACATTCTGCACAGCAGAGTCGCCAGATCAAATGTCCATGGTCTCACCAAAATGGGTGCGGAGGTCTGGACTTGCGCTCCTCCGACTTTAATGCCGGCGGGAATAGAAAAAACCGGAGCAAGAGTCACATACGACATAAACGAAGCCTTACACAAAGCCCAGGTTGTTATGATGCTGCGTGTTCAGCTGGAAAGACAAAAAGCGGGATTATTTCCTACACTCAGAGAGTACAATAATCTTTATGGACTTAATACAAAAAGGCTCAGCAAAGCTGCTCCAGGTGCGCTGGTCCTTCATCCCGGACCAATCAACCGTGGGGTAGAAATCTCAAGTGAGGTTGCTGATGGTATCCAGTCTGTTATCAATGAGCAGGTAACCTGCGGAGTAGCAGTTCGGATGGCTCTGCTTTACTTAATGCTGGGACAAAAGGGGGAACAGCAATGAAATATTTATTGAAGGATGCCTTGGTCATCGATCCTTTGTCAGGGATGGAAAGAATAGCAGACATATTGGTGGAGAACGGACTTATCGCGGCAATCGAAGACGGGATCGATACCGGACAAAACCCGGTTTATGATTTGAATGGGAAAATAGTTGCTCCGGGATTCATAGATATGCACGTGCATCTGCGTGAGCCCGGAGGAGAGGGTAATGAGACCATATTGACCGGATGTCAGGCTGCTGCTGCAGGGGGATTCACCGCTGTGGCCGCTATGCCAAACACAAATCCTTGTACTGATAATGAGGCTGTGGTCGAGTTGATCAAAAAACGCTCTGCAGATGTTGCGCTGGCGGAAGTTTTGCCTATCGGAACGATAAGTAAAAAACAGCAGGGAGAAGAGATCTCAGAGATAGGATCCATGTATAGAAACGGGATAGTCGCTGTATCCGACGATGGGAAACCGCTGATAAACAGTGAGGTCATGCGCAGAGCGCTGGAGTACACAAAGCTTTTTGGGATACCTGTTATTTCTCACTGTGAAGACACTAATCTAACTGCAGGCGGGGAAATGCACGAAGGATACTGGTCGACTATACTCGGTCTGAAAGGTATCCCTGCACAAGGCGAGGAGGTAATGGTGGCGAGAGACATCCTATTATCCGGGATGACTGGAGGCAGTCTGCACCTTGCACATTTAAGCACCAAGGGAAGCATCGAATTGCTCAAATATGCCTTAAAGCAAGGTATCAAAGTCACAGCAGAGGTCACTCCTCATCATCTTTTACTGACGGATGAGGAGTTAAAAGATTACGATACAAGTACAAAAGTTAATCCGCCATTACGCAGCCCTGATCATGTTCAGGCGGTCAGAAAAGCAGTAATAGAAGGCATCGTGACATGTATTGCTACTGATCATGCTCCATGGAGCATCGAAGAAAAGGAGCAGGAGTTCAGCAAAGCTCCAAACGGTATATCCGGACTTGAGACAGCAATAGCCGTATGTTGGGATACCCTGGTAATAAAAGAAGGGATGGAGCCAAAAGATCTGATCGCTCGTTTTACGACCGGACCCGCTGCTGCTCTGGGTTTAAAACGGGGCTTTATTGCTGTGGGCGCAGTAGCCGACCTTACGGTTATCGATCCTAAACTTATTCGGGAGGTTGATACAAAAAGATTCTATTCTAAGGGCAAGAACAGCCCGTATAAAGGCAGAAAGCTTCAGGGATGGCCTGTTATGACTATCGTTCGAGGAGAAATCGTCATGCAGGATGGGAAAGTGAAGGGAGCGCAATAAATTGAAAGCATATCTTTATTTGTCCGACGGAAGAGTATTTTCCGGGGAATCTATCGGGGTCGTTGATGAAACGATCGGAGAAGTGGTTTTTAATACCAGTATGACAGGCTATCAGGAAATACTCACAGATCCTTCTTACGCTGGACAAATAATCGCTCTCACTTATCCTCTGATCGGTAACTATGGAGTCAACAGCAGGGACGAAGAATCCTGCAGTATCGCGGCCAAAGGACTTATAGTAAAGGAAATGTGCAGCCAGCCAAGTAATTATCGAACAGAACAAAACCTGCACAGTTATTTAGTAAAACATGGTATTACGGGAATCAAACATTTGGATACCAGAGCCTTGACCAAACATTTACGCAAATCTGGAACGATGATGGGTATAATCACTACAGATCCGAACATCGGAGAATTGACCGCCAGAGCCGGAGAATTGAAATTTCCAAGCGGACCGGAGCTGGTCCAAAGTGTGACCTGCAAGCAAATACACATCGTTTCCGGCGGAGAATATCCTATAGTCGTAATAGATTATGGAGCGAAGGATAACATTGTCCGCTCGCTTAAAGCTCTTGATTGTGCGGTAACGGTAGTTCCTGCAGGAACAACGGTTGAGGACATTCTCGCTCAAAACCCCTCAGGTGTGGTGCTTTCAAACGGACCAGGAGACCCAAAAGACGTTGAGCACACGATACCGGCCATCCGGGCACTGCTGAACAAAAATTTACCGATCATGGGGATCTGCTTGGGACATCAACTGCTGGGGATAGCTCTAGGAGGAAGAACTTATAAGCTTAAATTCGGTCACCGGGGAGGAAACCATCCGGTCAAGGATTTAAGAAACAACCGTTCGTATATAACTTCGCAAAATCATGGCTATGCCGTAGAAAAAGAAAGCCTTGATGCTCAATTCATTGAAATAACTCATATCAATTTGCATGATAATACGGTCGA
>Ga0334882_1005439_pt1 | contig 10097 bp, 6 predicted proteins | sample GraSluR1_MG_5_FD_207226 | JGI IMG/M metagenome (GOLD analysis project Ga0334882, IMG submission 207226) | Sludge microbial communities from methane-producing bioreactor in Wageningen University, Netherlands - Granular Sludge_15_04-R1 | ecosystem: Engineered > Bioreactor > Anaerobic > Unclassified... | reverse complement strand
AGGGATATTTGATCGTCTTAACTCCTGAAAATAATTATATTTGTCGCGCTGAGATACAGGTACCGGAGTAAAATACCTGTAAATGTTTATTTTGGGTACGGTAAGAAATATAGCGGTCATCATAATTCTGCAACTGTTTTGTGCCCAGCAGGCAACATTTGCACAGGATACAATATCCTTTCCGGTAAGAAAAAACCGCACTTTCAGCCCCGATCCACTGAAAGCCACAATGCTTGCTGTAGCTTTCCCCGGACTGGGGCAGGTGTATAACAGGAAATACTGGAAGATACCTTTTGTTTATGCAGGTTTTGGGGGTCTTGTTTACAGCGTTGGATACAACACGTCAAACTTCAACAGGTACATGAAAGCCTATCAGGACTTCACGGATAAGATACCTGAGACGGACAGTTACATAGAGATGATCAAATGGGCTGATCCGGCGGATTATGATCCCGTTCTCCATCCCGAAACACATAACCCTTCAACCGCTTCATGGGTAAAAGACCGGCTTCTGAAGGGAGTCGATTATTACAAGAAGAACCGTGATCTGACTTATATCGGATTTGCAGCCTGGTACCTTATATCAATACTTGATGCAAATGTTGATGCAAGCCTTTTTAATTTCGACATTAGCAACAATCTGGATCTCAACGTTGGTCCTGCCACTCTGCCCGTACCGGGGATAACAGGAACAGGACTTAACCTGAGCCTGAAAATGACTTTTTAACTTAAATTCTGATAACATGAGATTAAAAGCTTCAATTGCCGCCACATTCCTGACAATTATCACGCTTTTACCTGCTTACAGCCTCTCCGTATCTGATACAATTATTCTCAGAACCGATATTGATACAGAAAAGATAACGAGAGACCTCGACAGCCTTGTCAGCAGCTGGTATGTCAGGATGGCGCCCGGGGATTTCCCGTTCGATCCTGAGTACGACACAGCAGGGGTGGTGCTGCCAGATTCTGTTTATGAAAAGCGGCTCAGCCAGATTCATTCCGTTATTAATCTGCCATTCAACAGCATTATCCGTAACCATATACATGTTTATACTATTAAACAGCGGGATAAGTTTGCGGCTGTTCTGGGACTGATGAACTATTACTTTCCGATGATAGAAGACATCTTTGATTCCTATGGTCTTCCCACGGAGCTTAAGTATATGGCAGTAATCGAGTCGGCTCTTAATGTAAATGCCGTTTCAAGGGTAGGGGCAACGGGTATGTGGCAGTTTATGCACAGCACGGGGAAATCTTACGGCCTTACAATAAACTCTGTTATTGATGAAAGGAGGGATCCCGTAAAGTCCACTCACGCAGCAGCAAGATTTATGAGGGATCTCTATAACATATATAACGACTGGATACTGGTTATTGCTGCCTATAACTGCGGCCCCGGAAATGTGAACAAGGCAATACGCCGTTCAGACAACAGAAAGGATTACTGGGAGATATATTACAGGCTGCCAAGGGAAACAAGAGGCTATATTCCGCAATATGTGGCGGCAGCATATGCGATAAACTATTTCGGGGAACACAGGATAAGGCCCCTCCCGCTTAATATACCGGTAGCCACCGATACAATAATGTTCAACAAGGATATCCACCTTTCTCAGATATCTGAGGTGATGGGAATACCGGCCGGTGAACTGCGGGCGCTTAATCCGCAGTATCGTACGGGGCTGGTGCCCGGATCATCCAAACCCATGGCTCTTACCCTTCCCCTTGCACACCTTGGTGATTTTATTGATCTTACCGATACGATAAGAAACTATAAACCTGATGTGTATCTGAACAAGACAACCCGTATCGACGACCCGACACGATCGGCTTTTGTGGCTCCCAATATAACCGGTAAAACAAGACTGGTATATACGGTAAAACAGGGCGATAACCTTGGCTATATATCCGAATGGTACAGGGTGGGTCTTTCCAGTCTCCGGTCATGGAACAATATCTATGGAAACAGGATACTGGCCGGACAAAGACTGGTGGTGTACGTCGATCCTGATAAAGCTGATTATTTCGGTAAAGTAGACTCGATGAGCTTTGCAGAGAAGCAGAAAATGATAGGGAAATCCGTTCCTTCAAATCCGGTTGCCTCAGCACCTGCTCCGGTTGTGCAGGCTGACGACGGCGAGTATATTACTTATACGGTAAAGTATGGGGATACTCTGTGGGATATTGCCAGGATGTTCGGCGACGTTACAACTTCCGATCTGCTTAAGCTGAATAATATTACTGATCCGGGCAGGATACAGGTCGGTCAGAGACTTAAGATCAGGAAAAGAAGCTGATCCAGAACCATATTATGCGCCCATTAAGGTCATTCCTGTTAATACTGATCTTGCTGGTTTGCCTGACCGGGCTTGCCTTTTATTTCCCCGATTTTATCAGGTATCCCCTTTTACACGAATTCTTTCCCTCTCTTGTTACAGAAAGAATTTCTGTACCGGACAGTGGATTGATTTCTGAAGCATCTGTATTACCGGCCGATAGTACCCTGACACTCTCCGATACTTCCGGTTTTTCAGCAGATTCAATCCGGGCGGTAACAGAGGAGGAGATTCCGGATCCTCTCGGAGCTCTTTTTGACAAGCTGGCTGAGCCGGACTCGAAGGTGAGGATAATGTATTATGGTGATTCACAGATTGAGGGAGACCGTGTAACTTCCCATCTCAGGCACCTTCTTCGAAGTGAATACGGAGGTTCAGGCCCCGGCCTCTTCCTGCCGCTGATGCCTGTGATGTACACAAAATCGGTGGCACTGAGAGCATCATCTAACTGGAAGAGATATACTTATCTCTCCTACAGGGAAGGTGAAATAGCGCACAGGAACCTTGGTCCTCTTTTGAGCCTTTGCAGATACCTTCCCGATGGTGTCAGGTCTGCTGCCCCGGTCAGGGCATCAGTAAGGATAGTTCCTTCAAAGATGGCTGACAGCACAGCTTCAGCTTTCGAAATGCTCCGTATTTTCTATGGCAATGTTGACGACGTGGTAAGTATCACCGTGCGTGCAGGAGATTTCCCGGCAATAACAGACACTCTTGAAAGAGGAAGGGGATATCAGGAATTCAGCTGCTCTCTCTATAACGCTGGTACAGTGATTATTGAGTTTGAAGGACAGGTGAGTCCCGATATATATGGAATAAGCATTGAAGGCAGGTCGGGTGTGGTAATTGACAACATACCCCAGAGGGGGAGCGCCGGTCTGGAGTTCACCATAGTTGAGGCATCGGGACTGGAGGAGTTTTACAGGCTCATTCAGCCTGACCTTTTTGTTCTGCATTACGGTCTTAACATTGTAAAGAATGTCAGGCAGGAGTACTCATATTATGAGAGGGGTCTTTACCGGCAGCTCATGCATCTGCGTGAGGTGTCGCCCGGAACGCCGGTTATTGTGATCGGGCTTACTGATATGGCTTATGTGGAAGGTGGCAAAGTTGTGTCCTATCCCAACATTCCGGCAATAATAGAGGCCCAGAAGAACGCAGCATCGGAGGCAGGGGCACTCTTCTGGGACTCATGGGAGGCAATGGGAGGGCAATCATCAATCGTCGACTGGCTCGGGAAAAAAGTTCCTCTTGCACAGAAAGATTATATCCACTTTACCAACCCCGGTGCCGACACACTCGGAGGAATGATCCATTCAGCCTTTTTTGCAGGAAGAGATGCCCGGCCGGAAGAAGAGCCGGACACCGCTTTAACTGTCACGCCTGATATTGCTGATACTGAACCCATGGCAGTTCAGTATCAGGCACAAATTGAGGATAAATCTCCTTTGGAAAGGAGTCTGGCTTATATTGTGAGCTATCATCCTGAAAAGCCATTTATCTTCTCAGCACCGGCATTCTGGATATTTTTACTGCTGGTGCTTGCCGGCTACAGTATTATCTACAAAAAACTTTTCGTAAGGAACCTCTATCTTTTCCTGATAAGCCTTTTTTTCTATTACAAAACAGGAGGTCTTTTTCTGATCCTTCTTCTGATAGTAACATTTATCGATTATTTCTGCGGCCTCCTGATCTTCAGGGCAGCTACCCGCCGGGCGAAACGGTCATACCTCATAATAAGCATTGTCTCAAACCTTGGTATACTGGCCTATTTCAAGTATACGGGCTTCTTCGTTGATACTTTCAATAATCTGTTCGGAACCAGTTTCGAGGTTTACGATTATCTTGCGGCATTCTCAAACACTCTTCTTGGCACAAGCTTTAACGTCAGCAATATAATACTCCCGATCGGGATATCATTCTTCACCTTTCAGTCGCTCAGCTACACTTTCGATATGTACCGCGGAAAGCTTGAGCCGGTCAGGAATATGATGGATTTCGGATTTTACGTGTCATTCTTTCCACAGCTGGTTGCAGGACCCATTGTGCGTGCCTCTGAGTTTATCCCTCAGCTTTACAACGAATTCCGTCTTGCACGGAGGGAATTCAGTCATGCCCTTTTCCTTATTTCCAAAGGGCTTATTAAGAAGATCATTATATCTGATTTGATTGCCATGAACTTCATCGACAGGGTCTTTGACATGCCCGCTGTCTATTCGGGCTTTGAAAACATGATGGCTGTTTACGGTTACGGATTGCAGATCTACTGTGATTTTTCAGGATACACTGATATTGCGATAGGGCTGGGGCTGATAATGGGATTCAGGCTCCCTGTCAATTTCAATTCTCCATACAAGGCGTCGGATGTAGCAGATTTCTGGAAAAGGTGGCACATTTCGCTGTCGAGATGGTTAAAGGATTACCTGTATATTCCCCTGGGTGGAAACAGAAAAGGAAAGATCAGGACCGGATCAAATCTGATGATAACCATGCTGCTTGGTGGTTTATGGCACGGGGCAGCACTCAGGTTTATAATATGGGGAGGATTGCATGGAGCAGGCCTGGTTATCAATAAGGTATGGGGCTATTTTTTTGGCAGTCGTTTCAGCTCTGGCAGACTTGGCAGGGCATTGTCGGTCTTCATCACTTTTCAGTTTGTGAGCTTTTGCTGGATCTTCTTCAGAGCACCAGATATGGATCATGTTATACTGATGCTCAGGCAGATAGTTGAGAATTTCTCACCGGGGTCCTATATGACCGTTATACCGGTATATGGAACGGTGTTCCTGCTCATCATTACAGGGTATCTGATCCATTTCCTTCCGGAGAAAGTGAAGGAATCGTACCGGGGACTCTTCATCAATATGCCTGTTGTATTTCAGCTGGCTGCCATTCTGGCAATGGCAATCGTGATCTTCCAGATCAGGACGACCGATATAATGCCCTTCATCTACTTCAGGTTCTAGAGGTAGGTATCCTTATCTGTTTTAACAAAGGGTGCGATGGCTCTTTCATAAATTCCCTGAACATAGGCGATGGCCATACCGTAATTGGTTACCGGCACTCCTGCTTTGATAGCAGGAAGTAGTCTGTTATGAAGCTGCCGTCTTGTGATCATGCAGCCTCCGCACTGGATTACAAGCGCATAATCGGTAACAGGCCGGGGTAGCTCGTCCAGTCCTGCAACGATATCATATTCAATTTTTTTGCCGGTAAAATTTGATATCCACCTCGGGATCTTGGTTCTTCCGATATCATCACATGCGACATGATGGGTACACGACTCGAGAAGAAGCACCCTCTCTCCGTCCTGAAGCTCCGATATAGCAGGAGTGCCCTTAAGGTAACTGTCGAAATCGCCCTTGAACCTTGCAAGAAGTATGCTGAAGCTGGTCAGAGGTATATCCGGCGGTATCGATGAATCTGCTTTCCTGAATACCTGCGAATCAGTTATGGCAAGGGCGGGTCTTATCCCCGTTCTTTTAAGGAATGAGTCAACTTCCCTCTCCTTCAGTACTATGGCTACAGCATCGTTATCCAGTATATCCCTGATAGCCTGCACCTGGGGAAGAATCAGACGGCCTGCCGGGGCCTCAACATCGATGGGTGTTATAAGTATCACAATATCACCATGATTTATCAGGTCGCCAACCAGCGCAGGAGCTCTGAAGGAGTGTTCGGGAATTGACCTGCGGATATGCTCTATCAGGTTCTCGTAATTACGTTTGTCAACAGCTGAGAATTCGAACAGATCCTTGCCGGTGATCTCTCTGATTTTATCCCTGAATTCGGGAGAAGGGCCTTCAATATCCGATTTTGTGTGAATTACTATATATGGCAGATCAATTTCACGGAACCTTGCCACGAGGTCATCCTCAAACCTGTTCCATCCGTTGTGTGTGACAACCAGGAGGGCAAGGTCGATTATATTGAGGGTCCTGACTGTCCGGTCAACTCTTTTCAATCCCAGTTCGCCTGAATCGTCAATTCCGGCAGTGTCGACCAGTATCACAGGACCGAATCCGGTAATCTCAAACGATTTTTTCACCGGATCGGTCGTTGTGCCGGCATGGTCAGATACTATTGCAATATCCTGTCCTGCAAGACAGTTTATGAGGCTGCTTTTACCGTTATTGCGGCGGCCGTAAATACCAATATGGGGCCTTGATTCTCTTCCACCTGGTTTCATGCAGTCTGTTATTACTTGCCTGACGTTTCATCGAGGGAATATCCAAGCTTCAGAAGATTTCCCGGCTGAAGGATTATTCTTAGTTTCTCCTCATCAATAATCTTCAGAACGTCATTTGCTTCAAAGATATCAAAATTATTCTCCTTCATCAGCTTTGCTGCTTCGGCAGCTCTGTGATATCCTGTATAGGGTATAAGGGCCGTGGTGATTGACGGTGAGTGGTATAGGGCGTAATGACTTGAAGATTCGTTAATTACAAGGCCGTCAATCAGGTTGGCGCCGGCAGTGCGGCAGGCAGCGATAAGGAGTTTAAGACTTTCAATTATGGTGTAACCTGTAAGGGGCAGGTAGGCATTCAGTTCGAGGCAGCCCTGTCCGGCGAGTGAGCTGACAAGATTATCGTTCGAATAGACTTTATGTGAGGCAGATATGATGAATTCAGGAATAACAGGATTGATCTTACCGGGCATAATTGAACTGCCAACCTGTTTCTCGGGTATGGTAATACTTCTGTTTCCTGCAATGTCAGAGGCAAGGAGCCTCAGGTCGGATGACATTTTCTCGAGATTTACGGCATGTGCCTTCAGGGTGGCATGTATCTCAACCCATTTATCGAGGTTGGAGGTGGCATCAGCAAGGTTTTCGCTTTGCGACAGTGGCAATCGGGTAAGGGCGCGGAGTTCGGGAACGACCTCCATTATGAAGAAGCGCGGGATAGCGGTGCCTGTACCTGTGGCTCCTCCACCCAGGTTAACGTGCTTCAGCCTTTCTGAGCATTTGGATACTCTCCACCAGTCGCGCGACAGGGCATCATTGTACGTGCTTAAAAGTAATCCGAACGAAGAAGGGAGAGCCTCCTGCATCTGGGTATATCCGGGCCGCAGCTTCCCGCGGGAGCCTGTCTCCAGTTCTTCAACCTTTTTCCTGAGGCTGTTAATACTCTCTTCAAGATCGTTAAGCAGCATCATTACGGCAACAGTAAGTGCAGTCGGCACCACATCATTTGTCGACTGGTAAATATTGGCATCTGCAATAGGATCTATTATCTCGTAACTGCCGCATTCACGCCCTGTTTTCAGCAATGCTGCATTGGTGATTATTTCGTTGACATTCATGTTGATGCTTGTGCCGGCCCCCCCCTGTACAGCTGGCACGATGAAATGCCCGGAATATTTTCCTTCCGCAATCCCGCCTGCTGCTTCGGCAAGGGCATCGAGTATCTCGTCGGGAATGAATCTTATTGCAGGATGGTTGGGGTATTTCCCGGAAGCCGCATCACGGAATTTTCTGTAGGTCTTATAACAGGCAAGTTTTGTTGTTCCCATGGCCCTGAACCATTCGGCAGGAAAGGGAGTAGTGTCAGGAAAATTCTCCTTTGCCCTGGCAGAATGGATGCCATACAAAGCATCTGCCGGTATCTCTTTCTTTCCCAGGCTGTCTTTCTCGATCCTGAACATTTTTTCTTACCTTATTTTTTTCTGCCCTTCACCTTAGAGTTGCGCCATGCTAATGACCCGTGGCGCAAAACAGCATATTACAGGATGTTTGAACCGGAAACGGGTCGTGCATAAACCCGTACATCTTCCCCGGTGATCTTATCCTTACAAAGAATGATGAGTCTTTCCAGGACATTCCTGAATTCGCGGACATTGCCAGTCCATTCTATCTTCTGCATTTCTTCGATGGCATCGCTGGTAATCGTTTTCCTGCTCATCCCATATTCGTTGCAGATCACCGTATTGAAATGCTCCGCAAGAAGCGGAATATCTTCTGCCCTCTCATTAAGCGTGGGAACATGTATCAATAATACTGAAAGTCTGTGGTAGAGGTCCTCTCTGAAAGTATTGCTCTCGATCTCCTTCCGTATGTTTTTATTGGTTGCTGTAACTATTCTCACATTAACACTGATATCCTTATCGGAACCCACTCTTGTGATCTTGTTTTCCTGTAGTGCTCTCAGTACTTTTGCCTGCGCTGAAAGGCTCATGTCGCCTATCTCATCGAGGAAGAGGGTTCCTCCGTTTGCCTGTTCAAACTTACCTATTCTCTGTTTGATAGCCGAGGTGAAGGAGCCCTTCTCATGGCCGAACAGTTCACTCTCAATCAGTTCGGAAGGTATTGCCGCACAGTTTACTTCCACGAACGGACCTTTCGCCCTCATGCTCTTTTCATGAATCTGGTGGGCGACCAGTTCCTTGCCTGTCCCGTTGGCCCCGGTGATGAGCACCCTGGCTTCGGTAGGAGCAACCCTGTCGATCATCTCCTTTACCCTGACAATAGCTTCGGATTCCCCTACTATCTCATACATCCTGCTCACCTTGCTCTTCAATACACGTGTCTGCGAAATGAGGGAAGATTTATCTGTAGCATTGCGTATGGTGATAAGCAGGCGGTTCAGATCGAGAGGTTTTTCGAGGAAATCGAAGGCGCCCTTCTTGATCGCTTCAACTGCAGTGTCGATATTTCCATGTCCGGAGATCATTACGACAGGAATATCTGTGGATGTCTCGTAGATCTTCTGAAGGACCTCTATCCCGTCCATTTTTGACATTTTAATGTCGCAGAGGACAATGTCGTATGAGTTTGCATTGAACAGTTCAATCCCTGATGGTCCGTCCTCGGCAAGATCGACCTCGTGTTTCTCATACTCCAGAACCTCTTTCAGTGTGTTCCGTATAGCCCTTTCATCATCTATTACTAAAATCTTCGACATGCTGATTTAATTTTCCGGTTAAATCTCTCATCTCTCATCTCTCATCTCTAATCTCTCATCTCTCATCTCTCATCTCTCATCTCTAATCTCTCATCTCTCATCTCTCATCTCTAATCTCTCTTCGCTATCAGCCACTATACCTCAGCCATTTCCACATCTCTTTCCACGAGGTTTTCTTTCCGTACATCAGTATGCCGGTCCTGTAAATTTTTGCGGCCATCCAGACAAATGCCATAAATGTGACTATCATTAGAGCCATCGACAGTGCCAGCTGCCAGAATGGTACCCCGAATGGAAGCCTTGCCACCATAACGATAGGGGATGTAAGTGGTATCATTGAGAACCAGAAGGAGAGTGAGCTCTCAGGATTCTGCATTGTGCCGATAGCCACCATCAGGGCCAGTATAATTGGTATGGTGACCGGAAGCATGAACTGCTGTGTTTCGGTCTCATTGTCAACAGCGGAACCTATGGCGGCAAATATGGATGCGTAGAGAAGGTAGCCCGTAATAAAGTAGAAAATGAAGGAAAAGATGATAACTCCCCAAGGCTGGTTGAGGGCACTGCTGAAGAACTTTGCAAGTTCCTCCATCTCCGGAGAGGTGGCTTCAGCCGTTTTCGCTGAAATGGTACCCGTCTGATCAATTGTCATGAGATTCTGTGTTGTAACCTGGGTAACCCCGGTGACGGATGTTTTCTGAAAAACTGTAGTTTTAAGCACAGTGACGATCCCGATTGTCAGGATAACCCATATCAGGAACTGGGTAAGGCCAACGAGGGCTATCCCGGTAATTTTTCCTATCATAAGCTGAACCGGCCTTACAGAGGATATGATCACCTCCACCACCCTGCTTGTTTT
>Ga0334882_1005435_pt1 | contig 10105 bp, 1 predicted proteins | sample GraSluR1_MG_5_FD_207226 | JGI IMG/M metagenome (GOLD analysis project Ga0334882, IMG submission 207226) | Sludge microbial communities from methane-producing bioreactor in Wageningen University, Netherlands - Granular Sludge_15_04-R1 | ecosystem: Engineered > Bioreactor > Anaerobic > Unclassified... | reverse complement strand
GCACGCACCCCGACGCCGTCTTCATCGATGGCGCGGGCGGGTACGCTGCCGTCGAGATCCGTAACGCCTCCGGCATCACGATCTCGCGGATGACGCTCCGCCATGCGATCCACGGCGTCTATCTGGAGGCCGCCGGCGTGGGGGGATACGAGACGCCGGCCCTGGCGACGCTCCTCGACACGCTGCTGATCCACGACGTCAGCGAGCACGCGGTCGCCATGGACCGCACCAGCAGCGTCGAGTTGCGACGCTGCACGCTCGTCGGGCTGACAGGACACCTCGAGGTCTACGGCGCTGCCGATGCGGCCTTCGATGCGGCCTGGACCACCGGCGCGGCCCCCATCGCCACCGCTGCCGGCGGCGGGATGCTCGAGCTCGGCGAAAGCCTCTACCTCCGGTCCGGCGGAGGCTCGCAGGCCTTCTACCGCTACACGCCCTCCACCGCGACGTGGCAGGCGTTGGCGGACACGCCGACCGGCGTCGAGCGTGGCAGCCTCATGGCTGCCGCGGGCGCGGACGAAATCGCCCTCGTCGCCCCCCACTGGGACCCGTGGGGCAGTGCCATGCCGCACGACTTCATCAACATCTCCTCCGTCGCCGCCGCCGACGCGTATGTCTACGTCGCCGGTACGAAGATCATCGATGGTGGGCCCCAGGGCTACGCCCTCGCCCGTTGGGATGGCGCCGTCTGGACCGAGATCCCCATAATCGCCACCCGGGGAGGCGATCCCGCCAGAGCGAACATCGCCGACATCGTAGTCGATTCGGCTGGGCGTCTCTACATCGGCGGCTTGTTCGATCGCGTCAGCGGCGTCACCGCGGTCAATGTCGCGATGTGGGATGGCGCCACCTGGCACGCGCTCGAGGGACACGCATGGGGAGATCCCTATGGGCCCAACCTGTGCAACCCACCCCGAGTGGAGGCGCTGGCCCTCGATGCCGCCGACCGCCTGCTGGTCGGCGGCTGCTTCGCGAACGCCGGCAGTCTCGCCGTCTCCTCGATCGCGCGGTGGAACGGAACCGGCTGGGACGACGTCTTTGGCGCCGGCATTGAAGCCGGCAAGTTCGTCTACGCCCTCGCCGCCGACGGCGACACCGCCGTGGATGGAACGGTCTACGTCGGTGGCAGCTTCAGCACAGCGGGAGGCGTCGCCGCCGGCAGCATCGCCCGTTGGTCACCCACGGGCGGCTGGGCCGCGCTGGATAACGGCGTGGGCTCAGGACACGTGCGGGCCCTCGCCTTGGGCGAGGGCAGACTCTACGTGGGTGGCAGCTTCAGCGCCGTCGGCACCGCCGCGTCCCCCATCCTCACCGCGAACCTGGCCTGGTGGGACGGCAGCTGGCACGCCCTGTCGAGCAACACCGACGGCATGGTCCGTGCCCTCGCGGCGGTCCCGGGCGGTGTCTTCGCCGCCGGCGACTTCTCGTCGGTCGACGGGCAATCGGCCCATCGCGTGGCCCAGTGGACCGGCACCGCGTGGACCGGGCTGACCAGTGGGGGTCAGAACGGTGTGAACGGTTGGGCCACCGGGCTCGACTACCATGCAGGACGCCTCTACGTGGTGGGCCAGTTTGACCAGGTCGGCGGCCTGAGCGCCGCCCATCGTGCGCGCTGGTCGGCCCCGCTGCACCGCTACCATATCCCCACCAACACATGGTCGACGCAGCAGAGCGCCGTCCCCTTCATCCCCACGACCGGTGCGGCGCTGACGCACGACGACGACGGCGATCTCTATGCCCTCCCGGGAGGCCGGTCGCCGGCCTTCTACCGCACCACCTGGGATGCCCAACTCTGGGAGCCGCGCGCCGACCTGCCCTCGGGGGCCGGGCCCGGCAGTGCCCTCACGTGGGCTGCCGGGAGCATCTATGCCCTGGTGGGGAACACCAGGACGTTCTGTGCCTACAGCCCCCAGGTCAACAGCTGGGACTGCTCGCTGGCGCAGACGCCGGCGACGCCCGATGACGGGGCAGCGCTGAGTTGGGACGGGCGAGACTGGATCTACGCCGTTGTCGGCGGCAATGGGCGCCACTTCCTGCGCTATCACATCCCGTCCGACCGTTGGGAGACCCTGGGGGACGGAAGCGTCGTGACCCCCGGTGATGCCGATACCCCGAGCGGCGTCCGAGCAGGCGGGGCCATCGCACGCATCGGCAGCGAGTTGTTTGGCCTGCCGGGGGGGAGCGCTGCCGCTCTCTGGCGCTACAGTCCGGTCGCCATCTATCCTGAGAAGCTGAGGCTCAACGGGACGGCCTTCGTCGCACCGGAGACCTCAGCCGCCCCACGCTGGATCAACCTGGATACCGCCGACGACGACTTCCTCGTTGCCGAGACGGACAGCGCCTGGGTTGCGGGGGATGACACCGTATGGGCGCCGTCGGCGTTGCTGACCGGTCGCACCGAACTGACGCACCGGGCAGCCGACTTCGTCGACGCCGCCCGCCACATCTACCGTCTGGACGCCGACTCGGCGCTCACCGCCGGCTACCATCTCTACCGTCCCCCCACGTGGGTCGCCGCCGATGGCAGCGAGGAGTTCACCCGGATCGCGGACGCCCTCAGCAGTGGCGCCAACCACGTCTTCATCCGCCCGGGCATCTACCGCGAGCAGATCCGTCTCATCAGCGGCGTGTCCGTCATCGGCGCCGGCGCCGATCAGACGATGATCCAACCTCCCGGGCCTGGCGCTCAGCCTGGGGCGCTGGTCCAAGCGGTCGGTGTGACCGGCGCCCGCCTATCGGGCGTGACCCTGGACGGGCTCGACCTGGGCGTTGACGGGATCCACGTGTCCCAGGGAGCCCGGTCGCTGATCCTCTCCCGCACCATCATCCGGGGGACCGCCACGGCCATCCACCTGGACGGTCCGCAAACCGAGCTGGAGGTGGTCAACAACACCATCGTGCAGAACCACGATGGACTGCGCGCGACCTCCTGCGCGCCCCTGGACCTGCGCAACAGCGTCTTCGCCTACCACAGCGGCACAGGCCTGGCCTATGATGCCGGCTGCACTACGCCGCGCCTGCACACCTACAACAACTTCTGGGCCAACGCGCTCGACATCAGCTCGGGGAGCCCCGGAGCGGGCGACTTCTTCCTGGACCCCCTCTTCGAGGACGCCCAATGGCAGGATTTCCGCCCTCGCGAGGACTCACCCCTCATCGATGCCGGCAATCCGGCCGACCCGGCGCCGCCCGGGACCGGGACCCGGGTGGACGTGGGCTACCTTGAACGGGGCCGCGCCGCCTTCTATGTCGACGACGACTACTGCAAGGGATGCCCGAACGACGGCCTCACCTGGCAGGTAGATGCCTTTGACCGCATCCGGGAGGCCCTCGATGCAGCCGCGACGACGCTTGGGGCCTACACCGGCGCAGCCCGGCGACCTCAACTCACCGTCGGCGTCGCCCCAGGGCTCTACACCGAGCACGTGACCCTTCCCAGCTACGTGCGCCTCGTGGGAGGGGCTTCGCCCACGTCCGGTGACGAGGTGATCATCGAGGGAGGCGCCACCGGCACCCCCCTGAGCTTCAACGGCGTGATCCACGCCGAGGCGCGCGGCCTCACCATCACCGGTGCTGCCGCTGCCGGCATTGAGGTCCTGGGCGCGAGCAACGCCATCACCATCACGCGCAACCTCATCCGCGACAACCCCACCGGCGTGGCGTTCAGGGATCAAGCCACCGGTGTCGTCACCTTCAACACCCTGGTAGGTAACAGTGAACACGGCATTTCCGCCCATGGTCAAGCGACGTGGGCCCTGGTGGAGAACAACCTCCTCCACGGCAACGCCGTGGGGCTCCACGCATCGTCCGGTGGGCAGCTCTTCAGCGCCTACAACCTGCTCAACAACCTCCGGGACTACGAGGACGTGCGCGCCGGCGAGGGCGATCTCGAGCAAATCGACCCCCGCTTCCGGCCCGGTAGCTATCGCATCGACGTCAGCTCGCCCGCCGTCGATGCAGCCTCGCCCGCCGCGGAGGTCCCGGCGGGCGGCGGCGCGCGAGCCGACATCGGCTACCACGAGCTGCCGGCGGCACCGGTCACACTCTTCCTCGGACGTGAGGGGAGCTCGACGGCCCTGGGGAGCGCAGGCGTAGCCGGCGTCGAGATGGGCGTCGTCTACGTGGAAGATCCCCACCGCCCGGTCACAGAGACGTACCCCACCACCTGGGAGATGGTGGCGCTCGAGTCACCCGGTCGGACGCTGTCCTACTGGCGCACCACCGTGACCCCAACCCACGAAGGACTGCATCGTCTGTACACCCGCGCGACCGACGTCGTGGGCAACCGTGAGGAGGATCCCGACGTGTGGTACGCGGGCGCTTTCGTCACCGACGCCACACCGCCTGAGGTCGGCTGGCGCTCACCCTCCGGTGGCAGCCTGCTGACCTCGCCCCTTGAGCTGCGCGCCGCTGTGGCCGACAGCGCCGGGGGTGCCTTCTCAGTCGAGGACATCGCGTTCGTCGTCAATGGCGAGAGGCGCACGGCGCAGTGGGCCGCCGATCCCTGGGACCCGGCCGGCGCGGCGCCACGCAGCTTCCGCTCATGGCTGACCCTCCCCAACGGCACGCACGTGGCCTATGCCGTCGCCACCGACAAGGCCGGCAACCTCGGTCAGAGCGCCCCGGTGACCTTCACGATCACCGGGCAGGTGCCCCCACCCGCCGACCCGCCCGCCCTGGCGGTCCACGCGCCCGAGATGGGCAGCGTGGTGACCTCGTCCGTCACCTTCCGCGGCACCGCCTCCGACCCTCACAGCGGCATCGCCGCGGTCGAGCTCAGCCTGGACGGCGGTTATCTCTGGCGTCCGGCCCGGCGCGACGGCGACACCTGGCACCTCGAGTGGCAGCTGCCCGAGAGCCGGGAGGCCGTCAGCTACCCGGTGGTGGTTCGGGCGACCAATCACGCCGGCGTCGTGACCGAACGTCCCTGGCGTGTCACCGTGGACACCGTCGCACCGACGGGGCTCGACCCGGTGATCTTCAGCGCACCCGTGGGCACCCACTTCGACAAGCCTACCCCCCTGACCGTCACCTGGAGCGCACCGGTGGACGGCGGCGGGGAGGCCTTTGCGCTCCTCGCGATCGACCGGGTCAGCGACACGCTCCCCACAGCGCCGGAGCATCGGCTTCCCGGCAACCAGGGCGGGCGGCTGCTGGACCTGCCGGGAGCATGGTACGTACATCTCGGCGCCCAGGATACCGCCGGCAACCAGTTCACCCGCCATTACGGCCCGTGGTATGTGGGCACGCAGGGGGACCCCACCGTGCCCTGCGCCGACCGCCGCCACGCCATCGTCATCGACGGCACCCTTGATCTGACCAACGCCGAGTGGCGCAGCGACGAGGAGCTCCTGGACGACGATGAGCGCCCGATGCTGCTTGGGACGGGATCGGGCGGGCGACAGGCCCTTTATGCCACGTGGGACGGCAGCGCCTTCTACCTCGGCTGGCAGGGCGCGTGGTGGCAGCTCGATGGGACGCTGTGGGCCTACCTCGACACCGGCGCCGGCGGGTCCGACATGCCGGTGGATCAGGGGGCCACGGGCCCGCTCCCCTTCGCCGCGAACTACGCGATTCAGGTCGCCGGACCCACCGACGGCACGCTCTGGTCCTATATGGGACAGTGGGTCGCCCACCCCCTGGACTTCGCGTCCCACGACAGCGGCGGGCTCGAGCTGCGCCTCCCGCTTGACATCCCCCAGATCGGCAGACTCCAACTGCTGGCCTTTGCCGTCGACGACGAGGGGCACCTGTGGAGCGCATTCCCCACCACCAACTCACTGGATGGAGACTGGGTGCAGCCCTACACGTGGACCGATCTGTGCGGTGAGACGGCGCCGAACAGCGGACAGCCCAGGGCACAGAGCGTTGAGATGACGCTCGCAAGCAGCCGCTCAACCCGGATTCCGTGGAGCACGGGGCAGCTGATGACCTATACCGTGGGGCTGGCTAACCACGAGACCGCCGCCATTGCCGACCTGCCGCTGCAGATCACCGCATCCCAGGGACTTAGCCTCCAATCGGTCGATGGCGCGACCTGTCTGGACTGCTCGCGGGACGATCGGGTTTTGCTCGACGCGGGCCCGCTTGCCGCCGGCGCGACCCACACCGTCACCCTTGTGGCCCGCCTGACCGACCTCCAGGGGATCGATCGCGTGACCCTCGAGGCCACGCTGAACCTGATCTCTACCCAGAGACAGGCCGGCATCACCCATCGCGTGGATGCCCTGCCACCGAGCGTCGCCGTCATCTCCCGCCAGGCCTCCGAGGTCTTGCGCCCGGGGCCCTGGACGCTGTGGGGCACGGCTGACGACGGCGCCGGTATCGGCGTTGCCTACGTAGAGGTCCTGACAGGCGGCAGCACGGTCTGGGAGAGGGCTACCGGCACCACCTCCTGGCGGGCGGACGTCGAGATCCCCGCCACCGACGTGTGGCGCCTCCAGGTGCGCGCGACGGATCACTACGGCCACAGGAGCGACCCCCTCATCATCGACTACGTCGTCGACGCCGACCCCCCCACCGTCTCTCTGACGCTACCCGCCTACCTTCGCGGACGCTATGCAGAGCTCATCGGTGGCGCTGCCGACCCGGCGCCCGGCAGCCGGGTCGCAAGCGTCGCCCTGCAGCTCGATGACCCCGATCAGCCCTGGCAATCGGCCCTGGTCTATCCCCCCGATGACCTCGGGGAGCAGCGTTGGCTCTACACCTGGGCCCTGCCGATCGAGGACGGTGTGGCCCACAGGCTGCGTGCACGCGCGACCGATGGGGTCGGCAACACCGGCCCTGCGGGTGACTGGGTAACCACGGTCATCGACACGGTCGCCCCCGAGCTCATCGTGACCGATGTCATCACCCGGCCCTACGTGACGCCGTCTCGCGTGAGCGCCCCGGTGCTGACCGGCCCGGTGCTGACCGGCACCGTTCGCGATGGGGGCGGCGTGGCGCTGGTCCGGGTCCGTCTGAACCTCGCGAGTGGCGAGAGCTACCAGGAGGAGCCGGCGATGGAGGGCGAGCACTGGTCCTACACGCCTGATCCGGCGCCTCTGGGCGGCTACACCCTCTGGGTCGAGGCCTATGATGAGGCAGGTAACCGCAGCGTGCGCGGGCCCTTCGCCATCCACGGCTATACCGATCCCGTGGCCGATGCCGGGCCCGACCAGCTGGTGACCCCGCACCAGACAGTGATCCTCGATGGCAGCGGCAGCCACGATCCCAACGGACAGGACCCCCTCACCTACCTCTGGACGCAGGTGGGCGGTCCGGCGGTGGCGCTCAGCAGTCGCGAGCACGTCACCGCTACCTTCACGGCGCCGGCAGAGTCGACCGTGCTCACCTTCACCCTCGCCATCACCAACGCCGCCGGGCTGGCGTCCCCCGCCCCCGATGCCGTCACCATCACCGTGGCGTGGCACCGGGTCCACCTGCCTATGATCGCCCGGAACCACGTCCTGGCCCCGGATCTACAAATCGATCATCTGTTGGCGCACGAGGGGGGCGTCGAGATCCTGATCAAAAATGTCGGCAACGCACCGGTCACCGATCACTTCTGGGTGGATCTCTACGTCGACCCTGACCCGCCACCCACCCAGGTCAACCAGATCTGGCCCGACCTGGCGTCGCAGGGCGCCGTGTGGGGCGTGACCTCCGGCCTGGCACCCGGCGAGACCCTCACCCTGACGCTCGACGACGTCGACTACCTCGCAGCGTACAGCCAATTGGACCTGCCGCTGCCTCGCGGCACCACAATCTACGTGCACGTCGACTCGGCCAACGCCGACACGACCTATGGCGCGGTGCTCGAGAGCCACGAGATCCTCCAGCGACCTTACGAGAACAACATCCGCAGCGCGGTCGTCGGCGATAGGGGCCGAAGCGGCCTCGCGCCCGCGCCGGCGCCCCCCATCGGCGACGACGCGGGGAGGCACCTGCCGCCGCGGTCACCCGCGCCGCGCCAGGGCATCACACGCTAGGGAGGGAGACCATGACCCGGTTCTTCACCATCACCACCCGTGGACTGGAGGACGTGAGCGCCGCCGAGGTAGCGATGCTGCCCCAGGCGCGCGTCACCGCGACCGCCTACCGGCGCGTGATGGCCCAGTGCACCGGCCCCCTGGACACCCTCCTGGGCCTGCACACGGTCGATGACGTTTTCCTTGACGAGGGGACCTGGCTCGGACTCAGCGTGGAGCGCACGACCCTGGGGGCCATCCGTATGCTGGCGGCGCGCCTCGAGCTCTACCGCGCCGCCGGCATCTGTGGGACGCTCCGCCCGGTGCACGACCCACCGGCCTTCTCCGTGACGGCCAACTTCGTCGGCGCGCGCAACTACACGACCGACGAGATCAAACTGGCGTGCGCGGCGGGGATCCGGGCGTCCCATCCCGGCTGGGCCTACGCCGCCGACGATCGCGAGGCCGACCTCAACGTGCGCCTCTTCATCGAGCACGAGACCGCCCAGGTGGGCATCCGCCTGGGCGCCGCGCCCCTCCAGAACCGGCCCTACAAGCAGCACCATGTGCCGGGATCGTTGAGACCCCCTGTCGCCGCAGCCATAGCGTGGCTCGCCGGTAGCGGTCAAGACCACCGCGTGCTCGATCCCTGTTGCGGCGCGGGCACGCTGCTGATCGAAGCGGCCTATCGGGGAGCCACGGCGCTCGGTGGCGACAGCGATGAGGAGGCCCTTGCCGCCGCACAGGCCAACGCCACAGAGGCCGGTGCGCAGGTCGCTTTTCATCGATGGGATGCGCGCGCCCTCCCCATCCGGAGCAGTAGCGTGGATTGCGTCGTCACCAATCCGCCGTGGGGGCGCAAAGTCGAAGTCGAGGCCGACCTCGCCGCCTTCTACGCCGATCTCGGTGCCGAGATCCGGCGCGTGCTCTCCTCAACCGGCAGGGCCGTCGTCCTCACCTGGGCCCCGGAGTGGGTCAAAGGCTGGGATCTACACTGGGTGCAGGATCGCGAGATCAGCCTCTACGGGCGCCGACCGACGATCATCACCCTGGCCCGTTAAGCCTCGCTCGCCTGGCTCAGGGCTCGAGCAAGCGTCTCGGCCAAGGACTCGATCTCGGGGGGCTTCGCCAGCCAGCCGACCGGGCCGCGCGATGGCAGGTCGAGGAGGTCGTCGCGCACCGGGTGACCGCTCAGGAAGATCATGGGCACCGTCAGGCCCCGCTCCGCCATAGCGTGAAAGAGCGCCTGTCCGCCCATCTCGGGCATCACCAGGTCGCTCAACACCACCGCGATCTCCTCGCCCTGACGCTCCAGAATCACCAGCGCCTCACGCCCATCCCCAGCCTCGAGGGTCCGGTAATTCAGCAACTCGAGCGCACCGACCACGGCCTCGCGTACCTGGACGTTGTCCTCCACGACCAGGACGGTCTGACCGTGCCCTTGAGCGAACCCGCGCGCTGCGGCGCGCTGCTCGGCGGGCTTCACACCCTCCAGGGTCGGCAGATAGATCGTAAACGTCGTCCCCTTGCCCACCTCAGTCGCAACACCGACGTGGCCACGGTGCTGCCTCACGATGCCGTAGACCTGCGCCAAGCCCAGCCCCGTCCCCTGACCGGGCTCCTTGGTCGTGTAGAAGGGCTCAAAGAGGTGCTCCAGGACCTCGGACGCTATGCCGCAGCCTGTGTCCCGTACCTCGAGCTTCAGCCACGAACCCGACGCCATCTCAGGCAAGGGCCCCGCTCCACGGCGTTCGAGCATCAGCTCGCACAGCGCGACCGTCAGCACGCCGCCGTCGGGCATCGCGTCGCGCGCGTTCACCGCCAGGTTCGTGAGCATCTGCTGCATACGGGTCACGTCCGCAAGCACGGGAGCGGAGGTCACCTCCAGATCCAGCTCAATCCGCACGCTCTCCGGTAGCGTGCGGGCCAACAGCGCCAGCTGCTCCTGCAGGAAGGGCACCAGGTCCATCGGTCGGGGCGCCAGCATCGCCCGCCGCCCGAAATCGAGGATCTGCTGCACCAGGCGGGCGGCGTGCTGCGATTGCTCCGAGATCGTCTGCAGATGGGCGCGGAAACGGGGCGGCAGGTCGGGCGCCCGAACGTCCATCTGCGCGTAGAGGGCAATCACGGCGAGGATGTTGTTGAAGTCGTGGGCG
>Ga0334882_1005428_pt1 | contig 10109 bp, 11 predicted proteins | sample GraSluR1_MG_5_FD_207226 | JGI IMG/M metagenome (GOLD analysis project Ga0334882, IMG submission 207226) | Sludge microbial communities from methane-producing bioreactor in Wageningen University, Netherlands - Granular Sludge_15_04-R1 | ecosystem: Engineered > Bioreactor > Anaerobic >... | reverse complement strand
CTATTCGGCCAGGTCACCTTTCTTACTTCACTTCGGACCTCTGATAGAAACTTCCAGAAATTTTTCTTAGCCATAAACCCTCCGTCCTTGTTCAGCCAGTATGCCTCACTTTGATTCTTTGTGAGGTGTGTGCTTTCTACACTTGGGGCAGTACTTGTTGGAATCAAGCTTGTATTTCTTCTGGCGGTTCTTGAAACGATAGAAGTTTCTGGTGCCACATTCAGAGCACTTCAAAGTTACAAGAGTCTTGACAGTCTTCTTTGCCATTACGTCACCTCATCGGGCATAAATAATGGTGGTAGGAGGTGGATTTGAACCACCGAAGGCAATCCGCCAGCGGATTTACAGTCCGCCCCCTTTGGCCGCTCGGGCATCCTACCACCGCATGGATGGAGCCAACGAAGGGACTTGAACCCTTAACCTGCTGATTACAAATCAACCGCTCTGCCAGTTGAGCTACGTTGGCCCAAACACCGAATCTTATTATAACGGTTGCCAACATTGCTGTCAAGACAGCGAATATAAAGGAATTGAAAGAACTGGACTATTAACTCTTCTGGAGATCAGCCACTTCGCAGACAACTCTGTAAGCAACTTCATCTTTGGACATACGTGGGACATGAATTTCTCTTCCATCCCTGAAAAGAAGCCAGACATCATTGTAATCTGACTCAAACCCTGAGTCTTCGCGGCTGATATCGTTGCCTATAATCATGTCAAGACCCTTGCGAATCAGTTTGTCACGGCAATTACCTATCAAATCTTGATCTTCAGCGCAAAAACCAACTACCAGTTTCTTCTCTTTTCCCTGGAGTTCCTGCAGGATGTCAGAAGTCCTGACAAGAACAAGTTCAAGAGGTCCGTTCGTCTTCTTGATTTTCGAGCTGCTAGGATCTTTTGGAGAATAGTCAGCCACAGCAGCTGACATTATCAAAATGTCACTCTCTGAGAACCTCTCAACAACCGCGGCTTTCATCTCAGCAGAACTTTCCACCTTTATTGTCTCAATACCATGAAGTGGTTTGATTGTCGTTGGACCGGTCACCAGAACCACATCTGCACCGAAGTTCCTGGCTGCCCGAGCAACAGCATAGCCCATCTTGCCAGACGATCTGTTTGTTATGAACCTCACTCTGTCTATCTTTTCCCTTGTAGGACCAGCCGTAACCAGTACCTTCTTGCCAGCGAGGCGTTTTTCTGTGACCATAGACTCCGCTTCGGAAAAGATGATTTCATTATCAGGGTACCTGCCCAGCCCGAACTCACCGCAAGCCAATTCCCCAGTTTCCGGGTCAATAACACTCCATCCATCATTACTGAGCTGTGCGATATTCCTTGCTGTTGCAGGGTTTTCGTACATTCTTGAATTCATTGTTGGCACCAGAAGCTTCGGTTTCCCGGTAGCTGCAAGAACAGTCGCAAGAAGCAAGTTGTCTGCTATACCGGTAGCTATCTTGGCCATAGTATTTGCTGTTGCAGGTGCCAGAATAACAATATCAGCCCATCGCGAGAGTTCGGTGTGTGGTATCCATCCATTTTTCACATCGTTGATGTCTAGATAGACAGCACAGTTTCCTACTGAAGAGAAAACCACATCCGAAACCATCTCTCTGGCCTGGGGAGTAAGTATTATGGAAAGAATACAACCAGCTTTTCTCAAACGGCTTGCAAGATCAACAGTTTTGTAAATAGCTATACCACTTGAGACACACAGGAGGACCTTCTTCCCACGAAGATAGCGACTCATTTCACTTTGGGAATAAGAATTTTAAGCATTTCCTCGTTCTTTATCCGGATGTGACCTTCCTCTAGCTCCTTCATAGCTACTGTTATCTTGTCCCCTGCAGCTCTGACCATTGCTGGATCAAGCTTGGGCCTTCCGAAATCCTCAAGATCTTCAGCCCTCTTGGCTGCTGCAATTGGTATGGCATACTTGTGGGGTATCCTTTTCATCAGCTTGTCGTAATCAATTATCATTGTGTCTAACCTCACTAAAGTCAAGCCCTGCGCGGTGCAATATGTCTTTCATCTTCTCAACACGCAGTTGCTCTGAAGTAATTATCGCATCTAACTGTTCCACCGAACGATCCAGACTACAATTCACAACAACATACTGAAACAAGTATATCTTTGACAGCTCCCATCTCGCATTTCTGAGACGAGTTCTTAGCTGTTCAGCATTCTCTGTTCCCCTGGTTTCAAGCCTGTTCTTGAGCTCGTCATATGATGGAGGGGCGATGAAAACATAGACTGCTTTGGGACGTTCTTTCTGTACATTCAGTGCTCCCTGTACGTCAATATCAAGAACAACGTCTATTCCAGCATCTAGCCTTGAATCAACGTACTCTCTCGATGTTCCATACAGATTATCATGAACTCTTGCCCATTCAATGAACTCCCCATTACGTATTCTAGCCTCAAACTGCTCTTCAGAAACAAAGAAGTAGTCTTTGCCTTCTTCCTCACCTGGACGTTTTGCCCTTGTAGTGTACGATACCGAAAAACCCAGATCTCTTCGAGAATCAAGAACTCTTCTCAAAATCGTGGTCTTTCCAGTTCCTGAAGGACCGCTAACAACAAAAAGGCTTCCTGTCATTCCTCAATGCTTCTACCTGACTCCCGTATCTCCTCAAGGAGTCTCTCAATATCACTGAATGTCTGCATAAACCTTGCTGCAATAGTTTCCGGCTGAATAGCACTGAGAATAATGTGGTTGCTGTCTGTTACAACAATGGCTCGTGTCTTTCTTCCGTAAGTCGCATCAATAAGCTTCCCTTCATCCTTCGCAACTTCCTTGAGACGCTTCAGCGGAGCAGATTCCGGGTTCACGATTGCTATTACCCTGTCTCCTATGATCACGTTTCCAAAACCGACGTTAATCAAGCCGTACACACAAGCACCTCCTACTGGATGTTCTGGACCTGCTCTCTCAGTTTGTTCACAAGAGTTCGACCTTCCACACTTCTTCTGGTGATCTCAAGCTTCTTGGATTTCGATGCAATTGTCGAAAACTCCCGGTGCAACTCCTGACAGAAGAAGTCGAGCTGAACGCCACAGTCCTCACCTTCATCAAGTAGCTCAAGCATTGAAGAGAGATGAGATTTCGCGCGTACGAGCTCTTCCGAAATATCCGCCTTTTCAGCGAGAATGGCAACTTCCTGTTCAAGCCTAGAATCGTCTAGCTGAACACTCAATACTTGATCGATTCGATTCTTTATTGACTTTCTTGTTTCTTCAAGAATATGGGCACTTGCCTCTTCTATCTCTTCAGTTAGAACAGTCAGACTATTCAGATAGTTCATGAGGGCAACTTGAAGTCTCTTACCTTCACGCTCCCTGTCTTCATTAAGCTTCTGAACGCATTCCTCCAATACAACTTCGAGTCCCGCCCAAAGGCGTTCCGTGAGTTCGGCAGGAATGATAGCCTTCACTATATCTCTGTTCTTGAGAAGTGTCTCTACGGTGATTTCACTGCTCAGTCCCAGGTCGTCCACAATTCTTCTCAGTGCATTGTGATATGTTCTTGCAAGAACAATATCTGGCTGTATTATGCTCTCCGGTTCTGTAAACGTTATATCAAGGCTGATCTTGACTGATCCGCGCTTTATTCTCTCCCTTAAGTACCTCTGTGCCCTTATCTCAAGATCACTGAACCCGCTGACTGTGTTCACATCAAGATATAAGTATTTCGAGTTCAATGCTTTGGCTTCTACAGAAAAAATACACCCTTTCTGCTCTGTGTCAACCCTGGCGTATCCTGTCATACTTCTTATCATAATAACTCTCCAGCAGCGTTTATCGTCGCTTATGGTCAATTATAACGGATTATCATCAAATCTGCAAAACCGCCACCACGTTGCTCAGTATTTCTATGAATGACTGGATCTCTTCAAGCGTTGTGAATCTTGACATGCTGATTCTTATGGCACCAGAAGCTATCTCTGGAAGTATGCCTGCATCCTCAAGAATCTTCTGGCTGCTCTCGGAACGCGCAGAGCATGCTGATGATGTTGCAACACAGACACCGGCATCTGACAAGGCGTTGGCAAGCACCTCTCCCTTTATTTTGGGGAAAGAGATATTCACCATATTGGGAATAGAACTTGACATATCGCCATTGATTATCCCTCCAAGCTTTCTTACAGAACTGGCCATGTAGTTCCTGAGTTCCCTCATTTTCGGCACAACCCTGTCTAACTCATCAACGGCAATCCCCATAGCTTCTGCCATTCCAACAATCCCTGCAACATCCTGTGTCCCCGAACGCATTCCAGATTCCTGACCACCTCCAGTTATGAATGGTCTTCGTCGAGTCTCAGAGCTGATGAAGAGTGCCCCTGCTCCCTTTGGTCCATGAAACTTGTGCGCACTAAAAGCGGCAAAACTGCATTTTGAGGACCTAACAGAGAACGGAATCTTGCCGACCGTCTGAACTGCATCAACCAGGTAGAACACATCCCTCTCCAAGAGAGCATTTGCAACCTCCTCGATAGGCTGTATAGTCCCCAGCACATTATTCACAGCCATCAAACAGACCATGAAGGTATTGTCGTCCACATGTCTCACAAGATCCTCGACGGAAACTATTCCACCCTTTCTGGGACGTACCTGCTCGACTACAATCCCCTCAGTGTTAGCGAGGTCTTTGATAGTGTTAAGGACAGCTTTGTGTTCAATGGAGCTAACTACAACCTTGTTGCGCTTTCCTCTAAAACAGACTGAAGAACGAATCGCCCAGTTTATTGCCTCCGTCGCACTCGACGTGAAATACACTTCTGACGGTAGGGCTTCAATTAGACTGGCGATTTTTCGCCTTGATTCTTCCATTGCTCTTGCTGCTGTCACACCCATTGAGTGTACAGCATTGGGATTGCCATATTGTTCGACATGAAAGAGATTCATCTTCTCCAGAACGCGCCTGTCGACCTGCGTCGTTGCGTTGTTGTCGAGGTATATCATGCTTCATCACCATCTATCAGTTCTAAGAACTCCTTCTCACTCAAGACTCTTATCCCCAGTTTCTTTGCTTTCTCCAATTTGGAACCAGGAGAAGAACCTGCCACGACATAATCAGTATTCTTGCTTACTGATGAAGAAGCTTTGCCGCCCCTGTTGATAACAAGCTCCTCAGCTTCCTTTCTGGTAAGGGTTTCCAAAGAGCCGGTTATGACAAAACTCCGTCCTTTCAGTGTTTTGTCGATCGTCTCCACTTCCTCTTCTGGTTGAAGCTCAAGCTCAAGAATGTTCAGCTCTTCTTCAACAATCTCGCTATTCAGAAAGCTGAATATCTTTTCTGCAAGCTCTGTCCCAATTCCCGGGATCGATTCCAATTCACCCTGGTCTGCCTTTCTCAGTGCGCTCAGGCTGCCAAAGTAGTTTGCGAGATCTCTGGCGATCTTAACACCGACGCCGGGAATTCCCAGACCAGCGATGAACCTGTGAAGCGGTTTATTCCTGCTTCGATCAATCATTGTTATCAGATTCTCAGCGGTCTTCTCTCCGATGCCTTTACCAAGAGCGAGTAGTTCCTCCTTCGTCAGCCTGTATATGTCCGCCAGGCTCTTCAGCATTCCGACCTCCACGAGTCGTTCTATCATCTTCTCTCCAAGTCCTTCGATATCCATTGAGTTGCGGGAAGCGAAGAGTTCTAACCTCTTCTCAGCTTTTGCTGGACAGCCTGGGTTCAGGCATTTTATCGCAACATCTTCTTTCTTCTCCTTTCCAACTGGACCTTTACATACAGGACAGCTGGAAGGCGCTGAAATCGACTTCTCCAAACCTGTCCGCCTGTCACTGAGAACACTTACCACCTGGGGAATGATGTCCCCTGCCTTTTCGATGACAACAATATCTCCTTCTCGTATATCACGTTCTCTTATGTATTCAAAGTTGTGCAAGCTGGCCCTCTTGACCGTTGTTCCTGACAATCGCACCGGCTCGAGTTCCGCGACTGGCGTGATGGTTCCGAGTCGTCCAACCTGGAACGATACTTCATTCAGTCTGGTTTCAGATTGCTCTGCGGGGAATTTGAAAGCTATCGCCCACCGTGGGCTCCTGGAAGTATATCCAAGTTCATCGTGTAAGTCTATTCTGTCTACTTTCACAACTACTCCGTCAACTGCATAGTCAAGGTCATGTCGCCTGTTGTGCCATCGCTCCCAGTAAGAGATGACCTCTTCCACCGAGCGACAAAGACATCCGTTAGGCTCGAACCTGAGTCCTAACTGCCTAAGCATTGAAATCGCTTCGGCTTGTGTACTGAGACCATGGTATCCTGGATCTACGATCTGATAAAAAAACGCATCGAGCTTTCTTCTAACGACTTCCCGTGAATCAAGCTGTCTCATCGTGCCGGCTGCTGCATTTCTGGGATTGGCAAATAATGCCAATCCTCTCTCCAAACGATTCCGATTGACGTTTTCAAACTCACTCTTGGGGAGAAACACCTCACCTCTGACCTCAATATCTACTGATTCTCTGAGTTTCAGGGGGATTGATCGTATGGCTCTGGCGTTTTCAGTGACATCTTCGCCAGTGATTCCGTCTCCTCTAGTCGCGGCCAGAACAAGCCTTCCTTTCTGGTAGCGCAATGCAATTGAGAGCCCGTCGATTTTCAGCTCTGCATAATAGTCAACCCTGTCGTGACCAATAATCCTGCACACTCTGTCGTTAAATGCTCTGATTTCTTCCTCAGAATAGGTGTTTTCAAGGCTGTAAAGACGCGATGAATGATTAACTTCATTCAACTGTCCGGCGGGTCTTTCCCCAACTCGCTGGGTAGGAGAGTCCGGAGTAACTGTCTGAGGATACTGCTCTTCCAGTTGCTCAAGTTCTTTGTACAGTTTGTCGAATTCTTCATCGCTTATCTCAGGGCTGTTCAGAACGTAGTACATGTAGGAATGGTAGTCTATTTGCTCTCTGAGTTCATTAATTCTCTTCTCTATAGATTCAGGAACACTCATGAGTACCTCCTATAAGACCAGCACCACTGCTACAACGTACTTCTTCTCATGAGATATGCTTGCTCGAACCTCCCGGTTCCCAGCAATCTCGATAGTCATCTCTGAAGCAACTGGAGCCCCATCTTCCGATCTCAGAAACTCAGCACTTCTGAAATCAAAAGTTCTTATCGAAAGAGCTTTTGCAAGGGCTTCCTTTACAGCAAAACGCCCTGCCAGAAAACGCCGTCGTGCCTCACTGTTGACGATCTGCTTGAAAAGCCGCATCTCGTTTTCGCCGAGAATCCTTTTCGATATACGTTCATCAATTCTCTCCACTTCAACAATATCTATACCGAGGCCATGCATAATCACACCTCAATGACTGTGACACCATGCCCGCCTTCGCTGGGCGCACCTATTCTAAAATCCTTCACTCTGGGTTTGCGTTTCCTGAGATATTCCCACACCGCGTCAGCGAGTCGTCCTGTGCCCTTTCCGTGAATAATGAAACCGTTGCTGATCTTGAAACTCCTCAGCGAAACAAGAAAATCCTCAATCAGAAATGGGACATCTTCTGCGGTCGCTCCTCGGATATCGATAGTGTCAGAAATCCTTGGTTCATGCGCAGAGGTAGTTGAAGCGATCGCGTCAGTATCGTTGTTGTTGTGGAGTTTTTCTACACTGCTCCGAGGAAGTTTCAGCTTCATCTTTCCAGAAGATATAATAACCCGGTCATCCTGCACGGCGACAACTTCTCCCTCAACGCCTGTTTCAATTACTCTTGCTCTGTCTCCTTCTTGAACGTCTGCCACAGCCCTCTTCGATCGACCAGTCTGAATCTGTTGAAGCTCGCTTCTGAGATAGTCAATGCTTTTCACTGCCTTAACCTGATCTGATTCTTTCTGAGAACGGGAAAGTGCAATAGCCTGTTCTGTCTCTTTAAGAATCTTCTCAAGTCTCCTTTCAACACTGGCAATTTCGTCACTGAGTTCACTGATCCTCTTTTCTTTCATCAGGCCAAAGCGCTTTTGAAATTCCTCGGATCTCTCTCTCAGCCCGTGTTCTTCACTTCTAAGGCGTCTACGCGTTTCTTCCACAGCAGACCTTTCCTTGTGCAACTTATCAAGGACATATTCGAGCTCTCCGACCTCTTTCCCCAGGTACTCCCTGGCGCGCTCGACAATCTCTTCTTCCAATCCCAGCCTTCTTGAGATTTCTATTGCGTTAGAGGTACCTGGAATACCCATTATGAGACGATAGGTGGGTTTCAGTGTTTCTATGTCGAATTCTACACTGGCATTCTCAACACCATCGGTTTCCAGAGCGAATACTTTGATGGGAGTGAGATGCGTCGTGATTACAGCCTTGCTACCGCGAAGAAGGATCGTCTCGATTATCGCCATAGACAGTCCAGCGCCCTCAGCAGGATCCGTTCCCGCTCCAAGCTCATCCAGAAGCAGCAATGAAGATTTGTCCGCCTTCTTGAGTATTGATATGATCCTTGTCATATGTGAAGAGAAAGTGCTTAGACTCTGTTCAATTGATTGCTCATCACCTATGTCAGCAAGCACTCTCTTAAAACATGGAATACTTGAGCCTTCATCACACAATACAGGCAACCCTGACAACATCATCACTGCACACAGCCCGATGGTTTTCAGGGATACTGTCTTTCCTCCCGTGTTTGGGCCAGTGATAACCACAGTGGAACTGTCTTTACCAAGCCTGAAATCTATGGGAACAACCTCTTCTCTTTCAATGAGTGGATGTCGGGCTTCTAGCAGTTCAAAAGACATATCTGAAGAAGGAAAGACAAAGCCGGCTTCCCAGTCCCTGGCATATCGAGCACATGCATAAAGAACGTCAAGGTCTCTGACAGCTTCCAGGGTAATGTATATCCTTTCTGAAGCGCGAAAAACCTGTGAGGTTATCTCCCTGAGTATTCTCATAATCTCTTCTTTCTCACGAGACTCAAGCACTCTTATTCTGTCGTTCAACTCTATCAATTCTTCTGGTTCGAAATAGACAGTTGCGCCGCTTGATGAAGAACCGTGAACTATTCCACGATGAGACTTCTTCTTACTTGCAGATAGCGGGATCACGTATCTGCCTTCCCTGCTGAGCATGAGCGCATCCGTAAGATCGCCCTGGTAAGCAGCAATTACTTGATCCAGTTTTGTCTTGATTCCCCTCTGGATCCTGCGCAACTCTGTGCGGATCTCCCTGAGTTGTGCCGAAGCAGCGTCCCTTATGCTGTGATTTTCGTCAATGCATTTATTGATTAGCTTTATCAGACCGTGTTCGCATGTAATGCCTTCGGCTATGCCTTGAACGGACCTGTAATTCCCTCCAAATCGATCAAAGAACTCCCTGAGCTCACACGAAGCCTCAAGCGTTCTTGAGATTTTCGAGAGCTCTTCGGCATCAAGTACGTGACCACTCTCTGTTCGTCCAAGATACGAGGAAATGTCAAAAAAGCCTCCTGTCGGGGGTTCTCCCGAAGCTCTAAGCATCTCAAGAAACTCTGCCCCAAGTGAAAGCTGTCTTACGGGGTCATCCGAGGGTCTTGTGGCCATGATTGCTTTCTTGCCGTAAACTGAAAAGCAATAATGCGAGACTTTCTGGAGTACTTTTTCAAACTCGAGGAGCCTCAAAGTATCATCAATTTTCTTCTGTGACTTCATCTGCTCTTTCTATCCTCCTCAGAAGAACAGGCATGAGCCTCTCTCGATTTCTGCGGTCGTAGAAAGCGACTCCAGCAAATGCTATCACTACTGAAAAGAAACTGAGAATCAAAGCTATGAGTTCGCTCATCCCAAGAAGCACTGACAGAGATAGCACGGCTACAAAAACAAGAAGTGGTATTCCATAGACTATCAGCGCCACCTTTGTAGCAGACATATTTGGTACCTCAACCTCTACTTTGTCACCCGGAACTACTTCAACTTCTTGCCTTGACGCTTTCATAGTCACCATCTTTCCTGAAGAAAGGAGATTACAGTTCGAACGCGCAGAACAACTGCCACACGCTTCCAGTCTCATTTTCTCAAGGATTACATGTTCACCAGCAACTTCTCGAACAACTGCTGTTTCTTTCACTGAAACACCTCAGAAGACATAACCTATTTCAAACCTTACTAACCAGGTTCCTGTCATATCAATCTCGAC
>Ga0334882_1005425_pt1 | contig 10111 bp, 8 predicted proteins | sample GraSluR1_MG_5_FD_207226 | JGI IMG/M metagenome (GOLD analysis project Ga0334882, IMG submission 207226) | Sludge microbial communities from methane-producing bioreactor in Wageningen University, Netherlands - Granular Sludge_15_04-R1 | ecosystem: Engineered > Bioreactor > Anaerobic > Unclassified... | reverse complement strand
GGCGTCAGCCGGGGGGCCGCCCGAAAATACCCGTATAATTGCTTGACAACCCGGGGGTGACAGAGTAGTTTGAAGGGGCATGGCCAGAACCAAGAGTCCCACCACCGACAAAAACAGGCAGCGCATCGTCAACGCCGCCACCAAACTTATCATGCTCAAGGGCGCCAGCCAGACCAGCCTTTCCGACATCGCCCGGGAAGTGGGAATCAGCAAGGGCACCCTCTATTACTACTACCCCTCCAAATCGGAACTGATCTTCGATATCACCGACCGGCACATGCGGCAGGTGACCCGGGACCTGCTGAACTGGATCAGCCACACCCGGGAGGAGCTGCCGCCCCAGCGGATTCTGCAGGTGGTATACAGTTCCCTCCTGAAGGTGGAAAAACGGGGAGTTCTGCACCTCTACCTGATCCAGGAGGCGGTTTCGTATAATCCGTCGCTGCAGCAGCGGTTTCAGGAGATCTACCGGGAGTGGCAGCAGATGCTGCTGGAGGGACTCACCGAGATCCTCGGCACCCAGGAGGACAACGAGATTCTGGCGGAACTGATTCTGGCCAGCCTGGACGGGGTGATCATCCAGAGCGTCCTGGGCCGCAAGAAAATTCCCATCGAAGAGATGACCAAGTTTCTCCTGAACAAGGGGGGGGCGGACCGATTCGCCGGAGAGGAACTGGAATAACCCTGCCCTTCGCTTCCCGTCACGTTCAAACCCGAAACCAATCCACCGCCTGTCGAAGCCTTGTCTTTTCGACCTCTGCCACAGCCTCGATTCCCGTCAAGCCCCGGGTTCTCAATCATTATTCGTCTTTGACCTTCTTTACTACCTCGCCAGGAACTCCGGACTGTACTCCAGGCCTACCAGGAGCTTCATGTTGGCCACGGTGTATCCCGGCAGCATGCGCACCGGTTTCTGCCGGTAGGTGAAGTTGGCGTTGATGTCGAATTTTCTCAGCTTTTCCGTCAGGCTGTCTTCCCAGACCACTTCCCCGGTTTCGATGTCCCCCATCCGGACGCTGATCAAAACGGCGGCGGCCATGTCGATGATCTGGCCGAAGATAAAGAACAATTTCCTAGGCTTATAAGGAGGCACACAGAGCGAGTAAAGCAAGGATGAATATGCCCCGCAAAACGCGACGTTTCATACTTGACTCCTTGTGTGAATAATGAATTTAGTATAGGTGATACCCGAGATATGTCAAATAAGAATATGATCGCGGCTTACTCAGGATTTTAGTGAACCCTCTTCACCCGGCCGCCCTGCCCGTCGGCAAGGTGCACCTTGACACCGTGGGGATGGGTGAGGTGATGAATTAAAAAGTCTTCCTCTCGGACCTCCTGCCTGGTAAAAATTCCGGATGCGACTCAAGGCCAATCAGAAACTTGATATCCGGTATTGTATAACCGGGAAGCTGCCGCACGGGTTTCTGCCGGTAGGTAATATTGGCATTCAAATCAAACATGCCGATTTTTAGGCTAAATCCCCCAATTGCTCCGTGTCCCATGGTCATATTTTCCACCTGATCCAAGAGAGAAAATTCATAGCCGGCTCGTAATGACAGAAAGACCCACGGCCAGAACTCGGCCATAGGGATAAGCCGGAGGGAGTAACCGCCGCGATCATCTATAAAAATTCCAGTTATACCCTTGAAGCCGAGAAAAAGTTTCTGCGCTGTAAGGGCATATGTCAATGAGGCATCAAGAATCACAGGATAATTACCCGTGACTATGGTTGAGCTTTCAGTATCAAAATAGTTTATCTCTTGTGTTGTGTAGGAGATGGTAAGATCCCCAATGAGGCCGCCATCAGGACTCTGAAACACCACCCCCGGCGACAGACTGACCGAAACCCCTTCTATATCATCACTCTCATCACTATTTGGATGGGTGTAGTATACCATCGTCGATACTCCGACGCCAAAAGATTTGTTCACCCGGGCTCCAAAGCCGGCGAATGCACCCCAGTTACTCTGCCGCTGTCCGGTTGAAAAGGCATCATCCCTGGTATCCACGTGGGATTCATCCCCGCTGAAATTTATTCCCAGGCTAAGACCAAACCGGCTGCCCATCGGTAAGGAAATTCCGACTATAAAAGGAGACTGTTCATCCCTGGCTAAATAGTAACCATCCAGAACATAGCCGCGACTGTCACCGTTCCAGTCTTCGTTAACAGGCGCGAAGGCATGTATGCCCAACCATGAGTAGATCCGCCCTTTTTCGAGAAAACCCAGGGAAGCCGGATTATACACCGGGGCATATAGATCGGTCTCCACCCGGAACTTGGGAGACAGGGCCTGGAGCTTGGACAGGTAAAACCGCGCCACCTCGTTCCCCGGGTCGATCTTCTGGACCGTCTTCAGTTCTTCTTTCGCTTTCTCCTCGTCCCCCCTGTCGTAGGCGTCGATGCCGCTGGACAGGGCGATGATGGCGGTCTCCTGCTTCACCTCTTTCGTCTCAACCTTGGCTACAGTGGCCTCTTCGGCCTCCAGGTCCAGCCCGGCGAGAATCGATTGGGCGAAGTAGGCGCCGATGTAGTCGTAGCTCTCCAGCTTTTCCGTCATGCTGTCTTCCCAGACCACTTCCCCGGTTTCGATGTCCGCCATCCGGACGCTGATCAACACGGCGGCGGCCATATCGATGATTTCACCAAAGACAATGTAGTCGGCGGACAGGAGCTTTCCGATCTCCAACTGCTTTGACTCATCCATGAGCCCGGACAGGGACATCTTCTGCTCTTCGATGATCCTGTTGAGCTGTTCCCGTTCGAGGATCTTTATTGTTTTCGTTCTCCGAAGCTCCCCGGCCACCAGGGTGGAGATACCCTTGCCGAGATACTTGTAGCTGGTGTTGTCTGATTCAACGGAAAAATCGGACACCGTGAGGATGATGTCCTGGGCTGATAAGGAGGCACACAGAGCGAGTAAAGCAAGGATGAACATGCCCCGCAAAACGCGACGTTTCATACTTGACTCCTTGTGTGAATAACAAAAAAATAGTAAGGCAATTGATCAAAGCGTGCAAGCCGAAAACGGTGAAATCCAGAAAATTCGGCCTGGGAATGCATTTCACGCATATTACGGCACACTTTTTATAGCTCTCACCGAAAAACGGGGGGGGAACGGGCGGGGCGGACCGATTCGCCGGAGAGGAAACGGAGTAGCCCTTCCGGCGGCCCCTTCCCCCCCCCGGCGTCCCATCCCAACCCGAAGCCAGCCCCCTGCGGATTTTTTACCCTGTCTTTCTCCCGATGTTTCGGAAGGTGGGGAAACCTATACCTCCGCCACCGCTTCGATTTCCACCAGGGCCCCCAGGGGAAGCTGCCGTACCGCCACGGTGCTGCGGGCGGGATAGTCTCCGGAAAGCCGTTCCTGGTACACCCGGTTAACCAGGGAAAAGTGTTCCATGTCGGTGATAAAAATTGTGGTTTTAACCACCCTGTCCCATCCTGTTCCCGCCGCCTCCAGTACGGCGGCCAGATTCGCCATGACCTGCCGGGTCTGCCCCTCCACCCCCTCAACCAGTTTTCCCGATGCAGGATCAATGCCGACCTGACCGGCGGTAAAGACCAGGGCGCCTGCCTTGACCGCCTGGGAATAGGGACCCAGGGCCCCCGGGGCCTTGTCGGTGGCGATAATCTGTCTGCTCATAGTGTCCTCCTTCTACTCCCTGGGGAGCCTGCTCCAGTGTAAACGAGAAATAAAAGGTTCCACAATAGGAGTTTATGTTGATGTTACCGCTCATCTATGATTTTCTTTGACGAGTACCCGGATCAATGTTACTATAAACACAATTGTAATAACAACAGATTTTACTTGAATGTTTTTTCAGCTGCTTTTCTCCAGTTTCCGGCGTTTTGTTGTGTTTCTCAACACAACAGCCTGTTTTCAGGCGCTTAAAAGAATAAGGAGAATTCTATGAGTAACACCCTGCTCACCACCCACCCCACGAATCCCTCGGAGGAACAGATCGTCCAGCAGACCGACATTGTCCTGGAAGAGCTCAAGGGCCGAAAAGGCGCCCTGATACCGGTTCTTCAGGTCACCCAGAATCTCTTCGGATATCTTCCCGACCCGGCGCTGCGCCGGATCAGCGAAGTCCTGGAGCTCCCCTACTCGGAAGTGGCGGGGGTGGTCACCTTCTACTCCTACTTTTCCACCGTCCCCCGGGGAAAGTACGTCATCCGGGTCTGCCTGGGAACGTCCTGTTACGTCCGGGGGGGCAAGGAGGTCCTCCAGAGTTTCCGGGATCACCTGGGGATCGATGTGGACCAGACCACCGAGGACCAGCTGTTCAGCCTCAAGGTGGGACGCTGTTTCGGCGCCTGCGGCCTGGCCCCGGTGGCCATGATCAACGAGGAGATCTATCAGCGGGTTAAACCCGCCAAGGTGGAAGAGATTCTGGCCCTCTACCGGGAAAGAAGTGAGGATTAACATGAAAAGAATCAAAACCGTCGAAGATTTGAAGAGTGTCAGAGAGGATGTTCAGGAACTGCTCAGTTTCCGAACCTTGAGCACCAAAGGCCCGGTGAATCTGGAGGAAGAAATCGCCCGGGGGAACGGCCGGTTTGACATAGCCCTCTGCATGGGAACCAGCTGCCTCTCCACCGCCAGCGCCAAGGTCTGCAAAGCCCTGGAGGAAGAGATCGCCGCCCGGGAACTGGGAGACAAGGTGACCCTGGTGAAAACGGGGTGCAACGGCTTCTGCGCCGCCGGCCCCATCATGGTGATGTACCCGGGAGGAATCCTCTACCACGGCATGGGCCCCGAGGATGTTCCGGAGATTGTCACCGAACACATCCTGGGGCACCGGCTGGTGGAACGGCTCATGTACCGTCACCCCGGTACGGGGGGAATCATTCCCCGGTATATGGATCTGCCCTTCTTTTCGGGACAGGAGCTGCGGGTCCTGAGAAACAAAGGAATCATCAACGCCGACAGCATCGAAGAATACATAGGCCGGGACGGCTACTTCGGTCTGGCCAAAGCGCTGCTGGAACTGACGCCGGAACGGATCATCGAAGAGGTCACCGACGCGGGACTCCGGGGCCGGGGGGGCGGCGGCTTTCCCACGGGCCGGAAGTGGGCCTTCTGCAAGGGCGCCCCGGGGGATGAAAAATACATCCTCTGCAACGCCGACGAGGGAGACCCGGGGGCCTTCATGGACCGGAGCCTCCTGGAATCGGATCCCCATGCGGTTATCGAAGGAATGATTATCGGAGCCCGGGCCATCGGGGCGGAAGAAGGCTACGTCTACTGCCGGGCCGAATATCCCCTGGCCATCGAAAGACTGGAGCGGGCCATCGAACAGTGCGAGGAGAGGGGCCTGCTGGGTGACGACATCCTGGGAAGCGGCTTTTCCTTCAAACTGAATATTTCCAAGGGTGCGGGAGCCTTCGTCTGCGGCGAGGAAACGGCCCTGATGAACTCCATCGAAGGCCACCGGGGGGAACCCCGGCCCCGGCCGCCTTTTCCCGCCCTCCAGGGACTCTGGGGTAAACCTTCGGTCCTGAACAACGTGGAAACCTTCGGCAACATACCGCTGATATTGAGAAACGGCGTGGACTGGTTTCGGTCCGTGGGAACCCCGGAATCGCCGGGGACCAAGATCTTCGCCCTCACGGGGAACGTGAACAACATCGGCCTGGTGGAGGTGCCCATCGGCACTCCCCTGGGGGACCTGATCTACGACATCGGCGGCGGCATCCAGGACGGCAAGAACTACAAGGCCGCCCAGATCGGCGGGCCCTCAGGAGGCTGTATTCCCCGGGAACATCTCTCGGTGCCCCTGGACTACGAATCCCTCCAGGAACTGGGGGCCATCATGGGCTCCGGCGGCCTGGTGGTGATGAACGAAGACGCCTGTATGGTGGATGTGGCCAAGTTTTTCCTGGAATTTGTCCTGGAAGAGTCCTGCGGCAAATGCTCCCCCTGCCGGGTGGGCACCAAGCGGATGCATGAAATCCTGGAGAGGATCTGTGACGGCCGTGGTGTAGTGGGCGATATCGAAGCCCTGATCGAACTGGGTCAGGCGGTGAAGGACACCTCCCTCTGCGGCCTGGGGCAGACCGCCCCGAACCCGGTCCTTTCCACGATCCAGCACTTCCGGCATGAGTATGAGGATCACATCCTCAACAGGCACTGCGCCGCCGGGGTCTGTCCCGGCCTGGTCCGGGCCCCCTGCCAGAGCGCCTGCCCCGCCGGGGTGGATATCCCCGGTTTTATTTCCCTGATCAAGGAGAAACGGTACGCCGAAGCCCTGCGGCTTCACCGTGAGAAGAACCCCTTCGCTGCCATCTGCGCCCGGGTCTGCTTTCATACCTGCGAGGACAAGTGCCGCCGCAGCAGCCTGGACGACGCGGTTTCCATCAGAGCCCTGAAGCGGTACCTGGTGGAACAGGAAGTGGTGGTTCAGCTCCCCGAGGTGGTGGAAAGCAAAGAGAACGAGGGCAAACGGATTGCCATCATCGGAGCGGGCCCGGCGGGTCTGTCCTGCGCCTACTTTCTGGCCCGCATGGGCTACCGGCCCCAGGTGTTTGAATCCCAGGCCCGGCCCGGGGGCATGCTGACCCAGGCCATTCCTTCCTACCGGCTGCCCCGTGAAATAATGGCCCGGGAGATAAGGATGATCGAAAACATGGGGGTCAACATCACTACCGAAACAAAACTGGGCCGGGATTTCACCCTCCAGGACCTTCGGGACCGCGGTTATGAGGCGGTATTTCTCGGCGTGGGGGCCCCCCAGTCCATCGGCCTGGGAATCCCCGGAGAAGAGGCCCCCGGGGTGGATGACTCCCTGGAGTTCCTCCAGAGATACAATGTCCGCGGTAACGCCAAGGTCGGAAAGAAGGTCATCGTGGTAGGCGGAGGCAACGCCGCCATCGACGCCGCCCGGACCGCCCTGAGACTGGGATCGGAAGAGGTCACCATCGTCTACCGGCGCAACCAGGAGCAGATGCCCGCCTACAAGGAAGAGATCGAAGAAGCGGTGGTGGAAGGAGTCCGGATCAAGGACCTGACCCAGCCCGTGGAGGTGGTTACCGACGCAGACGGCAAGGTGAAGGGACTGAACTGTACCGCCATGATCCTGGGCGAATTTGACCGGCAGGGCCGGCGCCGGGCCCTGAAAGAGGGAGGAGAGACCTTCTTCCTTGAGGCGGACCAGGTGATCACCGCCATCGGTCAGAGGCTGGATACCCGGGACCTTACGGGTGACCTGGACGTGACCCTGACACCCCAGGGTTTCATCAAGGCCGATCCCCGGACCGGCCGGACCAGCGTGCCGTGGCTTTACACCGGCGGTGACGCTTCCAGCGGCCCCGCCTCGGTGGTAACCGCCATCGGCGAAGGAGAACGGGCGGCGGTGGGAATCGATGTCCTGTTCAACGGCAGGGACCACGCCTTCTGGCGGGATGCCCAGCCGGTGAAAACCGCCTTTGACCCCGATGCGGATCCGGTTCCCTACCCCCGGGAAAAACCGCCCCTGACGCCGGTGGAAAGACGGCGTTCGAATTTTGATGAAGTGGAGCTGCCCTGGACCGAAGGGGTGGCCCTCCGGCAGAGCGCCCGCTGCCTGCGGTGCGACTACGGCAAACCTTGTGTGACCAGGGAGGTGATCAATGGTTGATCTCAAGATAAACGGAAAAAACGTAACGGTCCCCGAAAGGACCACCATTCTGGAAGCGGCCAAATCGGTGGGGGTCCACATCCCCAGCCTCTGCTATCTGGAACATAAAGCGCCCCTGGGGGCGTGCCGGGTCTGTATTGTGGAAGTGGAAGGAGCCCGGAATCTGATGCCCAGCTGCGCCACCCCGGTGGTTCACGGCATGGTGGTGAAAACCAACTCGCCCCGGGTTCGGCAGGCCCGGAAACTGGTGACCGAACTTTTACTGAGTGAACACGAAGGGAACTGCCAGTACTGCAGCCGCAGTGAAGACTGCGAACTGGAAACCATCTCCACCCAGCTGGGAATAACCTGCCTCCCCTACCAGGGGGAAAAACCGGATCGGATTTTCGACTGCACCACCCCCGCTCTGGAGAGAGACACGGGCAAGTGCATCAAATGCCGGCGCTGTGTCACCGTCTGCAACGAAGTCCAGAACGTGGGAGCCCTGTTTCCCCAGTTCCGGGGTTACCAGACCACCGTGGGACCCGCCTTCACCCAGCCCCTGTCAGAGGTCAAGTGTGTCCAGTGCGGTCAGTGCGCCGCCGTCTGCCCCGTGGGAGCCATCGTGGAAACCTCCCACATCGATGCGGTCTGGAACGCCCTGGGGGATCCGAAAAAACATGTGATTGTCCAGACCGCCCCGGCCATCAGGGCCGCCCTGGGTGAGTGTTTCGGCCTGGCTCCGGGAACCCTGGTGACGGGAAAGATGGTCACAGCCCTGCGGGAAATGGGGTTCGACGCCGTATTCGATACCAACTTCACCGCAGACCTGACCATCATGGAAGAGGGAACCGAACTTCTCACCCGGCTCAAAACCGCCCTGGTGGACAAAAAACCGGTGGCCCTGCCCATGTTCACCTCCTGTTCCCCCGGCTGGATCAACTACGCGGAAGGGTTTTTCCCTGATTTCCTTCCCAACCTCTCCAGCTGCAAGAGCCCTCAGCAGATGTTCGGCGCCCTGGCCAAGACCTACTACGCCGAAAGAGCCGGGGTGGACCCGGCGGACATGGTGGTGGTGTCGGTGATGCCCTGCACAGCCAAGAAATTTGAGGCCCAGAGACCGGAAATGAACGACAGCGGCTTTGCCGATGTGGACTACGTGCTTACCACCCGGGAACTGGGACGGATGATCAAGAGCGCCGGGCTCATCTTCACCGACCTGGAAGACGGGGTCATGGACGACCCCATGGGTCGGTCCTCGGGGGCGGCGGATATCTTCGCCAACACCGGAGGGGTCATGGAAGCGGCGGTACGAACCGCCTACGAACTGGTGACGGGCCGGGAAGTCCCCCTGAACAACCTCCACCTCACGCCGGTGGCGGGTCTCGAGGGGGTCAAGGAAGCGGCCCTGGCCATCACCGACCCCCTGCCGGACTGGAAATTCCTGGACGGGGTGGAACTCAAGGTGGCGGTGGCCCACGGGCTGGGCAATGCCGCTTCGGTCCTGAAGGGACTCCGGGACGGCAGCAGATCCTATCACTTTGTGGAAATCATGACCTGCCCCGGCGGCTGCATCGGAGGAGGGGGCCAGCCCCGGTTCACCGAAAACAAAACCCGGGAAGCCCGGATAGCCGCCATCTACCGGGAAGATGAGGGAAAGGAAATCAGAAAATCTCACCTGAACAGCGCTGTTTTGGAGCTTTATGAGCATTTTCTTGATAAACCTTTGGGAGAAATTTCCCACCACCTGCTTCATACCCATTATAATATGAAGTAGAGAAGCCTATAGGCAGACTATAAGAATAGGGGGACATGAATGAACGTAGGCGAAATAGTTAAGAAGAAGGGACATGAGGTGATTACCATCTCCATCGACGCAAACTTTGACCAGGCCAGGGATCTGATGAACGAGAAACATATCGGTGCCCTGATGGTTCTGGATAAAGCCGGCGAAGTGGCGGGGATCGTCACCGAGAGGGATCTGCTTTCCAAGATGGAACAGAAAGAAGTGAAAAAGATGATGACGCCCATGGCGCACCTCACAACCCTCAAACCGGGAGAATCACTGCAGACCGCCATGAAGATCTTCACCGAAAAGAAGATCCGGCACCTCCCCGTCATGGACGGTGAAAAGCTCCTGGGGATGATTTCCATCGGCGACGCCGTGAAGAACCTGCTGGACGCGGTGGAACTGGAGAACAAGTACCTGAAAGAGTACATCATGGGGCAGGATTACTAGGAATTTTTTGAAGTATTAGAAGAGCGGGCCCCCCCGGCTCTATGCCGGGGGGGCTCTTTATCTTGCCCCCCCGCAGCGGATGGGGTATTCTCATTCCATGGATGAACCCTCCCCCCACATCGGCGGACTCAATGAAAAAAGCCTTCACCGGCAGCTCAAGTGCCTCTACGCCACCCCTGATTCCATGGTCGAAGAAAAAGTTTCAGGCTATGTGGTGGATGTGGCGACCCCGGAGGGAATCGTGGAAATCCAGACCGGCGGGTTTTCCGG
>Ga0334882_1005421_pt1 | contig 10121 bp, 8 predicted proteins | sample GraSluR1_MG_5_FD_207226 | JGI IMG/M metagenome (GOLD analysis project Ga0334882, IMG submission 207226) | Sludge microbial communities from methane-producing bioreactor in Wageningen University, Netherlands - Granular Sludge_15_04-R1 | ecosystem: Engineered > Bioreactor > Anaerobic > Unclassified... | reverse complement strand
GTACATGCTGCCGGTCGGGTTCGACGGGCTGCAAAGCAGCAGCATCTTCGTCTTGTCGGTAATCGCCTCGCGGAACCGATCGGGTGCGAGCTTGAAGTCGTCCGCCTGCTCGGTCTCGACGATCCTCGGCACCGCGCCGGTCAGCTTGACCAGTTCCGCGTAGCTCACCCAGTACGGGGCGGGGATGATCACCTCGTCGCCGGGGTCCAGGAGCACGGTGAACGCGTTGTGCAGGGCGTGCTTCGCGCCGTTGGCCACCACCACCTGGGCCGGGGCGTACTCGATGCCGTGGGTGGCGCGGTACTGGTCGACCACCGCGCGCTTCAGCTCGGCGATGCCGCTGGCCGCCGTGTAGTGCGTGTGACCCGCCTTCATCGCCTCGATCGCCGCCTCGCAGATGTGGGCGGGCGTGTCGAAATCGGGCTCGCCCAGGCTGAGATCGTACACCGTCTTTCCGGTCGCCTTCAGCTCTTTGGCCTTGGCCGCCATCGCCATGGTGGCCGAAGGTTCCAGCGCCTGAACGATCCGAGAGATGGCCGGGGGCATGAATGGACTCCCTGTGGAGGTGGATGGGGGACGGTTGACGGGTCATGGCGCACGCCGGACAATCATAGGCGATTCGAGCTTTGCTTCAAGTGGCCGCGGCCCGATCGCAAGGAGAATTCTACCGCCGATGCCCGACGCGAATATTGGACTCTGGTTGATCGGGGCCAAGGGCGGCGTGGCCGCCACCACCATCATTGGCCTGGCCGCCTTGAGACGGGGGCTCGTGCCCGAGTGGGGGCTGGTAAGCCGACTGCCGCCGTTCCAGGCAATCGGCCTGGCCGACTGGGAGGACTTTGTCGTCGGCGGGCATGAGATCCGCGATGTCTCCGTCGTCGACGAGGCCCTGCGCATGGCCACCGAGAGCCGGGCCGTCGACCGGGCACTCGTCGAGCAATGCCGGGCCGACCTCGAGGCGGTCGACCGGCGCGTCCGGCCGGGCACGATCCACGGCGTGGGCGACACGATCGAGCGACTCGCCTCGCCCGCCATCCCCCGGCGCGAATCGCCCCGCGAGGCCGTCGGCCGAATCCGGAGCGACCTCGCTCAATTCATCGACGACCATCACCTCGAGCACGTGGTCGTCGTCAACGTGGCCTCGACCGAGCCGCCCGTGGCCGCCGAGTCGATCCCGCCGACCTGGGCGCAGCTCGAACCGCTTTTGGACGACCCGGAACAATGCCCCTTGCCGGCCAGCTCGCTCTACGCGGTCGCGGCCTTGGACCTCGGGTGCTCGTACGTCAACTTCGCTCCCTCGCTCGGCTCGGCCCCCAGCGCGATCGACGAGCTGGCCCGCTCCCGCGCCACCCGGCACATGGGCTGCGACGGCAAGACCGGCGAGACCCTGCTCAAAAGCATCCTGGCCCCCATGTTCCACGACCGGAACCTTCGGGTCATGAGTTGGGTGGGGCACAACATCTTCGGCAACATGGACGGACGGGTGCTCAACGACCCGGTCAACAAGGCCACCAAGGTCGCCAGCAAGGACCACCTCATCGGCCAGATCCTCGGCTACCGCCCTCAAACTCTCGTGTCGATCGAGTTCATCGAGAGCATGGGCGACTGGAAGACGGCCTGGGACCATGTGCACTTCGCCGGCTTCCTGGGCACGCCGATGACTCTGCAGTTCACCTGGCAAGGCTGCGATTCGTTGCTGGCCGCCCCGCTGGTGCTCGACCTGGCGAGGCTGACCGAGTTGGCCCGGCGGCGCGGCGAAACCGGCCTGCTCACGTTCCTTGCCAGCTTTTTCAAGAGTCCCCACGGCGTCGAAGAGCACGGCTTCGCGCGCCAGTTCCAGATGCTCGAGGCCTGGGCCGCCCAACGACACGCTGCCCCGAACCAGAACGGGTGACGCGGCCCCTCTTCGTGCGCAGAATCCTTCGCCTGAGTCCCGGCAGGCGAAATTCTGCCAAGGGGGGTTCTGCCGCAGTCGAACCGCTCGCGGAAAGGGGGGCGGCGCTCGACGGCGCAGTCGCGTTCACGGGAAGGGGCCGGCTACTCCTTGACCCGCTCGATGTACTCGCCGGTGCGGGTGTCGACCTTGATCAGCTCGCCCGTCTCGACGAAGTTGGGCACGATCAACTCGGCGCCCGTCTCGACCTTGGCCGGTTTGGTCACGTTGGTGGCCGTGTTGCCGCGCACGGCGGGCTCGCAGTACTCGACCTTGAGCACGACATGGTTGGGGGGCGTAATGCCGATGGGGTTGTTGTTGAACAGGAGCATGCTGCAGTTCATGCCCTCTTTGAGGTACTTCCAGGCGTCGTCGATTTGGGCCTCGCCGAGTTCGTACTGCTCGAAGGTCTCGTTGTGCATGAACACGAAGGTGTTGCCCTGGCGGTAGAGGTACTGGGCCTCGATCTCCTCGATGTCGGCGGCCTCGATCGAGTCGCCGCTTTTGTAGGTGCGGTCGAGCACCGTGCCGCGGACGAGGTTCCTCAGCTTGCACTTGTAGAGGGCCTGTCCCTTGCCCGGCTTGACGAAGTTGCACTCGATCATCAGGTAGGGCTCGCCGTCCATCTGGACCTTGAGCCCCTTGCGGAAGTCGCTGGTGTTGTACGTGGCCACGTTCGGTTTCCTGTCTCGCTTTTTGACCGCGGAAGGTTGTGGTAGGATTCGCCTGTTATGGCGACGGGAATCTCTCAGTGTGATCGGGTCGAGGAGGGACGGCGCACCGACCCCCTCGAATGGTGGAAAGCTCTCGAGGATTCGGTGCGCGACGCCGCGTCGTTATGCCGACTGCTCGACCTTTCGTCATCAACATTCGGATGTGCGGAGACCTCTGGCAATGCGGGATCCCAGCCTGAGTTCGGGGTGCTCGTCCCCCGACATTACGTGGCCCGGATCGAGCCGGGCAACCCCGACGATCCGCTGCTGCTCCAGGTTCTGCCGCGGGAGGCGGAACGGGCGCCACGGCCGGGATTCACGACCGACCCGGTGGGAGAATCCGACACGCCCCGGGAGTCCGGCCTGCTCCAGAAGTACCCGGGCCGAGCGCTCATCCTAACAACTGGTCGATGCGGCGTCCATTGCCGATTCTGTTTTCGCCGCCATTTTCGGGGCAAAGAGATAACCCCGGAGGGCTGGGAGTCGTTGTTCCGCCACCTTGCGGCCGACGGTTCGATCCGCGAGGTAATCCTCAGCGGCGGCGACCCCCTCATGCTGGGCGACGATCAGTTGGCCCAGATCGCCCGCCGTCTGGCTGAGATCAGCCACCTCCGTCGGCTGAGAATCCATACGCGGCTTCCGATCGTGATTCCTCAGCGAGTCACTGAGGATCTATTGGCATGGCTTCGGGAGGGCAAGCTCGCGCCGGTCGTCGCGATCCACGTGAACCATCCGGCCGAGATCGACCGGGGGGTCGCCGCGGCCTTGCGCCGGCTGGTCGACGGGGGCGTGCCCGTGTTGAGCCAGTCGGTGCTGCTCCGCGGGATCAACGATCGCGTCGAGGTGCTCGCCGAGCTTTTTGAGCGACTCGTCGACCTGCGGGTGGTGCCCTACTATCTGCACCAGTTGGATCGCGTGGCCGGCGCGGCCCACTTCGAGGCGCCCGAATGCGAGGGCGCGAAGCTCGTGGAATTGCTGCGCGCCCGGCTGCCCGGGTACGCCGTGCCGAGGTACGTGCGCGAGACGGCCGGGGCCCCCGGCAAGTGCGTGCTGGCCTGAGTGCTGCCGGGGCCGCCACGGCGGATTGTTCCTCATGGTTCGCAGTACCGGCTTCAGCCGGAAGAATTCACCCAAAAGACCGCCTGAAGGCGGGACTACGAACGGTCGTGATGACCCGCGCTACCGCCGCCGGCCCAGTTGGGCGTCGGGCAGGGCAAGGCGGCGGCGCAACGCGCCCACGTGCTGATCGAGCCGATCGAGGTCGCGCCGAAAGCGATGGACCTTCTCCGCGCTGGACGCAAGGCCGTGAAAGACTCCCTCGGCGGGCCTCGGCGTGTTCCAGCTCTCGGCCAGGCGGTTGATCTCGCGCTTCAGGCCGCGGCGGAGCCGGGAAGTAAACGCCCAGAGCAGCAGGCTGCACCACAGGACCATCCAGAAGCCCGACACCAGGTACACGTCGAGCCCGAACGCCTGCGCCGGGACGTCGGCGAGCCACGAGTCGTAGAAGAAGTTTTTGCCCAGGCGCGCCAGCAGAAGCCCCATCATGGCCATCAGCAGCAACTCGTAGCACCAGCGGGTGAACCATCCGGTGTGGCGGCGGGCGAGGCGATCGACGAGCGCCTCCAGGTCGCCGGCGACCGCGTCGACGAATGCCTGTCCCGCCTGCTGGGCCTCGTCGGCGATCGCGCCCGGGCGAACCCCCTCGCGGTCGAGTTCCGCCTCGGAAGCGTAGCCGTCGAGCACCAGGGCCGCTTCGCGCAGCTCGGCCTGCCCCCAGCACTCCATGACGGCTCGGTCGGCGGTCAGGTCGGCGCGGCGTTGGCGCCGGCGCTCGTGCCACGTCCGGGCGCCCTGCATCGCGCCCCAGAGGGCGATCTGGGCGGGAGTCCGCGCCCGAAACAGCAGGGAGCCGGCCACCAGTCCGCCCAATCCGTGAAACAGACGCAGCACGAGCGCGAAGGGGCTGAACCCCCATCGCGAGGCGACCTTGCCGACCAGCCGGCTCTCCCACGGACGCCGACTGGCCAATAGCTCCGAGCGCATCTGCTCGGCCAGCCGGGCCGCCAGGCGCGATCGCTGCGCGGCGATGGCCTCGTCGAGCCGCCGCACCGCGGGCAGCGCTTCGTCGAGCCGCTGCCGGCAGACCGCCAGCGTGTCGGCTACCAGGTCGAGGCAGTTGGCCCGGCGGATCCGCACGGCGGCCGCGCCCGCCAGTTGCCGGGTCAACAGGTCGACCAGCCCGGCGAACTCACCGCGCGGCGGCCGGTCGTTCCGGGCATCGGCCAGGGCCGAAAGCGAATCGACCAGGAAGATGTGACCCGTGGTGTATTGCCCGGCCAGGATCTTGGCCCAGTCGTCGCGCACGTCTTGATCGCGATCGGCATGGGTCTGAACGAAGACCAGCCGGGCGCCCGGTGCCGCCGCGGCCAACTCGTCGGCGACCCGGGCGCTGCGGTACTTCTGCTGGGTCGAGGTTACGAGCAGCACGTCGCAGTGCGGCAGGAGCCGACGCAGCCGCGCGAGGTTCGTGCTGGCCGCCTCGGGCGACTCGGTCGTGTCGGGATCGGGACAGTCGATCAGAACCAGATCGACCAGCGCCGGCTCATCGACCGCGACATAATCGACGCTCGACGGGTCGATCGCCAGCATTTCCGGGGTGAGGTCGGGGCGGCCGATGAGCTTGGGCAGTCGCGTGGTGGGGCGGGTCGGCCCGGTCTCGGTCACCTCCCGACCGACCAGGGCGTTGACCAGCGCGCTTTTGCCCGTGCCCGTGCCGCCCAGCGTGGCCACCACGAGCGGGGCCGCGAGGCGGATTCGCGTCGAGCCGATTCGCTCGATCAGCCGGCGGATCAGAGCCTGGCAGGTGCGAGCCGACGGCCAATCGGGCGCAGCCGACGCCCACCGATCGAGCGCCTCGTTCAGGGCGTCGATCTCCGCCAACAGCTCCAGGTGCGCCAGTTCGGGGCTGGTCATACCACAAGCATAGCAGACCAATGGCCGCTTGGCGGAGGGGTGGGGGTCGAGGTCGAAGACCGGCCCGATCGGGTGGGCGGCAAATTCGTCCGCCCACGCCCCGGGGGAGCTACTCGAAACTCGCTCGATGCGGTATGCTGACGGCGACCCGGCCCGTGGCCGCGGTGCCGAACTCGGGCCGTGGGCCGACCGAGATCGACTTTTCCGATTTCCCGATATCAGACAGGAGAGTGCCATGTACGGGGGACTTGCCATGTTGCTGGCGCAGCAGGAGCCGGGGGGTTTCGCCGAGTGGGGTCTGTGGATGATCGTCGGAGGCTTCGTGCTGGTCGCGTTCGCCGTGCTGATCGGGATCGTCGTCATGCTGTACGGCGGCCTGTGGTTCCAGGCGTACATGTCGCGGGCCAACGTGAGCATCGTGAGCCTCATCGGGATGAGCTTCCGGCAGGTGAACGCCCGCGTCATCGTGCAGGCCAAGATCATGGCCATCCAGGCCGGCCTGGGGGCGGATCGCGAGACGGGCATCACCACGGGGCGTCTCGAAGAGCTTTACCTGGCCGGCGGAAACGTGCCCCGGGTCATCAGCGCCCTGATCGCCGCCCATCGCGCCGAGATTCCCTTGAAGTTCGACCAGGCGGCCGCGATCGACCTGGCCGGGCGCGACGTGCTCGAGGCCGTGCAGACGAGCGTCAATCCGAAAGTGATCGACTGCCCCGACCCCAAGAAGTCCGACCGGCAGTTTCTCAGCGCCATCGCCAAGAATGGGGTCGAGCTGAAGGTCCGTGCCCGAGTCACCGTGCGCACCAGCCTCGAACGCCTGATCGGAGGGGCGACCGAGGACACGATCATCGCCCGGGTCGGCGAGGGCATCATCACCTCGATCGGCTCGGCCGAAACGCATTTCAAGGTGATGGAGAATCCCGACAGCATCTCCCGGGCCGTGCTGAAGAAGGGGCTCGACGCCCAGACCGCCTTCGAGATCGTCTCGATCGACATTGCCGACATCGACGTGGGCCAAAACATCGGTGCCCGCCTGCAGGCCGATCAGGCCGAGGCCGACACGCGCGTGGCCCGGGCCAAGGCCGAAGAGCGCCGGGCGCTGGCCACCGCGCGCGAGCAGGAGATGAAGGCCGAAGTCGCCCGCAACCGGGCTATGGTGGTTTTGGCTGAGGCGGAAGTGCCCAAGGCGATGGCCACGGCGTTCCGCGAGGGAAACATGGTGGTCACGCGCGACCGAGGCTGAACACCCGCTTGAGGAAGGCGGCCGCCGCCGAGCCGATCGCCGGGCTCTGGCTCTCGCGCGGCCCGGCCACGTTGAGCGTCTCGGCCCCGACCTCGACGATCCATTGGCGAACCACGTCGAGCGCGGGAGGATCGTCGAGATCGACCACGAGGCACGGTTTTCCGTGGGCTTCGGCCAACCGCACGGTCAGCTCGGTGCCGCCGCTGAGCGGACCGCGGCAGACAACCAGCGTGGCGTCGGAGTCGAGCACGTTCCATTCCGTCCGCACCTGGTATTGGGCCGAGTCGGTCTCGGTCAATTCATAGCGAGACGGAACGGCGCCGTCTTCGGCCAATCGCCCGCGAGGGCACCAGCCGCCGTGAGGGATTCCCAGCGCGATCGCCGCGTCGAGCGCCGCGCGATCGACCCCGGTCTGCCCGCCCGAGATGATCCGCGCCGGTCGCGGCGCCCGCGTTTCGCTGGAGCGGTTCGTGCTCATCGAGTCACGCCGCCCCCTCGCGAGCGGCGACGCGGTAGTCGCGGATGTTCGCCTTGTTGCAGGCGTTCATCGCGTCGACCACGTACTGAAACCGGCAGCGCCGATCGGCGCGAATGATGACCGACGCGCGGCTGGGGTTGTTGACCCACGTTCGCTCGAGCACCTGGGAAAGCTCTTCCAGGGTGAGCACCTTGCCGGTCACGAAGTAGCGGCCCTCGGCGTCGATGTTGATGAACAGCTCCCGGGGGACGCTGGTCGAAGGCCGGGCCTCGGAAGCGTCGGGCAGCAGCACGCGCATCTCGCGTTCCTGCTCGGCGAACTCGGTGGCCACGAGAAAGAAGATCAGCAGCAGAAAGACCACGTCGATCAGCGGGGTCAGGCTCAGCGCGTCCAGCGCGCTTCCCTTCTTGATCTTGACGGCCATGGACGACCTCTTCGGATTACTTGGGGATCGACGTGGGCGCTCGCTTGGCCGGCGGGCGCGACGCGGCGTCGCGCGACCGCGCGTCGGGGCCGACCAGGGGATCGGCGGGCCGGCCCCGACCCTCGAAATGCTCGACCTTGGGATGCAGCTCGATGAGAACCTCGTCGAGCCGGTGCAGCAGCTTCTGAATGCGCCCCTCGAAGTAATGCGCCAAGACGGCCGCCGGAATCGCCACGGCCAGCCCGGCAAAGGTGGTGACCAAGGCCATGTAAATGCCCTTAGCCAGGAACTCGGCCTTGTTGGCGCCCACGGGCAGTTCCGTGGTGCGGAAGAAGGCTTCGATCATTCCCCAAACGGTTCCCAGCAATCCCAGCAGGGGCGCAATGCCCGCCGCCAGGCTCAGCCAGCGGACGTTCGAATAGAGCCGCGCCGCCTCCCGCTCGCTGGCCTGGCTGATCGCCCCTTCGACCTCGCCCTGAGGACGCCCGATCTTCAGCAGCATGGCCCGGATGATCCGCGACGCCGACGACCGGTAGCGGCGGCACAACTGCTCGATCGCCCAGGGGTCAAAGGGCCGCTGGCCGGCGGCGACCGCCTGCAGCTCGCGGATCAGTCTCGTCGGCAGCACGCGGCCGCGGCGCAAACCCAGAAACCGCTCCGCCCCGAACGCCACGACGAGAAACGACATCGCGGCGATGGGGATCATCAGCCACCCGCCCTGGACCAGCAGGTCGAGTAGGTTGATCTTCGACTCGCGAACCACGATGGGCGTCTGCGCCGCGGCCTGGTCGGAGGGCTCGTCGGCGGCCCGATCGGCCAGGGCAGCCTCGGCTCGGGTCTCGGCCTCGCGAAGCCGCTCTTCGGCGGCGGCCCTCGCCGCCTCGGGGTCGGCCGACTCCTGCGCCACGGCGGCGCCGCCTGCCAGCAGCACGAGCCACAAAACGGCCGTCCAGCCGAGGGGTTGGCGAAATCCAAACGGGCGCTGCTCGTTCCGAAACGGGCGCTGCTCGTTCCCACGCTTCCGCGTGGGAACGCCCGCCTTGGCCGCTTCGCGGTCCCGAGGGCGACGCGAAGCGTCGAAGCCCTCGGTTCCCACGCGAAGCGTGGGAACCAGCGTACCGCGAAGCGTGGGAACCAGCGTACGGTCGCGATTTCCTTGTTCCCACGCTTCCGCGTGGGAACACAAGCCTTGACCGCTTCGCGGTCCCGAGGGCGACGCGAAGCGTCGAAGCCCTCGGTTCCCACGCGAAGCGTGGGAACCAGCGTCGTCGAAGCCCGGGTAAGCCTTGCCCGGCGTAACCAGCGTAGAGCCGACGGGATCGCTCATGAGAGTCCTCAATTTGGGTGAACTCACCCGCTCAAATCCTGGAGTCGCTTCTTGGCAATGGGCGTCTTGTCCGAGTCGGGAAACTTCTCGGCCAGTTCGCGATACAGTTCGGCGGCCTTGTCGGTCTGGCGGAGCATCTCGAAGCATCGGGCCGCCTCGTAGTACGCCTCGGCCTGCCAAGTGGGATAACTGTAACCGTAGATCACCTTGAAGTAGCTGCGCACCGCTTCGCTGTAATCCTTGCGCGCGAACTCGAGCTCGCCGAGCATGAACTGGGCCCGCGCGGCCACCTCGCGGTTGCCGGCCTTCTCGATCACCTGCCGGTACAGGCGCCCCGCCTCGTCGGCGCTGCCCAGGTTCTGGTGGGCCCATCCCCGCTCGTAGATCGCCTCGGGCGCATGGGGCGAGTCGGGGAATCGCTCGACGCACGGGTCGAGATACTCGAGGCTCTTCTTCCACTGCTTCAGCTGGCCGGCGGCCTGACCCGCGTGCAGCAGGCGCAACGCCTCAAACCCCTCGCTGCGAAGGTTTTCGACCCCATCGTAAGCCTCGAGGGCCTCGGAATACTTCTTCTGCGCGAACAGGCACTCGGCCTGCATGAACGCGGCGTCGGGGGCCAGGGGCCCCTGCGGATAGGTCTTCCACTGGTACGCGAACGTCTTGAGGGCGTCGTCGAACGAACCCTGGTGGAAATACGACCATCCCAGCTTGTGGGCCGACTTTTCGCCCAGCTCGGAGACTCCCGCCTGCTGCATCGCCTTGTAGTAGGCGGCGGCCGCGTGGGCGTAGTCCTTGCGCGCGTAGGTGAACTCGCCGATATGGTAGTAGGCTTCGCCGCTGCGCGGGCTGTCGGGGTACTTCGTCGCAAGCTGCTGAAACACCTTGGCCGCCTCGCCCTCGTCGCCCGAAAGCTTCAGCGCCCAGGCCAACTGGTAAAGCACGTTGTCGCCGTTGCCGTAGTCGGGCTCGTCGGCCAGGAGCGATCGCAACGTGGCCGCCGCGGCCTTGTAGTCGTCGAGCCCCATCTGGC
>Ga0334882_1005420_pt1 | contig 10121 bp, 7 predicted proteins | sample GraSluR1_MG_5_FD_207226 | JGI IMG/M metagenome (GOLD analysis project Ga0334882, IMG submission 207226) | Sludge microbial communities from methane-producing bioreactor in Wageningen University, Netherlands - Granular Sludge_15_04-R1 | ecosystem: Engineered > Bioreactor > Anaerobic > Unclassified... | reverse complement strand
CCCCTACATGCCGGTGCACGCCGATCACATCGGGCGCTATACGGCGGGTGGCGACCGGAGGGCGGGACAGCTTCCCGCCCCACATGGGTATGTGGAGCCGCCGGCTGGTCTCTCTGCTCTTGTCCTGCCCAACGTGGGCGGGCTCTCGGATGCGCAAGCCGACGCGGTCCGGCGCTTTGTCGCGGCGGGTGGGGGCCTAATCGCTACGGGGCTGACCGGTCTCTATGACCTCGAGGGCGAGGCGCGTCCGGACTTTGCGGTGGCGGACCTGTTCGGCGCTCACGCGACCGACGAGGCGTTCGGCGCCTACCGCCCGACCAACCCCGCCTGGGATGCCCATGAGGCGCACTCGTACCTGCGCGTGCTACCCGAGCTGCGTGCCGGTGTCGATGGACCCCGGGTCGGCAACGAGCCGGTGATCGAGGGCGAGCGCCATCCTGTGCTGGCGGGCTTTGAGGCCACCGACCTGCTGCCTTTCGGCGGGCGCCTGGAGCGGGTGACGGTCGACGCGGGCGCGACGGTGCCGCTGACCTATATCCTGCCGTTCCCGATCTATCCCCCAGAGACTGCTTGGATGCCGTCAGAGGGGGAGACAGGCCTGCCGGCGTTGGTGCTCAACGAGCGTCCCGGACAGGGCCGTGTCGCCTACCTGCCGGCGAGCCTGGACCATGCCTTCGCGTGTCACAACCTGCCCGACCACGGACAGCTGCTCGCCAACCTGGTGCGCTGGGCGGCGGACGGGCGCATCCCGCTGCGCGTCTCAGGGCAGGGGCTGATCGACTGCCATCTGTATGAGGCCAAGGACCTTCAGTCTCTCGTGCTGCACCTGGTCAACCTATCTCATCCCGGCGCTTGGCGGGCGCCGCTGCACGAGTTGATGCCTGCGGGGCCCTTCGAGGTGGCGGTGCAGGTGTCGGCGGCGGTGGCGGACGGCACGGCGCGCTGCCTGGTCGCCGAGCGTGAGCTCGCCGTTACGAGCGTTGATGGGTGGGCGCACTTCGAGATTCCCTCGATCACCGACCACGAGGTGGTGGTCATCGAGTAGCGGAGGGCGTCGTCGCGTCCGACGCCCCGAGACGGGGCTGCAAGCGTGCTGAACAGGGCTGTCCGCCCCGTTCTCGAGGTGGGTGGGTCCAGCCTAGGCTGGGGCACGCGGGCAAGCTGCCCACGTGCCATCATTCACGCTCCGAATCCTCCCCAGAAGTCGGCACCCTGTCCCGGCTGATTATCGTCGAGCGCTTGCCACTTCCGCAGTGCCGCGCGGAGTTCGGCGAGCTTCGGCTGGTAGAGGGGTCGCGTCGCCAGGTTCCGCAGCTCCCACGGATCCTCCACGAGATCGAAGAGCTGGGTGGTGCGCTCACCGTCGACCACATACTCGACGAGCTTGTAGCGGTCGTCCCTGACGGCGCGCTGCAGGCCCCGGTAAGCGAAGAGCAGCGTCTCGCGGCTCCGCACCTGGGCGTCACCGAGCATCGGTACGAGACTCTGGCCCTCAACCGTCGTGGGGGTGGGAATGTCGATGAGGTCGCAAAGGGTAGGGTAGATATCGAGCAGATAGGTGAGCGCGTCGCGCGTCTCCCCGCGGGGGATGCCCGGTCCCGCCATGATCAACGGCACATGGAGGCTGTGGTCGTACATGTTCTGCTTCCCCATGAGCCCGTGGCGACCGATGGCGAGGCCATTGTCGCCGGCGAGGACAACGAGGGTGTTGTCGGTCCAGCCACGGGCGTCGAGCGTGTCGAGGATGCGCCCAATCTGGGCGTCGAGGTGGGTGATCATAGCATAATACTCGGCGTTGTGCTGCCGGATCGCCGCCGGCGTGCGGGGAAAGGCCTCGAGAAGTTCGTCGCGCACGCTCAACTCGCCGTTGTCAAAGGGGTGCTCGGGCATGTAGCTCGCGGGCAGCGTCACGGCGCCCGGATCATACATCTCGAGGAACTCGCGCGGCATCGTACGTGGGTCGTGGGGCGCCATAAAGGCGACGTAGGTGAAGAAGGGAGCGTCCTCTTGGTAGCCCTCCAGGAAGGCGATCGTGGCATCGCTGAAGAGCTCGCTGGAGTGCTTGCCGGGTGTAATGTGGTCCACATGGCGGTGGGAGAGCTCGTTGTCGGTGAAGGGCGTGCGGATGAAGGGCTTGGCGTTGCCATAGCGTCCGGTCGGGTCGAAATCGCACGCCGGCACGTTCCAGTGGTCGTCCATTCCGCCGAAGAAGATCTCGGCACCGTCGGTGAAGCTGCGGGCGTAGGCGCGCGGGCCGTTGTGCCATTTGCCTGTGCCGAAGGTGTGATAGCCGGCGTCTTGCAGCGCCTCGCCGAGCAGCACGTGCTCCTCGGGGATCGATTGCCCCTGGTCCTCCAGATGGTAGAGGGTACGCCCGGTCATCAGCATCGCCCGGCTGGGCATACAGACCGCACCGCACGACCCACCCATGATGTAGGCGTTGGTGAAGGCGGTGCCGCGCGCCACGAGGCGGTCGATGTTGGGCGTCGCGACCTCGTCGTATCCCAGCGCGCCGATGGTGTCGAAGCGTTGGTCGTCAGTGAAGAGCAACACGATGTTGGGTCGGTCTCGATTCGGCATTCTCGCGCTCCCTTTCTCTCTTGCTTCAGTTAGGCTCTCGGTGTGGCGAACGGCCCTAAGCTCGGTCGATCAGACCATGCGGCGCCCAGGTGCGGTGACGTGGTACGCCGATCATCGGCGATGTCGAGACTAACGCATAGGGGTAGGCGAAGGCCTCGGCGTCGTGCTGCACAGCCTCGGGTGGCGCGTCGCCCCGGTAGGGGGCCAGCATCAGGGTAAAGGTCTCCTCGTAGCCGTTGTACGAGGGGGCCAGGGACTGCAGGTTATCCGCCATCAGAAGCGCCAGGCGCTTGCCCAGTCCCGTGTCTGCGGTCGGGTAGCGCGCGTGCCTGCCTGCCCCAGTAGGTCCCGAAGGGGTTCAGCCTGAGCTCAGTGCCGGGGCCTGCTTTCGTCAGTCGCAGCGGGCAAAAGGCGAAGCACGAGGTCGCGTCGCCGCCCTGGGCGACAAGCCAGCCGTTCAACAGGTCGCTGACGGCGAGCCACCCGTGGGTGATCTGGTTGTTCAGCGAGGTGTGCGGGCCTTTGCGCAGGTCGTAGCTGCTGACGTGGTCGAGGTGGTTGTGCTTCCAGACACGCAGAGGCCGACCCCGCAACCCGGGGCGGATCTCGCACGGCATGACCTCGCGCCAGCGCGTGTCGAACGGCCTGCCGAGGCGGCGGGCCAGGTCGCTTTCGCGCCGGTTCGGCGGTGTCGTGGGGTAGCGGATGTGGGTGGTGAGGTACAGGTAGGGCAGGCCCGCCGCCAGGACGAGTTCGCGCCTCACGATGAGGTTTCCGTCATCCGGAGGCCTGTGCCGCCCGGTTCCCGTCACCGGAACGTGGCCCTCTGTCACGAGCACCCCTGCTACGCCGTCGCCCAGAACGCGGGCCTCGACGAGGCGCCATGCTGCGATTTCGCGGACTCGGTGTCCGTAGCGCACCGCGCTGCGCAGAAAAGGGCGGCCCACGCGAGTCTGACCCTGGAGGACGAGCTGCGCCGGATGCCCTCGGGCGTCCAGAGCGAGGCTGAGCGTGCCGTTGCTCAGTCCCCGACCGCCGTCGGTCAACCTCACCGGGTCCTTGGGGCGTACGCTATGATCTGTCGCTAGCGCCAGCGTGTAGTCCTGGGCGCTGTTAGCGTCCAGAGCATCGACGAACCAGAGCTCGGGCTGCTGATCTTGGGCTGACCGCCGAATCGCCGCCGAGACGTGACGCCCATCAGCCGTGGTCAGCAGCGCGGTGTCCGTGGTTTGCCAGTCCGGGACAGAGTTCAGCGGAACTCGAATCAGTCCTCGCGAGGAGTGCGGCGGGTAGGTCACCGCCTCCGTATCGATGCCCCGCGCATAGTCGACCAGCCGAAACGCGGGCAGCTCGTCTTGGACATGGTCATCAGTGCGGACCACGACGAGTCCTGCCGCGCGGTCGAAGGCTGTGGCTGAGGCGCTGAAGGCCTCGTCGACCAGGCCGGCCGCGGTCAGCAACCGCTGCCGGTTCATCACCGGCGCCGCCAGACCGAAGTGGGTCGTGGAAAGGGCCCGAAGCCGCGCCTCAAAGGCCGCTTGCAGCGGCTTCGCGATCTCCGGAGCGGTCGGGTCGGGCGCCAGCCGGCGCGCCTGTAGCTCGAGGATGCGTCCCCGTTCGATGCCGGCCCACAGGACGTGGTTGGAGGCCTTCTCAGCCCAACTCGCCAGGCCGTCGAAACTGCCGTCGGCGGTGTCCTGCCCGAAGGTCACCGTGCCCAGCGGCGGGTGCGTCTGGAGATAGGCGTAGGGCGTGGTGAAGACGACGTCGCCCAGGTCGGCGACGCTGCGTACGAGGCCCTCCAGCCCCTGGGCGGCGCTGAGCCGCTTGACGAGGGGCCACTCGTAGCCTACCCAGAACTCATCGTCGGCGTCCGCGTCGATGAGCAGCAAGAGGTCTGCGCGTGAGGCGAGCGCTTCCCGCCGGTGCCTGAGCTGCGTGACCCAGCGCCGCAGCGAGAGGTGGTCGATGATGTCGCCGTGGTTGCGCGCGGGGATGAGGGTCAGCGTCTCCTCGATGCCGGTGTGGGTGAGCGTCAGTGGGTTGTAGCTCTGCTCAAGGGGCAGCGGATCGATGAAGGTACTGAAGCTGTTGAAGGGCACGGCGCTGTAGAAGAGGCTGATCGCCTCGATCCCGTGCCTCTGGTAGAGCTTGAGGTGCAGCGGCGTGGTCAGCATCTCCTGTGGGCGGACGACGGGTCGCGCCTCGTCGAAGAGGTCGCAGAGGCCCGATCCCTCGGCGTTAGCCCAGGCGCGCCCGATGGCTGCATCGAACTCCACGGCGGTGTGCGCGCTGATGAGGCCGCTGTTGTACGACATCAGCTCGATCTCGTCGCGACCGTCGCGCACGCGCTTCTGGAGGCGCGTGATGAGGTCGGGGCAGTGCTGCGGCATGATCTCGCCCAGGGAGAAGGCGTTCTCCAGGTCCCATGTTGCTTGAACAGGGATACCTTCTCCATTGAGCCGATCCAGCACGTCGAGGATGTGCCGGATGACGCGGATGTCTTTGCCGAACCCCGCCTCATCCGGCGTATCGCCGCGGTAGGAGTGGTAGAAGTTGACGTGGAAGCGAAAGGCCAGGTGAACGCTAGGCGTCATTAGAAGGAGAGGAGGACCTGCCAGATGAAGCCGTTGGCCATCCCGTCGATCTCCTCCCAGATGCGTTGGGCCAGGTCAGCGTCGCCGGAGATCTCGCCCAACTCCTTGCGTTTTTCCTCCCAGGGGAAACAGGCCCCGGCTTTGACTCTGAGATCGTTCGTCTCAGGCATGCCATACGGTGCCTCGAAGACGGCATCATCCGGTGGCGTGATGGTCTCGTCAAGCTCGGCCCTACGCGTCGCGACACCTGGGTAGACACCGAACTCACGAGCTGCCTCGGTCATCGCCCGCAGGTTCTCAATCGAGGTGTCGTTCTGCATTATGGCGCTGGCGTCGACGATGTAGCCGCCGTCCTGCGCCACGCCCTCGATGACGCGCTTCGTGATGTCGCGCACCTGCTGGGGCGTGCCGTAGGCGAGCTCGAAGTTGGGGATGCCGCCGCTGAGGCAGAACTTGTGGCCCAGGACTTCGTGGGTCCTGAAGATGTCGCCGCGGTCCACGTGGTAGACGATGCTGGCGTCGGGGAGCTCGGTGAAGCTCTCGAGGTGGTGTCCCCAGTCGCCCTCGGCGTAGAAGAGCGTTTGGTGACCGTTACGCCATAGCTCCTCGATGATGGGCTTGGTCGTGGGCCAATAGTGTGACTCGAACTGACCCTTCGAGACGAAGGGGATGCAGCCGCGGTGCATCCAATAGCCGATGGGCACCTGGAGTGCAGGATCGGACGAGGTCAGAGCGGTGTTGTAGAGATGGGGCATCAGCGCCTCGCAGGCGGCAAGGACCTTGTCGGGCTGCGTGACCATGTCCATCGTCAGACCGATGTAGCCGCGGAGTTTGTCGGCGAGGATATCAAAGGGGGCTTTGAAGATGCCGGCGATCGCCGAGACGGTACCGGATTCCTTGCGGAGCAGGTCGACGTGGGGACCGAAAGCGGCAAAATAGGCGTCCATCGCCATCGCGCCCTTGACCAGGGCCAGGTTATTGCGATAGGAGCTGGTGGTGTCCAGGGGGCGGATGTCGGCAGAGACGCGCGGCAGCCAGGTGTTGTAGAGGAAGGCGGTGGGGTCATCGATGAGTTCGTCGTACTCATCGGCCTTCATAAAGGCGTGCTCCTCGCTGGGCTCGCGGTACTGGAAGCCCGTGTCGGGGGGGACGTCGATTCCCGGCACACCGTAGTAGACTAGGCCCAGCGCCTGCGTCAGCCCGGTCCAGACGTAGACCATATTCGAGACGACCGCATCCCAGTCGAAGTCCGCGGCGCACTTGCGAGCCGCGATGAATGCCTTGTTGTAGTCGTGGGTCACTTCCTGGCAGGTGAAGCCGGCGTACTTAGCGGTGAATTCCGCGACGAAAGGGCGGATGGGGACCATGTCGGGTTTTTCATTGCGCATCGCGGTGAGATAGCGGTTCAAGCGTTCACGGTAGAGCTGTTCCATCATGGATGTGTCCTTTCTGCAGGCGATTCACAGAGCTGTCAGCTGCACCCTATGGTACTCCTGGAGCCTCGAATTGTACAGGGAGGAGCGCGTCGCGCGAGCTTGCTCTGCACCGTCATCGTCCTATAATATGGGTAGATGCGCCATCTGCGCTGTTGGTCTGTGTCGCTAATCCCCCAAGGAGGGCACTTTATGGATCGAAAAGCGTTTATCGAGATGCTGAATAGGGATCTTGCTGATGAGCACGCTTCGATCGTCCGCTATCTGATTCACGCTTACCAGGTGGGCGAATCCACATCGTTTGGGCAGATGCTCCTCAGCACTGCGCGTGAGGAAATGTGGCATATGGACTGGCTGGGCGATGAGCTTGGTGAGATGGGTGAGGAGCCGCTGATGAAGCAGGGCGTCTACCCTCACGATCCGACCTCGAACGCCTCGTTGCTGCGCTCCTACATTGACTGGGAAGCGAATCTCATCAAGGTCTATGAGGACCAGGCAGCTCAGGTGGCCGATCGAGAGCTGAAACGAATTCTGCAGCAGCTTGGTTGGGAGTCGATCACCCACCTGCGGCGGTTTGAGTCGTGGCTTGAGCGGCTTGGGCCTGAGGGCGAGAAGCCCTTTGAACCGGAGGAGGGAGATCTCTCAGGTGACCTTATGCGCCGCTTTCACAAAGAGGTCGATGCCCAGTACAAGCTCGTCCTACAGCATCTGCGTCACGCCTTTGTCCTCGAAGGCCAGAATTGCCCGGTCAGCAGTGAACTGGAGCTCACCGCGATGCGGCACATGAAGCATCTCTCGCACTTCGCTGAGGAGCTGATTGAGGGTGGCGAGGAGATCCCCTTTGACTATCCCGGCGTGGATATGAGTAGCTCGCCGAAGGAGGCTCTTGAAGCGGATCTGACGCTGACAGAGGAGGCTCGCGACCGCTTCATCCTGTTGACACAGGAGCCGGAGCTGACCGAGCATCCTGACCTCAAGGTCGAGATCGAGGCCTTGGTGACACGCACCGGACTTCTCTCAACCGTGGTGCGTGAGTTGATGGAGGAAGTTGGCGAAGAGGATCAGGTCGAGCCGGACGCCAAGGCGAGGCCTGTCGATGATGTGACTAAGTCTGCCGCAGCGGGTCTGACCGTCGGCAGTCTAAAGGGAAACTAGGAGGAGACCATGGGCGAGTTCTTGATGCGAGACGCTGCACTTTTGTCGGAGAAGGAGTGGGAGGCGCTGGATACCACTGTGGTGGAGACCGTGCGCAAGTTCCTGGTCGGTCGACGCCTACTCGATCTGGCAGGTCCTTTCGGTCCGGGCGTGGAGATGGTGCCTGTCGGCACCGGAGAGGAGCGCCACTACGTCCCGCTGACGATGATTGATGAGCCCTTCACGCTTTATTGGCAGGATGTTGAGGTCAGTCGAGCGATGGGCACGCACCTGGAGTTGGGCAAGGCAGCACGCGCCGCGATGGCTTGTGCCAAGGCCGAGGATGATCTGATCCTGGGCGGGTTGTGGGAACAGGCGGACAAAGCGGTGGGGCTCGGTGACTGGAGTAAGGCCGAGGGGCCGCTGGACAGTATCGTGGCTGCGACCGAGGCGCTCTTCGGTGACGGCTTCCTGGGGCCCTATGCCGTCGTGCTCAGTCCGGCGCTGTATACGCAGACCCAACGTGTCTCCCATGGCATGGGACGTATGGTCAGCAAGCTCATTGCGGATGTCGCCGAGGGCGGGCTGTTCCGCTCACAGCTCCTGGGTGAGACGCAGGGCATGGTCCTTTCGCTAGGCGCGTTCAACTTCGATATCGCGATCGGTCAGGACCTCGTGACGGCATATGAGGGCAATGAGGGCCTCGATCATCTCTTCCGGGTGATGGAGACGATCGCTCTACGGGTGAAGCGACCGGGCGCGATCTGCCGGCTGGAGGGGTAAAGCGGGACGCGCAGTTTGCGTGGGACTTGGCATCAACCAACACGGGGGTGTCCGATATGCCATCGGACACCCCCGTGCTGCTGTCTGACGTCGGTGCTAACGGAAGTCCTGAAGCTGGCGCCGGTGGTAGGGATGGCGCAGCTTCCTGAGCGCCTGTCCCTGAATCTGGCGCACGCGCTCTTTTGAGATCCCCAGCTTCTGTCCTAGCTCCTTCAGGGTATGCGTCCGGCTGCCGTGCAGACCGAAACGCATCCGCAGGATCCACGCTTCACGCGGTTCGAGCGTCGTGAGCAGTTGCTGCAGCTGATCGTGCAGCATACGCTCTTCCGCTGACTCATCCGGGGTGGGCGTGGACTCATCCTCGATGAACTGCTCCAGTTCCGAGGTATCCTCGTCGCCCACTTCCTTGTTCAGCGAGACCGGCGTCTGAGACTGGCGCATCATCTTGCGTAGCTTAGCAGGATCCTCGTTGACCTCTTCGGCTAGCTCCTCAGGCGTAGGCCGGCGGCCCAGGCGTTGCTCCATGCTCTGGGAGACCTTGTCCAGCTTACGAAGATAGTCGCTCATATGAATCGGGATGCGGATGCCACGACCGTGCTGCGTGAGTGAACGCGTCACGGCCTGACGGATCCACCAGGTCGCGTAGGTGCTGAAGCGATTCCCTCGGTGGTAATCGAACTTGTCCACGGCTTTGATCAGTCCCACATTACCGGCTTGGATCAAGTCCAGAAACTGCAGTCCGTAGCCTCGATAGCGCTTGGCTACGCTGACGACCAGGCGCGTATTAGCTTCAATCAGGTGGCGTCGTGCCTCCTGTCCGATGCGTATCTGCGCTTCCAGCTCAGCGATCCGGGCTGGGTGGTCTACACCGGTGGTCAGCTCCAGCTGGGCCTCACGGCCCCGTTCCATCTTCATGGCGAGGTCGATCTCCTCCTCGCGCGAGAGGAGCGGTACCTGTCCCATCTCCTGGAGGTAGAGGCTCAGCGAGTCACTGGATGAGATGTTGCTCACATCCACGTCGGCTTCAGCTGCTTCCTCCTCCTCGTCGAGGTCGTCGGACTCATCGTGATCCTCAAAGAAGAGTCGGAAGTCGTCCAAGGCATCGCCGTCAAGCTCCTCATCATCGCTCTCGACGCCGAAGATCTCGTCCAAAGAGAGGAGGTCGGTCTCCTCTTCGTATTCGTCAGTGGTATCATCGAAAGCGTCAAGGCCTTCGCGTAGTTCTAGCGCTTCCATAGTTTTTCCTATCTGTCGTCCCCTTCCCATCCTTGGTCCATCTGACCATTATACCAGCAACCGCGGGCGCATTCTCGCGCCCGTCACATTCAGCCCAGGATGATCCTACCCTATAGACGCTGCCATGGTCCAGGTTCTTACCTAGGGACCTTCCGTGCCTATGTCACAGGCTGCGCCTGCAGTACAGACGTTCGCGAGCGCGGCTGAGTTCCACGTTACGTTTTTTGGGCGCACGCCATACAGAGCGTTGTGTCCGGCAGCACGGCAAGACGGTCCGGATGAATCGGCCGGCCACATTGCTCGCACGTGCCATAGGTGCCGTCGTCGAGTCGCTCGAGGGCTTGCCTTAGCTTCCCGG
>Ga0334882_1005413_pt1 | contig 10135 bp, 8 predicted proteins | sample GraSluR1_MG_5_FD_207226 | JGI IMG/M metagenome (GOLD analysis project Ga0334882, IMG submission 207226) | Sludge microbial communities from methane-producing bioreactor in Wageningen University, Netherlands - Granular Sludge_15_04-R1 | ecosystem: Engineered > Bioreactor > Anaerobic > Unclassified... | reverse complement strand
ATGCACTATAGGCAGATGTTTTTCTTTCCAGGCCAGGGACCATAACTCGATAAATTCGATTGGAGTCATTTGACTCGTATGCGGTTGTACCCCTGCACGCATTTTGTTGTAAAATTCCATATCGAATTCAGGGGTCATCTGGTCGTTATATTCTTCATCCTCGATCGAATACTTCATTGCATATGCATAAATGTCTTTTTCCTTACATAGTTTGTCCGGAAGATCGCAACCAGAATCGGTGGCCACACAATATTTTACCATTACTGATCATTCTCCTTTCATCAAATCTTTCTTCTTCCGATTTTTATATTACTCCTATTCCTCCAAAAAATGAACCTAAATAATTAAGGTGCTATGGATTTTCCCATGGCACCTTTATAGATTACCGGATCACTTTTCCGAACCAAATTTAACGCTTTTTTCTTGTTATTTATAGTTCAACATTCGTATGTATTTAAAATCCCCTCCGCGATCTCGCGTTTGGATACTCTACGATCCATGGCCTGTTTTTCAATATATCTGTGTGCTTGTGGTTCGGTAAAGTTCAAATACTGAATCAAGGCACATTTAGCTCGATCGACCAAACGGATCTCTTCGATTCTTTTTTGCAGTTTGGTGTTCTCATCTTTAAGGCCCATCAATCTTCTTTGGGTCGCTGCTGCCAACTTCAATGCCTGGAAAAAGAGCTGACGGCTGATGGGTTTTGGTAAGACGAGCACTCCGCAGTCTTCAACTTTCACGGCGATATCATCCATAATTTCTGATTTGACGATGAGAATCACTCCGGAGCTTGATATTTCTGCAGCCATCAAAGCAAGCTCATCACCGAATTCATCTGCAAGAGGAGCATTGATGATCACAAGCTCGAATATTTTTTCGTTCAAAACTCTTCTGGCTTCGTCGCCCCGCTTTACAGAAGTTATGTAAACAAAGTCGTAAGCTGTCAGAAGCTCGACGAGCAGTTCTTTCCCCTTATCATGACTAGATATTATTAAAACTCTTCTATGCATACAACCACCACCCCCCAGGCAAAGAACGGTGTTCGAAGTCATCCTGATTCACTGATGCGTTTATTATTCTGTCCCGTGTCGAAAAAAGTACGATCATGTATGCAAAAAGTAGCGTTCCCTCTCCCATTTGTTTTTGGCATAGGCTTTCTTATAAAGTTCCCATTCCTCCCATTTCATGCCGCAAAACTTTTCAATGGTCTTCAGAGGCAGCACGCTTTTAACAAAGTCACTGTTCTGTGCCAGTTCAGCAGCAGCGCCAAGGTTTTCCGGTATAAGTCTTGCACCGGCGACCCTTTCTGAATCAAGCTCATAAAGATTGTGATCCTCCGGAGCAACAAGCGCAAGACGTTTTTTTATACCCTCTATTCCTGCCATAATCAATAAGGCAAAGCTAAGATAGGGGTTACATGTAGGATCAGGAGAACGCAGCTCCATCCTGCTGTATTCTCCGGCAGCTGCCGGTATCCTGATAAGCTGTGAACGATTTTGCTTGGACCAGGTTATATATTTTGGTGCTTTAAAACCGCCAAGTCTTGCGTAAGAATTTGTTAATGGATTCAAGAATAAGGTCATCTCAGCGATCCTATCCATTATCCCGGCAATAAAATTCTCAGTTACTCCTTTTTGATCAAGATCACAACCTCCGAAAACATTCTTGCCGTTCTTTTGCAGTGACATATTTATATGCAATCCATTGCCGCTTTTCTCCAATAGCGGTTTGGGCATAAATGAAGCGTAGAGTCCATTGCGATTAGCTACTGTCTTTACAACAGATTTAAATGTGATTAGATTATCAGCGGCAGTCAAAGCATCGCTGTATCGAAAATCGACCTCGTTTTGCCCGGGCCCTTCTTCGTGATGTGAGCTTTCGGGTTTTATCCCCATTTCCTCCAATGTAAGACATATCTCGCGGCGAACATTCTCTCCCTTATCTGCCGGAGCTATATCACAATAAGTTCCGGAGTCGTGGGGCTGATCCGTAGGTATTCCTCTCTCGTCCAGCTGGAAAAGATAAAACTCACATTCAGAACCTATTTTGCAGGTATAGCCGACCTTTTCCGCTTCGAGAATAGCTTTTCTCAGTATTTGCCGCCCATCGCCCTCAAAAGCGCTCCCATCGGGATGCTTTATATCACAAAAGAAGCGAATGACTCTTCCCTGACTTGGTCTCCACGGAAATATCGAAAGAGTAGGCGGATCAGGCACCAAAAACAAATCAGATTCTTCAATATTCATAAAACCGCTGACCGCTGAAGCATCAAATGATATTCCATACTCAAAAGCTCTAGGCAATTCATCGGGCATTATCGAGATGTTTTTCTGTGTACCGAAAATATCGCAAAAGGCAAGCCTGATAAACTTTACGTCGTGCTCTCTTACGAAATCAAGAATGTCAGCCATCGTATAATCCATTGTCTACACCTCTCTTATTCAATAAACTACCCTCCTGAGCAAATTATCACATAATTTTACATTGCCGTATAGAGCTGTTTGTAGGGACTGCTGCTGTTTGGCGTTAATTTATAAAATGGTCGGGCATAAACTTCCTTTATATCATAGTCAAATAGTTGGCAGAATTCTTCTAAATGGTTTTTTATCGAAAGCAGGTCTTGTGCAGATGCCTCAGCGGCAATCACCTGCGGAGGCAGGTCTGCCGGGAGCTCTTCGCAGCGTAAAAATATTCTTCCTCCATGCATCCCTGTCCCGCAAAAGAAATTTACCGGATTCTTTCCTGCTGTTTTCAATCCCAATACAATTATGGTTCCTCCGGCTTGGTATTCACCGAGAAAACTCCCGCTCGTACCGCCTATGACCAATATCGGGACTTTATCCTGATACTCTTTCATATGGATACCTGCACGATAGCCAATATCTCCCCGGACAAAAATTTTACCGCCGCGCATGCCATATCCAGTTGCATCTCCCGATGAACCGTGAATAACTATACTTCCATCGTTCATTGTATCACCAGTGGCATCCTGGGCATTTCCATGTACGATTATTTTACATCCGTCAAGGTACGCACCCAATGCGTTTCCCGGAGTTCCGTTGATGATAAGTTCCTTTTCTCCAAGTCCGCTGCCGATATATCTTTGACCGTTGCAGTTGTCGATCATCAGCTCTTTATCTTCAGAAGACCTTATCTGTTCATTAAGGGTCTTGAAATGCATCCCTTCAGCGTTGATCCTCATCCTGCTGCACCTCCCAGCATCTTCTGGCGATCCCTTTTTGAGAAAGCCATCAATTGCGGTTTATCTTTGATAAGATTAAAATCTATTTTTTCCAAAGGCTTCTGTTCTTTGATCAGTGAAGTATATATGCCCGCTCTGGCCACTTCCCCTATGAGTATATATCCTTTCAGCAGGCCATCCTTGGTGATCAGTTTTTTGTACGTCTTGTCTCCCTGTACAACGTAAGCCTGTCCTTCATAATTTCCGGCAGTAATGATATGCAGTCCAAATAAACCTGTTGAGTTCATCGGCATAGCCTGGTTGTAGTTTTTATATCCTCCGGCCATGTTTAACCCTGCGCACTCACCTTGCATATAGGCGTTGGGCAGTAGAGCCAGGATCCTATGCTCTCCAGTAGTTATATCCATACTTTCTGCGCAGTCACCGGCAGCATAAATGTCTGTCAGGCTTGTTTCGCAAGACATATCTGTCACAATGCCCCGCCGAACATTTCCTCCGGCTGCAGAGATCAGTTTTGTATTCGGTTTGACCCCAACCGCAACAACAAGAATATCAAAAAATATCTTTTGACCGTTTTGCAGCTCCGCCTGGTTCTCTGCATATTTAACAACGCTGCTGCCTAAAATAAACTCTATGCCCTGCTGTTCAAGGTGTTCCTGCACCAAGCCGGCAGAGGCCTCGTCCAAGATATTTGGTAATATACGTTCAGCCATGTCAACTACAGTGATATGCCCAACTCTATGGGCGATCCCTTCGGCACACTTGAGCCCGATCAGGCCTGCGCCCATTATCAGCACTCTGCTTTCCGGCAAAAGATTTTGTTCCAATTCCTTTGCATCATCCAATGACATGAATGTATATTTCCGCGAAACTGATCCCAAGCCTTCAATTGGCGGTATCACCGGACTCGAGCCGGTTGCTACGAGCAGCTTGTCATAAGGAAGCGTCTGCCCGTCAGAAAGCACTACTTCTCTTTCTTTACAGCGGATCTGTTCGACGGTTTTACCGGTCAATAGCTGACAATGATTTTTTTGGTAGAAATTATCAGGCCGGTATTTCATTCGTTCTTCATCTGTTTTCCCATAAAGCAAGTAAGAGATCAACGGCCTTGAGTAAGTATGATATTTTTCATTAGTTATAACCGTTATTGGCCCCTGCGGATCTACTTGTCTAATACCTTCGATACAGCCTATTGCGGCTGTTGAATTGCCAATTATTACATAATTCATACGTACTCCCTCTCTTCATAAATTATCGCCTGATTAGGACATCCTGTAACACAAGCCGGGCTTCCCGAATTCTCCATACATAACTCACATTTTTGGATCACGCCTTCCTCAGCAGGCATTATCGCTCCGTATGGGCAAGACAGGATACATGTATAGCAGCCAACGCATTTGCTTTGGTCCACAACGATAACTCCCTCATGCATGGTCAAAGCTCCGGTTATGCAGCCCTTCACACAAAGCGGTTCCTCACAGTGACGGCAAGATACGGCGAAGCTTATCCCATTTTGCTCTTCTATTCTGATGCGTGGATTGATTTGGATATCTTTAAGCGCTTTGATCATATCTTGTTGTCCGGAATTTGCAAATGCGCAATAGTACTCGCAAAGATGACAACCCAGACACCACTTTTCATTCACGTAGATTCTTTTCATTTTTCGCTCCTCCTTTATTCTCTATTCTCCGGCATGTTTGATCCCTAGTATCTCAAGCTCCTTCTCATTCAATCCCACGCCGCGAAGCATCAATCGGTTGCCTTTTAGTGCCTCTATTGAATTGATCCCCATGCCGCCCATCATTTCCTTGATTTCATGTTGCCAAGCTCTTACCATATTTACCAGTCTCTGAAAACCCATATCCGGATTAAGTCTTTTTACCAACTCTGGCTGCTGGGTCGCTATTCCCCAATTACACTTGCCGTAATGACAGGTGCGGCATAGATGACAACCTAGGGCTAGTAGAGCCGCAGTGGCGATATATACCGCATCGGCACCAAGCCCGATGGCTTTGACGATATCCGCACTGTTACGGATACTACCGCCGACAACTATGGATACATTTCCGCGTATCCCTTCTTCACGCAAACGTTGGTCGACACTAGCCAAGGCAAGCTCGATAGGAATACCGACATTATCTCTGATCCGGGTTGGTGCTGAGCCCGTACCGCCGCGAAAACCATCAATAGAAATGATATCCGCACCACTTCGTGCTATACCGCTGGCTATCGCGGCGACATTGTGTACCGCAGCGATTTTTACGATGACCGGCTTTGTGTATGCGGTTGCTTCCTTCAAGGAATAAACCAGCTGCCGCAAATCTTCTATGGAATATATATCGTGGTGCGGCGACGGAGAAATGGCGTCTGTCCCCTCCGGTATCATTCTGGTTCGCGAAATATCTCCTACGATTTTCGTGCCGGGAAGGTGTCCGCCTATACCTGGCTTTGCACCCTGACCCATTTTTATTTCTACCGCTGCTGCAGCCTGCAAATAATCCTTATGTACGCCGAAACGCCCGGAAGCTACCTGAACAATGGTGTTTTTGCCATACTTGTAAAAATCATTATGCAGTCCCCCTTCGCCGGTATTATAATAAACGCCCAACTCTTCAGCAGCCCGGGCCAAACTCTCATGAGCATTGTAGCTGATCGATCCGTAGGACATGGCTGAAAACATCACCGGCACAGAAAGCTCCAAATTTGGTTCCAAATTGTTGATTAGTTTGCCTGCTCTATCGCGTTCTATTTTTTGTGGCTTTTTGCCTAGAAAAACTTTTGTTTCCATCGGTTCACGCAATGGATCGATCGAAGGATTGGTGACCTGTGAAGCATTTAGTAAAACTTTATCAAAATAAACCGGAAAATCTTTCGGATTACCCATGGATGCCAGCAATACTCCTCCGGTAGCCGCCTGACGATATATCTCGGTTATGGATTCTCCGGTCCAATTGGAATTGGTCTTGAAGGTATGATCCGTTTTTACTATTTTCAACGCTCTTGTCGGGCAAAGTGAAACACAGCGGTGACAGTTTACACATTTTGCATCATCACTGACCATACGATCAATATCAGTATCCAAGTGGTGCACATCGTTGGCGCACTGTCTTTCACAAGCACGGCACAAAATGCAGCGGTCCAAATTCCTGATGACTTCATACTCAGGATATAAAAAATCGATCGACATATTCCTCACCTCAATTCAGAGTTATTATCACCGGTTCTCCGCCCTTGGGCGCCCATATTCTTTCAGGGGCAGGTTCAAGAGTCCTTATGGCACATTCTTCACTCGCGACATAAACCATGTCGCCTTTTTCCGCAACGACCATCGAACGCAGCTTCAAACGGTCATTTAAGGCCATCATCCCTCCTTCAAAGCCAAGCAGGATCGAAAATGGCCCGTTGATCAAGAGGCTTGCAAACACATTGCGCAAATAACGCAATTTTTCTCTTTCTTCCGGTGGTTTTCTTTCAATCGTGGACCAGAAGGGAGCAGCCATTACACTTGCAGCTTCTTCAAGGCTCAAACCTTGTCTGCGGTGCAGGTAGTCGATAATATAAGTTATGACCTCCGTATCCGTGAGCAATTTGCATTTATATCCGAACATTTCGATGTAGCGTCGATTGGCATCGTATGAAGAAATTTCTCCATTATGCACTATTGAATAATCCAGCATCGCAAAGGGATGAGCCCCGCCCCACCATCCCGGTGTGTTTGTCGGGTAGCGGCCGTGAGCTGTCCAGCAATATCCTTTATATTCATCCAGACGATAAAAGCGCCCAACATCCTCCGGAAATCCTACGCCTTTGAAAACGCCCATGTTTTTACCGCTGGAAAAGACATAGGCTCCTTCGATTCTAGTGTTGATACGAATGACCGAATGAACGGTATACTCCTTTTCATCCATTTGACTATCCGCAAGCCTGGTCGGTAAAGGATAGACAAAATATCTCCATATAAGCGGCTCGTTAGTTATACCACTCGTTCTCGTGGTTGGTATCTTCGATAAATTTACTATATCGAAGTATCGCTCTAAAAAGCTCTCGCAATTATCCCGAGCATCCTGCGTCTCATAAAAGATGTGGAATGCATAAAGATCTTTATATTCGGGATAAATGCCATAGCCGGCGAATCCACCACCCAGGCCATTTGAACGATCATGCATGGTTGCGATGGATTTTATTATCCCCGCTCCGCTCATTCTTTCTCCAGCTTTAGAAAATATTCCGGCAATCGCGCAGCCGGATGGTATTCTTACGTCTCCCTCTCGCAGCATGATATGACCTCCTTAATACAAAAAAGACGTTCATCATCGGAAGCACCCGAAGGTCTTCCTCTTATGATGAACGTCTTTGTTCTTGAGATGAATTATAGGGAATAAGTATTTAAAAGTCAATGCACACATGGGTTTTAGCCGAAAATATAATGTATATTGTATTTTTGTATACCGTATACTTTTATAGCTCCTCTTGACATCAGCTCACAGGCAGATTTATAATGTCGTCAAGAATCAGCAAAGGTGCTGAAGGTTACGACCTTCGGCGCCTTTTTTGTTTGGTTCAGGCTTTATGTATATGAAAGGAGCATGATTATGAGCAACATACCTGAGATTTTTGGCAGCCTGGTCTTTAATGATCATGTTATGAAAGCCCGCTTGCCGAAAGATACCTACGCCGCCTTGAAGCAGACCGTCGAAAATGGTCAGCCGCTTGACCGGACCATTGCCAATGTCGTAGCCAATGCTATGAAGGATTGGGCGATCGAAAAAGGAGCCACGCACTTCACTCACTGGTTTCAACCCATGACCGGAATAACAGCAGAAAAGCATGACAGTTTTATTTCTCCGAAAAACGATGGTACAGCTATCATGGAATTTTCCGGCAAAGAATTGATCAAGGGCGAACCCGACGCATCCAGTTTTCCTTCCGGTGGCTTACGGGCAACTTTTGAAGCAAGAGGCTATACAGCTTGGGATCCAACCTCCTACGCCTTTATCAAGAATGATACTCTATGTATCCCGACCGCTTTCTGTTCTTACAGCGGAGAAGCTCTGGATAAAAAAACACCTCTTCTGAGGTCAATGGAAGCCGTAAACAAACAAGGCATGCGTATCATGAAACTCTTTGGACACGATAATGTATCCAGAGTCATCACGACTGTCGGTCCGGAACAAGAATATTTTCTCATTGATAAGCCTCTCTTCAATAAACGTAAGGATCTCTTTTTTTGCGGACGGACATTGCTCGGTGCTAAACCCCCCAAAGGACAGGAATTGGAAGATCATTATTTTGGAGTTATCAAACCACGGGTTTCAGCTTATATGAAAGAATTGGACAGAGAGCTTTGGAAGCTTGGGATTATCGCTAAAACAAGACATAACGAGGTGGCTCCATCGCAGCATGAATTAGCTCCCTTGTTCACGACAAGTAATATTGCAACAGACCATAATCAGCTGACCATGGAGCTGATGCGCAGAACCGCTTTGAATCATGGTTTTGAATGTCTTCTGCACGAAAAACCATTTGCTGGTGTAAACGGAAGCGGGAAACACAACAACTGGTCAATTGCCACCGACACAGGAATCAACCTTTTGGAGCCAGGGGACTCTCCCTGGGATAACGCCCAGTTTCTGCTTGTACTTGTAGCCGTGATCAAGGCTGTAGATGATTATCAGGATCTGCTCCGCGTTTCCGTAGCAAGCGCAGGAAACGATCATCGGCTCGGTGCCAACGAAGCCCCTCCCGCCATAGTCTCAGTCTATTTAGGCGAAGAATTGACCAGTATTCTCGACGCTTTGGAAAATGGTGGTCTTTATGACAAAAAAGCCCGCACCGAAATGGAGATCGGGGTACATACCCTGCCACATATACCAAAAGATACTACGGACCGCAACCGGACATCGCCTTTTGCTTTCACCGGCAATAAGTTTGAATTCCGTATGCTGGGCTCTTCTTTCTCGATCTCCGGGCCAAATTTGGTAATAAACACTATCGTTGCAGAATCGTTAAAACAGTTTGCCGATATTCTGGAACAGACCGATGATTTTACCAAAACGCTCAATGAGCTCATTAAGTCGAATATAATCAAGCATAAGCGGATCATCTTTAACGGTAATAACTATTCTGAAGAATGGGTCAATGAGGCAAAAAAACGTGGTCTGTTAAATCTAAAATCAACCGTTTCGGCTCTGCCTTGCTTCATAAATGAGAAGAATGTAAAATTATTCACTGAGCATAAAGTCTTTACTGAATCTGAAATGCATTCGCGCTGCGATATACTGATGGAAAACTATTGTAAGACGCTCAATATTGAAGCTTTGACTATCTTGGAAATGGTCAAAAAGGAAATTTTCCCTGCCGTGATAGCTTATGTGAAAGATCTCTGCGAAACAGCTGAAATAAAACAAGAATTTATCAAAGAAATCGGTTGCGAACTCGAAAAGAATCTCGCTGTAAAAATTTCTTCACTCGCTGATTCGTTGTACAAAAAAGCCCGCAAGCTGGAAGAAGAACTGCTGATCATCAAGGAACGGGATACTGTCCACGATCAGGCGGAATACTATCACGACAGCGTACTCCCGGCAATGCAGGAAATGCGTGTCGTTGCCGATGAGCTGGAAAGCCTTGTCGGAGAAAAGTACTGGCCATACCCAACTTACGGACAATTACTCTTTAGTGTTTGATTGATTGAAAATAATTTCTCGTTAAGCAACAAAGACGTTGCGGATCAATGATCTGCAGCGTCTTTTGCTCAAATAATTAAAATGTTGGGAGGAGATATCATGTATTCATCCATCAATACCATCTGGGTCCTTATCGCTGCCGTTTTGGTCTTTTTTATGCAGGCTGGCTTTTCGATGGTCGAAGCCGGTTTGACCAGAGCAAAAAATTCCGGCAATATAATCATGAAAAATATCATGGATCTGGCCATCG
>Ga0334882_1005412_pt1 | contig 10135 bp, 8 predicted proteins | sample GraSluR1_MG_5_FD_207226 | JGI IMG/M metagenome (GOLD analysis project Ga0334882, IMG submission 207226) | Sludge microbial communities from methane-producing bioreactor in Wageningen University, Netherlands - Granular Sludge_15_04-R1 | ecosystem: Engineered > Bioreactor > Anaerobic > Unclassified... | reverse complement strand
TCCTTCATTATTCGTATGCCTGAGACCAGCGCTTCTTTTGAATTACCCTGGTAAGTACCAAAAGGAAGATCAACAACCACAAGGGCCCTTTTTACAGCACGCACCACTGAGGCAGCATGATAGATCATGTTGTCGAGTGTAATGGGCAATGTGGTATCAAAACCTGCCATGACATTCGATGCCGAATCACCTACAAGTATAACATCTATCTCAGCCTCATCAAGTATCTTCGCCACTGAATAGTCGTAGCCGGTCAGCATCGCGATCTTTTCGCCCTGGAGTTTCATCTCATTTAGAACATGAGTCGTTACACGTCTGACAGTTTTATGTATTGCCATGATAAATTGATTTTATACAGGTTACAAAGCTACGAATTTGTATCGGAAGAATCAGAGTATGTTAACCAAGTTTATTTTATGACAGCATAATGCCTGCAATCATGTCGTTTTGTCATATTTGAAGCTATACCCTTTTTTACAAATGTCATATTTGCATAAAAGTCACTCTCCGGGCTCATGGCATAATCATTGCATATTAATCTGTCATAAATCGAATTTTAATAAAAAGACTAAATATGGGAAAAATAATAGGAATTGATCTTGGAACAACAAACTCGTGCGTTTCAGTAATGGAAGGTAATGAGCCGGTTGTTATACCAAACAGCGAAGGAAAAAGGACAACTCCTTCGATTGTTGCTTTTGTTGAAAATGGTGAGCGCAAAGTTGGAGATCCGGCTAAACGACAGGCTATTACAAATGCACGCAAAACCGTTTATTCGATTAAAAGGTTCATGGGCGAAACTTATGACAAGCTGGATAAGGAGATAAAAAGGGTAACATTTCCTGTCGTCAAGGGTGACAACAACACTCCCCGCGTAAAGATTGATGACCGCCTCTACAGTCCACAGGAAATATCTGCAATGATCCTTCAAAAAATGAAGAAAACTGCAGAGGATTACCTTGGTCAGGAGGTAACTGATGCAGTGATAACAGTACCCGCCTATTTCAGCGACTCGCAGCGGCAGGCAACCAAAGAAGCCGGTGAAATTGCAGGGCTCAACGTCAAAAGGATCATTAACGAGCCAACGGCCGCATCACTTGCATACGGACTGGATAAGAAATCACAGGATCTAAAGATTGCTGTATTCGATCTCGGGGGAGGAACTTTCGACATTTCAATACTCGAACTTGGTGACGGAGTGTTTGAGGTTAAGTCAACCAACGGCGACACACATCTCGGCGGCGATGATTTCGACCAGATGATCATTGACTGGCTTGCTGAAGATTTTCTGAAAGAAGAAGGTGTCGACCTGAGGAAGGATCCAATGGCCTTGCAGCGCCTCAAAGAAGCTGCTGAAAAGGCAAAAATCGAACTGTCAAGCTCAACCACAACTGAAATCAACCTGCCCTATATTATGCCGGTTGACGGAATTCCAAAACACCTGGTAAAAACACTTACCCGTTCTCATTTCGAAAAACTTTGTGATATACTTATACAGGCCTGCATCGAACCTTGCCAGAAAGCCCTGAACGACTCAGGACTTAAGGCATCCGAAATAGACGAAGTGCTTCTTGTAGGAGGATCAACAAGAATTCCCGCAATTCAGCAACTTGTGGAAAAATTTTTTGGCAGAGTGCCTTCAAAGGGAGTTAATCCCGATGAAGTAGTTGCGGTAGGAGCTGCCATACAGGGAGGAGTGCTGACCGGCGAGGTCAAGGATATACTCCTTCTGGATGTCACTCCCCTTTCTCTTGGCATTGAAACACTTGGCGGTGTGATGACAAAGCTGATTGAGTCAAATACAACCATACCGACAAAAAAGACAGAAGTCTTTACAACTGCTGCCGACAACCAGCCGTCGGTGGAAATTCATGTACTTCAGGGAGAAAGGCCTATGGCTTTGGGAAACAAAACTATAGGCAGGTTCCATCTGGACGGGATCCCACCATCGCCCAGGGGCGTTCCTCAGATTGAAGTAACATTCGATATCGATGCTAACGGAATACTTAATGTTACCGCAAAGGACAAGGGTACAGGAAAAGAACAAAGAATACGTATAGAGGCCTCATCCGGATTAAGTGAGGATGAGATCAAAAGAATGCGTGAGGAGGCAAAAGCATATGCCGAGTCGGATTCAAAGGCAAGGGAAAAGGTCGATAAGGTAAATGCTGCCGACAGTATGATATTCTCAACGGAAAAACAGATAAAGGAGTTTGGGGACAAACTTCCTCCTGACAAAAAATCTGATATAGAGGCAGCACTGACCAGACTGAAAGATGCCCACAAAGCACAGGATGTTGATGCCATTGATAAAGCCATGGCAGAGCTTAATGCTGTCTGGCAGTCGGCCTCGGAAGAAATGTATAAAACAGCACAAAGTTCCGGAGGGCAGACAGCCTCAGAACCCGGGCCAGACCAGCAGCAATCCAAATCAGGAAATGATGAGGTTACAGATGTGGATTTTGAAGAGGTTAAATAATACCGGATAATGACAATTGATTATTGCAGGGGTGTTTCTGACAACACCCCTGCTGTTTTTTTAGTAATTTTATACCGCAACATCTCTTCACTATCATGATTGATAAATTATTAACAGCCCTTCTGCTTATTTCATTCTCTGTTCAGTCAGCTGCACAGACTGATGGTACATTGAACCATACCGACAAGGAAGGAAGAAAACAGGGAATGTGGATAAAGAATTATCCGGGAGGGAATATTATGTACAGGGGATTCTTCAGAAACGATCAGCCTGCAGGCGAATTCAGGCGATATTATGAAGATGGAAGTATACAATCGGTAATGTCATTCTCTTCAGACGGAAAAGAGGCTGAGGCAGTTATATATTATCCAAACGGATTCGTTGCTTCCAAAGGGAAGTATATCAACCAGAAAAAAGACGGCAAATGGCAGTTTTTTTCCGGCCTCACACAAAACAGTCTTATAAGCGAAGAGGAATATACAATGGGCAAAAAAAACGGCTTGTCACTTAACTTCTACTCAGACAGCACAATCGCTGAAAAGATCTCATACAAAAATGGACTGAAACATGGGGAATGTCTGAAATATCACAATTCGGGAGCCTTGAACCTCAAAACTTCGTACGTTAACGGCAGACTTAACGGCACATTTGAAGCTTATTATGAAAATGGAAATCCTGAATTTTCAGGCAACTATGTAAATGACCTGAAGGATGGAAAATGGAAAATCTACAATGAGGACGGATCGCTGAAGTTTGAAATAAATTTTGTTGCCGGAATACCTGAGAACCGGGAACTGGACATTTATGAAACTGAGTATATTGATTCACTGGAAAAAACCAGAGCAGAAATACCCGATCCGGAAAAAACAGGGGAAATATGGTAAAGGTAATTCTGGAATATGCCTTCAGAAAAAGTTTTGCGATTGTACTGATACTTGCAGTTTCATGGTCTGACGCATCCCTTAAAGCACAGGTTGGCCAAACCAGTTACAACTTTTTTTACAGAGTCTGTTTCCGCGATAAGGGAGAGTATACCGCCCGAGATTTCAGAGCAGAGGATCTTCTCTCGCCCCGGGCTATTGAGAGACGCAACAGGGCCGGAATTCAAACCCCTCATCTCACAGACCTGCCAGTGTGGCAAAGCTACCTTACGGAAATATCATCACTGGGATACACACTTCATTCAGTGTCAAAATGGATGAACTGCGCCCTTTACAAGACCACCGGACCCATGGACACAGAAATACTTCTTTCACTGCCATATGTAACCGGGGTTGCGATCGTAAAAAACATTTCAACAAAAAACGGATACAGTGATAAACTTGACTTTTTTTACAGGCAGGCTGAATTACCTCCGTATGACAATCCGGTTAGAATGCTGGGCGGTAATTACCTCCACACTTCAGGCTTCGACGGAACAGGTATCCTGATCGCCGTACTTGACGGCGGCTTCAGAAATGCAGAAAATATTCCGGCTCTTGAATCATTGAGAAGAAGAAAAGGAATAAAAGGAACGTACGATTTTGTTCTGAACACAGAATCTGTTTATGGCCATCATCATCACGGAACGGCTGTGCTGTCGGTTCTTGCCGGTGATCTGCCAAATCTTATAAAAGGATCCGCAACAGGGGCTCAGTATCTGCTGCTAAGGACTGAAGATGATAATACCGAATACCCTGTAGAAGAAGATCACTGGGTTGCCGGTGCCGAATACGCTGACAGTTCCGGAGCCGACATAATAACTTCATCACTCGGATACTCAACTTTTGATGATCCTGATATGAACTACAAATATTCCGACATGAACGGCAACAGTACATTTGTGACCAAAGCTGCGGATATTGCTGCATCAAAAGGTATACTGGTGGTTAACAGTGCAGGGAATGAAAGAGACAATGACTGGTCGTATATTATAGCTCCTGCCGACGGAGACAGCGTCCTGGCCGTCGGGGCCGTAGATGCCGGCAGGGTAATCTCTTCATTTTCTTCGGCCGGACCTTCTGCAGATAACAGGGTCAAGCCTGACGTGGCAGCACAGGGAGTGGATGTACCTGTCCAATTTGATATAAACACAGTTGCCAGGGCAAACGGAACATCTTTTTCTTGCCCCGTCATCAGCGGAATGTGCGCCTGCCTGATGCAGGCAGCTCCCTATACTTTAAATCATGAGATCCTCAATGCTGTGCTTGCTTCCTCTGACCGGTTTAGTCAACCCGATTCATTATACGGATACGGAATTCCCGACATCGCAAAAGCAATCACGATCCTTCAGAATAAATATCTGCCGGCAAATAGTGATTCTCCTTCTGTTGGCCCCAATCCGTTTGAAGATCATCTCAATATAATATTCAGGGAGAATCCGGAACGGCTGAGAGTTGAAATATTCAATCTTTCGGGAAAACTAATGCTTATTAAGGAGTTCGACAGTTTCACAGGAAGATACCTGAGATTGTATGAACCCGGCAGATTACAAAAGGGTCTTTATATTATCCGGATGAGTACTGAAAAAGAAGTATATAAGCTTAAAATATTAAAGGTCAGCAACTGATCATGAATGAAAAACTGACATTATCAGAGCTCCAGCTGATTATCAGGGACTCTCTTTACATGGCGCTTCCAGACATGTACTGGGTTATAGCTGAAATCTCGGAACTGAAGCAGAATCACAGCGGCCACTGTTACCTTGAGCTTATTGAAAAGCAAGCTGACGACAAGAATATCAGAGCCAGGGTAAAAGCTGTGATGTGGAGCAGCAAATACAGGTTCCTGAGATCGTTCTTTGAAAATATAACCGGAGAATCCCTCCGCGAAGGTCTGAAGGTACTGATAAAAGTGAAAATAGAATATCACGAAATATACGGACTGTCGCTTGTTGTTTCGGATATTGATCCCTCCTTCACTATAGGTGAGCTGGCGGTTAAAAGACAGATGATAATCAAGAAGCTTGAAGATGAGGGGGTGCTTAACATGAACCCTGAACTTGACTTTCCTCTGCTTCCGCAACGTATTGCAGTGATATCGTCAGTAAATGCAGCCGGTTACCACGACTTCATTAAACACTTGAAAGAAAACAACTACGGATATGTTTTTTATACAGCCCTGTTTGAAGCCTCGATGCAGGGAAACGAAACTGAAGCCTCTGTTACAGGAGCCATTGACAGAATTGCAGCCAACATCGGTTTTTTTGATACAGTGGTCATAATAAGGGGAGGCGGATCCCAGACTGACCTCAGCTGGTTCGACAATTACAATATCGCATACTACGTCACACAGATCCCTGTTCCGGTGCTCACCGGTATAGGACACGAAAAAGATATGTCAGTTACTGACATTGTAGCATACAGGGCATTAAAAACTCCCACTGCGGTTGCGGATTTTTTAATCGGATGTATGAACGACACAGAGATCAGGCTCACAGATGCGGCTAACGAGATTGTCAGCCTGACCGGGGATACCTTAAGGGAATTTGAGCACAGGCTCGACACATTCCGGATGAGGATTACTCCGCTGGCAAAAGTGATGATTTCAGAGACCAGAGAAAAATTATCCGAAACGATCATTGAAATGATAAATACCGGTAAAGAATGTATCCTGAGAGCCGGGTTGATCCCGGCAAATCATAAATCAAGGCTTTTATCCCTGACACAATCAATGATAACAGATAACAAAACGACACTCTCAACAAATCGCCGTGATCTGTTAAATCTGTCAAAGGACAGAATTCACTATTCCAATTTAAAGGTTGAAAGATTGTCAGATTCATTAAAGATACTGGATCCTGTAAATGTTCTCAAAAGGGGTTTTACTGTTACATCGGTCAGAGGAAAAATTCTGAAGTCTGCACTGGATGTTAAAATTGATGATGATCTAAAGACAGATTTCAGTGACGGATCAGTAAACAGCAGGGTGACAGGATGTTTTGAATATTTACCCAAAAAAAGGCAAGCAGTAAAAGACAAAAAGCAACAAACAAAAAGCTAATTCTAATAGTATACTTTTATGGCAAAAAAAGAATTTTCATTTAATGAGGCCGTTAATGAGATTGAGAAAATACTTAAGATCATTGAAAGCGGCGATCTGGATGTTGACAGGCTTTCATCTGAAGTCAAACGTGCTTCAGAACTTATAAAACAGTGCCAGAAAAAGCTGAGAGTGACTGAAGAGGAAATCAACAGTATTTTCAGGGACCTTGGATAAAAAAAGTAATCAGGACCGTAGTCCTGATTAACTTCTTACTACCCTAAACCTAAATCCATGAAAAAAGAGATGTAACTGTTAGCTACAATCTGTCTACTTGAATATTTAACGCAGTAAAACAAGAATTGTTACATTCTTCTGCAATTATTTATCAACATATTCTGTTATTTTTTATCAGCTTCATCCTTAGTTATACCGAGGACCTCCCTGAAAGCCTGGATAAAGGTTTCTTTAGGCAGCGCTCCCATAGCCATCTGTGGCTGACCTGAAACCGGTACAAAGAGGATAGAAGGAATGCTCCTGATGCCGAAAATTGCAGCAAGTTCCTGTTCCGCTTCTGTGTTTACCTTGTAAATATCAACTTTTCCCTTGTACTCTGCTGCAAGTTCCTCGAGGATCGGCGCCACCATTTTACAGGGTGCGCACCAGTCAGCGTAGAAATCTATTACACAAGGTGTGTCTCCCTTGAATTTCCATTCTTTGTTTTTTTCGTAATCAAATACTTTGTCCTGAAAAGATTCTTTTGTGAGTTGTTCAGTCATATCATAATTTTAGGGTTCAACATCCGTACAGCTTTTTTGTCCAGAAACCTTCAGGGTCGGACGCATTATGACCCGGTAACCTGACAGCTTAATATACGAATAATTACCTATTAATTGTAACTTTGTCAAAATATAAATTAAAGACTGAGTGTTATGTTGTCATGCCTGAATGACAAAATCTTTGAAACGCTGTCCGGGGTGGTTAGCTCAGAGGATGTTAAAGCCTGGGTAATTGGTGGTTATATACGCGATTGCATTCTGAAAAGAGAACACAGGGAAAAAGATATTGATATTGTCGTCCTCGGAGATGGTATTGAAATTGCCCGGAAAGCTGCAAAAGAAATGGGATCCGGAATAAAAGTAAGTATTTTCAAAAACTTCGGAACTGCAATGTTCAGGGCGGGCGACTACGAAATTGAATTTGCCGGGGCTAGAAAGGAATCCTATAACCGGAATTCAAGAAAGCCGGTGGTCGAAGAAGGAACGCTTGAAGATGACCAGAAAAGAAGGGATTTCACTATTAATGCACTTGCTGTCAGTATCAATAAAGAAACATACGGAGAATTCCTTGATCCTTTCGGCGGAATGCAGGATCTGAAGAAGAAGATATTAAGAACTCCTCTTGACCCCGACAAAACATTTGAAGATGATCCTCTAAGGATGATGCGTGCAATAAGGTTTGCCGCCCAGTTGAACTTTAACATTGAGGACAGGACTTTCAGGTCGATAATTAAAAATGCCGACAGGATTTCTATTGTGTCACCTGAGAGGATCATTGCTGAACTCAATAAAATAATAATGTGCGATACTCCTTCAAAAGGCTTCATACTTCTTGAAAGATCAGGACTTCTCAGGATAATATTTCCTGAACTTGATAATCTAAAAGGAGTTGATAATAAAAATGGAAGGGGACACAAGGACAATTTTATTCATTCAATAAAAGTCCTTGACAATATCAGTAAAAGAACAGGGAACATATGGCTTCGCTGGGCTGCTCTTCTCCATGATATTGCAAAGCCTCATGCGAAAAAATATTCAGGTGAAAACGGCTGGTCATTTCACGGACATGAGTACCTGGGAGGGAAAATGATACCTGATATCTTCAGAAAGCTTAAGCTCCCGCTGAATGAAAAGATGAAGTATGTAAGGAAGCTTGTCGAACTTCACCTCAGGCCGATAGCCTTATCGCAGGATGTTGTAACAGATTCAGCTGTACGACGGTTGCTGTTTGATGCGGGTAACGACATTGACGATCTTATGATGCTGTGTGAAGCTGACATAACATCAGGCAATGAGGCAAAGAAGTCACGGCACCTTGAGAATTTCAGGCATGTAAGAATGAAGCTCAGGGAGCTGGAAGAAAAAGACGCGTTGCGAAATTTTCAACCTCCCGTCGATGGTCTTGAAATAATAAAGGTTTTCGGGATAAGACCGGGTAAGAAGGTTGGAATGATAAAGAATGCAATAAGAGAGGCTATTCTTGACGGCCTGATACCAAATGACCACGAAGCTGCCAGAAAATACATGCTGGAAAAAGGCAAAGAGCTTGGTCTGGATCCAGTTGACCCTCCTGTACCAAATCCAGATCAAGAAGGACAGGGAGATGATCGCTGAATCCGCCCTGGTATCTGTAACCCCTGTATGTTGAAAATGTGGTTGTACCGGGATATGCAGGATCTGTTTTTAACAGAAAGTCCGGCCTGAAGATTCTGAAGCCTCCTTTATCTGCGGTCAATCCGCTTTTACACCCTGTCAACCAAGGAGATACAATTATCTGATCAAGCATCTCCCAGATGCCTCTGTAACGATAGGTCCCGTGACCCCCTGATGCTGCTGTTTCAGCAAGGTTTACCAGCAAAAACCCGCATTCTCCGGTTTTATCAGAATCCCGGCCCTTTACAAGACGCTCAATGGCATGATCTTCCGGAACACAATTGAAGTCACCGAGTATGATCGTTTTAGATAACCGCCCTGACAATGCATCAAGCGAATCGGCAGCATTTCTTACCATATCAGAAATATCAAGCCGCAGGCTTTCACCGGCAAGCACTCCTCCCCTTCTCGAAGGCCAGTGATTCACGAACAGATTGATGGTATCTTTCATAATCACACATCTGGCGTACAATACGCTTCTTGATGTGTAACAGGTAACTCTTTCCGGTGTCAGGTACTTGAAATAAGGTATATTCACAACAGACTTCCGGTAAATAAGGCAGACATCAATCCCCCTCTCATCGGGAGATTCTTCATGTACTATTTCATAGCCATACCCTGACAGATAAGTATTATCAATAAGGTCCTCAATGACCTTCCTGTTCTCTACCTCGCAGAAAGCTACAATTGCAGGAGGATCCCATCCTCCCGCAGCGGTTATGACCTTGTAAACTGAGTTGATTTTCCTGTTGTATCTTGAATAATTCCACCGCATGACTCCGTCAGGCAGAAAATCATCATCACTGGTTAGCGGGTCATTATAAATATCAAACAGATTCTCGACATTCCAGAACATTATCCTTATCGGCGGTACCTGTTCCTGTGCCGGAAGAAAAGACCAGTATATGCACAGTATGATCAGTATACCGGCAATTCTCGGGGCAGATATTTCAATATGCATTTATCCAGCGGTATCGTCTGGCATTCTCTCCGAATTTGACAGCAAGAGTGATCTCATGTGAACCAAATGAGTGTTTTCTTATGTCAGTCAGGGCAAAATCAAAGGCATATGCAAAGTAGAACCTGTCATATTTGATACCAAACATTGGTATTATTGCATCATCACTCCTCCATGATAATCCTGCCCAGTAGTTTTCATTATAATAGATCCTGGATGTCAAATCAAATTGCAAAGACGTCAAAAACAAATCCGATGCCCTGATAAAAGCTGAAGGCTCCAGAACCCATCTGGCCGCCAGAGGGA
>Ga0334882_1005410_pt1 | contig 10136 bp, 11 predicted proteins | sample GraSluR1_MG_5_FD_207226 | JGI IMG/M metagenome (GOLD analysis project Ga0334882, IMG submission 207226) | Sludge microbial communities from methane-producing bioreactor in Wageningen University, Netherlands - Granular Sludge_15_04-R1 | ecosystem: Engineered > Bioreactor > Anaerobic >... | reverse complement strand
CCATGACCTGAATTTTATAAACCAAATACAATCAATACAAGGGCCACAGCAACAACCAGGTTCATCCACACGAGGAAGAACCTCATCGCCTGTTTTATTTTGATTCTTGGATTGGTGTTCCTGATAAGAGTCAGGATCAGCACTACCAATACTATCTTCAGTACTGCCCATAATATACCCCATCCTTCAGGACGGATTCCATTCATAAGAAGAGCCACCAGAAATGAAGGAAGGGTGAACAGCATTATATATTTTGTAAGTTTTATTAATGCGAAAGGAGCGCCTGAGTATTCTATGAACATGCCCCCGGTTATTTCAGTCTCCGCTTCAGGCATGTCAAATGGTACAAGTCCCAGTTTCCCCTGGATGCAGAATATTCCGGCTATGAACAGCAATGCACCTGAAAGAGAACCAATAAAAGGAGATCCTGCCTGTTGGGTCCCGATTATCGAATAGAGATCAAATTGCTGCCCGCATTTCATGATTACACCTGCTATCACAAGCAGAAATGTAAGTTCATAGCTTAAGATAAGCTTCATTTCCCGGGAACTTCCGACTGAGGCAAGCGTATTACCGGAAGCCAGCGCACCTGTTATGTAAGAGAATGAGGGTATGGTCAGAAGGTAAAAAATGACCATAATGTCTCCTTTAAACCCTGTAGTGATATTAAACAGCGGAAGCAGGATGAATACAGCTGCTGTCGTTGCACCAAAAAGGGCAAAGAGGGGAGAAAGGAGAAAGATAACCGGGGATCCCTTTTTCGGCAATATTGTTTCCTTTACGAGAAGAAGCTTGAAAAAATCATAAAATGGCTGCAGAACAGGGGGGCCTTTCCGGAATTGCACCCTTGCAGTTATTTTCCTGTCGAACCATGAAAGGAATCCTCCTGCAATGGCCGTGAAAAGCAGGCCCGGGAAAACAAGAAAGTAAAATAAGTTTAAAGCCATAGTTTTCTGTTTACATAGCTATATCAGGGTAGAGGTACTCTCTTATCAGCACAAGTTCATTCAGTTTGTGGATGTTGTCTTCCGGCGACTCGTCCGAATAAACCAGGGACACCGTTCCATCGGGACACTCCCTGATAAATTTTTCAAGCTCCTCCTCGTCATTGAGATCATGGAAAAGATCCTTGTTCCGGTGGTGTTTGAAAAAGTCAGTCATAATTGTGCCAAAAGGACAGATTGTCACACACGATTTGCATGACACGCACAGATTGGTATGACGCACCACAATGCCTTCTTCGTCTTTCTCGAGGGCATCTGCCGGGCAGACGGCAATGCACGGGGCATCTTCACATTTTCTGCAGGTAAAACGAAAAGTCGCAAGTTCCCTGATGCTTTTTAAGCCTGATAAGTTCATTCCCTCATAATAAAAAGCTTCAGGTAATGCCAGGCCCGGATTACTGATCATTTCCTCGCGTAACTTTATCATATCAATTAAAATTCTCTTCGTCATAGGATTACCGGTATCCTTATTTATTATCTGTTTACGGATTATCTTTTGCAGATAATATTAAAGTGTCAGCTGGTTCATCAGCTGAAATCTTGTATCACTAAGTCTCTGAGATATTGTCTGTGCTATCTTTGACATAGTCTTCAGACCAAAATCACAGTCATTCTCTATTTCCCTGTTCAGTTTTTTTGAGTCTAAAGCGAGGACTCTGGCAGGTGTTATTGCCATTACCCAGGCAGTTGAAATGAAAGGACTGAACACGGCGGACCAGGAAAAGAGCTGATCCTTTTCCACAGTTCCCAGATGTATCCTTTTCTGCCCCGGAAGACTTATTCCGAGTGAAAGGGAGCCCTGCAAAAGCACGTAGACCTCGGAGAGCTCGTCATATTGTTCAAACAGTATGTCCTTTACCCTGAATTCTTTAACAGAGCTCATGGCTGCCAGAGTTTCAAGCTGCTTATCACTGTAACTTTCAAAAAACCTTAGTATTTTCAGGTCATCTGCGGTAACTTTCATTTTGCTTTAAGGCTTTAAACCATTGTTATTTAATTAAATATGATTTCTATTTCCAGATATCAGGGGTGTCTTTAAGCTCTTTATAAGTAAAGACAGGCCCGTCTTTACAGACAAAAAATTCACCCAGCATACAGTGTCCGCATTTGCCAAGACCGCAAGACATGTTTTTTTCCATCGATAAATAAATCTGATCATCTTCATACCCCATTTCCAGGAGCCTAATAGTTCCAAATTTCATCATGACAGGGGGACCGCAAACCACGGCAACTGAATTTTTTATGTTTACCTTTATGCTGTTCAGTAAATTGGTTACCACTCCTACTGATTCTTTCCACTCTTCATCGGCCTTGTCAACGGTCCTGTATGCTTCAAATTTTTCGGTGTTGTTAAGACGTTGAAACAGTGGTTTATATATGCAATCAGCAGGCGTTTTTGATCCATAGCAAAGTATAACTCTTTCAAGTTTGTCTTTTACGTGCTCCAATGAATAGAGAAGCGACCTTATCGGGGCAAGACCGCAGCCTCCGCCAAGTATCAGCACCTCTTTTCCGGAGTAACTGTCGACAGGATAACCCCTTCCGTAAGGCCCTCTTATTCCCATAAATACTCCTGGCTTCATTTTATGCATGTAATCAGTCACATATCCCGTTTTCATGACAGTCACTTCCAGCTTGTCAGTCACCAGGGGAGATGAAGATGGTGTAAAGGGAGCTTCGCCTATTCCATCTACCGATAATTCGATGAATTGTCCGGTTCTGAAAGAAAACTCCTCATCAGGAACAAGCACAAATGTTTTAATAAGAGGCGATTCCTCAATCACTTCTGTTAGTCTGGCCCTGAGTGGTTTATATATATTTTTCTGGTTTGCCATGTAATCCTGTCAGACTAATTCCATGAATAATTCATTTTTGTTGATCTTTCCAATGCACGCCTCAATACATCTGCCGCAGCCTGTGCAGGCTATTGAGCTGAACCTGGCCGGTTTCCATACATACTTGCACAAGTACCGGTTCCTGAAGCGCGACGGAAGTTCAGATAAAGGATCTTCACCTCCTGCTACCAGTTGAAAGCCCGGGTACTGACATGCATCCATCTGCTTGATTTTCTCGAAGCCCGGTTTGTCAATCAGCAGAAAACATGTGCATGTCGGGCAGATAGCAGTGCATGCACCGCATGATACACATTTTAACGAATATTTTTCCCAGATTTTCTTCCCGGCATCGTTTACAAGCAAGCCGGTTTCAAAATAATCAGGCAGCCCTTTATTTTTGTCTTTCAGTAATTTTTCAGTCGCTTTATGTTCCCTTTCTATAGCGGTAATTATATTTTTGTCCGTGACCGGGACAAGATGCGGGAATGTGTTTATAAACCTGTCTCCGGGTCCGGATAAGACTCTTATAATTATCTGGCCGTTCATTTGGGCAACGGCCAGATCAGCCTTTTCTGATGAAAAAGGCTTTATACCATAAGAGGTACAGTGACAATGTTCCTGAATACCAAAACAGTCGGAGGCAATAAGTATTGTGTTTTCGCGGCGACTGCGATAAAAAAGATCGTCAAAGTCGGTGTCAAGATATATCTCATCAAGCAATCCGAGGGCCTGTATGTCACAATTAGGAATCCCGATTATTATCCTGGGTTTATCAGATGCCCGGGAAACGGTTACATTTTCCCTGACAGGAAGAAAGAATGCTTTCAGGGGAGTTGCCGGCTTGGGCTTGTTGTAAGTTATTTCCGGAATGGATTCAGCTGTAATTAATTCATAATCCTGACTGTAATCGTTGTTCACCGGAGCGAAAACGTTGTGGGACAATAACAATTTTTCAAGAGTATGATCCCATTCTTCTTTATCAATGCTCAGATAATGCATTTATGTGACAGAATTCACATCTAAAAATATAATCAAAGTAATTAAAAATCAAAAAAAAATTGAATAATTTTACTCAATAATTTGATTTAATAATTTAATATACTTAATAACAAATTAATAGAGCATATAATTACTGAAACAATCAATTTGTAATAAACAGAATATAAGTTAATAATAGATTAAATAAAGTGAAACGAATCACAAAATATTTAATAAAAAACAGTCTCAAAAGAATATTTCTTTATCGCGCATGTCTTGTCAGATTAAAAAACATGGGCGTTGAAAGGGTCTTTTCCTACACTCTGGCAAACGAGACTGGTGTAACACCGGAACAGGTACGGAAAGATTTTTCGGAATTCCACATTAAGGGGAATAAAAAAGGAGGATATGATGTCAATGATCTTCTCGAAAAAATGGAGAAGATCTTTCATCGAAACAAGGATCATAATATTGTTCTTATCGGAATGGGCAACCTTGGACTTGCCCTGTCAAAATACCAGAAGTTTGTTCAGCGGAGTATGAATGTAGTGGCCACTTTCGACATAGATCCATTCAAGCAGAAAATGAGAACTGACATACCGGTCTATCCAATGACCCGTCTTCAGGAGATTGTTGACAGATTCAGGGTAAAGGTGGCAATACTGGCTGTTCCTGAGATCTCGGCTCAGGAAGTATGTGATGAACTTGTAAGGACAGGTATTAAGGGAATCGTGAATTTTGCACCTGTACTATTAAAGGCTCCCAATGATGTGATAATTAATAATGTAAACCTGTGCAACGAACTTGAAAGTGTTATTTACTACGTGCATAAACAGATGAGTAACAACGGTCGTAAAAATATCGAGCTATTATACGGGGATATGAAATACTGATAAAGGGCCTGGTTCAGGGTGTTGGATTACGGCCTTATATATACCGGCTTGCAATTAAACACGGGCTGGTTGGTGAAGTTGACAACAGGACCAATGGTGTTTCTGTAATTGTAGGAGGTGACAAACAGGCAATCGACAGATTCAGAAGCGATATAGTCAGGTTCGCACCGCCATCGTCGGGTATTAAATCTATTGAAGTTGTCCCCAGAATGGTCCCGGAATACGAGGATTTCAGAATATCATTTAGTAAGGATACGCATGACCAGATAACTGAGATAAGTCCTGATATTGCTGTTTGCGGTGAATGCCTGTCCGACATGGAAACAGATCCGACACGAATCAGTTATCCCTTTGTGAATTGTACTGACTGTGGTCCACGCTTCACGATTATTGAAGGATTGCCGTATGACCGTTCCAGAACTTCAATGAAGGAATTTGACTTGTGCGACAAATGCCGTACTGAGTACAACAATATTTTTGACAGGCGCTTCCATGCCCAGCCGGTAGCCTGCAATAACTGCGGACCCGGGTATCTGTATTTCAACGGAACAAAAACTGTAGCCGGTACAGTTAACATACTAAAAGCCTTATCGTTGCAAATTGACCGGGGACATTCAGTCGCTGTGAAGGGAACCGGCGGTTATCATCTGATGTGTGATGCGCTGAACAATGATGCAGTTTCAGAATTGAGGAAGAACAAGAAAAGGGATGCAAAGCCTTTTGCTGTGATGTTCAAGGATTTAATTGAAGTAAAAAATTACTGTCATGTAAGTGAGGCTGAGGAAAAAGAACTTGTTTCGTGGAGGAGACCTGTTGTTATTCTCCGGGAGAAGAAACCTCTGGCTTATCTTGTAAGCAACGGATTAAGAACCACCGGAGCAATGCTTCCGTATATGCCTTTTCATCATCTTATGTTCAGGTATCTCAGCACCGGGGTTGTGGTACTGACAAGTGGTAACCTTTCTGATGAGCCTGTTGTTGCACATGATGATGAAGCAATGAAAACCCTGTTTCCGGTTACGGGTTCATTAATAAGCTATAACAGGCAAATTTTAAACAGGGTGGATGACTCGGTAATAAGGATTGCAAATGACAGGCCGATAATTATCAGACGTTCAAGGGGATACACTCCAGCTCCCGTCGATGTCAGGATCCGAACCGAGGGTATTTTTGCTGCAGGGGCAGGGCAGAAAAACAGCTTCTGCATCGGCAGGAATTCCCAGGCAGTTATGAGCCAGTATATTGGCGATCTCACAAATATGGCATCATGTGAATTTTACAGGGAATCGTTTGAACGTCTTTCAGATTTGTTCAGGTTCAGGCCTGCCCTGGTGGCAGCAGATCTTCACCCTGATTATTATTCATCGGTCTTTGCATCTGACCTGGCTGAAAAATTGAAGATCCCATTGCTTAAAGTGCAGCATCATCATGCCCATGTGGTGTCATGCATGGCTGAACATGATCTTTATGAGAATGTTATAGGTGTGAGTTTCGACGGTACGGGTTATGGCAGCGATGGCAATATCTGGGGTGGGGAATTTATGGTAGCTGACACCGCAGGTTTTTCACGGTACACACATTTCGATTACGTACCAATGCCCGGCGGGGATATGGCAATCCGCGAGCCGTGGCGCATGGCTTTTTCATACATTACGAAATATTTTGGTCCGCGGTTCGATTATGAATCCCTTCCGTTATTCAGAAATATAGGGCGTAATAAAATGGAACTAATGAATTTTATGTTGTCGGAAAATATCAATTGTCCGTTATCTTCGGGTGCCGGACGGCTCTTTGACGCTGTTTCAGCCTTGCTGGGTTTATGTTCAGTCGCCTCTTTTGATTCGGAAGCCCCCGTTCGCCTCGAATCGGTTATAGATTGCAGCTCGGATGAATATTACCCTTACACGGCAGGAAAAACCATTGAATTTGGAGAGACTTTAAGATCGATAATTTCCGATATGGACCATCAGGATGTCTCTCTCATTTCTGCAAAATTCCACAATACGGTTGCGAGAGTGATCCTGGAGGTGGCGGATAAGATCAGATACGAAAAAGATCTTAGCAAAGTGGTTCTTTCAGGCGGAGTCTTTCAGAACAGCTATCTTCTAGAAAAATCTGCCTGCCTGTTATCAGACAATGGATTTGAAGTTTTCACCAATCGTATGGTTCCCTGTAACGATGGTGGTATTTCGCTGGGTCAGATCGTTATTGCTTCAGAAAATTCCGGATTATGTGCCTGAGTGTACCAGCGAGGATTATCAGCATTGACGGAGACATGGCCGACGTGTCAGCCGGGGGAGCTATTTTCAGGGCCGGACTGCAAATGATTGACAATCCCCGGGAAGGTGACTATGTTTTGCTCCATGCAGGGTTTGCCATAATGAAAATAAGCGAAAAGGAGGCTCTTGAAACATTAAGATTGTTACAGGAGATGCGGGACTCGTTAGAATGAATGGCGTTTTTATGAAATATATTGACGAATACAGGGATAGTAAGCTGATTGAGACTCTGGCGCGAAGCATAAAAAGTGCAGCAGAAGGTCTTTATACCTTTATGGAGGTTTGTGGCGGGCACACAGCGGCTATTCATCGTTTCGGAATACGGGATATACTTCCTCAGAATATAAGACTGATCTCCGGGCCCGGCTGTCCGGTTTGTGTTACAGGAAAGGATTTTATCGACAGGGCGATAGCAATGTCCGGGATTGACAATTGCATTATGGCTACCTATGGTGATCTTATGAGAGTACCGGGATCCTTGTTCTCTCTTGAAAAAGCAAATGCTTCAGGAGCTGATATAAGGGTCGTTTTTTCGGCTCTGGAAGCGCTTGATCTGGCGGAAAGGTTCCCTGAGCGGAAAATAATATTTCTTGGGATCGGCTTTGAGACCACTGCTCCCGGCACGGCTGTAGCTCTCTGTAAAGCAGAAGAAAAGAATATCCGTAATTTTTTTGTACTCAGCGCTCATAAGCTGATGCCTCCTGCCATGGAGGCCATTATAAAGGATGGAACAGGCATCAACGGATTCATTTGTCCCGGGCATGTGGCCACAATAACCGGCTCCTCAGCTTTTGAATTCATTTCCGGCAGATACGGAACAGCCTGCGTGGTTACAGGATTTGAGCCCGTTGACATACTTCAGTCGGTCCTGATGCTTGTAAATCAGGTAAATGCTGGTATGCCGGCGGTGGAGATCCAGTACACACGGGCAGTCACTATTCATGGAAATCTCAGGGCAAGGAAATACCTTGGGCAGGTTTTTGAACCGGGAGATGCCATCTGGAGAGGCCTTGGCATTGTGCCGGAGAGCGGACTGGTATTACGGGACAGATACGGCCGGTTTGATGCATCATCTGTATTTCCGCTCAGTGTCGTAACCAAAGATGATGACGGTAAATGTATTTGCGGAGATATTCTGAGAGGATTGAGAACCCCTTCAGACTGTACTCTTTTCGGGAAAGTGTGCATTCCTTCAGACCCAGTCGGAGCGTGCATGGTATCAGACGAAGGAGCCTGCAACATATTTTACAGATACGGAAAGCATGAATGAATTTGTAACAATTAACCATGGCAGCGGAGGCAGGCAGGCACAGGAACTGATAAAAAAGGTGTTTGCCGACAGGTTTATGATGGAGGAGCCATTGACCGATTCGGCATTTATATCAGCACATAATTCAGGAACAGCCTTTACCACGGATTCTTACGTTATAGACCCGATTTTTTTCCCGGGGGGGAACATCGGAAAACTGGCAGTATGCGGCACTGTCAACGACCTTGCAGTGTCAGGTGCCGACCCGGCTTTTATTTCAGCATCATTCATCATAGAGGAGGGATTTCCGGTAGACGAACTTGAGATTATTGCAGCCTCTATGGCAGATGAAGCACTGAATGCGGGAGTCAGGATCATCACCGGAGATACAAAAGTTGTCGGCAAAGGAAAGTGCGACAGGCTTTTCATAACAACCAGCGGCATCGGGTATCTGAAAGAAGGCCGTATATTTCTTGGAAGAGGGGAACTCGTAAAGCCGTCTGATAAGCTGATAATAAACGGACCACTGGGTAATCATTCTGTTGCAGTGCTTGGCGCCAGAACTCATGCACCATTTTCAACATCGGTCGTATCTGACTGCTCATGCCTGAATCACATGATAAAAAGGGTTCTTGATAACACAAAATCGGTGCGTTTTATGCGGGACATTACAAGGGGTGGTCTGGCAGCCGTGGCAAATGAACTCTGCCATATTACCGGACTGGGAGTATCAGTTATTGAGGAAGCAGTGCCAGTTGACGAGCCTGTAAGAGGGATCTGTGAAGTCTTTGGCTTTGATCCATTGAATATGGCAAACGAGGGCAAAATCCTTATGGTTGTTGGTCCTGAAGAGAGTCAGGAAGTATTGCGTATAATGCATTCCGATCCGGCGGGAAAAGAAGCAGCAATGATAGGCGAGGTGCTTGAAGAAAATCAGAAAGTGGTCGTTATGAATACCCGGGCGGGAGGCAGACGCATTATCGATTTGCCCTCAGGTGCTCAGCTTCCGAGAATATGTTAAATTAATTTCATGCATGAAATAAGAATATCCGCTGACCTTGTTTCGATTGTGCTGGAAGCAGCGCAAAGCGAAAAGCTAAGGGAAATTACAAAAGTCAATGTATCCTTCGGGCAGATGATACAGATTGTTCCGGATATTTTCAGGTTTGCATTCATGGAAGCAGTAAAGGGTACAATAGCAGAGCACGCTGAATTATGCATAGAGATCATCCCTGTAAGGATGCAGTGCCGGATTTGCGGCGATGAATTTAATGTAAAAGAAAAACTTTTCGCCTGTAGCAGCTGCGGATCGGTTGATCTTGAAATACTTACAGGTAAAGAATTATTTGTTAAAAGTATAGAAGGAGAGTGAAAATGGAAATAACGATCATGAAGAACATCCTGGACAGGAACAACAACAAGGCTGATGAAGTGAGAGAACTGCTTTCCAAAAAAAATGTTCTCATGGTGAACATTATAAGTTCGCCGGGAGCCGGAAAAACCACTTTGCTCGAAAGGACAATTGAAAAGATAGGTTCTGACATCAGAGTGGGAGTTATTGAGGGAGATGTTGCAACTGACCGGGACGCACAGCGGCTGAAACGATTCAACATTCCCCTGGTTGTCATAAACACTGAAGGGGGATGTCATCTTGATTCCCATAGCATTTCGAAAGTTCTTCCGCTTTTTGACCTTGATAGGCTTGATATTCTTTTTGTTGAGAACGTTGGAAATCTTATATGTCCATCGCAATTTGATCTGGGTGAGGCATTTAAGCTTGCTGTTGTCAGTACCGCTGAAGGGGATGACAAACCGGCGAAATATCCGATGCTTTTCAGGGACGCAGAGGCAGTATTGCTTAATAAGACGGATTTATTGCCATACACCAGTTTCAGAAT
>Ga0334882_1005406_pt1 | contig 10141 bp, 8 predicted proteins | sample GraSluR1_MG_5_FD_207226 | JGI IMG/M metagenome (GOLD analysis project Ga0334882, IMG submission 207226) | Sludge microbial communities from methane-producing bioreactor in Wageningen University, Netherlands - Granular Sludge_15_04-R1 | ecosystem: Engineered > Bioreactor > Anaerobic > Unclassified... | reverse complement strand
CATCTGTCAAGCTTGGTGAGATCATCGGAATACTTGTCTGGTTTTTCAGCAGGGCCAGGGTCGACAGGGCGGAAGCCAGGTGTGTAAGGGTGCTTCAGGTCGGGGTGACCAGGGCAAGAAGTATCGTTCTGGAGTCGTATAGCAATCTTGGAAGGGGGCTTGCCGAAGTCCTCCGCCTTCCCTCTACAGCTGGCAGGGTGCTGGAATACGTAGAGGTCCATGGCGAGGAAAACCTTAAGGAAGCCTTTGAAAAAGGGAAAGGCGTAATAGGCCTGACAGCCCATTTCGGCAACTGGGAGTTTACAGCAGCGGTCCTTTCGGTAAAAGGGTATCCCTTGAACGCGATTGGGGCTGACCAGAGGGATCCCAGGATCACAGATCTGATAGTTTCCCTTCGTGCAGCCTGCGGCGTCAAGACAATTAGCAGGGGGTTTGACCTCAAGGGCGCAATACGATGCCTCAGGGAGGGAGAGATCCTAGGGGTACTCCTTGACCAGGATTTTGGCGATAACGGGATAGTTGTGCCCTTCATGGGCGTTCCCGCCAGCACTCCTTTCGGGCCTGTAAAGATGGCTCACAGGATCGGTTCCGCAGTGGTGCCAATGTTCATTGTCCGCCGTCCAGACGGCATCCATCACGATCTTTACATTTTGCCCGCCCTTGGAGATGCAGGCGGGGAGCCCTTTGGAAAAGATGTAGAGGCTTCACTAACCCTTTGCAATGATGTTTTAAGCGAATGGATAATACGTTACCCTGGCCACTGGATGTGGCTCTACCCCAGGTGGGTCTCGACGACAGGTGACAGATAATGCTTGCTGCCGTCGATCCCGGAACTGAGAAATTCGGATGGGTCCTTTGCACGGATGACGGTGATTTGATCCTTTCCGGAGTTTGCTTGATCGGCGATATTGAGTTGTGGGCCGGTGCTATTCTTTCAGGGGATTCGGGCTATCTTGAGAAGTCTGCCCTGGAGAAAGACATTCTTACGGACATGATATCCATTCCTGAATTCATTATTGTCGGGTCGGGGACAGGAAGTCGTGAGTGCGTGTCCAGGCTGAAGAAGACAGGGTTGAAAGTACGCCTGGTTCCCGAAAGCTACTCTTCGATCAGGGGGAGGGAACTTTACTGGGACATCCATCCTCCTGGCGGGATCCGAAAGCTTTTGCCCAGATCCATGCTGGTACCGCCAAGAAGCGTGGACGACCTTGCTGCATGGAGTCTTGTGCTCCATTTTCTGGAGAACAGCTGACAGAAGATCCCGGACTTATTCTCAAGGAGTGTTGAAAAATAACTGAAAAAGCCAGGTTGAAAATATTTATAGAACAGCCGGGGTTTTCCGTGGGCTGCGTCGATCTCGACTATGGTGAGGAAGAGATGAAGAGTTTTCCCCTGAGCGGCGAGAGGAACCGAGTAGGGTCCCTGTTGGTCAGGCTCAGGGAAAAGTTCGGCGACAGCCTGAGGGTCGACCTGATAGACCCCAGGAATATAGCGTTCCTTTTCGATATATTCAGGTATCACGTCAAAAGCACGGAACCGGTATGGATCCTGGACGGCAAGGTCATCTTCAGGGGAGTTCCCGAGTGGAAGGATCTTGAGTCGGCGGTCGATGACGTGATGGGCTTCAAGGATCCCGGGAGCGGTGAGATTTGAGACACAGGATCGGTGATATTGCCAGGGAGGAACTTGTTCTGGGTTATGCCTTTCTGAAATGGTTCGTTCTGGCAGCCATGGCCGGCATCATCGTGGGGTCGGCGGCCTTCCTGTTCCTGTTTCTTCTGGAATCAGGAATAAAGGGAGGTCTCTCTCTTGGAACGGCAGGGATCCTTATGATACCCGTGGGGTTTCTTGCAAGCACCTTTATTGTACGTAAGTATGCGCCTGAAGCTTCCGGGCACGGAACCGAAAAGGTTATTGAGGCTATCCATCAAAGATCGGGACGGGTCTCCCTTCCTGCTGTTCCCGTAAAACTTGCCGCTACGGTCATAACCATTGCATCAGGAGGATCTGCCGGCAAGGAGGGCCCCTGCGCCCAGATCGGGGCTGGCCTGACATCGGCAATGGCAAGTTTTTTCGGCCTGAACGACAAGGACAGGGAAAAACTTGTAGTTTGCGGCATCGCGGCCGGTTTCTCGGCCATCTTTGGCACTCCCGTGGCCGGGGCTATCTTCGGGCTTGAGGTCCTTTTTATCGGGAAGATATACTACGACGTTATGCTCCCGGCGTTCATAAGCGGAATAATATCATTCCAGACAGCATCTCTTCTCGGGGTCGTCTATCCTGATCATCCCCTGGTCACTGTGTCGTCCCAGGGAGGAGGCACATTGCCCTGGATCGCAGCTGCCGGACTTTTTTTCGGGATCGTCGCCCTGATCCACATCGAGATCATTACTGCTTCCGAAAAATTGATACGCCGCATTCCAGCGGGACCCTACGTAAAGGCAGCAGGCGGCGGTTTTGTCCTTATATTGCTCTCGCTCCTGTTCGGGAGGAGGTACCTGGGCCTGGGAACGGATTTCACAGATATGGCTATATCAGGGGGGGCTGTCCCGGGAGGGGCTTTCATCCTTAAGTCCATTTTTACAGGTATCACGCTGGGGTCAGGCGGGAGTGGTGGAATCCTTTCGCCCACTTTTTTTGTTGGTGCCGGGGCCGGGTCAGCCTTTGCCGCCTTTTTCGGTCTTGAGGCATCGCTTTTCAGCTCGATAGGACTTGTCGCAGTACTTGCCGGAGCAGCGAACACTCCTATTGCTGCGACAATTATGGCCGTTGAACTTTTCGGTGCAGAAATAGCCTCCCTGGCGGCTATCGCATGTATAGTATCTTTTGCCATCAGCGGCCATAGAAGCGTTTTCCCGAGCCAGATACTGGCCAGGCCCAAATCGCCCGTGCTGGAGCTTTCCGACAACCTTCCCGTTGAACATCACAGGACATCCATTGATCTCACTATAACCAGGATCCCGTCCTTCCTTCGCGAGGCTAAAGCTTACTGGGAGAGAAGGGTCTTTTACCCGAGGGATATATCTTCACGAGAGGGGCCGGACCGCGGAGGTCAGGACGAAGAGTAGATCATCTCCAGGCATGCTCCTGCCAGCGACTCAAGGCTCGAGACCATTCCAGCAGATGCTAGTCCCGATGCATTAAAGGCAAGAGGCAGTTCCGTACAGGCTGCCACTACGGGTAATTCTTTTTCATTCCAGAGTTCCATGACGGTATTTGCCATGGTTTCCCCCGACTCCTTTAACCTGTTCGACTTGACAAGTCCTATGATCAGCTGGAGTTGCCGCTGGATCTCCCCGGATGGCTGCAGCAGGCTGTACCCCTGCCTATGGGCTTCCCGGGTGTAAATACCTGAAGATGACGTCCCGCTGGTGGCAATGAGCCATGCTCCTTCAGGGCTTGCCTTGCGGGCGCTTGTTATGGTCTCCTCGACGATATGGACAAGGGGTACATTAAGATCTTCCCGGAATTTGTCTATAAATACATGGGCCGTGTTGCATGGGACGGCCAGAAGTTCCGCCCCCCATGATTCGAGGCGTCTCAGGCCTTCAAAAATAGCGGGGGCGGGATCTTCGCCGCCCCCGATAATTGCCGCGGTCCTGTCGGGGATCTGGGGGTTTGAAAAGAGAAGGACCTTCGGATGGTCCTGGTCTCTTTCAACTCCTGCCATCTCCGCCAGAAGGCGAAGGAATTCCGCCGTGGCAGCAGGGCCCATACCCCCTAGAACACCAAGGACCTTATGCGGCTTTCGTGACATCCGTCAGTTCGCCCTCCGTTTTCGCTACGATCGTCGCAACCATGGCGTCGCCAGTGACGTTGATGGCTGTCCTGGCCATGTCCAGAACTGCGTCGATCCCGGCTATCAGGGCTACACCCTCCACGGGTAGCCCCGCCTGGGTGAGCACCAGGGTGAGCATTATCAGGCCTGCCCCTGGGACTCCTGCGGTCCCAATGGAGGCAAGAGTCGCAGTAAGAAGGATCCCGAGCTGGGCACCCACAGAGAGTTCTATGCCGAAAGCCTGTGCCACGAAGAGAGCGCAGACGCCCTGATAGAGGGCTGTCCCGTCCATGTTTATAGTAGCGCCCAGGGGCAGGACAAAGGACGAGATCTTTTCCGATACACCGATATTCTCCTGGGTCACCCTCATGGTGATCGGGAGCGTTGCAGAGCTCGAACGGGTGACGAAAGCGGTCAGGGTTGCTTCCTTGACACCGTTAAAGAAACGGATCGGGGATACCCTTGCCCAGATCGTAAGCAATCCTGAATATACTAATGCAGCGTGGATGATGCATCCCAGGTAAACAGCGAAGATCACCTTCCCGAAAGGCGCGAGTACCGAGACGCCATACCTTGCAACGGTGGCGGCGATAAGGGCGAAGACGCCGTAGGGAGCCAGTTTCATCACGAGGCCTGTCATCTTGTACATAGCTTCTGCCAGGGATTCCATGAAATTGATCAGGGGCTTGCCCTTCTCTCCGGCAAAAACGGCGGATATACCGAGGAAAAGCGCAAACACAATGATCTGGAGCATATTGGCCGAAGCCATGGCGGCAACGGGGTTCCTTGGGAAGAGGCCAATGATGACCTCGGCGGCCTTCGGGGGTGTTGGAACCTGGAACCCGGACAGATCAGCTCCAAGCCCCATTCCCACTCCGGGCTGGAAGACGTTGCCAAGGGTCAGCCCGATAGCAATGGCTATGGCGGTCGTAAAAAGATACAGTCCAATGGTCTTGACGCCAACCCTGCCGAGGGCGCGAGGGTCTCCTATGGAGGCCGTTCCCACCACAAGACTGGCGAACACCAGCGGGACAACCAGCATCTGCAGCAAAGCGACAAATATTGTGCCAAGAGGAGCGATGAAGGAGATCTTCTCACCGAACAGTATCCCTGCCAGAATTCCCGCAACAAAACCGATCGCAATTTTCCAGATCAAGGGGATTGATCTCTTCTCTGCCAAAGCGATCCAACTCCTTTCAATTGTTCCCGGATCTTACAGGTTGTTCCTTCTGTTCGGCCTCACCGCTGTAATTGGCATCACCTCCGGCGCGATTCTCGGAGAATGCAGAAAAGACAGTTAAATATCCACTCTAATATAATGATAATTATATCTTCTCAGGGTGTATCTGTCACGATGCAGTGGGTATACATACGGTCCATCTGGTAAGATAAATTTCTAACGCGGATCAACACCTCGGGATCCCGTCAAATAAGGGGGTCTGTTCTGTGCGGAAAGTCCTTTCGGCAGTTCTGCTCGTTTATTTATTCGTGTTATCGATCTCATCCTCTGCGATGGCGGAAGGAGTTGTGCTTGTCCTGTCTGGCGGGGGCACGCGAGGACTGGCACATATTGGTGTCCTGAAGATCCTCGAGGAGCAGGGGATAAGGATCGAGGGTATTGTGGGCACCAGCATCGGGTCCATAGTGGGGGGGCTTGCCGCTTGCGGCTATTCAGCCGCCGAACTTGAGGACATTATGGTCACTCTCGATCTTCCCTCACTCCTTTACGACTACAAGAGTGAAGCCAGCGCACCTCCGGGAGAGGAGATATATTCCTCCGTCCAGTCGCTTCTGAGGCTTGAATTCAACGAAGAGGGAGATCTGACCGGCCCATTGGGGGGCCTGAGCGGCAAGAAACTCCTGGAAAATCTTCAGGAATGGACCTCACGCAGACCTGTTATTGATTTTGCCGACCTTCCCGTTCCATTCGCCGCCGTGGCTACTGACATTATTACCGGCGAGGCGGTCGTTCTGAGAAAGGGGAACCTCGCCTCGGCGATGAGGGCATCCATGGCTATTCCGGGGCTGTTTTCCCCCTGGACGATCGACGGAAGGTTGCTGGTTGACGGCGGCCTTGTGTCCAACGCCCCTGTCCTTGTAGCCAGGGATCTCTTTCCCGGCCGGCCGATAATACTGGTTGACGTTACAGGTCGGGGGAAGGAGAGGGGTGATGTCCGCTCTGTGATCGATGTTGTGGATCAGATGATAACCATCATGACTCAGCGGAACGTTCAGGAGGAGATCAAGTTCGCAGACCTGGTGGTCACGCCCGATGTCGGTGGTCTTCCAATGCTTGACATGACCGGCTATGAAGAAATAGTAAAAGCGGGGGAAGAAGCGGCAATGGCAAACCTGGGGCTGATAGAGGATATATCCTCCCGAAACGGAGGGGTGAAAGCCGTAAAACCAGAAGAAGACATCATAGTAGCCGACATAAGCGTCCGGGGTCTTGGAGCCTCGTTATCCGGGGATGTCAGAAAACGTTATCTCCAGTGGATAGGCAACCCGGCGAAGCCTTCGGAGATCATAGAGGCCTGTACAAGCCTGAGGGACAGGGATGACGTCAGGACGGCAGATTTCTGGCTTGAATACAGGCAGGACGGCAGTGCCGTCGTAGTACTTAACGTGGAGAAGGAACCTGTCTGGGAGGTTTCCGCCAGGGGGTATGCCTCCAACATTAACCCCTATTCCTCTTTGTACCTCGGAGCGGTAAGGCGGGATCTTTTTTACGAGGGAGACTCCCTCAGGACTCACATAGGGGTTGGTGAGCAATGGCGGTTTGACTCCAGGTACCTCTCACCTGTCCGGGAGGGCTACAGGCGGTGGGAGATAAGCGCAAAAGCAGGCCAGCGGGACATATCGCCAGCGGCCGGCGGAAGGCAGGAGTGGGATCGATACTCCCTCGCATTCTCCGGCTATTATGCCTCAGGGCCTTTCAGAGCCTCGCTGGGTTATGCAGGCGAGATGATCCATTTCGAAGGAAGGGAATATACCTTCTCGGGTCCTGTGCTGACACTGGGGTGGGAGGGACTTGATGATCCCATTGATCCCACGGAAGGGTTTTCCGCTTCAATATCGATGTGGTGGAGAGACACCTCGTCTCTTCTTGCCAGGATGGACCTGCTATGGGTCACCTCGCCAGGAGAGAACTGGAGGCTTTTCGTAAGGGGCGGTGCTGTTGCGGGGGATGCTTCAAAACCGTTTCATTCTGCCTACCTGGGTGCCAGGGAAGAACTGTTCTCTTTGGCATCGCGTCCCATGGCAGCCGAGAACACGGCCTGGGGCGGCATAGCGCTCAGGAGGGTCTTCCGCAAGAGCTGGTGGGGAACAATAAATATTGATCTTTTTGCCAATGCGGGGCAAACTTACGGCCCGTCCTGGGAAAGGCTCGACAGCGCCTGGGAGACCGGTATCTCCCTGTCCTTGCCGGGCAGGTTCTTCAGCGGGAGATTGCTGGTCATTTATGACGACAGGTCCGAGTGGACCTTCGGTTTTACCATTGGCAGGCCATTGTGGGACAGCGACCCCCTTCCCTGATCCTGATGGTGTCCTGAAGCAAAAAGGAAATTCCTTGCCCCTTCTCATGTTTATGCCTACAATGTGCGGTATATTTGAACAAATATAAGCAATATGCATCTGGATGAGGAGGAAAAAAGATATGGCACGCAACATTGCTTCGAGGGAAAAGGATTATTCCCAGTGGTATCTCGACGTGATCAAGGCGGCAGAACTGGCCGATTATGCGCCGGTCAGGGGATGTATGATCATTCGACCGGATGGATACGCCCTCTGGGAATCGATCCAGAAACATTTTGACGAGGCCTTCAAGGACACCGGCCACGTCAATGCCTATTTTCCGCTTCTCATCCCGATCTCTTTCCTTGAAAAGGAGGCGGAGCATGTAGAAGGCTTCGCGCCGGAGTGTGCCGTGGTGACTCATGCCGGAGGCGAGGAACTTGAAGAACCCCTTGTCATCCGCCCCACCTCCGAAACGGTGATCGGCCACATGTACAGCAAGTGGGTCCAGTCATGGAGAGACCTGCCGATACTTATCAACCAGTGGTGCAACGTAATGCGCTGGGAGAAGAGGTCCAGGCTTTTCCTGAGGACTTCCGAGTTCCTCTGGCAGGAGGGGCATACGGCCCATGCCACCAGGGAGGAAGCGGTGGAAGAGACCCTGAAGATGCTGGATATCTACAGGGATATCATGGAAAACATCCTGGCCCTCCCCGTCCTTGCGGGGGAGAAATCGGAAGGGGAGCGCTTTCCCGGAGCCGATAACACCTATGCCTGCGAGACAATGATGAGCGACCGGAAGGCATTGCAGGCAGGGACCAGCCACTTTCTCGGTCAGAACTTTGCCAAAGCTTTCGACATATCCTTCCAGAACAGGGATGGTGAACTGGAGCACGCCTGGACTACCAGTTGGGGTGTATCTACGCGGCTGATAGGGGCTATTGTGATGACCCACTCCGACGACGACGGTCTTGTCATCCCGCCGAGGGTCGCCCCTGTCAAGGTAGCGGTACTTCCGATTAGCCCCGACCAGGATCTTGTCGACAGCAAACTGATGCCAAAATCCAGCGAGATCGCTGAAACCCTAAATGCTATCCTGGGGAAAAGGTCCGTAAAAGTGGATACCCGTTTCCACATGAGGCCGGGAGACCGATTCTTCGCCAACATCCAGAAGGGGATCCCCCTTCGTCTGGAACTGGGCGAGAAGGAATACCAGAGGGAGGTTTTCCAGGCTGTGCGGAGGGACAACGGAGAACGCTTCGACATTCCCTGGGATCAGGCAGCAGTGAAAGTTCCCGAGATCCTCGAGGACATACAGCATAACCTCTATAACAGGGCCCTTGAGTTCAGGAAACAGAACACTTTCAAAGCAGGCAATTTCGAGGAATTCAAGGATATCTTTGCGGGAAAGGGCGGTTTCGTGGAGGCCTTCTTTGCCGGAGGCAAGGAGGAAGAGAAACTTATCAAGGAGGAGACCGGTGCCACTGTAAGGTGTTTCCCCCTCGAAAGGGAAGAGACGGGTACATGCTTCTTTACAGGCAAACCCGGGGCAAAGCTGGCTGTATTCGCGAAATCCTACTGATGTAATATCCCTTTTGATTTTCAAGGGGTCCTCCCCCTCCCGGGAAGGGCCCCTTTGTCATATACTAATGCAGGGGAAGTCCCTTCCTGCTTAGGATGGGATGAACACTTCCCAGACTGGGAGGAGAGAGCATGGTATCCGAGCGAACCGTCGGCCATACGGTCATCCGGCTCCGCAAGGGGGATATCACGAGTTTTGAGGGGGACGCCATAGTCAATGCGGCCAATTCAGGTCTCTGGATGGGATCCGGTGTAGCCGGTGCTATCAAAAGGTTTGGGGGAGAGAGCATAGAACGGGAAGCCATGGGGAAAGCACCCATAGAACCGGGAGAAGCGGTAGTTACAGATGCCGGGGCCTTGAAAGCCAGGTACGTCATCCATGCTGCTGTAATGGGTGATGACCTTGCCACAAGCGAAGCACTTATAAAGGCTGCCACCCAGAACAGCCTCTACAAGTGCGACGAACTCAACATCCAGACCGTCGCATTCCCGGCCCTGGGGACCGGGGTAGGAAGGTTCCCGGTCGACAAATGTGCTCACGCCATGATCGACGAGGTCTATCTATATCTCCAGGAGGAGACCGACTCTTGCCTGAAAGAAGTGGTGTTTTACCTCTTCGGGGAGGAAACCTACCAATCCTTCAGCAAGGCGCTGGAGAAGAGGGGCCAGGGAAGGGGCAGTCACTAGTGACTCGTAACCCGTAAATACTGATAAACAAGGCGACAGGAGTCAGACGTCAGGAACCCCGTAAGACGTAAGACGTAAGACGTGAGATGTTAGAGGAAAAAGCAGGATCCGTGGACCGTGGATCCAAAGCTCAAATACAGATCTCTCACGCCTTGCGTGGATTCGGGATAACAAACAAAAAAGCCGGAGGCGATCATCGCCCCGGCTTTGTATATTCATCCTGAAGTTACATGTACCATGCCTTGCGGGTTTTCCTTTCACCGTTGACTGTTTACCGCTTTCAGGACTTCGGTTTTTTCGATTCCCGATTCACAAGGTGCCCCAAGCGCAGCGACAGGGTGCGATTCACGACTCACGGCTCCTGAAAATAAGTCCTGAAAATAAGTCCTTGACTTCTTTGGGAAGGCTCGTTATTATACCCCTTGCGCGCCGTGGAAGGCGAAGCCTCGAGCGGCGTTTTTTCATGCACCTTGACAAAGGTATATAGGCAGGAGAAGGAGCGGGTTGAACGTCGGAAATTTATGGAGAGTTTGATCCTGGCTCAGGACGAACGCTGGCGGCGTGCTTAACACATGCAAG